>Ga0316198_10002869_pt1 | contig 10439 bp, 9 predicted proteins | sample OudBieAanoxic_MG_FD_204935 | JGI IMG/M metagenome (GOLD analysis project Ga0316198, IMG submission 204935) | Coastal sediment microbial communities from Oude Bieten Haven, Netherlands - site A anoxic | ecosystem: Environmental > Aquatic > Marine > Coastal > Sediment | place: Netherlands...
CTTTTAGGATTTTTCTCATATAGCGGTGCAGGTGTTGTTTCGTTTAAAGGCATTACTTCAGGTGTGCTATTACACATCACGGCTAGTGCTTCAAGTAGTCGCTTGGTATAAGTCTGTGCTGAATGGTGATCAACTGCTGCTTGGTTTTCAAAACGTTCATAGGCAAAAAAGAGATTAGGAGATTTTTTATCTTGATATAAACGCATTTCAAGTAAACCGGCTTCACTTTTTGAACCTTGTTTATCATCATCAAGTAATATTTTAAATTGTTCAATGTATTCAGTTTTAATATCAAACTTAACTATTTGTATCATCATTGTGCATTCCTATTCGCTGTAATATGTTAAGAATTATGCGCACTAGTAATGAATAGAGGAAGAGAGTAAACATCCAATTAATATGGAACATATTATCCATAATCTTGATGCTTTTATGGCAAGGGTATTAAAATTGCAACAACCTAAATGAGAATTAATATCAATATGGTTGTTTTATTATCTCTTTTAGATGATAATTAATATCATTTGTAAGTTTGTGAATGCTCAAGGAAGACAAGTTATGTTTAACTGGAAATATTTAACGAACAAAGTTGTTGGTACTTTTTTAAAATATGCATGTGTTAAATCATTCGTAATAGTTCAGGCTGATATTACTGCAAGCCATAACGAAATTGGGTCGATGGCATTAGAAAAGCAAGTGTCATCAACGCAAAAAAATCCTAGTAGTGTTGGTCAACATACTGATATAGATTTCATTTCGTCAAATCAACGCGCATTAATACAATTAAACTTATGTGGTGATATTAGCTCCGATATTGAAGCTGTTAATGAAGTTATTACGGCAGCTACCGATGAGTTTTTAGATCAGGCGAATGCATATAATGCTTCTGGAGATCTGGTTTTGGCTAATATTCAATATAAAAAAGCCATTACCTTGTTACAAACGGTACTCGGTAATCACGATGTCAGTGACAAATATTACGCACTGTTAATGCGTACAATTGGCCGTATTCGCTGTGAATGGGAGCTATTTAACCATAATACTCAAACATAGCTTGAAACGGAGTTATTAGTGGTGCCTGGGTTTACAAACTCTATTCAATCTATAATTAAACAGAGGAGGGGGTGAAGATGATTATCCATTTTGTTGTTGCTCGTTTATTTTAGGGAATAGAAGTCTATTTTAGTCATTAGTATTGAATAATGGTCGATACTGTAAATAGTTGATCATAGTTATTGAGCAATTGTTATAATCCATCAATACTTTAATATTAATCATTAGTAATGGATGACATAGTGAATAAGACTTTCAGCAATTTAATAACCTTAGCAACATTAATAGCAACGCCTGTTTTCGCTGCATCACAGGAAAAATTAACCGTCTATACATACAGTTCGTTTGCTTCAGACTGGGGACCAGGACCAAAAATAGAAGCTGAATTTGAAAAATCCTGTGCATGTGACCTTGAATTTATTGCCTTAGATGATGGTGTGTCAGTATTAAATCGTTTACGTTTAGAAGGTATTAATAGCGAAGCTGATATTCTATTAGGACTTGATAATAACTTAATTGCCAGCGCTAAAAAAACAGGGCTGTTGAGTGAACATAATATTGATTTAAGTGCGAATAAGATGTCCATTGATTGGCAAGATAAAATCTTTGTGCCTTTTGATTATGGTTATTTTGCATTTGTTTATAACAGTAAAAAATTAACTAATCCGCCTAAGAGTTTAAAAGAATTAGTTGAACAACGTGATGACTTAAAAATAATCTATCAAGATCCTCGTACTTCCACACCTGGGCTAGGCCTAATGCTTTGGATGAAGTCTGTTTATGGTGACGAAGTCAATCAAGCTTGGAAGCAACTTGCTAAAAAAACGGTCACAGTAACAAAAGGTTGGTCTGAATCCTATAACATGTTTTTAGAAGGCGAAGCCGATATGGTGCTGTCTTATACGACCTCTCCTGCTTATCATATGATTGCTGAAGGCAAAAATCAGTACCAAGCTGCGAGCTTCATCGAAGGTCATTACACACAAACTGAGGTGGCGGCTGTGGTTAAAAGCAGCAAACATAAAAAATTAGCGAATGAATTCATGAGTTTTATCCTTAGTGATGCCTTTCAATCTAAAATCGCAACTGGTAATTGGATGTATCCGGTTACTGATGTCGCATTGCCAGAAGAGTTTAATCAACTCGTCTCACCGGCTAAGGCATTGTCATACTCAAGTGATGAAGTAGCAGCAAAACGCAAAGCATGGACAAAAGAGTGGTTGATCTCATTAACAGATTAATCGCTTAATGCCACTTCCTAATCCATTAACTGTATTTGTCAGATTAATTAAGCCTGTTCAAATCCCCGGGCTTTTACTGTCCATTGGCATCTTATTGTTTGTGCTAATGGCAGTAAATGCGTTGTTTGCTCATTCTCCTGTGTTAGAAGTCACGACTATTTGGTCTGACCCTTATTATCGACACATCACCAAATTTAGTTTTTATCAAGCTGCACTATCCACTTTATTAAGTGTTTTATTTGCGATACCCATTAGCCATGCTTTATTTAGGCGGGAGTTTAAAGGGAAAGCTTTATTACTAAAATTATTTGCAACAACCTTAGTCTTACCCGTGTTGGTGGGCGTCTTTGGGTTGTTAGCAATTTATGGTAATAGTGGCGTGTTAGCTGGTGTTTTTGAATATTTTGATAGCGTATTACCTTTCTCAATCTTTGGATTAAATGGCATTCTATTAGCCCATGTTTTTTTTAATCTACCCTTTGCTTGTCGTCTATTTCTACAGGCATTAAATGCTATTCCAGATAAACAGCATCAATTAGCAACGCATTTAGGAATGAAGCATTGGAATAAATTTCGATTTGTTGAATGGCCACAGATTGTTGCTCAATTACCACATGCTGCAGGGCTTATCTTTATGCTTTGTTTTACCAGCTTTGCAACGGTAATGGCACTGGGTGGCGGACCTAAATCAACGACGATAGAGCTGGCTATCTACCAAGCAATTAAATTTGATTTTGATTTGCAGACGGGTGCTTTACTTGCGTTATGGCAAATTTGTATATGCGCTGTTTTAGCTATTTTTATTCAAAAATTATCACGCTCATCATCTTTAACAGCCAATTATCAAGGGCCTAAAAATACCTTTTATCATGATTCATGGATTGCTAAATGTTGGGACTTTAGTTGGATTATTGTTATTTCCCTATTGGTGATCCCACCGTTGCTAATGGTGGTTATTGCAGGTTTAAATACTCAGTTTTTTGTTGTCCTAACTGATATTAAATTTTGGTTGGCCTTTAAAAACTCATTACTTATTGCTTTTTTTGCAGCCCTTATTGCTGTGAGCTGTGCTTTTTTTATTTTGTTAGCGAGTCGGCAGTGGCGATTGATTGGATTCAATGGCCATGCTGATAAAATTGAAATGTTAGCCACCATCATATTAGTCACCCCTGGTTTAGTGATCAGCACTGGGTTGTTTTTACTGTTAAGAGAAATTGGGCATTTTTCTTCCCTCGCCTTATATATAGTGATTGCGGTTAATGCATTAATGGCTTTGCCTTTTGTATTAAAGAGTTTGTCATTACCCATGTTACATAATGCTCAAAAATATGAATTACTATGTGCCAGCTTAGGTGTATTTTGGTGGCATCGTTTTTATTGGGTTGAATGGAAAGCGTTACGACGACCTATTCTACAAGCGTTGTGCTTGAGCTTTGTGCTGTCCGTTGGGGACTTAAGTGCCATTGCATTATTTGGTAGCCATACTTTTAGTACTTTACCTTTATATCTTTTCCAATTATTAGGTAGCTATCAAATGCAATCTGCAGCTGTCGTCGCGTTGGTGCTATTGCTGTTAAGTGTAGGTGTTTTTATGGTGGTAGAATATCTGTTTAAAGAAAGAAGAACTCAATATGATTAAGTTTACAGACGTTAATTATCATTATAAACAGCAAAGCTTTCATTTTGATTTAGAGGTTGAAGCCGGCAGTGTCGTCGCTATTCTTGGGCCAAGTGGAGCCGGTAAAAGTACGCTTTTAAATTTATTGGCGGGTTTTATTACGCCTGTGCAAGGAGAGATCAAAATAAATGCGTGTTCAATCCTTAAGCAAGCACCTCATAAGCGACCGCTTTCTATCTTGTTTCAGGATAATAATTTATTTACGCACCTCTCTGCCTATGAAAATATTGCATTAGGTTTAGATCCTGGTTTAAAACTTAACGCGGAGCAAAAGTTGCGCCTAAATACTATCAGCGAACAAGTTGGTGTACAAAACTTGTTAGATCGTTTGCCAGCTCAACTTTCTGGAGGGCAGCAACAACGAATCGCGTTAGCGCGTTGCTTTGTACAGGATAAACCTATTCTATTGTTAGATGAGCCTTTTTCAGCCTTAGATCCTGTGTTGCGAGTGGCAATGTTGAAATCAGTTAAGTCATTGGCTAAATTACAAAATGTTACTGTATTGATGGTGACTCATCATATTCATGATGCATTAGACGTTGCTTCTGACTTTGTTTTTATCGATCAAGGCACTGCCTTAGCCGTTGAAAAAATAGCTTGCCTCAATACTACTCATAATAATAAACAACTAGTGGATTTTTTGAGCGCCGAAATGAATAGATGATAGTGTCTTTATCTGTGTGCTGTGTAATCAATTTAGGCCATATTATCTACATGTTCAAGCGGAAGACTGGGGCTATATAGCCGGATTTTTAGGTGATTTTAGTATAGATACTAATGATCACGTGTTTAACAACGGTTTGGCACAATTATTAACTAATAATGTTGATTGGAATGTAAGCACGACTGGTTGGAATAACTATACAACTGCTAGCACTAGTTTATTAGGTACCTCTTATAATGGAATCGGACCTTGGGGGTTAAGAAGTGGTGTTGATGCTAATGCAGATTGGATTTGGTCATCTGAATCTTATACTGATTTAAATGCTTATTTCTCAACCACAATTACAGCTGTAACGGCAGTACCTGCGCCATCAACAATGATTATCTTTGGTCTAGCGCTTATTGGCTTAGCATCACGTCGATTCAAAAAACAAGCTTAATTTAATAAGCTTAATTTATAAATTAAGCTTTACTTAAAAGCACCACTCGAAAGTTTGGTGCTTTATTGTTTTTAAAATTCAAAGGTTCAAAGTTCCCCTTGCCCCTGAGTCAGAACGGTCTTATGCTCGAATTATAATTTGTCTTGGTATTAACTCTAACCCTGCTTGATAACGTTTAGCGGAAGCATTTAAACCTAGCGCTAATGCACTATCTGCGATTAATTCAAATTGTTGTGCTAATGAATTAATTTTAATGGGTAAAAAATCTAATAAACGATTATCACCAAAAGTCCCTAATTTGAGGGTTTTCATTAACCTAGGCTGCGCAATTAGAACATCTAAAATACCTTCTAACATGGTGTAGGAAGTGACAATAATTGCGTCGGGTACTTTATCTTCTTTTATCCATTGTAGAAAAACTGCTTTACCGGATTCGCTATTAAAGTGCTCTCCATAAATAGCAGTGCAAGCCACACCTTGTTTTTTCGCTTGAGCTTCAAAACCAGCGTGACGTTGACGTGAAATATTTAATTTAGGTAAGGCGCCAATCAGGCCAATAGACTTTACATTCTCAGTGATCACTGAGCCTGTTAGTTCATAAGCTCCATCAAAGTCCTCACTGATCACACAACCAAAATGTTCATCATCCAAGGCACGGTCGAGTGCAATAATCGGTGTGCCTTGCTGTTGTATTTTTAAATAATATTCACTGCCATCAGCTAATGAGCTAGCAACAAAAAGAGCATCGATACGACGGCTAAGTAGCGCTTTAACTAAGTTTTTCTCTGTTTCTGGGTGATCATCAGAGCAGCCAATGAGTATTTGGTATCCTGCTTTACGAGAATTAGATTCAAGTAATTTAGCCAATTTTGTGTAACTACTGTTTTCAAGATCTGGAATGATCAAACCGAAGGATCGACTACTCCCTGCTCGTAGTGCTGATGCTGCATGGTCGGGGCTATAATTATGTTCATTCACCACCGCCATCACTTTGAGTTGTGTTTTTTCACTGATTCTGTATTTTTTTGCTTTACCATTAATGACATAGCTTGCAGTGGTTTTTGATACGCCTGCTAATTTGGCAATTTTCTCTAATGTCATACTTAGATCCTTTTATGTCGATAAGATCAAATTATTGGTAATCTATTTTATTTGCTGGTTGCATTATATGCTGAATCGATTCACTATAAAAGCTGAAACGATTCAGTAGGCCTTCAAATTATAATAATTGAGATCAAGATAACCTATCAATTATTTTGTATAAGCTTATTGGACTTTTTTTTGAACGTTTTGCTGAATCGATTCAGTATGACGTAAATAGTTGCCAACTCATCAAATATAGCGAGAGGTTAAGACCGATGCTGACACTAACTAATAACGATATAACCTTACAACAAAGTGCAAGTGATAAAACCACGGCCATTAAAGCGATTGCTAAGCAGCTTACAGTTAAAGGCTTGGTTGCCGAGCAATATGTTAAAGGCATGCTTAACCGAGAAAAACAAAATTCTACGTTTTTAGGTAATGGCATTGCAATTCCTCATGGCACAACAGATACACGAGATCTGGTTAATAAAACCGGTGTTGTGGTACATCATTTTCCTGAAGGGGTGAATTGGGGAGATGGAAATGTAGCCTATGTCGCAATTGGTATTGCTGCTAAGTCTGACCAACACTTAGGTATTTTAAAGCAATTAACTAAAGTGTTATCTGCTGATGATGTAGAAGGTAAATTAAAGCAAGCTAAAACAAAAGATGACATCATCAAGTTATTAAACGGTGAAGTGCAGTTTGAAGCTGACTTCAACCCCGCTTTAATACATTTAAATTTCCCAGCGACTGACATGATTCAAATGAGCGCTGTCGCAGGTGGCCTATTAAAAAATAGTGGTAGTGTAGAAAGTCAATTTGTTGCTGAATTAGTCACAAAAGAGGTCACACATCTAGGTAATGGCTTGTGGTTAGTGAGTGGAGACCAAGGCGTTAAACGTTCTGCTATGTCTATTTTAACGACTAGCGAAGCCTGCGAATATAAAGGATTACCAGTGAAGGCCGTCATTGCTATTGCTGCTTGTAATGATTCACATCGTACGCTGTTAAATACCATTAGCCAGTTGGTATTTGAGCAGCAACAAACAAAAATTTTCACCTCCACTGCCGCTGAATTAGTCGCTTTGTTCTCCGGTTCAGTACAACAAGTCTCTGTTGATGGCGATAATGTCGCGACGTTCAAAATTCAAAATGCACACGGTTTACATGCTCGTCCTAGTGCAATGTTAGTGGCAACCGTTAAGAAATATAAATCAGCAATTAAAGTATCAAATATTGATGGTGAAAATAAATTCGTTGATGCAAAAAGTCTGATGAAAGTGATTGGTTTAGGGGTTAAACACGGTAACTCATTACAATTTACCGCAGAGGGGCCTGATGCAAAAGAAGCGCTAGTAGGTATTGGTGAAGCGATTGCTTCTGGCCTGAGTGAGGGGTAAACCATGAATCATCAAAATACTATTACAAATAATAAAGTGGTTACTATTACCTTAAATCCAGCATTGGATTTAACGGGCAGTTTAGATGTCTTAAATATTGGCTCGGTTAGCTTAGCTAATACCGGCTCCCTGCATGCCGCAGGTAAGGGCGTTAACGTTGCAAAAGTACTCTCCGATTTAGGCGCAAAGGTAACGGTAACAGGTTTTTTAGGGCGTGATAATGAAGCTTTATTTTGTACGTTATTCAGTGAAATGAATGCGCAGGATGCGTTTATTCGTGTTGATGGTTCAACGCGTATAAACGTTAAATTAGTCGAAAAAAATGGACAAGTGAGTGATATTAATTTCCCTGGTGTTGAGGTGTCTGAACGAGCGATTAATGAGTTTGAACGTTGTTTATTTAAATTAGCAGACACGCATCAGTTTTTTGTATTAGCAGGTAGTTTACCTAAAGGCATTTCACCTGAACTTTGTGCAAGTTGGATAGAGAAGCTACATCAAATGGGTAAAAAAGTCATATTTGATAGTAGCCGAGCTGCGTTAGCTGCTGGCTTAGATGCACACCCATGGTTAATTAAACCCAATGATGAAGAATTGTCTGAATTTGTTGGGCGTAAACTTAGTACTGCTGAAGCTTGTCAGCAAGCTGCTCAAGATTTAACTAGCAAAGGTATTGAGAATGTTGTTGTTTCATTAGGTGCCAAAGGGGTGATGTGGTTAGGCAAAAATACTCAAAGTAGCTCTCATAGCAATACTTTATGCAATGATCAAAACAATACTTTAAACAATAGCCTATGGCGTTATGCCCAGCCACCTAAAATGAACGTGGTGAGCACGGTGGGGGCGGGCGATACCTTAGTTGCAGGCCTTTGTTGGGGACATATGCAACAGTGGCAAGCAGAACAAACATTATCCTTTGCCACCGCGTTATCTGCATTAGCTGTGACGCAAGTAGGCGTAGGCGTACCTAGTCTTGAAGCGGTAACGGAATTACAAAAAGAGATCACTCACAATAACCCTATTTCAACAAGCGTGTAAATACGCCAATAACTAATTTAAGGATTAAATATGAAAAATATAGCTATTGTAACTGCATGTCCAAGTGGCGTAGCAAACAGTATCATTGCTGCTGGTTTATTAAAGCAAGCAAGTGAAAAGTTAAACATTAATGCATCGATAGAGTGCCAATCAACGGTATTACCTGTTGAGCCTTTAACTCCTGCTGTTATTACTGCTGCCGATGCGATTATTATCGCCACTAATAGTGATATCGATACGACACGTTTTGTTGGTAAAAAAGTATACCAAGGTGCGATTGCTGATTGTACGGAAGATCCACAAGCCTGGTTGGGTAATGCAATTAATTCAGCTCAAGAGTTAACTGCTGCTAAAGCGAGTAAAGGTGCAATCGTTGCTTCAACTGCTGCAATGCAGAGTTCTGACAGTAATAGTGCAAAGAAAATTGTTGCTATCACCGCTTGTCCAACGGGGGTTGCACATACCTTTATGGCTGCTGAAGCGTTAGAGAGTGAAGCTAAGCGCCAAGGGCATATTATTAAAGTAGAAACACGTGGGTCGGTAGGTGCAAAGAATCAATTAACGGATCAGGATATTGCTGATGCGGATCTAGTGATTATTGCTGCTGATATCGAAGTACCACTTGAACGTTTTAATGGTAAACGTCTGTACAAAACAAGCACTAGTTTAGCACTTAAAAAAACCGAGCAAGAAATCACTAAAGCTTTTTCACAAGCTACTGTTTTTCAAGCAATCGGTAACGTAAACTCATCTCAAAGCGAAGAAAAAAAGGGTGTCTATAAACACCTTATGACAGGGGTTTCACATATGTTGCCTGTGGTTATTGCGGGTGGTTTGTTGATTGCACTTTCGTTTGTATTTGGTATTGAAGCATTTAAAGAGAAAGGAACGATTGCTGCAACCTTGATGGATATTGGTGGCGGTGCTGCTTTTGCATTAATGATCCCGGTATTGGCTGGTTTTATTGCCTTCTCTATTGCAGACCGTCCTGGTCTAGCACCTGGTTTAATTGGAGGTATGCTAGCAAGTCAACTTGGTGCTGGTTTCTTAGGGGGGATCGCAGCGGGTTTCATCGCAGGTTACTCGGCTAAATTTATTGCCGATAAAGTGTCATTGCCACAATCAATGGAAGCCCTTAAACCTATTCTTATCATTCCTTTTGTTGCGAGTCTATTCACTGGCTTAGTGATGATTTATGTTGTCGGTGGCCCAGTTGCTAGTATTATGGCTGCTCTTACTGAGTTTCTAACTAATATGGGATCAACTAATGCTGTTCTATTAGGTATAGTGTTGGGTGGTATGATGTGTTTCGATTTAGGTGGCCCTGTGAATAAAGCGGCATACACATTTGGTGTAGGTCTATTAGCTTCTCAATCATACGGTCCAATGGCTGCTATTATGGCTGCTGGTATGGTGCCTGCTCTTGGTATGGGCCTAGCCACTTTCCTTGCGAAGAAAAAATTTATTGATAGTGAACGTGAAGCCGGCAAAGCATCATTTGTTTTAGGCTTATGCTTTATTTCTGAAGGTGCGATACCATTTGCTGCAAAAGATCCGATGCGTGTTATCCCGAGCTGTATGGCCGGTGGTGCATTAACGGGTGGTTTATCAATGTTGTTCGGCGCACAGTTACTCGCTCCGCACGGTGGTTTATTTGTTCTGTTGATTCCAAATGCAATCTCACCGGTATTATTATACTTAGTGGCAATCGCAGCGGGTACAGCTGTAACAGGTTTCACTTATGCTTTCTTGAAAAATAAAGAAGAAGTAAAACAAGCTGTTGTAGTTTAAAACAAGCTTAAAAAATATAATTGAGCTTTAAAAAAACTCAATAAAA
>Ga0316198_10002870_pt1 | contig 10439 bp, 7 predicted proteins | sample OudBieAanoxic_MG_FD_204935 | JGI IMG/M metagenome (GOLD analysis project Ga0316198, IMG submission 204935) | Coastal sediment microbial communities from Oude Bieten Haven, Netherlands - site A anoxic | ecosystem: Environmental > Aquatic > Marine > Coastal > Sediment | place: Netherlands...
ACAACCGAGGAAATGCCGGTTGCCAGAATGGCAATTGATAAGGCATCAAATCGAGTCGTATCCCTGATGGAGTCTGTCAAGGCAGGCAAAAGTGTCAACGCCGAGGAGGTGAAGGGTGTTGTTGAGCCGATACTGGAAAGCGTTATACGCAACCCGGAAGCGTTGATGTGGCTGACTCAGATGCGCCACAAGGATTCATATACCTATGCGCACTCTGTTGATAACTGTGCTCTGGCTATTGCCTTTGGCCGGCACATGGGTCTGTACAAGGAAGACCTGAATACATTGGCCACGGGCTTGCTGTTGATGGATATCGGCAAAATGAGAGTCCCGGCAGAGATACTGAATAAAACCGAGCCCCTGACCGAGGATGAGTTCAGGCTGGTAAGGAGACACGTTGGCCACAGTGTTGAAATTCTGGAGAAATCAGAAGGTATTAGCATCGATATAATCAATATTGCGCTCACACACCATGAACGCTTTGATGGCAGCGGTTATCCCAGCGGGCTGGTGGGTATGCAGACGCCGGTCTATGGTCGTATGGCTGCTATTGTTGACGTTTACGACGCGTTAACAAGTGTTCGTCCGTATGGGGCCCCCGTGTCACCCTACACTGCACTACAGGAAATATATAACTGGCGTAACAAATACTTTCAGGAAGAGCTGGTCGAACAGTTCCTGCAATGTCTGGGTGTATATCCTACTGGCTCCCTGGTAGAAATGCATACTGGCGAAGTCGCTATCGTCATGTCACAAAACAAAACGCGACGCATGAGCCCGCAGATTATGCTGCTGCTGGATAAGAATAAGAAACCCTATCCCGAATACCAGATTATCAATTTGATGAACCAGCCTTCCGAGTATGATCAAAACCCTTTAACGATTTTCCGTGGAATTGATCCGGGTTCTTATGGCATTGACCCAACCGAGTTTTATCTCTAGTGCTATTGAACTGAAGACATACGGATATTCCATACATGTATATGCGCAAAGAATTTCTGCAGCAGATCGATCAGCTGCTTGAGCAATCAAAAAATGAAAAAGGTGTGCTCGCCTATCTTGTAATAAAGCTGAAGCGCATGAAGGATGTTAATACAGCATACGGCCTGCAAACAGGTGATGACTTATTGCAGCGCATGGAGAAACGTTTAAAAACAATCATGAGACCAAATGATGTTCTGTCGCGTACCGGTGACAGCGAATTTGGCATGGTATTGCCAGCATTGAACAATGTATCGCATGCCTTGCTGGCGGCAAACAAGATTGTGCACGAAGGTGAAAAGCCGCTAGAGCTGGAATCTCAAGTTATCGACCCCGGCCTGGTTGTCGGTGTTTCAATTGCAACTGAACATATGAAACACGAAGGGCTTATTCAGAATTCAACCATCGCATTGATGGAAGCGGAAAAAAATAATGAAAGATACAGGTTGTATGAGCCTGAAATAGACCGCACCCTGCCACCCAAGCTGGTTCTCGAAAATGAGATGCATTATGCATACGATCATGATGAATACAGTTTGTGTTTTCAACCCAAGATTGACATAACGAAGCAGCGTCTTGATGGCGCAGAAGCGCTGATACGCTGGCACAGTTCCAAGTATGGCCTGGTCAACACCCAGTATTTTATCGACATCCTGGAGCAGAGTCCGCTGTTGATGCCGGTTACCAAATGGGTGCTCAATATGTCTTTACGCAAGTGCCTGGAGTTCCAGGAAATCTATAGTGATTTCAAGATTGCAGTCAACCTGTCGGCAGCGCTGTTGACCAATGATGATATTGTCGATGTTGTTACCAGTGCGGTTAAAATCTGGAATATCGAGCCTTCCAGCCTTGTGCTTGAAGTCACCGAAGGCGCCATGATGAAAAATCCGGCACTGAGTATGGACATACTGAAAAAACTGGATACATTTGGTGTTGGCATATCAATAGATGATTTTGGAACAGGCTATTCATCCCTGTCGTATTTGAAAAACCTGCCGTGCAGAGAGATCAAGATCGACCGCTCTTTCGTGATGAACATGATGGATGATCCGCGGGATAAAAGCATTGTAAAAGCCGCAATTGACCTGGCGCATAACCTTGACCTTCACGTGGTTGCCGAGGGTATCGAGCAACAGGGTATGCAGGACTCGTTGACAGATATGGGTTGTGATTTCGGGCAGGGCTATCATATTGCCAGGCCCATGCCGGATGATGCACTCAAGCTCTGGCTGAGTGAATCGCCCTGGGCCAACTCTAAAACCTGAATATTCAAACGCATTAAAAAAGGCCGGTAATCACCGGCCTTTTTTTAAGCATGGCTGTAATTGCTAGCGTGACTTCTTCGCTTTTTCGATCATGTCATGAATGATCGGTGTCAGGATGAGTTCCATTGCCATTCCCATTTTTCCGCCGGGTACAACTATCGTATTGCGGCGAGACATGAACGAGTTAGGGATCATGTTCAACAGATAAGGGAAGTCGGTATTGAACTTTTTAGGGTCCTTGAAGCGGATCACGATGAAGCTTTCATCCGGTGTGGGGATGTCGCGTGCAATAAAAGGATTCGAGGTGTCTACTGTTGCGATACGCTGAAAGTTGATATCGGTACGGGAGAACTGCTGTGTAATGTAATACACATAGTCGTGCATACGGCGCAGTATGGTATCAACGATGACTTCTTCAGTATAACCACGCTCGGCATTGTCGCGGTGAATTTTCTGGATCCATTCCAGGTTTACACTGGGCACCACACCGACCAGCAGGTCGACCTGAGCAGCAACATCGACCTCATCAGTAACTACGCCGCCGTGCAGGCCTTCATAGAACATCAGGTCAGTAGCCGTAGGTATATCTTCCCAGGGTGTGAATTGACCCGGGCTCAGGCCTTCATAGGGTTCCGCCTCTTCATCACTGTGCAGGTACAGGCGTTTTTGACCGCCACCGGTTTCACCGTAAGTCTTGAACAGTTCTTCCAGTTTGTCGAATACGTTGGCTTCAGGGCCGAAATGACTGAAGTTGTCGTTGCCTTCAGCTTCAGCCTGGGCCATGGCTTCCTTCATCGCGGCACGGTCATAACGGTGAAAGCTGTCACCTTCGATGATCACAGGTGTGATGTTTTCACGAATGAAGATTGCCTCGAAAGCATGTTTTACGGTTGAGGTGCCTGCTCCAGATGAGCCGGTGACAGCAACGACAGGGTGTTTGTGAGACATAGAATTTTCCTCAAGATTCAATCAGTTAGCAGCTTGCATACCGGCTTTCGTCAGAGCGCCGCTTCAAAAGTGGCGCTATTGTAATTGTTTTCGTGTCTTTATGCAGCCTCATCAATGCCTTCGAAGCATGATTCAAGGGCGCTGCCGGTCTGAAAAAAGAGCGCAAATACTACCACATTCACCCTCATCGGGACTGACCTTGAGCAGGCTTTACATGCCTGAATGTGAATCAACTTTTGATTGTGGTAATATTCGCGCGGCTTTTCAGGGCATTTTCATCGCCAATATTCCAAAACAACAGGTTAGGTATGTACGATTTCAAGGCATTGCTGACTAATCCGTGGCGCTTTCTCCCGTTTTTATCCTGGATTGGAAAATGCAAGGACCCGTCAACGCTGACGGCTGATATTATTGCCGGCATCACCGTTGCTCTGGTGCTTGTTCCGCAATCAATGGCTTATGCGTCGCTTGCCGGCCTGCCCCCGTACTACGGCCTGTATGCTTCTTTCCTGCCTGGTATCGCAGCCGCCCTGTTCGGCTCATCCCGTCAGTTGGCGACGGGTCCGGTCGCCGTGGTTTCATTAATGACCGCCGCCGCACTGGAGCCATTGGCGCTAACACCCGATATGTACGTCGCCTATGCGATCGCACTGGCGTTGATGGTGGGTATTTTCCAGCTGGTGCTGGGTGTGCTGCGCCTCGGTGTGCTGGTTGACTTCCTCTCGCATCCGGTCGTTATCGGCTTTACCAATGCCGCGGCCATCATTATCGCGACTTCGCAGTTGAGCAAGATCTTCGGCGTCGTGGTTGAGAAAGGTGAACATCATTACGACACCATCTGGCGCGTCGTTGTCGCCGCTACTTCAGAAACGCATTTGTTGACGCTGGCTATGGGTCTGCTGGCGATCGCCATTATGGCACTGATGAAAAAATTCACCCCCAGATTGCCTAACGTACTGATTGCGGTTGTTATTACGACCTTGCTTTCATATTTTATGGGTTACGAAACACAAGGCGGCAAAGTCGTCGGCGTGGTACCGGCAGGTGTCACCATGCCGGGTGTGCCGTCAGGTTTGAGCTGGGATGTCCTGGTGCAGCTGATCACAACCGCCGTGATCATTTCGATCATTGGTTTCATGGAAGCAATATCCATCGCCAAGGCGATGGCGGCACGTACCCGGCAGCGGCTTGATCCTAACCAGGAGCTGATCGGCCAGGGCCTCGGCAACATGATTTCCGGCCTGTTCCAGGGCTACGCGGTCTCCGGTTCGTTCTCGCGTTCCGCGGTCAATATCAACGCCGGTGCAATTACCGGTTTTTCGGCGGTCGTCACCGGCCTTGCGGTTGGCGCCACACTGCTGTTCCTGACACCGCTGCTCTATCACCTGCCGCAGGCCACCCTGGCAGCGGTGATCATGATGGCGGTAATCAACCTGGTCAAAATTGAACCCATCATCTACGCCTGGCGGGTACAGCCGCATGACGGCATTGTGGCTATCGTTACCTTCATCCTGACCCTGATTGTGGCACCGCACCTGGAGACCGGTATCGTCACCGGTGTATTGCTGTCGCTGGGTCTGTTCCTGTTCCGCACCATGCGGCCGCGTATCTCGGTGCTGTCCCGTGACCCGGATGGAACCTTGCGTGATGCACAGGTCAGGCAGCTGGCGACTTGCGATAATATCTCGTTAATCCGTTTTGACGGGCCTCTGTTTTTTGCCAATACCGGTTACTTTAACGACACCATTCTTGACCGGGTTGCATCAAAGCCTGACCTCAAGTTCGTGATTATCGATGCAGAAGGCATCAATGAAATCGATGCGACTGGCGAGGAAATGCTGCACGAGCTGGACAAGCGCCTGCAATCCGTGGGTATCGAACTGCTGGTTGCACGCGCCAAGAAGCAGATCATGGATATTCTGACGCGTACCGGATTTGTTGATACCATGGGAAAGGAGCGCTTCTTCCGCCTGCGTACGCATGCCTTCGAATACGCCTGGGAGAAGCTGGGTGATGATCATGCGGACACCTGCCCGTTGAAAGTTTCACAGCCACTGAGCGACGAAGAAGCGATAGAATTACAAGAGGCCGAAGCTGAAGCAGCAAAATAGTGCGTAGCCGCACGTGTCAAAGGGTTCGATTTAACGCAAAGGCGCGGAGGCGCAAAGGACGCAGAGAGGACTCATGTGTTTTGCTATACGGCTACAGTCCGCCTGCCGCTACACGGCCCAACGCAAATACACGCAATTAAAATTTTTAAACCACAGATATTCATCTGTGGTTATATTTTGATACCCGCTTAGGGTGAAGTCGTTTAGTCAAGATCAGACACGCTGTTGGATTACGCGGCAACCAGTACAATACCTTAGCGACCTTTGCGCCTCCGCGTCTTTGCGTTTAAACAACACCATCCTTTCGAAATACCAGGTCCCACACGCCATGACCGAGGCAGCGGCCGCGGTGTTCAAATTTCGTTGGCGGGCGTCCTGTGTTTTCCGCATAGTTTCCTTTGCCGGCGGTGTTGCTGAATCCGTCTGCCTGTTCCATTTCCGCAAGCATGTGCTCGGCATAGTCCTGCCAGTCAGTTGCAAGATGAAACAGCCCGCCGGGCTTGAGCTTTTGACAAACCAGTCGTATGAACTCCGCTTTAACAATACGGCGTTTATGGTGTCGTTTCTTGTGCCAGGGGTCGGGGAAAAATAATTGCACGCAATCGAGGCTATGGTCCGGTATCTGGTGCTGCAATACTTCTACCGCATCGTGGTTTATCACGCGCAAATTGGTGATGCCTGCATCACCGGCAAGGTGTAGCAAGTGACCAACACCGGGTCGATGTACTTCAATGCCAATATAGTCGTTATTCGGGTTGGACAGGGCCTGCTGGAATAATGAATCGCCATTTCCGAAGCCGACTTCAAGAATTATGGCAGCAGAGCGTTTGAACAGGGTATCGAGATCAAGCAGTTCCGCTTTGAAATCAATCCCGTAAGCAGGCCAGAGCTTCTCCAGTGCCTGTTGTTGTCCGCGGGTTAGTCGACCCTGGCGCAATACGTAGCTTTTAATCGTGCGACGCCTTACTTCCATTACTAACCCAGCCCGGTAAACAAGTCAGCAATTTAGTGCGGATTGTGCCGTATTCAACTGCCTGGCTAGAAAAACAGCCCGTCAACGGGTGATGATGCAGAAGCAAAGCGTTTTTTCGGCATGCGACCTGCAAGGAATGCCTCACGTCCTGCCTCGGTGGCTTTTTTCATGGCCGAGGCCATAAGTACAGGATTTTTCGCCGCAGCAATCGCGGTATTCATCAGAATGCCATCACAACCCAGTTCCATCGCAATCGCCGCATCAGAAGCGGTGCCCACGCCGGCATCGACCAGGATCGGCACATTGGCGTTTTCGAAAATGGTCAGGATGTTATAGGGATTGCGAATGCCCAGGCCTGAGCCGATAGGCGCAGCCAGCGGCATAACGGCTGCACAGCCGATTTCTTCAAGCCGTTTTGCGATCAGCGGATCATCATTGGTGTAGACCATGACGTCAAAACCGTCTTTGACAAGGATCTCGGCCGCCTCCAGGGTTGCTGTCACATCCGGAAACAGGGTTTTTTCATCCCCCAGCACTTCCAGCTTGACCAGTTTGTGACCGTCAAGCAGCTCACGCGCCAGCCGGCAGGTGCGTACTGCGTCTTCAACGGTATAGCAGCCAGCCGTATTGGGCAGCAGGGTGTATTTATCGACAGGTATCACATCCAGCAGGTTAGGCTCATCCGGGTTCTGTCCGATATTGGTACGACGAATCGCAACGGTGATGATTTCCGCGCCACTGGCTTCAATCGCCAGGCGTGTTTCTTCATTGTCCTTATATTTGCCGGTTCCGACCAGCAGGCGAGAGTGGTAGCTCGTGCCGGCGATGATCAGCGGGTTGTCGGTTTGAAAAGGAACGGATTCTGCAGCTGTAGCCATAATGTATTTACGTGTTAGATGTTGATATTAATAAGGTTTCTGGTGGATCACATCAACCGCCGCCGATAGCGTTAACGATTTCTATGGTGTCATTTTCACTGAGTTTGAAGCTGTCGTAATCGCTGCGTGGCACGATGTCGCGATTGACTTCTACGGCAATGCGTTTGCCATCCAGTCCCAGCATGACAAGTAACTGTCCCAGGCTCGCATCGGATTCCATTGATTGGCTTTCGCCGTTGACGATAATGTTCATAGGTGGTGAATTTTACACGATCTGGCGCGAATGCGGTGTTGAACAAAGGTGTGCTGGGTGCCTGGCTGCAGATAGTGTGTTCATTGTAAAGGATGATATGAAGGGAATTATTCTGTCTATGTGCTATAAATTGGTTAATTGAACATAAATTTTGATTCTTATTAGTAACTTACAGAATTCAGGGTGTCTTTGGGGCAATGAGCTTACTCCGCGTTTTCATCAGCCTGGCTATACTGTTGACGAGCAGCCAGGTAATCGCCAAAAGTCCTAATCCATTTGATAAAACTATCATGGTTACTGCCGCCCATGATGTCACCTGGCAGTTTGGCGAGCAGACGGCGACCAAATCGGTGAAAGGTGCTGACGGCACCTGGTATCACCTGTTTTATGACGGCCTGCTTTTGCGCCTGCGACTGACCGGCTCCAGTCATGACTCGCAGTATGCCGCGAAACAGTTTGAAGATTTTGCAGTTCTGGATGTGAAGATCGACGATAATCGTCTGGATGTTTTTCAATGGTGTCTGAACAATCAGGAAAAGCACAACCGTTTCCTGCAACAGGGTTTGTCGGTAAAGAAGGGCGTGTGTCAGAACCTGGGTGAACAGGGCAGCTATGTAATGCGCCTGACAAAAGAAACCATTGATGCACTGGACCAGGGTAATATTATCGAATATGAACTCAAACCATTTCGAACCAAGGTCCTGGTCAAGTTCGGCATCGATGACTTTTATAAGGTCAATAACGAATTCAAAAAGCAGTATGAGGCAAAACTTGCGGCAAGTCGGCCCAAGGCGGAACCGACACCAATAGCACCTGCTGTCAGTGTGGCTGTGCCAAAATCAAAGCCAAAGCCGAAATGCAAGATAGGCCCGCCCGAAGGCTTTGCTGAAGTTAAAACCATAAGCTACGATTGTGATGACGTAGCAGCAAAGAACAGTGCCAGGGTGTTAGTGGATTCAGAGGTCAATAAAATACGTGAAAAGCGTAACAAGGCTGCAGCTGAAGCAGAACGTAAGCGCAAAGAGGCAGAGGCAGCACGCCTGGCTAAAGAAGAGGCATTGAGAAAGGAGCAGGAAGCTCTGGCCGCCAGCGCTGCAATACAAGCGGAGTTGTCCTCTGATATCGCGAAAAAGATGATTGCAGTATGCGAGAAAAACTGGGCAGAAGGAGAACATCGTTGCTATTGTGAAAAATATATCAAATATGCTCCTGCTAGCATCAAGGCGAATTCCAGCTGTAAATAAAATGTAATAGTAAGGATTCAATCTGGCAGTCAGTGTCATATTGGTTCAAGCTCAGACTGTAATTGCATGTCAGTACAATAGGGATTGGCTGGATGAAAAAACTACAGATATTTACTCTCGCAGAGGCGCGGAGAACGCAGAGAAAAAATCATTGTTTGTAGCCATTCAGGCGACATACTGGTCCTCACTCACCTCTGCTCTCTCCCGGAAGGAGAGGGGGCTGATATCGTCTTTGTTTTTCCTTGTCCCCCGTTACTCGTCCCTTGTACCTGTAATTATTCTCTGCCGCTCTGCAAGAAATAGTAGCCTCAGGCATCTTTATTGGGCCGGTGCCGGCAATAGAAATCTAGCAGTAAATGTCAGATCAAGTCTGAACTACTGCAGATAAAGTTCAATGCAGTGTCGTATTAACTGGTTCTGTTTGAGCCGGTATGGACTCGTTAGCGGCGTCTGTTATCCGTTTTTCTATATACGAATAAAACGGATTGGACCTCAGTCTTAACAGGTTGCCAGCCGGTACGGTAAGTACCCCCTGTTCTCCTCGAATACTCAGATTGCCCAGAGTGCGCACGTCATTTCCATTGCTGTCCGTTACATCATAGCCATAGACAGGGTCATCTGAAGGAAAGGGTAATGATGTGTGTGACAGTGAATAAATATCTTCTGGCCAGGCAAGTGCAAGCACGCGTTCAGTAACCTTTTCAGACGAAACCGGCCAGGAGACCTCGGTTACAGCTGGTGTTGAATCATTATAATTGGTTATCAGGGTCATGCGGTAAGCGCTGGTTGGCTGACTGTTTAATGCCTCGATGATTTCATCAGGATTGTACGATATCAGCGCCTTGTAATAGCTCATCTGGTTGACATCAAAAAGCACCAGCTCCGATTGTTTGTTATTAATTGCGGCATAGAGTTTATCGATGAGATCCAATGTACTGACGGTAGCATCGACCAGCGACTGGAAACTGATGATGCGGGGAAGTTGCCCGGTCTTGCCGACTTTTTTCACTCTGTCAATATCTGCATAGGTCTGGCTGACAAGAAGCGATATCTGTCTGCCTGCATTTTTCGGGAAGGAATTATATTTATACGGATCATATTCGGGGTGAATATCCAGCCATCTGGCCTTCTGAAATAGCTCAAGATGGCTGAGTATTCTATGCAGGTTGGCGAACCTGGCCAGCGAACTGACCCCAAGCGCAGGCGATATCAGGAATAACTGGTCCGGCGTTTTTCTGTCCTGGTTAATGGCGTCGAGTGTCATCTTCACACCCAGCGCCGCTCCGGTTGAGTAGCCGACAAAATAATAGGGCAACCCGGCATGCTGTTGTTGGATATGCCTGTCGGCAACCCGAACAGCTGCAAGCCAGTCCTGCCAGTTAACATCGTCAAGGCTGGACGGTAAGGTGCCATGGCCCGGCAGGCGCAGGCCGTAAACAATCACATCGTTTTTATTTAAAGCCTGTGCGATGCTTTTGAGAGAATAGGGTGAATCTGACAGGCCGTGAACAGCAAGCGCAACACCTGCGGGTGTGGCGGCATCCAGTTTGTAACTCCTGTTCCAGTTGTGCGCCAGTCTGCGCTCGAACCTGTTGCCGCCATCAATATAGCGTGAGCCAGCGAGTTGTATCGATGGCTCGATGATGTCCTGGTTATAGGTATCCAGTTCATTGAATAACTTCTGTTCCTGCTCGAGATACCGGTCCCAGTCAAAAGCCTGTTCCATGCCGGCGTTGAATTCTTGCGTTAGTTCGATGGTATGCCAGGGTTTTAACTCGGGGTGTTT
>Ga0316198_10002871_pt1 | contig 10436 bp, 7 predicted proteins | sample OudBieAanoxic_MG_FD_204935 | JGI IMG/M metagenome (GOLD analysis project Ga0316198, IMG submission 204935) | Coastal sediment microbial communities from Oude Bieten Haven, Netherlands - site A anoxic | ecosystem: Environmental > Aquatic > Marine > Coastal > Sediment | place: Netherlands...
AAAAACCCGTCAGTCGCGAAGAGCTCGAAGCCATGCTCGTGGTGCACCGTTCTCCGTTCGGCGACTAGCGTTCATTCGTCGCGGAGCCCGAGCTCTTTCATCTTGTTCTGGAGGCTCTTGCGAGAGATCTTGAGCAGCCGGGCTGTGTGGGTGACGTTGCCGCCGGTCTGCTCGAGCGCCCGAGCGATGAACTCCCGCTCGAGCTTGAGTGTCGCTTCCCTCACCGCTTCCTTGAGACCCGTCTCACCGGGCGTCGCGCCTATCCCGGCCACCAGGCTCGGCGTCGCGCTCTGTGCGTCGCGCACTTCCGCCGGAAGATGCTGCGCGCCAACGTCCCCATCCTCGGCGAAAATCATGCACCGTTCCACGACGTTCTCGAGCTCGCGGATGTTGCCGGGCCAGGTGTATCCCATCAATTCCTGGAGTGCGTCGTCCTCGAATCCGGTGACGGCACGATCGAGCTTTGCGTTGAACTTCTGAACGAAGTGGTCGATCAGCAGCGGGATGTCGCTCGGCCGATCGCGCAGAGGTGGGAGATGCACGTGTACGACGTTGAGGCGGTAGTAGAGGTCTTCTCGGAAGCCGCCCTCTGCGATGCTGGCTTTGAGGTCGCGATTCGTGGCCGCGATGAGGCGAACGTTCACGGTAATCGTCTTGATTCCGCCCACGCGCTCGAACTGCTGCTCTTGGAGCGCGCGAAGCAACTTCACCTGCATGCTGACCGGGATCTCGGCGATCTCGTCGAGGAATAAGGTGCCGCTGTGCGCGAGCTCGAATCGTCCGGGCTTGCTGCCTACCGCTCCGGTGAACGCGCCCCGTTCGTAGCCGAAGAGCTCGCTTTCGAGCAGATCCGGCGGGATGGCTGCGCAGTTGACGCTGACGAAGGGCTTGTCCTTGCGGGCGCTGTTCTCATGCAGGGCCCGCGCGATCAGCTCCTTGCCCGTGCCGCTTTCGCCTGTGATGAGGACGGTGCTCGGCGTGTCGGCGACCTTCTCGATCGCCTCGTACACGCCTCGCATCGGCTCGGACTGGCCGATGATGCGGTAGCGGCCGCGCTCGCTGGGGTCGCCGCTGACGTGCGCCTGAGAGAGCTCGCGGGTCTTGGCGGCCTTGCTGACGACCCGCCGAAGCTCTGCCCTGTCGAAGGGCTTGGTCACGTAATCGAAGGCACCGAGCTTCAGCGCTTCGACCGCGGTGTCCACCGTGCCGTGCGCGGTGATCATGATCACCGGCACGTGTGGGTACCGGTCGCTCACGGCCTTGAGCACCTTCATGCCGTCGAGCTTGGGCATCCGCAGGTCCGTGATCAGCACGTCGATATGGTGCTCGCTCATGGCCTCGAGGACCGCAGCGCCGTCGGCGACGCTGTGAACCTCATAGCCATCGTGCTGTAGCTGCGCCTTGAGAACGCGCCGCAAGTTGTCCTCGTCGTCCGCAACGAGGACCTGTTTCACCTCACCCACAGGGCGGAGTGTAGTGCGCTCAGCTCGCCGCGGCGAGACGCTTCTCAACGGCGCGAATTACCGTCGCACGCTTCTTGCGCGACCGCTCGTAGTCGAGCACGGCGGTGGCCTGTGGTCCCGATAGACGCTGAACTCGAGCCACGACGTCCTTGGCCGTCAGCTGGTCGTAGTTGCGGATCGGAGTGTCGGCCGTCTTGGTCGCTGCTTTGGCCGCCTTCACCGCGCGAGGCTTCGGTTTGGCCTTGGCTTTCGCCGGAGCCTTCCTCGGCTTGACCGTCTTGTCGATTCGCTCGTCAACCGTGCTCTGCGCCTTCACCAGGAGCTCCCGCGTCGACTCGAGGACCGTGACCTCGACCGCCTCCGGCTTGAGCGCCTCTCGCGTGCTTGCGGCCTGCGCCTCGAGTCCGGCAAGCCGTTGCTTGACCGCCGCGACGTAGGCATCGCGCGTCTGGAGCACGAGCTTTTGCCACTCGAACGCCTCCGTGCTGAGCGCCTTTCGAAACCCTTCCGCAGACCGGGTCCATTCGGCTGCGAGCTTGTTGCTCGCGGCCGTGATGTCCCGGGTGAACGTCGTGCTCGCCGCGCGCGATTCCTCGAAAAACGTCTCTCCCGCGTTGCGCGTCTGTTCGAACCAGAGCGCCCCCTGTCGTTGCAGGCGGGTGCCGCTCCGACGAATTTGGTTCTTGCGAGTCATGTCGATATCCTCCTGGGATAACGCAGCGCGTCATCCAATCCTACGATAGCTATGAAAGAGGGCCCGTCAAGACCGTCACGAGACCATGAACCTTTTGGCCAATTGCATTAGACTTTAGGGCTAGTGACGGGAATGCCCTTGCGAACGCTGGTCGTCGACGACTCGAGCTCGATGCGCGGGCTCCTGCGCGAGTTATTGCGTGAGCGAAATTACGAAGTCACCGCGCTTGGGTCCGCAGAGGAGGGGCTTCGGGCCCAGCTCGAGCGGCCCTTCCAGCTGATGTTGGTCGACTGGACGCTCCCCGGGATGTCCGGCCTCGAGTTGTGCCGCGCCGTTCGCGCTGAGCCTCGGGGGGAGGAGGTCTTCATTCTCGTCGTCACGGGACGGAACAAGCTCGAGGACCTCACCGCGGTGCTCGACGCCGGCGCCTCCGACTACTTGTCGAAGCCGATCGACCCAGAAATCCTCGGCACTCGCCTCCTGATTGCCGAGCGGGCCATCGCCGAGGTAGCCCGGCGTGAGACCGAGCGAATAGACATGGAGGCGCGTCTCGCGTTCGCAGACCGCATGGCGTCGGTCGGTACGCTCACGGCGAGCGTAGCCCACGAGCTCAACAACCCCTTGATGTACGTGCTGTCGAATCTGCACCTCACACGCGAGGAGCTTGGCGGCGATGAGGAAGCCGGCTGGCTCCAACGTGCCCGCCAACAGCTCGAGGAGGCGATTCAAGGTGCGACGCGGATGCAGCACATCGTCCGTGACCTGAAGACCTTCTCGCGGGCCGACGACGAACAGCACGGCAACGTGAACCTTCGCGCCGTCGTCGAGTCGTCGATCAACATGTGTTGGAACGAGATTCGGCATCGCGCGACGCTCCGGCGAGACTTCAGGGAAGCTCCTCCCGTCGACGCCAATGAATCACGACTCGGGCAAGTCTTCTTGAATCTCTTGATCAATGCGGCCCAGGCGATGCCGGAGCGACCTCCGAGCGCCAACTTGATCACGGTGCGGACCTCCACGGACGAAGACGGTTGGGCCGTTGCGGAGGTCATCGACAACGGGACGGGGATCGATGCGGACCCGGTGAGCCGGGTCTTCGAGCCGTTCTTCACGACGAAGAGTGTGTCCGAAGGCACTGGGCTCGGGCTGTCGATCTGCCGCAACATCGTCCGCGATGCGGGCGGGGCCATCGAGGTCAAGAGCGTCCCCGGAGAGGGGACGACCTTCGTCGTTCGTCTGCCGGCTTCGGCGCGGGCACACACGGCGCAGCCGACAAAAGCACCACCGACCGCGACGCCGGGTGGCCGAGCCTCAGTGATCGTCGTCGACGACGAGCCGCTGGTCGGTCGCTCGATCCGGCGAGCGCTTCGCGGACATGACGTGGAGGTCTTTGCGAGCGGGGCGGCGGCGGTCGAGCGGCTCTCCGACGATGAGCCGTTCGACGTCGTGTTCTGCGATCTGATGATGCCGGAGGTCAGCGGCATGGAGGTCTACCGCCGCGTCACCGAGCGCCGGCCCGAGCGCGCGTCGCGCTTCGTGTTCATGACTGGAGGCGCTTTCACGCCGAAGGCTCGCGACTTCCTCGCGCAGACGCCGCTCCCCTGCCTCGAAAAGCCCTTCGAGCTCCGTCAGATCCGGGACCTCGTGGCGGAGCGGGCCGGACCTGCGGACTGACTCGCGCTCACTACGCAGTTGCGGCCCTGATCCTTGGCTTCGTAGAGCGCCGTGTCCGCGCGCGCGAGCAGATCGGCGCCTGTTTCCTCGGGTCGAAGCGACGCGGCGCCTACCGAGATCGTCAACATGCCGCCGGGCTGGCCTTCACCGCCTGGAAACTCCGTGAGCTCGACAATCGAGCGGAGCTTGTCGCCCACCTGTGCGGCCTCCGCGAGCGTCGTGCGGGGGAGAAGAACGACGAACTCCTCGCCGCCGATTCGCGCAATCGTATCGATGCGGCGGAGGTTTCGGGTCATCAAGCCTGCCAGCTTGCGAAGCGAGGCGTCGCCAGTCGGATGTCCGTGACGATCGTTGAGTGCCTTGAAGTGGTCGATGTCGATCGCCAATACGCTCACCATCTGGCCGAAACGCTCCGCGCGGTGCAGCTCGTCCTCGAGGCGAATGCGCAAGAGGCGCCGATTGCCGAGGCCCGTGAGGTCATCGTGCTGGGAGCCGCGGCGAAGCTCGTCGAACAGCTGCGTGTGCCGAATCGCGAGGCCGAGCTGATCCCCGATGGCCCTGAGAAGTCCGGTTTCCACGTCTGAAAACGCGCTTGCCTCCGTCCGCGTCGCGGCCATGACACCGGTGATCTTGCCGTGATGGGAGACTGGGAGAATCGCGATCGAGCCCTCTTGCGGGATCGGGTCCCAGATCGGCGCGTCCTCGAGCTTGCCGAGATCTTGCACGATCGTGGCCTCTCCTGTCTGAGCGACGTGGCCCAACTGGCCCTCATCGAACAGGACGACGCGCTCGAGCAACTCACCGGGCTTGTCGAATCCGTAGGCCGCACGCAGTGTGAGCCGCCGCGTTTCGACGTCGACGAGGAAGAGGAGGCACTCGCGAAGATGAAGCGCCTTCCCGAGGCGGTTGGCGATGTCTTCGAGCACCCCGTCGAGCTCTTGCTCCGTCGCACTGGCGCGAACGATGTCGAAAAGCAGAGCGCGTTCGCGCAGGCGTTGTTCGAGCTCCGCTGACTTCAGACTCAGCGCACGCTTGAGAATCAGCTCCTCGCGCGTGTTTCGGAGCTCTTGACCCTGTTCGAGCATGCGAACTTCGAGCGACGTGAGGTTGGCGAGCAAGGCGTTGACCGCACGGCCGATCTCGCCGATCTCGTCCTCCCCGAGATCGGGCAAGCGCTCGAGGCTGCCTTGCCGTGCGTGCGCGTTGAGTGCCTCGACGACACGGGAGACGCGCCGGCCCACGGAGAGCTCGACGTAGAAGGCCGTCAGCAAGCCGGCCACCGTCACGGCGACCCCCGTCACCCACGCGAACACGCGGACGTCGATGTCGATGTCGACCCAACGCAGCGCGAACCAACCCGCGACCGACAGGACGAAGGACAGACCAGCGGCCTGCACGCCAGCATGGGTGGCGATTCGTCGGCGGGAAGCGACGGGCATGTCTTCACGCTACCGAGGACACGCGTTCAGTCAAGTGATGTGCATTGCGCTCATGCGCATGCGTCACCGACTGGTGGCGATGGGTGGACTCGAACCACCGACCTAGCGCGTATGAAACGCCCGCTCTAACCACCTGAGCTACATCGCCAAAGGGCCGCGAGTATAGGCGTGGGCGCCTGCCGTGCAATGTGGAGTGGTGTAGGCTCGAACGTCCGTGCTTGGCACTCGGTAGGGATTGGTTTATGGCCGGATTCGTGCGTACATTCCTCCGTTGTTTTTTCGCGATAGCGAGCGCTGCCTTCCTCTTGTCGCCCGGCGTCGCGTCGGCTCAATCGGGGAGTTGGGGCGAGCCAATTACGGCTCCGGCCAAGCCTGAGCCGCCACCTGCACCGCCCGCGGAGCCCGCGCCCGCACCTCAGCCAACCTCCGCACCCCCTGCGCCCGCGCAGCCTTCGTCGGCCGAGCCGAATCCAGAGTGGGAAGATGCGGAGCCGACCGAGTTCGAAGAGCGCTCTCCGGAAAACCCCGACTGGGTCGAGGAGGACGAGCCGCCCCCGGTCGGCACGATGCCCAACCGCGCATCCGAGGTCTACGGCATCCGATATGCAAACCGAGACCTGGTCCTGCCGCGCGGGATGATGCGCGGCACGTTTGACACCGTGGTCGGCCGCCGGGTCGAGGAGACGTTGAACCCAGGCGAAGAGCCCTTCGGCCCGACCGGAACCATCTCGACGATGAACTTCGGCGTTGCCATCAGCCTGGCAAAGGACTTCGAGATCGGCTTTTCGCGTTACCGCATGGGCTCGTTTCCGACGATCAGCATCTACCCCGGCTTCGGTTTCGGCGACGAAGGCTTGATCAGCTTCAGCCTCGCTCCCGAGGTCAAGTTCGGCGATATCCCGGCGTACGGGCGCTTCCAGTTGATCGACAAAGACGTCGTCAAGATGGCCATCGACGCGGTCTTCCGCATTCCAATACGCACTTCGTTCGGCTTCCTCGGAGGCGTTCCGCTCCGCTTCATCATCCAAGAGCGGTTTGCGATCGATACCGGCCTGCAGATGGTCGTCGACAACAACCCGAAGGGGCCGTCGCTGTGGACGCTCAACCTTCCCTTCAAGTTCGTCGCGAACGCAACCGACGAGCTCTTCGTCGAGCTCGCCAGCGGCATGTCGTTCTTCGACCTCTCCCAAACGATTCAAACCGCGACCTCCGGCTTGGTGAATGGGCCCTTCTATTTCTTCCCGCTCGGCGCCCGCATCGGGTACACGGTCGAGGCCCGCGCGACCATGATGGACCTGTTCGTCAACTTCAATTTCCCGGCGTTGTACGGGTTCACGACACGGGACAGCGAGCTCAACGCGGAGACCTGGCAGGTCACGATCGGTTTCAATGTGTACTCGCCGGTCCTGTTCAAGGGCAGCGCGCTCTGATGATCTACGAGCTCGGCGAGCGTCGCGTCCAAGTCGAAGGCGAGGTCTACGTCGCGCCTTCGGCTGACGTGATCGGGTCGGTCGTGCTCAAGAACGAGTGCAGCGTCTGGTTCAACGCAGTCATTCGCGGCGACTCCGACGAGATCGTGATCGGCGAGCAGACCAACATACAAGACAGTGCCGTGCTTCACACCGACCCGGGCATTCGCCTCGTGCTCGGCCGTGGCGTCACCGTCGGCCACCACGCGATGGTGCACGGATGCGAGGTGGGCGACTACAGCCTCATCGGCATCAACGCCGTCATCCTCAACAACGCCAAGATCGGCAAATACTGCACGATTGGCGCCAACGCACTGGTCACCCAAGGTCAAGAGATCCCAGACTATTCCGTGGTTCTCGGCTCGCCGGGCAAGGTCGCGCGGCGGATCGACCCCGCGAAAGGCGCGAACCTCGAGAAGAGCGCGGCGGGCTACGTGAAGCGCGGCCGCGAGTACCTTCAGGCGCTGCGTTCCGACACTCGTTTCCTCTGAGTCTCAGATTCGGCCGAGCAGATCCCGCTCGCCGAGCTCCGCGCACAGCGCTTCGAGCTCGGCGCGGTTTGGTCCGGTCCAACGAAGCTCGTCGAGTGATTCGTGGATCGGCACATCGGTGCGGAGCGTCGCGAGTCTCCGATACAGCATCGCGTCTTCACGGCGCTCTCGAAGGTTGCTTGCGAGCGTCTCAGCGCCGCGCACTTTCACGTTCCAGGCTTCGTGATCATCGGGGATCGCCTCGACATGTACGTACGCTGCGAGCACCGTGGCTGCGCTCTTTGCTCCCCATCGAGGAATGCCCGGAATCCCGTCGGCCGCGTCGCCGACGAGCGCTAGGTAGTCGGGGATCGACTCGGGCGACACGCCGAACTTCGCGCGCACGCCGTCTGCGTCCAGCACAATCTCGCGCCTGCGATCGAGCGTCACGACGTCGTCGCGACGAACGCATTGACACAGGTCCTTGTCCGGCGACGCGATCACGACGCGGTCCACCTCAGGATGGTCCCGCAGCTTGGCCGCAGCCGCAGCCAGCGCATCGTCGGCTTCGAATTCGACCATGGGCCAGGTCACCATCCCGAGCGCGCGACTCGCGCGTTCAGCGAGAGGGAACTGCGCGAAGAGCGCCGGCTCCAATCCTTCACCGGTCTTGTACCCGTCGAAGAGCTCGTTCCTGAAGGACTCGACACAGTGGTCGAACGCGCAGCCGATATGGGTCACGCCGTCGTCGCGAAGTAGGGAGGCCATCGACCGAAGGAAGCCTCGGGTCGCGCCGACCTCCTGGCCCTCAGGTGATTTCGACTCGGGCGCGCCGAACCACGAGCGGAACAGCTCGTACGTCCCATCGATCAAGTGCACATCCATATTCGCTCTCCTTATCGCACGAGGTCGGCGCGTCGGCGCGAAGCCGCTTTACGGGTCGGAGACGAAGTCGTTTTGCGGGCCATTACGAGGACTTGTGAAACGATCTTGAGAACGTCACAGAGGCCTTTCGAGCTAGATCGAGCACCTGCCGGAGTAAGTTCATGTAGGGGAGCCACCGACCCGTTACCCCCAAATATTGCGCATTTGTTGAGGCGCTGCCCCAACATCTAGTAGTATCGCCATTGTGACCATACATCGGGTGTCATCTAATGCGGTTTGAGCGCAGTGCTTCTGTGACGCAGTGCGAAAACGCCGAAATCGGCGGTTTCCGAAATCCGCAACGCCCAGGAATTACATGCGAAAGAAAGAAAGCATATCGGGCCGATTATTTCTGCTTGACGGAGTCGGTTCGACGGGGCTACTTCGCAGGCTCGTCCCCAAGCGGTTGTGGTGGCAAGGAGGCTGCCAGCGCAACCCGTTGTGGGATGATTGTGGATAGAGGGGGTTCCGCCTGGGGATGGCCGGTGGAATACACCCGAGTGGATTCGTGCGTCTGGTTGGAGGTAAGTTGTGGCATTAGAAACTAGGGGAATGACGAGCAATTTGGAGTTGGAAGGCACGCGCAGAGCCGAGTTTTCTCAGGAATCCGGTGGGCTCAGCGTTGACCGACGGTTGACGACGGCTGGTGAGGAGCCGCTCGAGGCAGTCGAGTACGTCCTGCGCGACAGCCAGATCACCAACTCCGACGGCTCAGTCGTTTTTGAGCTCAAGGGCGCTCAAGTACCCGAAGACTGGAGCCAGCTGGCGACGGACATCGCGGTCTCCAAGTACTTCCGCAAAGCCGGTATTCATGGTGACAAGAGCAAGGGCGAGCGGAGCGTTCGCGAGCTCGTCTATCGGGTGGCCCACTCGATTCGCGAAGCAGGCGACAAGTTCGGCGGCTACTTCGCCGACGCGGAAGCCGCAGAGACGTTCGAGGCCGAGCTCTCGCACCTCCTCATTCACCAGAAAGCGGCCTTCAACTCGCCGGTCTGGTTCAACTGCGGCCTCTACCAGCGTTACGGCATCGAAGGCTCGGGCGGCAACTACGCTTGGGACCCGGAGCAGGACGTCATTTTCAAGACGGACACCGCGTACGAGCACCCGCAGTGTTCCGCATGCTTCATCCAGGCGGTCAACGATGACCTCATGGCGATCTACGATCTGATCAAGAACGAAGCACGCCTCTTCAAGTACGGCTCCGGCACCGGCACCAATTTCTCGAAGGTCCGTGGCAAGCAAGAGAAGCTTTCGGGGGGCGGCACCTCCAGCGGTTTGATGAGCTTCCTGGAGGTACTCGACAGGGCCGCAGGCGCCACGAAGTCCGGCGGCACGACGCGGCGCGCCGCCAAGATGGTCTGCCTCGACATGGATCATCCTGAGATCGCCGACTTCATCGAGTGGAAGGTTCGCGAAGAAAAGAAGGCCCGGGCGCTCATTGCGGCCGGCTACGAGGCCGACTTCAATGGCGACGCCTATCACACTGTCTCGGGTCAGAACTCGAACAACTCGATTCGCGTCACCGATGAGTTCATGAAGTCCGTCGAGGCCGACGGGGAGTGGAAGACCACGCTCCGCACCACCGGCGAAGTCTGCGACACCTACCGCGCGCGCGACCTCTGGCACAGGCTTGCCGAAGCCGCGTGGAGCTGCGCGGACCCTGGCGTCCAGTACGACACCACGATCAACGACTGGCACACCTGCCCGAATAGCGATCGCATCAACGCATCGAACCCTTGCTCCGAGTACATGTTCCTCGACAACTCGGCGTGTAACCTGTCTTCGATCAACCTCTCGAAGTTCCTCGACGAGGATGGCCGCTTCGACATCGAGGGCTACCGCCAGGCGATTCGCGTACTGATCATCGCGATGGACATCCTCGTTGACTACGCGAGCTACCCGACGCGGGAGATTGCCAAAAACAGCCATAATTACAGGCCTTTGGGGCTCGGCTACGCCAACTTGGGCACACTGCTGATGCAGCTCGGCATTCCCTACGACAGCGACGAGGGCCGCACCATCGCGGCAGCGCTCACGTCGATCCTCTGTGGCCATGCATACGCAACCTCCTCGGAAATCGCGGCGAGCAAGGGCCCATTCCAGGGCTTCCAGCGCAACCGTCAGCCGATGCTTCGGGTGATGGGCAAACACCGCGACGCTGCGTACCGCATCAACGAGACCGGTGGCCCTGGCTTGACGGACGACGAGCCTACCGCGTGCCCGCCCGAGCTCATTCAAGCGGCCCACGAGGATTGGGACTTGGCCTGCAAGCTCGGCGAGCTCTACGGCTATCGCAACTCGCA
>Ga0316198_10002872_pt1 | contig 10434 bp, 8 predicted proteins | sample OudBieAanoxic_MG_FD_204935 | JGI IMG/M metagenome (GOLD analysis project Ga0316198, IMG submission 204935) | Coastal sediment microbial communities from Oude Bieten Haven, Netherlands - site A anoxic | ecosystem: Environmental > Aquatic > Marine > Coastal > Sediment | place: Netherlands...
TGACAACTGTCGACCATACCTGTTCGAACATGAGAGAGCCGTAGGTGAAGATGTTCATCAAAGAGTTCTTTATGAAAAGTCGTTGTAATCTATTTTAAAGTTAGCTTAAGACCCGAATGCCGATAAGAACGCATGAGCCTGTCGTGCGAGGGCATTGTTACAAGTTTTTACAAAAACCGAGTTCCCGTACGAGATAGGCCAGATGGGCAGGACCGGTGCCACAGCAGCCGCCCAATATTTTCAGGCCGTATTGGCGGTGCAGTTGGATCAGCCGGTTGCTCCAGTCATCAATGGCATCAGCCTGCAGTTGGGTGTTACCATCCAGATCCGCCTGATCCAACGATGATCCATTGGCCTGGAACCCCAGCAGGCGCGAGAGAATCCGGGGTGCCAACCGATGTGCCTGAAGAAACGATGGGTAGGCGCAATTGATCATGTATCCCAGAGGTGGTCGGCTGCATGTCGTATCGATTGCGTCGAAAGCCTGTTCCAGACTGTTTCCGTCCATTACGAAACCCTGTCGATCATTTAATACGCTACAAATTTGAAACCGATCCATGCTGGCCAGCATTCGATGTCGGCCCCATTGCAAAATTGATCGGAATATCATATTTATCGATCTGTCATGTGGCGCAAATTCGATCTTGCTGTCTCATTAGACGCCAAAAAGAAGAGGAACTCGACCATAACAGATTTTGCAGACCAGTAACAGATAAGGTATCCATGTCTATGAGCGATCAACCCAATAAAATTATTTACTCCATGGTCGGCGTCGGTAAATACCATGACAAGCGTCCCGTGCTTCAAGACATATCTTTGTCATATTTTTACGGTGCAAAAATCGGCGTACTGGGCCTCAACGGTTCCGGCAAGAGTTCGCTGTTGCGGATCATGGCCGGGATTGACCGAGAGTTTGTCGGAGAAACCATCCTTTCTCCCGGTTTTTCGATCGGCCATCTCGAACAGGAACCTGTTTTGGATGATGCCAGAACGGTCCTTGAGATCGTCCAGGAAGGATTGAAGGCGACTGTGGAACTCATGCAAGCCTTTAACCGCATTAACGAAGAGTTGGCCGAACCGATGTCCGAAGACGCTATGAATCGTCTTTTGGAACAACAGGGTGACATTCAGGAAAAGTTGGATGCCGCTGATGCCTGGGATCTCGATTCCCGGCTGGAAATGGCCATGGATGCTCTGCGCTGTCCACCGGGTAACACGCCTGTTAACGTTTTATCCGGAGGTGAACGGCGACGGATAGCGCTTTGCCGCCTGTTATTGCAGAAGCCTGACATCCTGTTACTCGATGAACCGACCAACCATCTCGATGCCGAAACCGTCGCATGGTTGGAGAATCACCTCCAAAAATACCCGGGAACTGTGATTGCCGTGACACACGACCGCTATTTTCTCGATAACGTGGCCGGCTGGATTCTGGAACTTGATCGCGGTCGGGGAATACCCTGGAAGGGGAATTATTCCTCCTGGCTCGAGCAAAAACAAAATCGCTTGCAGCAGGAAGAAAAAGGGGAGAGCAAACGCAATCGGACACTTGCGCGTGAGCTTGAATGGATCCGCATGTCACCCAAAGCCCGCCGGACGAAATCAAAAGCGCGTATCAGTGCGTACGAAAAACTGTTGTCCCAGGAAAGCGAAAAGAGGATCGAAGACCTGGAAATCTATATCCCGCCAGGGCCGCGATTGGGAAACCTGGTTGTAGAGGCCCAAAACCTCACCAAAGGATTCGGCGACCGGTTGCTCATGGAGAATTTAACGTTTACGTTTCCACCGGGCGCTATCGTCGGCATCATCGGTCCCAATGGGGCCGGAAAATCCACATTGTTTCGAATGATTACGGGCCAGGACCAACCAGATTCCGGTCATTTCCGCTTAGGAGAAACCGTCCGGTTGGCCTACGTCGATCAAAGCAGAGATGTTCTGGATCCCCAAAAATCGATATGGGAAACGATCTCGAATGGCGTCGATGTCATCGATCTCGGTGGGTTGACCGTCAAATCTCGTGCTTACGTAGCCCGGTTCAATTTTTCGGGCAGCGACCAGCAGAAATTGGTTGGCATGCTTTCCGGGGGGGAACGCAATCGGGTTCACCTGGCGCGAATGTTGAAACAAGGGGCCAATGTTTTGTTGCTCGACGAACCGACCAATGACTTGGACGTGAATACTTTGCGGGCCCTTGAAGAAGCTCTGGATAATTTTGGCGGTTGTGCGGTTGTTATCAGCCACGATCGCTGGTTTTTGGATCGGATTGCCACCCACATCCTGGCATTCGAAGGCAACAGCACTGTCGAATGGTTCGAAGGAAACTACTCGGATTATGAAATCGACCGGCGGCGTCGCTTGGGCGCCGAGGCTGATCGGCCTTGCAGAATCAAGTACCGCCAGTTGACCCGCAAGTAATCTGGTGACAGAAATCAATGCGGAACGTTTTTAAACGTTCTTTATTGAAACCGAAATCATCCCAATTCCAGCAGGGCGCCATGTCGCCGGCGCGGGATGCCGGCCAAGGCCAACCGTCCGGTAGCGGACAGACGAAGCGTACGGGTAACCTGCGGGTGGGGTGCTCGATAGTCAGTTCTCTGGCCAGCAGGGCGATTTGGCGGGATTCCAGGGGGGTGCTGGCACCATAGCGTACGTCCCCTACCAGGGGTAGGCCAGCGTGGGACAATTGTAATCGTATCTGGTGCCGTCGGCCGGTTTCCAGCACGACTTGCAGCAGACTGCGTTTTGCATCGCTTTCGATCAAATGAAAATGCAGGCGCGCTTCCCGGCTGCGATCGGTGGCTGTTGGCACGATTCGGCACTCACGCCCCCGGCGCTCGATGTAATCGGTGAGGGATTCAGATCGCCGTAAAGGGACACCTTCGACAACCGCCAGATAGACCTTGTGGATTGATCCGGTGCGAAACTGAGCGCTCAATCGAGCTGCCGCTTTAGACGTGCGTGCAAACAGCATGACTCCGGCAACCGGCTGGTCCAGGCGGTGTACCAATCCGAGAAACACCCGTCCGGGCTTCTGATAGCGCTCTTTTACCCAGAGTTTGGCCAGATCGAGTAGAGACGGCGCTCCGGTGTGGTTTCCCTGGGCGAGCAGGCCGGCCGGTTTATAGAGTGCCAGCACATGATTGTCCTCGTGAAAGACCGGCCAACGCGGATGATAAAAATACATATCGGTATCGGTGTGCATTATGGCAAACCCTAGTGATAATCAATCGGTTATTCTATCTTGCATGCAATATCATGATGGCCACTAAAGATCAATTTTCAGCCACTGACTCCGGGGCACCGAATCGCCAGCAAATGGGCGCATTGTTCGAGCGTTCCGGCTTACATCTGTCAGACTTTCAACTACAGCAAATCTGGGCCTATCACCTGCTGCTGCGACAGTTCAACCCTGAGCTCAATCTGACACGAATACACAATTTCGAGAACATGGTCATTAAGCTTTATGTGGATTCGATCCTGCCTGCGAATCTTCTGCCGCTTCCCAGCCCTCTGCTCGATTTGGGAACCGGGGCCGGCATGCCTGGAATTCCCCTTAAAATTTTACGTCCTCAAATGGAAATTCTGCTGGCTGAAAGCCGCCGCAAGCGGCTGGATTTCCTTAACAAGACGGTCGGGCATTTGCACCTTAATGGTATACGCATTATCGAAAAGAAAATCGATCCGGAGTTTCAGGAACCGGTTGCCGGCGTCATAACCCGGGCAGTGGAAGAAATGTCGAAGACCCTGGAGCGAGTGCGCGGTTGTTTGGCTCCCGGCGGAAAGGTGATCTTCATGAAAGGGCCACACTGTGATGCCGAGCTGAAAAAAATTCGCCGCGGGCCGCGATCTAATTATGACCTGATTATGGACCAATCCTATATGATACCCTATACACGGCACCGTCGTCGGCTGTTGGTATTCGAACGTTTGGACCAACCGCACTATGTTCAAAAGTCCAGGGCCATGTTGCGATTTCCGGTCCAATTTATAGAGAGTGAACAGAACCCTCGTTTCAAGGGCTTGAAAAAACTGTTGAACAGCCGTGGAATCAAGAAAGCCGGCAGGGCCTTGGTTGCCGGTAGCAAACCGGTTACGGAAATCTTGTACCGATTTCCGCAATGCTGCGAGGCTTGGATAAGTGCCGGAGACAGACACCCACCGCCGGCTGACGGACCAGATAATATGAACTGGTTCCAAATGGCTCCCGGGCTGTTTAACCATCTCGACGTATCCGGAACGCACGCGCCCTTGCTCCTGCTGAAATATCCCGAGATTCGCCCCTGGCGACCGCTGGACGGATTTCAGGAAGGTTGCAACCTGTTGATCCCTTTCCAGGATCCTGAAAATGTCGGGGCCGTTATCCGATCGGCGGCGGCATTCGGCATCAAGCAGGTAATCCTTTTGACCGAAAGTGCCCATCCCTTTCACCCCAAGTCCTTGAGAGCATCCGGCGGAGCGGTACTGTCGGTGCGGTTGCGCAACGGGCCCTCTATAAACGAACTTCCGGATGAACTACCGATCGTGGCACTTTCAGCGGAAGGCAGTGATATTCGTTCCGCAGTCTATCCTTCTACTTTCGGTCTTTTGGTCGGTCTCGAAGGACACGGTTTGCCGGAGGCTTGGCGTAAGGCCGCCTGGCGAATACCGATTGAAGCCGGTGTTGAATCTTTGAACGCCGCTGCCGCTGCCACCGTCGCTCTGTATGAATGGTCTTGCCGGCGGAATTTTGTTGATAAGCGATAAGCCGGCCGACAAGATTCAGGTAACCGATGATGAGAATTATCTTCTACCGGCATCGCGATTATACTAAAAGCGTTGATTCTGCCGTAATACCGCCTTTCAGCCAGAAAATTACCCGTGCAGTCTTGAATCATATTGGAATGGCATAATATTCTTATACAATACGATATCGCGCCCCTGATGAGGCCTATTTGACTGAAATTTCTACAACTGCGGTAAAGTTGATCAATTTCGGATTGGAAAGACGCTACAGAGCGGGAGACCAATGAATGGCGCATTACACAAACTGTAAAGACCTTAGAAAAAAGTATGCTGCCTTGGAGGCCGAGGCTGCCAAATGCATGGCCGCCATGGAGACCCTGCCATTGTACCGGGCATTGATCGAGCATGCGAGCGAGGCGATATTGGTGGCCCGGGAAAATGAAATCGTGTTTGCCAATCCCAAGGCCGAAAAACTTTTTGAAATATCGGAACAGGAGTTGATCGGCCATACGATTGAGCCTTTCATTCATGGGGGCGATCGTCCGCTCGTGTTGCAGGAATATACTGCGGCTGTCGAAAACGGTGGGAGTGTCCGGGTGCCGCCGGTTAGAGTTGTTGATCGCGCCGGTAATATCAAGTGGGTTGATCTCAGGATCTCCCGGTTCTCAGGAGATTTCGCACCGGCAGTTTTCTTTTTCATGACAGACATCACACGCCGCAAGTTGGCCGAGGACGAACTTCGCCAAAGTGAAGAGCGGTACCGTAGCGTCATCAATTCCACTTCGGGCGGTTACATCCTCATGGATAATAAGTTTTCGATTATCGATGTGAACCAGTCCTTGTTGAAAATGCTTGGCTGTGAGCGCGATAGACTCATCGGGCAGCAATCGGAGTCACTCTATGATAGCAAAACCGTGGTGTTCTATTCGGCCGACCGCGACCACTTTAGTTTCGAGGCCCGCTTTGCAGTCGCGCAGGGTGAGGATATTGCTCTCCTTTACAACCGAAGCATGCTGCGAAACGAGCAGGGCGAGATTAGCGGATACGTGGCCTTCCTGTCTGATTTGACTGAATTGAAAATCGTGCAAGACCGATTGAGACGCGCAGAAGAACGCTATCGGCGCATGTATGAAAACGCAGTACAGGGAATGTTCCAGAGCACTCTATCCGGGCGGCTGGTCAGGGCCAATCCTTCCTACGCCCGGATACTGGGCTACGATTCCCCTGCTGAGGTTCTATCACAGCGGAGTGAGTTCTCGGCCCTGCAATTCAACCCCGATGATAGCAGGAAATTCTTTGAGACATTGAAGTCGAACGGTGTATTGGCCAATTACGAAGTAAAGCTGAAACACAGAGATGGGAAACCCATCTGGTTGCTGTTCAACGTCAGACTGACCGACGGCGACCGTGGCGATCCATTGATCGAGGGCATTGTCGTCGACAACACGGCCAAGAAACTGGCGGAAGAAGAACTCCGGGAAAGTGAAGAAAAATTCCGTCAGTTGTCGATTCACGACAACCTTACCGGACTTTACAATACCCGTTACTTGTACAAGGCATTGGCCGACTTGATCCTCGAAAGTGAAGCTTCCGGCATGCCTTTTTCATTGATATTCATGGACATGGACAATTTTAAGCATGTGGTCGACAGCTATGGTCATTTAAACGGTAGCCGAGCACTGCAGGAAGTGGCTGCGACGATAAGGAGTGCGCTGGCCGAACCGTCTTTCGGTGTGGCCTACGGCGGCGATGAGTTCGTCGTCGTCCTGCCGGGGTCAGACAAACCCCAGGCTTTAGCGAAGACTAAAGAGATACAAGCCCGAATGCGAGAGCAAACCTATCTTGAAGAACAGGGGCACAACGTGCATCTCAACGCAAGCTTTGGTGTTGCAACTTTCCCTGAAGACGCTGCCGACCGAACCTCGTTGCTGGCCTTGGCCGACAAAGCCATGTTCGCCATAAAGAAAAGGGGTAAGAACGCCATCGGGATCAGTGCAGCAAGTGCCTGAGGCCGAGCTGTGCTGTAAAATGGGTTCGTACCGGCGCGATGGTTCTGGAAAAAGGACGGTATAAGTGATTGTAGAAAAAAACGTTCGAATAACGGAACGTTTATTTCTACAATCACTATAACGCCTATTCGCCAATGGTTTGTGGCGATGTAACGTGTCAAGGAATCGTATCGATTGATTCCAAGGAGGACGTCATGGAAGTCGTTACCCTGAAAGATTGTGAAGAAATAAAGATAGAGAAATTCCCCTACCGCGGAAAGCCACTTGATGTCAGGGGCATCAGTGTTCGCTGGCTGTCAAAAGCCGGTGAAGATGATATGGGGCAACCGCAGTACGGACTGAGGCATTTTACCGCACAACCCGGCGGTGAAATCCCGATCCACAACCATTTCTATAGCCAAACCATGTATATTATCAGCGGCCGTTTCGAATGCTACCAGTATGATTCGCAAACCGACGAACCGTTGAAGAAAGTGGTCTGCGGACCGGGCTCTTCGATTTATATCCCCAGCATGGAGCCACACGGAATGAAGAACATCAGCGCTACTGAACCGGCGTCATTTCTATGCTGCATCTGCAACGTCTACAACAAGGAACATATATAAATGATGAACAAAATCGAACGGGTCGACGCCGTTCTGAATGACAGGGAACCGGATCGACCGCCGCTGTCACTGTGGTACCACTTTGGTGTTCAGCACGGTTCCGGGGAACAGTTCGCACGGTTAAGTCTGGAATACTTCCAACACTACGGTTTTGATTTTCTCAAGGTTATGAATGATTATTTTTTCCCGCCGCCTCGTGGCCTCGAATCGGTCAGGACCGCGTCGGACCTCAAGCGGATCCGCGCGCTTGATGTGGAGGATACCGATTGGGCCCGGCAGTTAAGCGCCTTGGAGATAATCAAAAAGGAACTTAAGGGCCAGGCCTATTTTATCGATACGGTCTTTGATCCCTGGCAGAGCATCAAGCGCAACATGGCGGGTGAAAATATGACGGCTTTAATGGAAGAAGCCCCAGAGGCCCTTTTGGATGCCTTGGATCAGGTGGCCGATACCTTAATCGATTACTGCAACAAATCCCTGGCCATCGGATCGGCCGGCATTTTCATGTCCATCCCTGCCGCTGCTGAGATCATCACGCGTGACGAATTCCTGACCTTTGTCAAGCCGCCGGCCATGAAAGTATTGTCGGCGATATCATCTTCAGGAAAAATGAATACGGCTCACATTCACGGGCAAAGCCTTTTCATGGATGACTGCCTTGACTTTCCAACCCGGGTGTTCAGCTGGTGGGACAGAGGTCCACAGGGCCCAACCCTGGCAGCGGTAAAGGAGAAAATATCCGGTTGCGTGATGGGCGGTATCGATCAGACCCTTGTCGCACGAACCAGCCCCGGTTTTCTGAAGAAACATGTCCGTGAAGGCCGGCAACTGGGAGGGCGTCGCCGGTTCTTCCTGGCCAACGGGTGCAGTATTGACACCTGGTCCTATCCCGGTTCGATCAGGGCGATCGTGGCGGCTGCGCAGCTCAAGAGTTGAACCCGCAGGGCCTGACAACCAGACGGCGGTGTCGGTACCCTTTGACAACCGGGTATCCAATGGTTACTCAATTCCAGTAGGGCAAGGTTTCATTCCACAGTCACAGCGGGTCAATGAATCGAAACAGTTGCCCTCATCAAACCGAACGGTCATTGCCTTATTAATGGAATGGCCGGTGGGTATGAACGGCCCGCTGAAATCGGAAAAACTGGGAATACAATCGACCAATAAAATCCGATCAGGGTGAGCATCATGAAAACCAGCTTCTCAACAATTTTGCAATATTTCATTATAATTCCTATCATTTTCAGCTTCTTAACCATTGTAAACGCAAAGAGTCAATCCATGGATCAATCACTTAGAAAATTTGAAACCGCCACTTTCGCCGGTGGCTGCTTCTGGTGTTCGGAATCGGACTTCGAAAAAGTCGAAGGTGTGGTGGACGTGATATCCGGTTACACCGGCGGTCAAGAGGCGAACCCGACATACAATGAGGTCTCTTCAGGGCAAACGGGTCACTACGAGGCGGTACAGGTCATCTACGATCCTGACAGGGTGACCTACGAAGAGCTTCTGGAGGCCTTCTGGCGCCATGTAAATCCCACCGATGCGGGTGGCCAGTTTGTCGACAGGGGTCCCCAGTATCGAACGGCGATTTTTTACCATAGCGAGGAACAAAAACGAATGGCCGAGTCCGCCAAGAAAGAGCTTCAGGCATCAGGCCGATTCAATGGTCCGATTGTCACCCCAATTCTTCCCTTTTCGGCCTTCTACAATGCTGAAGATTACCATCAGGACTATCACAAAAAAAGTCCATTGCGCTATAAATACTATCGGCATGCTTCCGGCCGAGATCAGTTTATCAAGGACAACTGGAAGCCCATGCCGGTCGTTGAGCAGTCCGCCAAATCCGAAAAAACCTATGCAAAACCCAGTGAAAATGAACTGAAGAAAAAATTGACGCCACTGCAGTTCAACGTCACCCAGAAAGATGCAACCGAACCGCCTTTTCGTAACGAATTCTGGGACAACCACCAAGATGGCATCTATGTTGATATCGTATCCGGCGAGCCTTTGTTCAGCTCAACCGACAAATTTGAATCCGGTACGGGATGGCCCAGTTTTACAAAGCCGATCGAACAAGAAAATATCGTTGAAAATCAAGACCGCAGCCTTTTCATGGTTCGCACGGAGGTTCGCAGCAAGCACGGAAATTCTCACCTGGGGCATCTTTTTCCGGACGGTCCCCCACCCACCGGATTGAGGTACTGTATCAATTCTGCATCCCTCAAGTTCGTTCCTAAAGATGTTTTGGAAAAAGAGGGATACGGTGAATATTTGAAGATTTTCAATTGATTGCCCGGTTTCGAAAACCCTTTCCCTGCCTTCATCAAGCGACCAATCAGACATCAGTACAATGGTCGACAGGTGCTTTGTACTCTCTTGATATATATCCAACAGTGCTGATATCCTCTTTACTTGATCGTTATAGTGGTTGTCAAAAAAACGTTCCGTTATGCGAACGTTTTTTTCTACAACCACTTATACCTCACTTCCGTATTTCGGAGTTTATTGTTGAAAAGCGGTATAAACTTTCGTTGATCAGGTAAACCTTTCGGTTCCTGAAGCGTCTAAAGATGTGAAACCGAACGGAAAGGTGCCGGGGTCATATTAAAGGCTTTGCCGGCAAAGACGGTGCCGGATTTTGATTCCCCCCTGCCATACTGTTCCAGGTGGTATCACCATAAAAGACAGGCGCATGCCCCCGTCGTCACCGTGTCCCTTCCGACATTCTATAATAAAGCGCCACAACGGGGAGCGTGGCCGTGCGGCGCAGGGGTGGGGTCGCTGGCGCCTACGGGGATCTCTGCCAATTTTTACCGATGGACGTGTAGACGCGATAACTATGGAGATGGAACGGGGGATGCCGCCGATCGGTTTATCCTCTGGGTTGATATTCGGGGGTTGGGAGCTGGTCAGAGGAACCTATGGTATCGAGTAAAGGAGCCGGGTCGGCTGAAGGAATCGGTAATGCAAACAAGGGTACCTCGCCGGCGATGCAGGCATTACGCCGGGTTGACGCCGATGGTGATCTCGTTGAACGGGTAAAAATCGGGGATCGCCAGGCATCTGACCAGCTGATCAGGCGTTACCAGGACAGG
>Ga0316198_10002875_pt1 | contig 10429 bp, 11 predicted proteins | sample OudBieAanoxic_MG_FD_204935 | JGI IMG/M metagenome (GOLD analysis project Ga0316198, IMG submission 204935) | Coastal sediment microbial communities from Oude Bieten Haven, Netherlands - site A anoxic | ecosystem: Environmental > Aquatic > Marine > Coastal > Sediment | place: Netherlands...
ACCGGCGACGCCCGCCAGTCCTGCAAGTACTGCTGCTGTTAGATTCTTTCTGTTCATTACAACACTCCTATTGTGTACACAGGGCTTTTATATAATTACGTATGCAAAAACCGCCTAACTGACGATAAATACATACAGTTTACGCAAAATTGCACGGCAATCTTACGATATATCCGGCATCAAGGCAATAAGTTAAACACCTTTAATTTGAATACCCGGACAGGTTTATGCAGGTACCAAATACCATTGGCCGTCGATCAGCACCCAGGTCTCTTCTATATTCTGGGTGCCTGCGAGGGATTTTACACCAGGAAGTACTCCTGAGATAGTATAACCAACATCAAACTTGACCTTGCATGATGTGTCTTCACATTCACTACTGATGAATTCGGCACTGGTCCAGGCGACTCGTTTGGTAAGGACCGACCTCTGGTATTGCAACGAAGAAACACTTGTACGATAACCCGGTGACAGGTACTCATATACACCTGCCAGGTCGCCGCTAAAAAACAGCTCCCAACGCGCGGTTGCCCTTTCCTTAACAGTTTCTTCCGGGTTCAGCCTGGGGCTCGTTGCACAGGCTGACAGCAGCACTAGACCACAAGCCAGAGTGACAACTTTTACATGCCAGGCATTTGAAAAAATACTCATATTCACTCTAAATCACCCTCAGCTTCTTCCACTTTGTGCAATGTGGCGTGGTCGATTGGGGGAACTTTCATGAACTCAACACGGATATCATCGCTGACTGTTTTCAGATCATTTGTGTTTTCAATGACGGTTGGTGTGATCATCACGATAGTTTCGCTACGGAACGTATTCGTGGCCTGACTGCCAAACAAGCGACCAATGCCCGGAATACGGTTAAGGTACGGCACACCCGTGCGAGTTTTACTGGATTGCTCGGAAATCAACCCACCCAGGAATATGGTTTGGCCGGACTGTACCGCTACCTGGCTTGTCACCGATTTATTATTGATCGGCGGGTTACCACTTGCTGAAATATCGGGATCGCGTGCACCTGGACGACTTACTTCCTGTGTCACATCCATGTAAACCAGCCCACCGGGGTTGATTCTTGGTGTTACGGTCAGTGTTACACCGGTAGAGACATACTGGGCACTGCTTACAACGTTGCCGGTTCCGCCGGTGGAGATGCTTGAAGACTGCACAGGCACCTGGGTGCCGACTGTAATGGTTGCAGTGGCATTATTACGAACCAGCAATGAAGGTGCGCCAAGTGAGCGGACATCCGTAACACTATCCAGTGCGCTGATGGTGGCTCTTATGAAGCCATTCCCCAGGGGACCGACGATACTCGCAAAAAAGTTGGTGGAACTACCCATTTGCAAGTCGTTATATTCTGTGGGGAAATCTTCACTGCCGATGGCATCAGGATTATTGGTGAGCCACCAGTTAACGCCAAACTCCAGGTCTTCGTTCAGCTCAACATCCAGAATCTGTGACTCGATCAAAACCTGTAACGGCTCCTGGTCAATACGTTGAATGGCCGCCTGGATGGATGAGTACTGGTTCTGGGTCGCCTGGATCAGCAGCGAGTTGGTCTCAATCACGGAGGTTATACTTATATCTCCCTCTTCGGTTGAAACCACACTGCCCGTGCTCCGGTTGGCTTGCAGACCTCGATCATTTGCCTGCTGGCGATTTTGATTGAAATCGCTGATTGAGCTTCTTTGGGCCTCCTGCAGGCCTGGCGCCAATGTACCCCGGCTGGTATCACGCCTGGGCGCTGATGCCTGGCCGCCAAATAATTGTGTCAGGTAGTCCGCCAGGACCTGTGCCTCGAGGTTTTTTACACGGTAGACGTACAACTGCACACCGGAACCGGCAGCGCCACGGTCGAGGGTTTCGATCCATGTCCGGGCTTTTTCGAGATAAGCCTCCTGGGGAGTGATCACCATGACCGACGCAAGTCGCTCCAAGGGTACGAAGCGAAACATACCAGCAAGTGGCGATTCAGCTTCCATACCGAATATCGTTGTCAATTCCGTGGTGATGGATTCCACGTCAACGGTTTGCAACGGGTAGATGCCGACCGACATGCCCGCCAGCCAATCCACATCGAAAATGTCCACCGTCTGCTGGTAGTTACGTAACTCTTCCTGGGTGCCGGCGAGGAAGATCATGCTCCTGAGGGGGTCTACCCTGACCATGGCGCCCTCACGTACATAAGGCTCCAGTATCTTGGCCATTTCGAGGGCGCCGATATACTCCAGCGGTATCACCCTCACCTCGTAACCCATTGCGAGGTTTTCCCTACTGAGCACAGGTGTAAGCGTACCGCGAACTGCCTCCGAAACCGGCAAAATATGATAGCGCCCCTCGGTATAAACCATTGCGGCCCCGTTCCAGCGCAACAGCAGTTCAAGAATGGGCATCAACTGGTCACGGGATACCGGTTTTGAGGTTGAGAATGTGACCTGCCCGCTGACGCCGGGACCTATGACGAAGGTCTCCTGCAAAACTTCACCGAGGATGGTGTGAACCACCGATTGCAACGACTCGCCTTCGAAATTCAGAACGATTTCGCCATCTTCCGAAACCACACTGAACTGGCGTCTTGCCGCACTCTCATCAATAAAAGGAGATTCACCGACCCTAAGCTCGACGTCTTCGACACCACCCGCCTGGGAAGCATTTGTCGTGCTTGTGAATATCGGTGCTTCTTCCCCTCTCAACTCCGCATCAGGAAGACGCTGGTGGTGAGGCCCTGGCCTTGGAGGTATTTGCTCCGTTGTTGCGCAACTGTTGACCAGCAACAGGATTGCCACAGCATAAATCAGTGATTTCATCTGATAGCACTCCCGGTATTTTGCGCTTTATCCATCTGTGTTGTCATTGCCGCCTTGATCCTTTCTTTTGTTCTTCATCATTTCGCGAATGGCGTTCTGATACTTTGTTGCCTTGGGTGCCGCACCGGCCGTTCCTGCCTGTGCCGCGTTTTGAGATTGCTGCGCCTCTTGTTCCTGGCGCAATTCAGCCCGCCTTTCCGCAATTCGCTGGCGTATCTGTTCCGCCCTGCTCAACGGTTCATCATCATCACCGGTCGAGTCCGACCTGTCTCCTGCCAACGCCTTTGCGTTCTGCAACGCCGCCGACGTGGTTGGTACCGGCTCCGATTTGGGCGGTTCCTCTATCTTGGCGTCGTGAACCTGCAGATCAAGCTCCAATGACTGGCCGTCACGCGATTCCAGCACGACAGTGCGTGGGTTGACAGCTGTGACCTGCCACCCGACAAACTCGCCGGTCAGCGAGTCTCCCTCGTGCGCCATGACTGTTTCAATGTTTCCATCCGCCGGAGTCAGCGACGCAATCTTCATCCCGGGTGTTATAACCACACCTGTTAACCTTACGTCCGGTGCGTCTTTAACTTCAATCGTCGAATCATCACCGTCCCCCTCTTCATCGGACTCGTCGATCACCGGCGCCCTTGATTCATTGAAAACCGGCTTTTCGTTGACAACCTGGTAGTCTTCCAGGGTACCAACCTGGCGTTCAACCCGGTTGGCGTCACTGCCGGGTGTGGTCTCAACTTCAGCATCTGCCAAATCAACCGAGACAGGTAATGTCCCGACAATGGTCATGATAAGGGCAAGCAGTACAAAAAACCCGCTGATGCCAGCCAGCACCATTCCGAATGGGTTGTCCTGTAGCCATTTCATTTCAGATACCCTGAAACATTGAATCGTATATCCAGCGCGCCTTGCGCTTGTGACTGCTGCCTGCGGGAACGGCTGCTGGTTCTTGGCCGTATGACGTTAAGATCATCGACCAGCATCAGGGGCATACCTGTTTCCATACCGAACAAAACCTGTAAAAAATCTTCCGCATCACAACGCATACGTACGTTAACAGTCACTTTCTCAAAGCGCTCCTGAACCCTGGGACGAACGGGTTGCCGGCTTACAATCTGGCAGGAGTCATCCGCCTGCGTGCGCACCATATCCCCTATATTACCGGATAAGGCTGCTGCCGCTTCGTCGAATGACGGATATTCGAAAAACAGCCCTTCATCATTCTGGGAACTGCGTATCCCGCTCAGTTGGGACTGTAATGATTCTCGCTGCGAAGCCACGGTCTGGAAACGGACCAATTGGGCACGCAGATCATCAATCTCTTCCGCATACTCCACGTGGCGCAAGACAAACCAGTGAAACAGAAGCAGGTACACAAGCAATAGTGCGATTGCCAGGAGCATCACCGCCGTTGTTTTCGAGTTTCGCTGGTCTGGTAATACCTGCATCAATCCGCACCCTCTATCGCGTTGTCTGCGGTCAGATCAAAAATCTCTTTGCCACTGCGATTGTCCAATCTTGTAGGCCCCCGGAAAGATGCGTTTTGAAAAAACTCAGAGTCATTCATCAGTTCGATCAGGGCCTGTGCATTGCCTGATTTACCCTGCATCTGGATGGTTCCCTGACGCATGGACAAGCGGTCCAGGTAAGTGTCATCAGGAAGGATGCGCGTCAACTCCGCAAGCATCTCCAGCTTGTATCCATTCTCGATCTTGCGGTTTTGCAAAAACCCGGCTGCTTCACTCGCATCGTCTATCTGTTTTCGGATTTGTTGAACCGCCAGCGCCTCCGCTCGCACGTCCTCGATCGCTTCACCGATTGCCTCAACCTGGTGCTCACGTAACCACAATGACTGCGCCATGACGAAAACCAGCAGAATACCTGCGACTAATCCGAGAATCCAGTTCAGACGGGCGCGTTGATTGACAACGTGGTAGCGCAGCTCTGGTGGCAGCAGGTTGATGCCCAGCGGCCCATCGGGCGTTGTGACGTCGACCCCGGTAGGTGCCAGGCCCAGGCGCCTCATCTGCTCAATTCGCTTTTCTACCGGTTCGCGGGGTGTGACATACAACTCGAAATGCAACTGGCCGGCTTCACGGTCCCGCTTAATACCACGCCAGCTGTAAAAAACTTCCTCGGCACGGAATGGCGTGTGGCGGTCCATTTCATAGGACAATGCCTGCCTGAGATTGGCCTCGGTGGCGAGCGGCATCACCACTTCCGTCTGCAGGACAGTACTCTCTGACAGAAGCAGATCACGGCCCACCTCGAGCAGTTCATGCCGTTGCAAAAGCTCCCTGACGCGCTGTTGTTGTAACTGGGGGTCCTGGTCAGTGGATACAGCATCCAGCGATTGAATCGCCCCCGTACTGTCTATGCTGAATAAAATCTCATCTTCAACAACCTGCATCAACAACTTGCGACGAGCATACTGCATGCGGGTACGAAGCTGGGATGGCATCGCGTTGCGAAGCTCTTCACCCCACCATTTGAAAAATTGACCGGTGGGTCCGTTGGCAATCCGGAAACGGATATTTTGAATAGTATTGTTAAGTGCGATCGCCATCGGTGTCAAAAGGCCCTAGTATTGAAATCCTTCACGCCAACGCAATACTCGGTAGGGTTTGCCTTTACGGGTGCCCCCCAGCCGGATTGTGGCCTGCAACTGTTCCCAAACGCCATTAGGCATTGTTGCCCTGGCCTCAATACTATACGTGACCCCTCTCCCTTGTTCCATAACCAGAACTCCATTTGGTAATTCAGTGCCGACTGACTCACCGGGTACTTGAGAGTTTCTTTGCTGTACAAAGTTCACCGCTTCCTCGAAAGTGATGTCAGGCAGTGCCATCAAGGCCTCAACCGGAGCGAACGCCGGATCGGGCTCTGCCGCACGGGAGAATACGGTAATTCCGGGCTCCAGCAAACGGTACAGTTCATACTTCATGCCGATCACCTGCAGTAGTTCTTCGGTCATCATGAAAGGCCTGTTGGCCGGACCCATTTCCAGGCCTGCGTCGAGATAGGCGTCTTCTTCGGCTCCGTTGACACGCTCAAGCTCATCTTCATCCCGCCAATCCATCACGGCTGCAGCCAGTAACTCTGCATCCTGCAACTCCATACCATGCCCGGTGAACAGGGTCGCCAGCGTTAATTCGTCGGTCGCATTAATATCGACCTTGCCACGCTCATCCGTCGCACTGACCTCGAGAAGGACACCATCTATTTCCGTTTGATACACACGGCCATCGGCCAGCATTCGGGTTTCGTCATTCGGATCGCGGAGCGCCAATACCGCGAGATCGATCGCGGCCTCAGCACTAAGCCTTGCCTGCGTCCCCGACAACAAGGCATTTGCCTCAAGCCTGTCCATTCTTGCCATCAACGCGAATGAAGCGGTCATGATGGTAAGCAAAAGCAACACCCACAATACCAGTACCAGTGCAATGCCCCGCTGGGAGTTTATCCGGAGCACCCCGCTCATGACTCGTCCCCTTTTCTGCCTTTTATGAGATCCCTTATGCTTTGCTGATAACCCTTTGCACCCATGTTGCCAGCCTCGATCCCCAAGCCCTGGAGCGCTTGCTCATCCACCCTCACGCCGGCTGCGAGGTCTGGCCAACGCAAATTCAACTCCTCTGAGAACTCCAGGTCCAGGCGCACGGCAACAGGCAGTACCTCTTCGGTATCCCAACTCGCCATCCAGCCGGTCAACTCACCTTCTTCATCCTCACCAAGAAACTCGAAGCCGGCCGAATTCACTCCTTCGAGGAGTACCACCGGCTCCCGTTCGTACAGATAGTCCTCCATGAAACCTTGAAGTAAGGCGTGCCTGAATTGGACCATGGACCCGCCATTACCATCGTTGACAATTTCTATTAACTGTACTTGCGGACCTCCCGAGCCAAGGTAGCCTGGCATCGGTGCCACATATCTTATATACGATGCATCACCCTGAAAAACAATACGAAGCGGTTGAACGTCGTCTGTCTCGGCAAAAGCCAATGGCAACATCTGGTTCAACTGGCGTCGAATAAACTGGTGGGAAGCACGCAGTTCACCACCGGCAGCCAGCAGAACTTCGCCGCGTTGCGACGACTTTGTGGCCGCGCGAAGACCGGTATAGGTCAAGCCCAACAAGATGCTCATCAGGGTGATTGCAAGCAGCAGTTCAACCAGCGTAAACCCCGCGGTGCGCCGTAAAGAGGGTTTACTGAGTACTGTATTCATCACCGGTTTGCCAGGACACTTCGGATGGTGCTGAAATGTAATTCCCGCTGTCGCCGGCCAGTCTCCCAGTCCAGGTAAAGATCTACCCGGTACAGCTCGATACCTGAGTTTTCTGCCAGCTCAGGTGTACTCATAATGGTATCGTCGGACTCACCAATGGCATCGTAGAAGGATATGGTCATTTGCCAGTTGTAATGATCCATGGCCACATCACCGTATTCACCCTCTTCAACCGGGATTTCATTACCTACCAGGTCCATCAGGGACTGGGCCAACAAGGCCACTTCGGTATCATCACTGGCCCGCCCGACGCTGCGCATTGAACCGGCCATGATTTCCAGCACCGTGGCGAAACTCAATGCAAAAATAACGAACGCCAGCATCACCTCCAGCAGGGTGAACCCCCTGGACCGGTTTCGGGACCGGGGGAGTAATGATGTACGCAAATGCTTCATCCCTCGACTTTCTCCAGCCTGGTTTCACCAGTTAGCCAGGCAACATTTACCCGGTATTCACGATCATTTACGGTCAACTCGATGTGACCACCGGTAGAACCACCATCAGGGAAAAAACGTATGCCGGCCACTGACTCGGACGTGAGTTCGGAGCGTGCAGTGGTAATCGTGACATCCACACCCTCGGGCAATTCAACCTTATCACGACCGGGCGCCTGGTAACTTCTGTTTTCAGTGTCAACCTGAAAGACCTGCTCAGATTTATCGATAATGGCCCGCGCCCTGGTATAACGCAAGGAGGCAACGAGCTTACGCGACGCAGCGCGCGCCTCTGCCCCTGAAATACTGCGTGACATGGAGGTTGCGACCAGACCCATTACCAGCGCGACAATCACCATGACTACCATCAATTCGACAAGGGTAAACCCCCGGGACTTTCCGGCCATCATGTGTGCAAATGATTTAACCTCCATTTGCGAATCCACAACCCACCTTTAATCCCAACTGTTGATGTCCGCATTGTTATCCTCGCCTCCCTGCTTGCGGTCAGCACCATAAGACCAGATATCAAAATCTCCATGTTCGCCGGGGACCCTGTACTGATAGTCCTGGCCCCAGGGATCCTTTAAAAGGGAGTTCTTGATGTAAGGCCCATTCCACCCCGAAAGGCCGGCGGGCTCGTCGACCAGTTCTTCAAGTGATGAGGGTGTGTTACCCGTATCCAGGTAGAAGCTCTCTACCGACATTGAAATACGACTGATTTGTGATGAGGCAGCCTTGGCCTTTGCACTCTCCGCTTTGCCAATAATACCCGGCAAAACCAGGCCGGCGATCAGGGCCAGGATCACCAGCACCAGCAGCAGTTCGACCAGCGTAAACCCACGCTGTCCCCCGTTGTGTATCTTTCTGTATCTCTTGAAATTCATTCCCGAAGTCTCCTGCCTCGTTTCCTGGTCAGTTGACCTGACCACTTTTAATTTAAAACTAAACCGTGTTTTTCATTCCAGCCTTTACTGTGACCGTGATTTCAACCAACCAGTTCATTGATGCCCATAATCGCCAGCAAGACCGACATAACGATTGTACCGATCATTACCGCCATCACCAGTGTTATCGCCGGGGTAAAGATAGCCAGTAAACGATCAATGGTATTGCGCACCTCCTTGTCGTAGGTATCTGCAACTTTCATCAGCATGACATCCAATTGTCCCGTCTCCTCACCCACGCTTACCATCTGAAGCGCAAGCCGCGGAAACTGGCCGGTCTCCGCCAGGTTATGCGCCAGGCCGCCACCGGTTTTGACCTTTTGCGTGGTTGCCTCAACACTCTGCCGAAGCAGGCTGTTGGTCATCACGTTTCGTGCAATGGACAGGCCGGACAACAACGGCACACCATTTGTCAGCAGGGTGCCCAGGGTTCGCGCCAGGCGTGCAATTTCCATTTTTGCCACCAGGTCTCCCACCCAACGCATGCTAAGCACCCGGGTATCCCAGCGCAGACGCTGTTCCGGGTTCGCCAGCATGCGGCGAAATAATGCCACCCCAAGTATGGTCAGGCCGATAAGTCCCCACCAGAAGTTTTGCAGTATCCCGCCAAATGCCAGCACTATCTTTGTCACCAGGGGAAGGTCGCCACCGAGTTCTTCAAAAATTGGTGTGAATTGGGGTATGACATAAACCAGCAGTAATACAAGGGAGCCACCGGCCAGGATCATTAGCATGATAGGGTAGACCATGGCCGAAACCACGCTGTCTTTCAAATCTTTGGAACGTTCCAGATAATCCGCCAGGCGGTCGAGTGTCGTTGCCAGTGATCCGCCAACCTCGCCAGCACGCACCATGTTGACAAATAACCTGCTGAATGAGCCATGTTGTGCATCCAGCGCGTCAGACAGGCTTCCACCTTCCCTGACCTGGTCCCTGACATCCGATACCGTCTGTTTGATGCGGTCATTTTCGGATAGTTCGAGCAGCACCTGGAGCGACCGGTCAAGCGGTAAACCCGCACCCAGCAAGGTCGCCAGCTGTTGCGTGAACTGCCCGACTTCACGCGTATTCATCCCGCGTCTCTTGAGACTCAGGAAATCAAGACTGAAACCGCCCTTTCCTGCCTCGTTGGCAGACAGTGGGATATTGCCGCCCTCCTGGAGCTTGGCAATTACCCAGTCCTTTGAAGCAGCCTCCATCGTACCCCGCACGGTCTCACCGGAAGGAGAAACCGCCTTGTATTCAAACACCGCCATCAGGCTTCCTGTGTCACTCTGAGAATTTCTTCCAGCGTGGTGATACCCTGCAGGCACTTCAACAGGCCGTCCTGGTACATGGTGCGCATCCCTTCCTGGACGGCCATGTCGTGAATCTCACCCGAAGTGGCCTGCTGCATAACCAGGCGACGGATGTTGTCCGTCATCTGCAATAACTCGAGGATACTTGTACGGCCAAAGTAACCGGTCGGGTTGTCCTCGGTCGCGATAGGCCGGTATACGGTGTAGGTGTCCTGGTCAAGGAAACTTGCAAAACCGATTTCTGCAGCAACCTCCGGCAACAATTGCACCTTCTCCCTCGCGCCTTTGCCCAGGGTCCTGACCAGGCGTTGTGCAAGAATGGCGTTAATGGTAGATGTCAGCAGGTAGTCTTCCACACCCATATCCAGCATCCGCGTAATACCACCCGCTGCATCGTTGGTATGGATGGTAGATAACACGAGGTGGCCGGTCAGCGCGGACTGGATCGCGATCCTGGCGGTCTCAAGGTCACGCATTTCGCCGATCATGATGACATCCGGATCCTGTCGTACGATAGCCCGCAATGCATGCGCAAAATCGAGACCGATAGACGACTGCGCCTGTATCTGGTTAATACCCTCGAGTTGATATTCCACCGGATCTTCCACGGTGATGATCTTTCTCGCGGGGGTATTGATCTGGCTGAG
>Ga0316198_10002876_pt1 | contig 10427 bp, 13 predicted proteins | sample OudBieAanoxic_MG_FD_204935 | JGI IMG/M metagenome (GOLD analysis project Ga0316198, IMG submission 204935) | Coastal sediment microbial communities from Oude Bieten Haven, Netherlands - site A anoxic | ecosystem: Environmental > Aquatic > Marine > Coastal > Sediment | place: Netherlands...
AATAACGTCGGGCCGGGTCAGTACCAGCAGGTCATTATTGCCCTTTAGATCCGAAGGCCAGTCGGCAAAGCGCTCACCACGATAATCTGCCTCACCCAGATTGCAGCGCTGGATCATGGTGCCCATGGCACCATCCAGTATCAAAATTCGTTGTTTCAGCAAATCGTAAAACTTTGCCAGGCGTTGTTCTCGTGACATGATTGTTATCAAGCAGGTTCGGCGTTAAAACCCGGCATTATAGCAGCACTTGGGCACCAGGCTGTCATCGGCCATGATTACTTTTGATGATGGTAAATCTGGTGGTATTATTCCATTATGAGCTCACAGAACCTCAATCTGTACCTCACTACCGAGCATGAATGCGGTTATCTGCCTGACCACATTGCGACCAATCTTGTGCCAGATCCGAGTGTGCCGATGGATATGCAGCTGTATAGCCAGCTCATCGAACTCGGATACAGACGCAGTGGCAGTCACACATACCGGCCACATTGCAAACATTGCGAGCAATGCCTTCCCTGCCGCGTGCCTGTCAACAGATTTATGCCCAGCAGGAGCCAGCGCCGCTGTCTGCAAATCAATAAAAACTGCTCAACGCACCTGGTAAAAGCTGCCTACACGGATGAGCACTTTGAACTGTACAAGCGCTATATCAATGTGCGTCATGCACATGGCAACATGGCGAACCCCGTGCCTGCGGACTATAAAAGTTTCCTCTACAGTGACTGGAGCGAAACATTCTTTCTGGAGTTCAGAGAAAACAGTCGGCTGTTAGCTGTGGCCGTATGTGACCATATTCAGTCAGGGCTTTCGGCCGTGTACAGCTATTACACACCTGATGCACCAAATCGCAGCCTGGGCACCTATTGCGTGCTGAAAATGATCGAGCATACAAAACTGATGGAGCTTGAATATCTGTATCTTGGCTACCTGATTCACAACAGCAACAAAATGAGATACAAGCAATACTTTCGACCACTTGAGGTATTCATCGGCAATCGCTGGCAGGATAACCACGGGAGTGACCCAAGTGTATCGCTATGAAACGGTCATCCGGCAAGCTCTTAAAAAAAGACCCACGCTGAAAAGACACGTCATCCTGTCCACGCGCAAGGCATTACTGCTTAGCATTACTGTATTCATCATTGGCGTATGGCTCAGCTTTGATCAAAATGACTGGACCTGGTTTGCTCGTTCCGGCTCGATGATTGTAGTCATTGGCATATTCCTTACATCCAGTCAGATTATCGAGAACAGCCGCAGGTTAAAGATACGCCGCAGCTATCACGAGCACAACTTCAACCGTGACTTTGCAGAAGACATCAAGCGCGGAACCCTGCAACGCTCACGCGGCCTTGACGAAGACATCTGGGAAAATGGCCTGCGAGGTTTTTACCTGCTGGTGGTCGGTACCCTGGTGTGGGGATTTGGCGACCTCGCCGGCTTACTGTTCTAAGGAAACTCTGATTAATCCAGAGTTTACGCAACACATGGATGTGTTGCCATTTTCAGTGGCTGATAAGCCATTGAAAATGAAGAACAGGATAAAATCGCATTTTATCCTGTTCGTGTTCGGATAATTCATGGATGAATTATTCAGCGCTTCCCAAATTTTTTTGCGTGATAATATAGCGTGATGAACATGCAACAGACAATTACCAGCAAACTCGAACAGGACCTGTCACCTGAGCACCTTGAAGTAATAAATGAAAGCCACATGCACAACGTGCCCGAAGGCTCCGAGTCCCATTTCAAGGTTATCATCGTCAGTGATGCCTTCAGGGACAAGTTGCCCGTGGCACGCCACCGCCTGGTCAACAAGGCACTGGAGCAGGAGCTCAAGGGAGGAATCCATGCGCTTGCGCTTCATACCTTGACCATGGAAGAATGGTTTGACAAGGGCAAGGCGCCTGAGTCCCCCCCGTGCGAGGGTGGTGGCAAGAACTGACAATACTCGTCTATACTTTCATACAGATTCACTGGAGATCGTAAATGTCATCACAACTTGACCCTATTGTTCTCAATTTTCTGTATGTCATATTAGGTGGCGTGCTGACATTGCTGTTCATGAAACTGGGCTGCAGCATGTTTAACAAAATTGTCAGCTTCAACATCAGCGACGAACTCGGCAAAGGCAATGTTGCCGTCGGACTCATGGTCATGGGGCTTTTTATCGGTGTGGGGACCGCTCTAGGACTTGTTATTGGCCTGGGCCTGAGTTAACCCGGGACACATACCATGCCGGCCATGCTGCCAGATAGAATATTCCTGCTGTTCATCACGCTGTTCTGTATCACCACGGTTTTTGCATTGAGTCAGCACCCCGTGGATTCAGACAAATGGACAGATGAATACGACCGGCACTTTCGTAAATACAGCAAGCGTTACTTCGGTCCGTTATTCGACTGGCACTGGTTCAAGGCACAGGCCATCGCCGAATCCAACCTGAACGCCGACGCCGTCAGCCATGTAGGCGCAAGAGGCCTGATGCAAATCATGCCCGATACTTTCAAGGAAATTACTGACAAGAACCCGCACTTCGCGGAAGTCGATCAGCCACGCTGGAACATTGCTGCCGGCATTTATTACGATCGTCTTCTATACAGGAAATTTCCTACGACGCCGGAGCAGGACCGGCTCTACCTGGCACTCGCCAGTTATAACGCAGGCTACGGCAGGATCCTCAATGCTTCGAGAAAACTGCAAACGGATTCGCCACTGTGGGAGCAAGTCAAACCTCATATGCCGCGTGAAACCCGAAATTATGTTAAACGGATAAAAATACTGATGGGCGTTTAAAAACTCCTTTTTGTCAGCACGTGCGGCTGCAGCAGTGATTTGTACATCCAGGCAACCTCACCGCTCTTCAGCACACCAACCTGCATCCACTTGCCTTTGGCAGAAAGCTCGACCATGGCCTCTCCCTGGTTGAGTACAGTGACGATTTGACTTTCGAGTGAAGGCTTCCGCCGCAGGTTTGCGCGCTCGACCTTGACATCAAATATAGGCCCCAGCAGATAACCATAGGTACGTACAATTTTCTGCTTGCGCTGACGGATTGATTCGTCATCCCTGGCCAGCATCGACCTGATAATCATGTTGGCATCTTCATGACCATCCTCTACGGCCATCAGGTAATAATCAATCGCCTTGTCCATATCCCTCTCTACCCGGCCTTCTCCAAGGCTGTAAAGCATGGCAATTGAAAAACTTGCATCGGTGTAGCCCTGGTCGGATGCACGCCGCCACCATTCCAGCGCCTTACTGTCATTCATCATCAAGCCGTAGCCATTAAGGTACATCCAGCCAATGTTGTATTGCGCCTCCGCATCTCCGGATTCCGCGTATGGCTTGAGCACACAGTAGGCTTCGGCAAAGTTACCGGCACGCATGGCACTGATGGCATCAGATACATCACTCGCTTCTAATGGCGCAGCCATTAATGCAATCAGCGCATACAAGGTGCAATAAACAGATTTTGTCATTTATTCAGCTGCATCCTGATTAACCGAATCACCAGCAGCACTGTCGGCAAACCATGCATGAACAGGTCAAAGATATCTATCGGCCGGGTCAATGCACCCTCCGACAACATCCTGAGTTTCTCAATCAAATGAGGTTCAGGTTTAAGTGGCGCCAGCGCAAAGAAAACCGCTACTACGAACAGCGCTTTTAAAGGTAGCTTGTCGATCCAGTTAAACATGTAACCAACCTTAGATAATGAGCATTTGATTATATTTTATTTAGGGCCTGTTAACACTATGCGGATACCCATCGACGGCGGCCATTTTTTTGCAGGACAAGGCGCACTGAACGCCGTGTACTTGACGTACACAAGCGAAAGTGCAACGCGGTCATGCGGAATAAATGGCTCCGTCCCTCCGGGTTGGCTCTCCAATGCTAGGTATCCGCATAGTGTTAACAGGCCCTAGGAGCTACTGCGCAAAGTAGCGCCTCAGGTATTCATCGAAGTCGATCGTATCATCCGCCTCGATCGCAAGCTGGAGGGCTATTGAATCATTTGTGGCTTGCTCAAACTGATGCCTCCTTTCTTCTGTCAGTGCCAGCGTATTGAAATAGTTATGATGCTCTAATGACATGCGTTTTGCGAAGTGAAAAAAACCCTCATCGTTCTCACGCATTTCTTCCAGCATGCGTGCAGACGTCGTCATTGCAGGATCAAGCACACAGTCGAATTGACTGGCAAGGCTTTGTGTATAGGATTTACTGTCATGAGCAACATCGAGTAATTGCGCAACACCCTGCATCGCAGTCAATAATTCACTCGCCCATTGTTTTAAGTCGATAGATTCATAATTACATGAAAGCCTCATGCCAGGCTCGCGGCCCATGTGTGCAACCTGTACAAGGTTCATGTCGATTTCGTTAATTTCATTCGACGATAAAGCAGGGCTTTCCTGCAACAGGCAAAACAGCACAAGGATCTCTAGGAATCGCAATTGCTCTTCATTGATTCCTAATGGATCAAACGCGTTAACATCGATAGATCGTATTTCTATATATTCAATGCCACGCTGCTCCAATGCATTGGTTGGCTTTTCATTATCACGCAATACCTGCTTGGGACGTACAGTACTGTAATACTCGTTTTCTATTTGCAGGATATTTGCATTGAGCTGCCGGTATTCACCATCAACCTTGACTCCAATTTTTTCATATTCGTCATATGGTGTATCAATCGCACATCTCAAGCTCTTGATATAGCTGTCAAGGCTGTCATAATTGGCCTTGATTCCTGCCATGCTTTCCTTGTTATTAGTGTATCCGATATCACCCATGCGCAATGAAGTCGCAAAGGGCTCATATACGGTATTTTCATTAAATGATGACAGCAGGGATGGTTTTCCCTGAAGGAAGGACCTGCATACCGCGGGTGAAGCCCCAAACAAATAGGGTATCAACCAGCCGTAACGCAGTATATTTCTGATCAGGCACATATACTGGTTTGAAATGAACGACTGTCTCTGCCGCCTGTCCTTTTCAATGTCCTGGTACATTGACCAGAACTCTTCGGAAAACGAATAATTAAAATGGACACCGGCAATCACCTGCATGGTCCGGCCATAGCGATAACCCAGGCCACGCCGATATACCGTTTTCATCATACCGGCATTGGACTTGCCATACTGTGCTATCGGTATGCTGTCACCACTTTCAACAACACAGGGCATGCTCGTTGCCCAAAGATTCTCTTCTCTTAATTGAGAATAAACGAACACCTGTAGATCATTCAAAAAGTCCAGCGCATGCTCAATCGAATCGCAGGGTGGCGTGATCAGCTCCAGCATTGCTTCAGAAAAATCAGTGGTGATATAGGGGCTGGTCAGCGGCGAACCCAGTGACTTTGGATGGGGCGTCTGTGATATTCCGCCAGTTTCAGCCGCACGAAGGCTTTCCTTTTCGATGCCGATTTTTGACTGTGACAGGGTGTCGACTTTTGCAGATTCACAAATCGCGGACAATCGTTGTTCAAGTTTTCGGTACGACAAAGCTGATCCTGTGCGTGCTGAGATATTTTGAAGCGAGCCACGATGGGCGAAACCGCTGATTTAGCCATCGTTGTTTATCAGCGGCCGATTATACATGTTTCAGTCGGCGGCCGTTTTCGAAACACCGCGCTCATATTGCTTCTGCAGTTCAGTAAGCTGGCGCTCTTTGCCCCCTTTCATATGCGTTGAATCGAGGTGAATCCTGGGTTTTGCCTGATGTTGCTGCGGTTTCGGGATCAAGGCGTATACAAAGGTACAATCAAGCGCGTCAGCTGCTTTTTGCATCATTTTCAGTGTGACTGCACCGCGCTGCTCATCTTTTTCAAGTACGGAGATTCTGGCCGGGCTTACCTGCATTTTTTTTGCGAGCTGCTTTCCCTGAATATTATGCTGTGTGCGAACCGACCTGATCCAGCTTGCACCAATACCAGGCTTTAATGTTAATTGTCTTAGCCAGTTGATAATAACGTGATCGATTGTTTGTCCAGGCATAGCACTACCTACTTATAATTAATATATTTGTTAATTTAACATATATATTAATTAATACTGCATAATTAAAGCCATCGCATCATTTGTACTAGCCCGCATTTCTCACCGGGATTTCGGATTCAGGTGCATCTGTAGTGTTTCTGAGTACGCGTCTGGACTGAAAAGCATAGCAATAGCTATGGTTTGAAGGAAGATGCGTGCGCAGGGACGCTACAGATGTGCATGGAACGAAATAGCGCCCCACCAAACAGACTGTATTTGATTGAAATCGAGCTTCTGATTTTATACTCATGTAGTTACTCGGGTTATGCAGCGTCCTGGTGAGAAATGCGGGCTAGTCATGAGCCGATCTGACGGATTACAAACCGGATTCAGTTCTGCACTGACACGCCCAACACGAAGTCAAGAAAATTATTCACCACAGAGGGCACAGAGTTTTTGACTGTCCGGCTATGATCGAGCCGCTTATTCCTGGCCAGCCTGACCGGATCGTCCCACCATAATCTTGTCAGCACTTATCAGGCCAATCATGCGATGTTTTTTATCCACCGCCAGCAGCAGCCGAACACCCGAGTTTTTCATTTTATGCAGGGCATAATCGATTGTTCTGTCGGGAGTAATGGTTACCGGGTAAACACGAGTGAAATCAGTGAAAACCTGCATCGCCGAATCATTAAAATGAACAATCTCGGGGGGTTGTTACGGGCGCTCTATCGGGAGATTAGCCTGTAAAGGGATACAGTCCCGGGGCGTATAAGCTGACTGCATCGCATGTCTCCTGTGTTGGAAACATACGCTCAATACACGCCGATTGAAAAGAAATTACACCGCCTTTACCTGATAACGGTATGCTGGAAGTCGTATACGGCCACAACAAGAAATCCTGAAATGAAGTCTGCTCTCGCCAAGGCGCCAAGGCCACAAAGATAAATCAATCAAACAGACTGATTTCATGTTATACAAAACTCTAAAGACCTTTGCGTTCTTAGCGCCTTGGCGCCTTTGCGAGAATTTTATATAAATCTTGCTGATCCACATCATCTGCAGCAACGGGTTTTCGCTTCGAGAAACGTGGCTTTCGCAATGGCATTCTCGTCACTCGTACCTCGTTCCTGGTCCCTGTATTCAATCCAGCACGTGCGAAACCAGCCCATCCGCAAGCTTGGGCTCAAACCAGGTTGACTTTGGCGGCATCACTTCGTTGGCGTCAGCAACCGCCATCAAGGCTTCCATGCTGGTTGGGAACAATGAAAAGGCAACGGCCATTTCGCCGCTATCGACGCGCTTCTCCAGCTCGCCAAGGCCGCGAATACCACCGACGAAGTCGATGCGTGAATCTGTGCGCGGATCCGAGATATCCAGTATCGGTTCGATTAAATGATCCGCCAGCAGGCTGACATCAAGACTCGCTACCGGATCATCGGGTATCAATGCGGGTGATATTTTCAGGCGATACCATTGACCTTCGACGTACATGCCGAACTCTCCAGGGCCATCGGGTCTAACAGCCGCATCTTCGGTCGCTACCGTGAAAGATGCTTCGATCTCGCTTAGCAATTCGTCTTTTGACAGTCCGTTGAGGTCTGTAATGACACGGTTATAATCCAGTATGTTCATCTGGTTGTGCGGGTAAATGACTGACAGGAAGTAATCACTGTTCTGATTGCCATCGCCGCCTTTTGTTTTGGCAACACGTGATGCTGAAGCAGAGCGGTGATGACCGTCTGCAATATAAATCGCTTTCATGGCATCGAAACCTTCGGTTAATTTGTTGATTATTTCATCATCATCAACAACCCAGAACGTATGCTGCACACCATCATCGGCGGTGACATCAACCACGGGTTCTGATTTCGTTACAGCTTCAAGAATCGCGTCCATATCAGACTGTGATTTATAGGCCAGCAGAACCGGGCCTGTCTGCGCATTGAGCGCTTCGATCTGGCGTACACGATCATCTTCCTTGGCAGGACGCGTATACTCATGTTTTCGCACACGGTTACTGTCATAGTCCGCAACCGATGCGACAGCCACCAGGCCCGTCTGTGAATGACCGTTCATGATCAGGCGATAGACGTAATAACAGTCCTTGTCTTCGCGCATCAGGATGCCTTCATCCAGCAGCTTGTTTAGATTCTCAGCTGACTTGGCATATACAGCAGGATCGTACGGATCGGTATCTTCCGGCAAATCAATTTCGGCCTTGGATATATGCAGAAAACTCCAGGGACGGCCTTTCGCGCGCTCACGCGCTTCAGCAGAATTCAATACATCATAGGGAGGCGCAACAACATCGGCTGCATGTTCGGGTACAGGCCGCAAGCCGGCAAATGGTCGAATCAGGGGCATATCTGGTAACTACTTTCTGTCAGTTTTCTGGAGCACGGTATTATACAGACAGCGAAAATTTGTGCTCGATGGATTTCACCAACTTTGTTATTCAGACCTTTAAGGAGTCAACGCAAAGGCGCAGAGACGCAAAGGCCGCAGAGCTTTTTATACAGGTAGTCGAAGGAGCGGCTTTAGCCGCGAATCGACTTTGTCGTCTCGACCGAAGTGAGAGATCTCCCGACCTGCAGGAGATTTACTTCGGGCATCCTGCCCTGCGCCCTTCGGGCCAGCCTTTGGCTGTTCAAATCGTTCCAAACGATTTAGTCTCCCTTCGGTCGAAATGACATGGTTGGGTGTTCGCGGCTGAAGCCGCTCCTACACATAATTGGATCCCTGGAATTCACGATTATGTTCAGATCATGTCGCGGATTTTAATTGCGACAAAAACTTAAACTCCTCTGCGGCCTTTGCGTCTCTGCGCCTTTGCGTTGAAAACAACATCCGTCCAGATGTGTCCTACTCAAGCCAGCCTGGGCAATAGCAGACGACGTAGCGGCTTTATCGCGAAAACCAGCAACAGAATTGCCGAGCCCCAGGTAAGAAACATAGGCAGCATCATGTTCGCCTCGCCGAGCCGAACATCGACCTGCCAGCTTGTTGTTTGCAGCAGATAATCCAGCAGCAGTCCCATTGCTACGCTGATCACGGATATCCCCGCCAGGTAGACTACCGTGACCTTTATCCCAAGCTCTCGGCTGACAAGCGCAAGCCCGGCGATATTTGTAGCCGGTCCCACCAGTAAAAAAACCAGCGCAGCACCGGGTGACACCCCGGCAAGAATCAAACCTGCAGCAACCGGTGTTGAGGCCACCGCACATATGTACATGGGTACGCCGACCACCAGCATCACCAGCATCGCGAACAGGCCCTGCCCCCACTGCGCGAGCCAATCGGGCGGTATATAGGTCAACATAACACCGGCTACTACAATACCGACTGCCATCCATGCTGCGATGTCATCGAGCAGTTCCGTAACCGCATAGCGGATGGCGTTGAAAAACCGGTTGTCTTTTACTACCACGGCTGTACCAGAACTGCAGCAAGCTGATTCGATCGCTTGATCATTGTCAGCTGCGCAACAGGACTTTTCTGCTGGCGCCGATTCGCGGCTGCAGCAAGACGCAGTTTCAGCTGACACCGGGGTATTAGCCGCTTCCCTGTCGACCAGTGCTGTCAGCAGACCGGTGATTACCGCACTGGTTAATGCGGCAATCGGCCGGTACACGGCCATCAGCGGCCCCATCAATGCGTAAGTTACGGCAACTGAATCTACGCTGGTTTCTGGCGTGGATATAAGAAATGAAACAGTGGCTTCTTTAGATGCACCGGCACGGTGTAAGCCGATCGCCGCTGGCAGCACACCGCAGGAACATAACGGCAAAGGCGCACCGAACAGGGCGGCCCTTGAGACTGCTGCGAGCCCGCGCCCACCCACCCAGCGCTGCATGGTGTCTTCGGAGATATAGGACTTGATAAAACCAGCCGCAAGCAAACCCAGTAACAGCCAGAATGCCGTGTCCAGAAATACGGCCCAGATGTTCAGCGCTAAATCAGTCATATGAACATTATACGCCTGGCCTGAGTGATAAATACGCCACCGGCATTGAATATATTGCAGGCGGCATAACGCAACAGGCAAACGCTGGATTTCAGCGCACAATCAGCAGAGGACAGTTGAGATTGTTTAAGCTGCGTCTCAAAGATTGCGCCCGCAGTAGTTTGTTATCACGTTCGACTATCAGCACCGCGCTATTGGAATCAACCAATACCTCCAGCAGGTCATTCAGTGATCCATCTTTCAGCGGTGTAAAATCTGCACTTGCAGCATGATCGCCCAGTTGCCTTGTTGCCAGTTCCTGCAGACGCATGGCTTCAGCTTCGTTTTCAGCAGGCAACAGAATATTGAGTTCCTTATACGGATCGGTGGTGAGACTCATAGCAGTCTCCAGTGCGCGCGTGGAAGCGTCAGTGCCGGTAAACACCACACTCACAGCCTTTGTCGTGGCTGGACGGGCCCAGGTGGCACCCATGCGT
>Ga0316198_10002877_pt1 | contig 10425 bp, 9 predicted proteins | sample OudBieAanoxic_MG_FD_204935 | JGI IMG/M metagenome (GOLD analysis project Ga0316198, IMG submission 204935) | Coastal sediment microbial communities from Oude Bieten Haven, Netherlands - site A anoxic | ecosystem: Environmental > Aquatic > Marine > Coastal > Sediment | place: Netherlands...
AACAGTTCGATAATGAAACTGCCCCGCTTGCCGCCGAAAATGCCGTATTCATGCTGCAGACAGACCACGTCAACCTGGTTCATGTTGCATAAGTCAGCCGCCAGGCTGTATTCGTTAAGTTGACTCTGATTGATTTCAAAGCGCACCTGAGACGGGTAAGCATAGCCTTCCGGCCGGTCGTTCATCGCCACCGCCCAACAGGCTTTTTCCGGTGCATTCAACGCGATGGATTCAAGCAAGTGGGTGGTGAACGTGGCAATACCACACTGCCGGGGAAGATGGTTACCGATGAGGACAATGGACTTGAGAGCCGCCCAGTCTGGTCTTGAGCCTGTCGTGCCTGAATTATCCATAAATGCCTTTATTAGCAGGAAATGTCGTGCAGCCGGGAGAACTGTGAACGCGTGCCTGTTCAGCAGGACCCATTCTACATGGTTTCATGTGTATTATCTTGACGGGTACCACCTGGAAAATTCCTGACGGAACCGGTGTTCACCGAATAGGAAGTTTCGACTTGGCAACGCACTGTTCACCTGCCGGCGGATTCTTCCATTTTTTTGCTAACCACGCCGGGCAGATTGATCTCGCCCTTTCTGTTGCGGTTCTCCAGTCGTGTAATGAGTGCATCCAGGCCCTCGTTCTTTATGCTGGCGCCAAAGGAAGCTCGGTAAGTAAGCACCATGCTGATGTTCTCAAAGCTGATGTCGTAGATTTTCCACCGGTCGTGCGTACGATACAGGGCGTAGCGCACGTCAATAGTCTGCCCGCTGTCCAGAGAAATCTTTGATCGCACAGCGGACTTCCTGTCACCGGTCTGGTAACGGGAGGGCAGGTAAACCACCTGCTCATCCGTCAGGGTATCGTCTGCGTAAGCGATCATTGCCGTGACATAGGAGCGGATGAGTAACGTACTGATTTCATCGATCAGGCGCTGGCGCTGTTCATCGTTCGCATCGCGCCAGTACTTGCCGATGATGATGCGCGTTATACGTGGAAAATCCAGGTTGGGGACGACCAGCTCGTTACTGAGCTCGTAGGCAACTGAGCGGTCCTGCTCGATCTGCTCGGCGCTTGCGCTCAGGCGGTCAAGCAGTTCGTTGAGCATTCTCTCGACCATGGGTTGCGGTAGATCAGATTCATCTGCTTGCGTACCGGCCAACCCGACAGTCGCGAAAACGAAACTCGCAACCAGCGCCAGAGACCGCACAGCTGATCGAACCATCAGAGGTCCCTGGGTGATACAGGATGCATTGTTAGTCATGGCGCCTCCCGACATAGGGCCAGTTAATCTTACTAGCCGGAGAGGATGAGCCACTAAAAATCGCTATGTTTCCTAGTCGGTTAGTGTCGCTGCTGTTAACCAGCACTCACCGATCTGGATTTCTGGGCAAGCCAAGAGAGGTGGGTAAGCGTGCACATAGTACACCCGGAAGGTATGGAGCGAAACCCGCCGTTTCTGGCGAACTGACAATTATCGTTTAAATACTATCACTTAGATGCTTTTGTTGTGTATTCTTCGCCTCCCATCCCTCACTCGTCACCACTCAGCCTGCGACGCACAGCCTGGATTACCTGAAAGACATAGCGCTCACTTGCATTTAACAGAAGCCAGGCCGGCAACCTACCGCCCGGCTCGACATGGATCGAATACGTTGCATCAGTTGCCCTGCCTTCAAGCTCTGCCAGTCTCCAACTTCCGCTGAACGCGTCCGGGACTACAACGCGTCCCGACGTCAGTGACAGGGACTGTTGCCGGTCCAACTGCCAGGTCACCCTCAGCAGTCCCTCGCCCGCCTGATCCAGGTTATCGGTCACCTTGATCACATAGTGCCTGTCAGCGGCCATCAGGGGAAAACCCAAGCGCTGGTACACCCATGTTGTCGACGTATGCTGCTCCAGGACATGGCTTTCAAGCACGGAGGGGATAAAGTCACGAAAATGATCGTAGTCCGAGATAACGGCATAGACCGCTTTTGCAGAAGCGTTGATACGGGCATGTGCCCGCACTGCGGGAAAGCCGGACCCATTGATCGATTGCCGGTAGATGTCCACATCTCCCAGGCGACGGGAAAATGTCCAGCCATCCACCGCCAGCCCTTCCAAGGCCGCGACACCCATTGGCAACATGACTGACAGCATCAGCAAACACACCAGACCCAACCCAACTTGATTAATTCGAACCATGAGCAATGCTTAATGTCAGAAGTACTGCACTCTGCAAAGGGCTATCTGTCAACCGCAATCCTGTATACGTGGAAAACCATGATCACAACATTTCTCCAACGCAGAGAACCGAATATTAGCTCGTCAACAGACCCAGCACCGGCAAGATGGCAGTGCCCAGACAGTCGCCTTGAGCATGGCACTGACGCTACGCTGATGGCGAATCGGGCGCAACAGGGCCTGTAACGTGCGCATTCTGCTGATTTCTGCCAATCGGGAACAGATTCCCGACCCGATCTTTCCACTGGGGCTTGCCTATGTGGCGGCAGCGGTGCAGCGCGCAGGGCACACGGTTGATATTGCCGATTTATGTTTCGGCGCCAACCCACTGCCTGATCTCGGCAAACAGGTAGACCAGTTTCAACCCGACATCGTCGGACTTTCACTGCGCAACGTGGACAATGCTGCCTATCCACGCAGCGTCGATTACCTTGAGCAACACCGTGAAGTGGTGGATACCCTGCGTGCGCTGACAGATTCACCTGTGGTGCTCGGCGGGTCGGGTTTCTCGATTATGCCGGAACAATACATGGCGGTACTGGACGCTGACTGGGGCATCATTGGCGAGGGTGAACGTGCCCTTGTGGCATTGCTCGACGCCCTCGCACACCAATGGAATCCCCGCGTGATCCCTGGTGTCATCGGCCGGAGCACAAGCAACCGGCTTAGCGACAGGCCCTTAAATGGAATCCACCTGAATCCTCCGCAACGACCCGCTGACTGGTGCGAGGGACTGCGTCCCGCCCGTTATCTCTTCGACTACCCCCGTTACATCCGGCGCGGTGGAATGGGTAACGTTCAGACCAAGCGAGGCTGCGTCTTCAAATGCAGTTACTGCACCTATCCCCTGCTGGAAGGCAACCGTTTTCGTGCCCGTACCGCGACCGATGTCGTCGACGAAATTGAAGCCCTGATGCAGATCTATGGCCCGCACCCGATATTTTTTGTCGATTCGATACTGAACTTTCCACACGGTCATGTGGAAGGCATTTGTGAGGAAATCCTGAAACGGGGCCTGAAGATACGCTGGAGCTGTTACGCCACACCGGTCAAGCTCGACCGACGCCAGGCCGGGCTGATGGCACGCGCCGGCTGTGAGGGCATTGAACTCGGGACCGATGCCGTTGATGATGGACAACTCAAGCGCCTGGCCAAGTCGTTCCATGCCGACGTGGCTGAACAGGCGAACCGGCACTGCATGGCGGCGGGACTGCGGGTGTGCCAGACAGTCGTCTTCGGTGCACCAGGGGAAACCGTGGCCAGCTTACAGGCGACCTGCCAGGCTTTGCGGCGCATGAATCCCACCGCTGTGGTCGCCATGACAGGGGTACGCCTCTATCCCGGTACGCCGCTGACTGAATCCCTCATTGCCAAAGGCCGTGTCCGTCGCCAAGACATTGGCCTGATGCCCGCCTTCTATATTGAACCGGAAGTGGCCGACTTTCTGCCCGCTTATCTGCAGCGACAAGCCCATGAAGCCGGCAACTGGGTGCTACCTGGACTCGCCGCCCCCCTGCAGCCAGGCAGTCAGCGCCTGCTGCGCGGACTGGGCATCGCCGGTCCACTGTGGCGACTGCTGCACAAATCCTGGATGCACAGCCTCAACCGCGTCAAATTCCGACGCCCGAATACCAGCTGGGGCGTCCCACACCCAAGGAGGAAAGTCGTATGAAACTTCAAGTTGATATATCCGATAGCACTTACCGTGAATCCATGGGCCAGCTACTGGTCCTGTATACCCAGGTCGACCTTCTGATTATGGAGATCTGCGCCGAGCGCATTGCAAACGCCCCCGATGACGCGGCCAGGCTGGCGCTGGCAAAACAGGTCGGAGATGAAAGCCGGCACGTCGCCATCCAACGGGACTGGATGGAAAAGTTCGGCACAGACACACAAGCGGTAATCACCCCGAAACAGCAGGACATGATCCGGTCACACTTCCGCGACCTGCCCTGGCTGGAGTTTCTGGCAGACATGTATCTGTGTGTCGAGGCCCTGGGCAGCGAGGCTGTGGAAAATATCGTGCCGCTGGCCGATCCGGGCACCCGGGAATCACTGCATGTACCGCTGTCTGACGAACTCGATCACGTTGCCTTTGGCATATCCCGCCTCAAGCACGAGCTCGCTCAAATGCCTGAACAGGCGAGTCAGGCGTTTCTGGCCGTGATTCCGCAACGTATTGAGGCATTGATGAAAGTGTTCATCGGGCTTGGACTTGACGTACGGAATCTGTTCGAGCAAGTGGGTGCGGATTACGCGGAGCTGTGTGATGCTGTTTTGAAACGACGCGATGAGGTTCTGCAACAGGTCGCGGCCTGAAGGATAAATCAACAGCCAACAGTCACCGCTATCAAGCAGACTGGCTGCCGGGAACCCAATCAGGTTCCCGCAGCGGCTTGTGAATCAACCTGCCATGCAACTATGAGGATGAGCTGAACTTCCCGTTTAACCCATCAGGGTATGGCGGACCCATTTGCCGACCGCTTGCCCGTACTCAAACAATAACAAGCCGGAAATAATCCCCGCACTGCCAATCATGGCCTGGGTTTGCAATGGCTCACCATTCAACAGATGCCCCAGTAACAGGGCCATCACTGGAGTCACCAGCGTAATCAACGCAACACGCGTCGCCTCTACGTGGCGCAGGACATAATAGTACAGTGCAAACCCCAGCACTGAACCGACTATACCCAGGTAAATAATCGACCACATGGCCTTGTAGGACACAATTTCCGGCAACGGATCCCCGGCAAGGAAATACACAATCACAAGCAGTGGTACTGTGACCATAAGCCCACCGATGGTGGTGGCAAGCGCCGGAACATCTGCACCAATTCGCTTGACCGCAACCGCACTGAGCGAGTAGGCAATGACCGAAAACACCATACCAAAAACCCCGTAGACTGCCTGCGGACCAAGCTGCTGAGACCCAAGCGACATAATGACCAGGCCAGCCAGTCCCAGCAGCATGCCAACGATGCGTGCCGCATTCAGCGCCTGCTCCGCCAGCCAGACAGTGGCCATCAAACCGGTCACGATGGGCGCGAGACCAAACAGAACCGACATCCATCCGGAAGGTATGAACTGCGATGACCAGTACACGGATGTCATGGCAAAGAACAAACCCAGGCCGGCTGCCAGGTAGGTACGGCGGGCCTCGGCATGCCAGGGAAGCCTGACTTTGAACAGCCCGGCGACCATCAGGCCGACCACCACCCCCAGAATCATGCGACTGGTTATACCAAACAGATAACCAACTCCGTCGCCACTCCACTGGATAGCCAGGGGCGTGGTAGACCAGATCAGAATGATGCCGATATATGCCGCAGGTACAGACACCTTGTTACCTCCGTTTCCTCAACGGGTTGTATCACACCCCAAAACAGAAAAGGCCGCAGGTTTGAAACCGTGCGGCCTTTGAAGATTCGGGATTACTGGAACAGCTACTGGACAGGCAATCTCCTCAAGGCAGCACAGGGGCACAGCGCCACATACCACAGGGGCAGTCGGCGTTTGCAGGCAATCATGTGATGCTGAAATGCGATGTTCATGGGTTTGAGTTTTTCAGACGAAAATCTCTGTGTCAAGTCGTTTATGAAATGAAGTCGTGCATTCAATCAACGCGGTTTCCTTATCTGTTCCAGGGGGATGGTCTGAGTGCCCTGTGGGTGCATTGTGTCGGCGTCTTCCACAATGAAGATCCGATGCCCATTAATCATTGCTGAGACATCCGACGCAGTCCCTTTCACATCGTGGAGCACCACAGCAATGATATGCAGACAGCTGAAAACCAGGATTACCCCCGCCCAGAAGTCATGTACGGATGGAAGATAAAACCCCAGCATCAACGGATGAGCCTCCATCAGCAGACCGCTCAAAGCCTGCACAAGCAGTATAATCAGAATAAGAAAATAGAGCGGTGCCCACAACGGGTTATGTGCATACCATCTCGGTTGTGGCGATTTACCCATGGTCACATAGAAGCGCAGCATCATACCCATCTTGTGGATATCGGCAGCTACCGGCAACAGGGCTTTCCAGCGCGCGGTGACCGGGCCGGCGAATAGCAGCCCTATGCGCAGAATCAACCCCAGCGTCAGGCCGATACTGGCCAGTTTGTGGGCCTCACTGGCGGAAGTCGCAACACTGGGCGCCAGTTTCACCAGCCAGCCGGTTGCCAACAGTGCGATAACCGACAGCGCAATCAGCCAGTGCGCGAGCCGAATCCTGCCGCTCCATACCAGTGTGCGCTGTATGTGAGTACTGTTCATAGCCATAATCTGTATCGGTCAATCCGAAGCAATCCCCGCAACCATCACAAACGTTATCGATGAATCACGCGATATCTGCGTACCCCAGATGTTCAAGCACATCGGCATGTGCTACAAACAATTCCTGTTCTTCCACGCTCAATTCGTTTCTCCATCTCCCAATGCTGGCGTTTTTACTTTCTGATGTAATATGCATTCGAGACTGAAGATCTCCACGGCTGATGGGCTCCATCATCATCTGAAGCGAACGTTCGCTGGCATCTATACAGAGAAATTCGAGCAAGGGGGGCACCACCTCATTTGGACGCAAAATCACGTCTTCATAGCGGAGCGGGAATATCCTCTCCGGCGACTCATCAAGCAAATTTATGCGTCCTCGATAATGCCGCATTATTTCCTTGACACGTGAAGCGCGATCCTCTCTGAATTCATTGATCTGCCCCAGTCGTCTATATGCATCAAAAGACAATAACACGTCTCGTGGGTCACGAAACAACATTACCACTTTAAGTTCGGAAAACAATTCCAGCATCGATTGCGTCAATTCGAATGGCATACCGTCCATATGTTTTTCTGCATAGAACTTCGCTGAGTACAAGCCGGGTACTTCCATGTCTGCAAGCATTTCCGGCAAATAGTCTGTGAGGAACTTTAAATAATATGAACGAAAGATCCCCAAATCCATATATTGCGGGAATTCCATCGGCTTAGGCAGAACACTATCGGCCTTGTAATGCTGAGAAAGAACCTCGAGTCGTCTAAGTAATGTTCCATCACTGTGATCACCGGAGTAGATGTGCGAAGTTTTGATCATGTAATATAAACGCGAGAAGTATCTGATAAAATGAGCTTCATGAGTTCCGCGCGTATAGCCTGTTATCTCCGGATGCCTGACTAACATCTTCATTACAAGCGTACTACCTGAACGGGAAAAGAAACTCAACAGTAACGGATTTATTCTACCGGCCAGTTTCGCCACATCGGGTCTGGGTTTTTGCGCATAAGGCCTGATGTCGAAACCCTCTATTTCGACACAGCCACGATGGCTAAATGGATGCAGCCTCAGCGCAACAATCTTTTTCTGCTGGAATACAAGACATTTGAAATTGTAATCATCGAACTCACCCAGACGGTTTATTGGTATTGTCAGGCTATGTGCCTCATCGAAGGCCTCATGGCCTTTCTCCAGAAAATACAGCTTGCAATAGTAATACGCATCCGCATCGTCCATGTCGGGCTGCACCTTGAGTCTTACATGAACGTACTTCTGTTCCAACTCAATATCTTTCAACAACCAATAGGCATTAGCACTAACGGAACGCGCAGAGACTACACTTTGATCATTCACTGAAAGCTTTTCAAGATCACGGCTTAAACAGTCAAGTAGATTAATCATGTCGGCTCAACCTCTGTCTCTTCCATAATTGCCCGTCAAGCAGCAATAAATCCCATGATTAAAAATTCCAACTCCACAACCGACCAGGCAGCATAGGTCATTCTGTTCTGGCTCTACTCAGCGGACCTGTTAAGGTTCCTGGCTATATAGCCTAACAACCAGTGTTTCTCTATCCTGTCAATAGAACGGTTAAGCCCTTCAACTTGCGATCTTAAACCCGATAACGCTTTCTCACGATCACTTATATCCTTCTCACGATCACGAACGTAACCATTGGCCATTTTCAATGCCGCATCGAGTTCCAGTTCCCGCGACTCTTTTTCCCTGACCAGCTGCTGCGCCTGTTTCAATGCGGTGTCGAGCTCCAGCTCCCGAACCTCCTTCGCCCTGACCAGCTGCTGCGCCTGTTTGAGTGCCGCATCAACAAGGCCTAATTCGCTACGGTTATTATTGATGGTCTTCTCAGCCTCGCGCAGTCCCTGAGTAACCAGCTCATTTTCGCGATGCAGATGCTCAAATTCTACATTCTTACGGGCAATATCTTCCTGCAGTTTCTTAGACAGATCTAACCACGGCTTCAACAACTGAGCGCTGTCGACGTATTGACTCTTGATTGCCTGCCAATCGTTGCTCATAAGATCTGTGCCCGCCTCCGCGACAGCAATCAGTTTGCTGAACAATATACGTACAATGCCCGGTATGGATGTATCTGATTCCAGTTCATCATCGCTGATATTGTGGTGCCGAAGCTTCGCACTGAGGAATTGATCTTCTTTATCGAAGACTGATCTTGAGGGATTAAGGTCTATTGAATAGTCCTTCAGAATCCCCCTCAACAGGCCTTCGCCCTGAGCCAATAACTGCTTGTACCCGACAAACCGGCGTTTATAACCGACCGTACCATCAAGCGCCTCAAGATTATGTTGCACCCAAAGCAGAAGCGCCAGGTCCTTTGGGATCCTGTCTCGGGCATAAAGTGATGCTGCGACTTCCAATGGGTTTCGCACAATACAGAGAAATAACGGTTCAATATTGAGCCTGCTGAAGACCTGGTGCCACAATGGCATCAGTCTGCACATACGCGGATCTTTGATTGCCCAGAGAGAGTTGTCTTCCATATCATCCGCAATAATTCTGCAGATCTCTTCCAGGCAATGTTGTGGAAATTCCTCTAACCACCAGTCTCGTGGTAAATGCCTGGGATCATCCCAACTCAAACCATAATATTGAAGCAGACGGTCATGAACAGAAACAATTTTCTCCTGTTCCCAGAACCCTTTCTCATTCACGCCTTCCTGTGCGGGCATCAGGCAAGAACCCATTTCCACGCCTAACTGATTCAGCAGCCCTGCGAGCGCGGAAGTGCCGCTTCGATGCATACCCATGATGACAAGAGCTCGGGCTGAGTTCCGGCAACTGTTCTCAAGTTTAACCACTTGTACCTCTGAATATTAAGTTTAGCATGATGTTATGGCTCGGACAGCGTGTACAGAGGAACACGTTCTTTACGTCAACAGGTTTTATTTACTCAATCGCTGCCTAACTCCGGCAAGACCCTCTCGCCGCAACACCTTCCATCCATGTTTAACCAGATTCTTTCTTGTCTTTGGGTCGGTCAGGGCAGTCCGGAATAGTGATAGTGTCGTATTCCAGTTGATATCCCGCTTACCTCCGCGATAGCCTGGTGTAAGATTTGAAGTAATCCTGGCCAGACCCGCCTCTTCTGTGGCCTTGTCAAATAGATCAGGGTACTCGGATTTCCCCTGCGTTTTCCACCAGGCGTGATATCCGGATGATTCAAAGGGATCTGGAAAAGCCGCCTGAAGATCAACCCTCTCACGATACACAACTCGTTGGCAGCGGCTTATCTTCTCACCATTCGTGAATGTACTGTATGCCCAGGCAATCTTGGCCAGGGGATCATTACCAAGATCCCTGGTTCTCTGCTCGTACCATTTGATTAACTCGTGAACCGGCGCGTTTCCCTTTGCGTTCTTTGCCGCCATAATCCGATGGTTGCCGCTATCAAACCCGGTGAAGTGATAAAAACCGAGCGGTTCACCGTCTACCAGCATGCCATTTTCATAGTCACCGGTGACCTCCCGTGTCGTGATATTCCAGGTTGCCAGGTTGTGACGACCACTGCGCATAACAGCGATTCCATCAAAGAATGCCGGCACAAGATCAATCCATTTCTGATCGGTAAATAAACCATTACATATATCCGCTCTGCAAAAGTGGTACAGTCGCTGCGACCACCACTCTGCGAATCGCTCACCCTCATCAGTCGCCGCGACCCCTATGAACCCTATATTAAATACGCCATGCTTCAGGCTGCATATCTCGTTATCAATCACGGCGCTGATGGAACTTTCTGGAACGGTCTGATGCGGCGTCAGAACCAGGTTATTGCTATCGAGTGCGTCCAGAATATCGTCCAGACGCGAAAACACCACTGTATCGGGGTCCAGATAGAGGACCTTGCTGCAGTCCGGCATCGACAATATCTTTAGCAACGCAAACGGCTTTATTGCG
>Ga0316198_10002880_pt1 | contig 10420 bp, 3 predicted proteins | sample OudBieAanoxic_MG_FD_204935 | JGI IMG/M metagenome (GOLD analysis project Ga0316198, IMG submission 204935) | Coastal sediment microbial communities from Oude Bieten Haven, Netherlands - site A anoxic | ecosystem: Environmental > Aquatic > Marine > Coastal > Sediment | place: Netherlands...
TAGCTACGGCCGGCAGTGCGACCACCCTCCAGGTCTTGGCCGCCTCATGGTCCTTCACATAGCTCGCGGTGACCGATGCCACCACATCCAACTTCTGGTTGTGGAGGAGTTCGGCAAGTTCTTCGAACACCGACACGAACTGAATGGTTACCTCGTCGAAGTCCGGTGCCCGTGCCCAATAGTCATCCCAACGCTCGAGAACCACCGGACCTTGAACCGAACCTACCCGCCATCGATACGGTCCAGTCCCAACCGGGTTGGTGGGGTTGAAATCGCGAGGAACGATGGCTACCGATTCGAATCGCGTCAGGAGCAGCGGCGCTGGTCTATCGGTTGTGATCTCAATCGTCCGTTCGTCGCCTTCAAGCAACTCGACCCGCTCAATTTCATCGAGCTGGTGCCCCAGAATCCGGCTCGCCCTGGCTCTTTCAATCGACGAGACGACATCTTCGGGGGTCAGGTTTCTGCCGTCGTGGAATCGAACCCCGTCGCGGACGTGAATCCTCCAGGTCGACTCATCCGGCGTAGTCCAGCGATCGGCCAGCCCCGGCTTGACGGGTTGTCCCGGCTCAAAACGAACCAGGTTCTCGTAGACTGCTGATAGGACGATACCGGTCACCGCATCGGCGTGCGCGTGGGGGTCCATCGTCACCAGCTCGTGCGGATAGGCCATTCGAAGACTTTTCACCGGAGGTGCCTGAACGCAGGCAGAGCCGAGGATCATCACCCCAACAGTGAGCAAAACCCTGGATTGACCTCTCATCGTTAGCGCAGCATCATACACGCGCTTTGGGAATTCGGAATTCAGAATTCGGAATTGGGAATGAGGAACGTCGGCCATCTGATCCTGGTTGCTCGATGCTCGATGCTCGATGCTCGATGCTCGATGCTCGATGCTCGATGCTCGATGCTCGATGCTCGATGCTCGATGCTCGATGCGGCGAATTGATAAATTCCTCTGCCGCGATGTCAAGGGGCGGGTGGGAGGAAACCCGAAATCCGAAATCCGAAATGGGCGGGCGGATCGAGTATCCAGTATCGAGAATCGAGTATCTGGAGGGCTGGTAGAAACTCCCTATTTCTCATTCCTAATTGATGTGACGGGGTTGGTGAGTTTACCGACGCCCTCAACTTCAACGGTGACCTGGTCACCGGCCTCGAGAGGGCCGACGCCGGAGGGGGTGCCGGTCATGATGACATCACCCGGTTCGAGGGTCATGACCTGGGTGATGTAGGCGATGAGGAAGGCCGGCGAGAAGACCATCTGCTCGGTGTTTGCCCTTTGCCGGAGATCGCCGTTGACCCTACAGCTCACCTCGAGCTTCCCGACCTCCTCTTCGCCGATGCCGGAGACAATCCACGGTCCGAGCGGACAAAAGGTGTCGAAGCCCTTACCTCGGGTCCACTGGGAGTCGGATCGCTGGAGGTCACGAGCGGTGACATCGTTGCCGCACGTGATTCCGAGGACGCGCTGCCACGCGCTCTCCTCGGTCACCGCACGGCAACGGCGGCCGATGACCAACACCAGCTCGCACTCGTGCTCCACCTGCGACGAGAGTCCCGGCAGAACGATCTCAGCGCCTGGAGCCATGACCGAAGACGGGGGTTTGAGGAAGAGCAGCGGTTCTGTCGGCACATCCGCACCGTGCTCGGCGGCGTGGGCCGCGTAATTGCGCCCAACGCAGACGATTTTGCTCGGAGTCGCCGGCGCGAGGAACGGCAGATCATCAACGGACCCAAGGTCCTCCGCGACCTCGAGCGATCCAAAAGGCCCATCCAACAGTCGACGAACCTGACGATCTTGAACAACGCCCCACACCGGCCCGCCTTCTGTTGCTACACGAACGATGCGCATGACGCCTCCTTTGGCGCGACCGCACGATATTCTACAGCGCCGAGCAGCAGATGGCAGCGCAGCAAGGGGTTCAGGGATCACGCCCCAGGCTGGATTTCTTTCGCCCGTTCGGGGCTTCCAACCACCCGCCCGGCAGGCGAGACGCCTGCCCCACAAGGAGAGATTACTGCCGCAATTGGCGATTGTGGTGCGGGCGTCTCGCCTGCACGATTGCACTGTCTTCGAAGAGGTGCGGGCGGGACGCCCTCACCGCAAGGGTGTTCGTGCCGCCGGACCCAATTCGGAGTGTCATCCCAACCTAGGGTCCATGGCGACCACCATATTGTCATCCCGACCGAGGCAGTGAGGTGACATTTACCCTGTCATCCCGACCGAGGACCTGAGGGTCCGAGTGGAGGGATCTATGGGATTGACGGATCGAATCTACGGGAGGTCAGAGCATTCTTTTCCGCAGATCCCTCCACTCGCTTCGCTCGGTCGGGATGACATCCGGGCACGGGCACGGGCGCGGGCTGCGCGGCTGTGCGGCTTTGCGGCTTTGCGGCTTTGCGGCTATTCAATCGGGCTTGGCGATGCCGTTGTAAAGAGCAGGTGCCGTATAACCGTATACCCGAAGAGCCGTCTGGCCGGAGCGCGGTCTATCCAAACAGTTCGACCGCAATTGCGGAGCGGGCGATATCGCGAGTTCGTTCCGCGGCTGCCCTGACTTCGGGATCGCTGTCCTCGAGGGCTGAATCCAGAACCTCGCGTGCAGCCCCCTTGCGTTCGAAATGGACCAATGCACGGACCGCATTGCGCCGCACCCGGGGATCAATGTTGCGACACAATCCACGAACCGTTTCAAACGCCGTGGCCTCATCGATGGCGCCGATCGAGAGGAGCTCGGTCAGCACATAGCTCGAGCCCTCGACCACCCGGCCCTCCTCACTGTCGAGGCCTTCGACAATCGCTCGAATGCCACTCTTATCCCCGCCGTGAACAATACTGAGCGCCGCAAAGTGACGGGTCGTGTCAGAGCGGTCGTCGAGCGCATCGAGGACCCGGGGGTCGAGACCGCCACCGACGCGCACCATGATCGACAGCAAATCCTCGAGGCGATAAGGGTGGAGGTCGCTCTTGGTCTGCTGCAAAACATCATCGACGACACTCCGGTCTCCGAGAGTGCCGACGCAGTTGACGGAGCCCGCATAGCGGTCCCTGAAGTTCAGGTCCTCCGCCGGCACACCGGGATCGAGTGGAGGCGTCTTCTCGCGTTCGGCATTGAGGACGAACTCGAGAAAATCACTGAAAACCCCGTCGGCGCAGTTGATCGAACCCATCGTCGGGCGGTTCTGGAACGACAACACCATGCCACGCTGCAATCGCATACCGCGCTCACGGACGAGTAGGGACACCTCGCTGTGAAGCTGGTCATTGAACATCACTTCGCCGCTGTCCGGTGTACGCAGACTCATGATCGCCAACAGGCCGAGAATTACAATCGCCGCCACCCCGGCCAGTTTCAACCCGATGTTCTCGGTCAAGCTCGCAATGATTTCTTTTGCGGGCGCGACCCGTGCCTGGCGTTGCCGTTTCTTGGCCTGTTCTCGAGTTCGCTCTTGCTCCTCGCTTCGCTGTTCAACTCGATTCCGCGCCAAACTCTCGAGTTCGCGCTCGACCATCTCTGGGGATAGCCAACCGAAACCACGTCGGCTGAGATCCTCGAGCAGGTGTTTGAGGTCTCCCTCGCTCCATCTCGGCGATCCTTCGGCCCGAGTCTCGCGCTCCTGGCGCCGAAGAAAGACTGCGAGGAACGGTCGTGCGCGATCATCCCACCGCCCACGCTCAGGCGGTTCCGGTTCCCAATCGAGGAACCAGAGGCGCAGCGTCGCGTCTGATCCGGCAGTCAGCGCCGCGCCGCCGTCTCGACTGAGGCTGATGTCGAAAACGGGCCCGGCATGGCCCCCGACCACAAGTTCGGCAGTGCCGGTGCGGACATCCCAGAGCCTGAGGGTCGCGTCCTTGCCGGCGGAGAGAAGGAAGCGGGCATCCGGGGTAAAAGCAACCGCGTGGACTCCGCCTTCGTGGCCAGTGAGGACTCTCCAGCAACGTCCGCTTTCGAAATCCCACAGGCGGATCGAAGCGTCCTCCCCCGCCGATGCAAAAACTCGACAGTCGGGGCTGACCGCAATCGCATTGATCGCCCCTTCATGCCCGGCCATTCGGCGCAGTTCAGCGCGCCTCGGCAGATTCCATACCGTGACCTGGCTGTCCCAGCCGCCACTCACCACGAAGCGCCCGTCTGCACTGATTGCGAGCGCCGTCACCGCGTCTTCGCTGCGGCCAAGCAACTCCGGCAACGCCATTTGGTCGAGAGGCCACAGCCGAATCGTCCCATCGTCGCCGGCCGAAATAACTGAATGGCCGTCGGGGTCAAAGGTTACAGCCTGGACGGTCCCTTCGTGGCCTTCGAACTCGTGCCGGCAGACGCCGTCGCCGGTGTCCCACACCCGCACCCACGAATCGCGACCCGCTGACGCCAGCCAGAGACCGTTGTCGCTGGCTGCAACAGATGTCACTCCACTGCCATGGCCGGCAAGAACTCGTTCCTCGACGCCGGTCGATGTCTCGAAAAGCCGCAACGAGCCATCGCCGCCACCGGCCAGAGACGACGCGCCATCAACCGTCAGCCAGCACGAATTCACCACCGTCCCTCCGCCGATGCGCCGCAGCTCGACGACCGATCGGGGTGCATGTTTTGGGAAGAAAGCCAAAACCTTGTTCCAGAGCTCGAGTGCCTCCTGGTGGAGCTCGTAGCCGGTCACTGCTCGCGCAACCCGCAGCGGTTTGATGGCCTCCTCCATTTGGCCCGCTGCGATATGCTCACGTGCGAGATTCAGTTGCTCGCGGAATCTCTGCTCGCGGCCGGCCAGCTCGCCAGAGGCCGCGGAGTCCGCTAAAGCCAGCGGTAGGCGTGAGGACGAACCGGGAGGGAGAAGCAGCTGACTCACGACGGAACCGTGAGCGGCGCTCAAGCCTGTACCACCATCAGTCACGACTCCATAAATCGGGTTCGGCAGCCTCATGACCCGCAACGCCTCGCCGGTGTCGAACCCCCAAAGGCGCACGGTGCCGTCTTCGCCACCGCCAACGACCGATTCTCCGACAAGAACTACGGACGTGACCGCACCGCTGTGACCACGCAGGAAGCGAAGGTGGCTGCCCTCGACAATGTCCCAGACACCGATCGAGCTGTCCTGGCCCGCCGACAGGGCAATCCGACCGTTCGCGTGGACCGCGAGGTCTCGAATCGGCCCCCGATGACCTTCGAGGACCTGGACGCAACGCCCCTGATCGAGGTCCCAAACCCGAATTGTGCCGTCGGCGCTGGCCGTGACAATTCTCGAACCAGAGGGGTGCCAGGCGACGGCGCTGATAAATGCGGTGTGGCCTTGGAGCGTCTGGACGCACTCTCCGCTATCAAGGTCCCAGAGCCTGAGGCTGCGATCGGATCCTCCGCTTGCGACCATCTGCCCATTTGGCGCCGCATCGACACAGATCGCAACTCCGGGATGGGTTCGCAAGGTCCGCAACTGCCGCCCGTTGGCAAGGTCGAAGAGGGTCAGCGGCGAGTTCTCGAGACAGACGACAAGAACATCATCGATCGCCGTCATCGATCGACCGGGCCTCGCCGGCCCCCCGAGGGTAATGCGGTGAACGGGACGGTCTCCGCTCACCTCCCAGACCGAGGCATCGCCGGCGACAGACCGGACCACGAGCCAACCGTTGGGCAGGGAAAGTAAACTCTGTACCGGTGCTGAGTGATGCATCGCCCGAGCGACCCAATGACCGGGCAAATGAGTTGCTATGGCCTCGGAAACGCTCCCACCGAGATCGGGATTGAGGGCTCGCGCACGCGCCATTGCCTCCTTCTCTACCTCCTGGTTCCCCTGGCGAGAGAAGATCTCGGCGAGCCCGAGCACGACTGCGAGGTCGGAAGGGCTCGCCTCGATGGAGGCAGCAAGGAGTTCACGAGCCCTTTCGAAGTCGTTGGAATCGTCTTTGTACCGGGCTCGTGTGAGCAGAGCGAGCCCGCGTTCGCGACGCACGGCATGTGACGTTTCATCCTCGTCATCAGGCCCGAGGGCAACATCTGCTCCCTCCGGATCGTCGAGGAGGAGGCGCAGACGTGCACGCAGCAAACGACCTCGCGCAGAGTCCCCAACGGTCCGCTCGGCTTCACTCAGCCGTCGTTCCAGCTCCGCGTCGGTCAAGCCGTCACGGCGCCACTCGAGCAGGCCAGAGTTGAATATCGCCTCGAGATGACGAGGATCCGCGCCGAGCGCATCACGAAAGCTCGCTCCGGCGCGCTCGGCCAGACCGAGGGTGATAAACGATACGCCGCGATTATTGAGGGAGTCTGCGAGGAGCTGTGTACGCTGAGGTTCGGGACGCGGGTAGGCACGACCGGTGGTCTCCCGGTACATTTCGACCAGCCACCCTCGCAGATGAGCGAAAGATTGGGGTCGTCCTTTCGGGTCTTTCGTCACGCATGCCCGCATGAGGGCTGCAAGGCGTTTTTCGAGGCCGGGTTCGAAGAAGGTTGGGTCGGGCGACTCCTCGTGGAGGTGCAGACGCATCCACCCGCTGAGCTGTGCCTCGCGGGTTTGTGACTTCGAATCGGTGGGCATCATAAAAGGACGGCGGCCACAGAATATCTCGTAGAGCATGCAGCCGTAAGCATACATATCGGTCGCAATCGTCCCGCGGAGCGACTGGCGCCACAGTTCAGGCGCCATATACGGTGGCGTGCCGACCAGGCCACCATCTACCGTTACCGTCTGCCAGCTGCCGCTCGCCATGGAGGAGTCCTCGCGCCTCCCTGTGTGAGGCAACTCCGGCTCAACCTGTGACCGTAGATCGTCTTGAACCGCCTCTTGCTGACCTTCAGCACGCACGAGACCGAAGTCCGTGACTCTGGCGATTCCGTCAGTGGTCAGAAGCACATTCGCCGGTTTGATGTCTCGATGGACAACGCCCTTGTGCTCGACGCCCTGATCGTCGGTCCAGAGGAAGCTGTGGGTGTAGTCGAGACCACCCGCAATCTGGATCGCGACATCAAAGCGCTTTTCGAGGCTCGGCCGTTCCTTCTGCCTCAACCACTGACTGAGATCACCGCCATTCACATACTCGATAAAGAGGCGGGGCATGCCGCCTATCTCCTGCAGATAGTAAGCAGAACAGATGTTGGGGTGAACACCGAGAGCAATCCAGGATTCGGCCTCGCGTTGAAACCGGGCACGCCCATCATCGGTTGCGAGCACAGATGGCAACGGGGTCTTCACAGCCACCATGCGCTGGAGCTCGCGATCGAAAGCAATCGACACGACCGCCATACCTCCACGGGCGACCTCTCGAACTTCGTAGCGTCCATCGACCACCGTGCCCGCGATCCAGCCGCGTCCGCGGTCGGGTGCGGAGAGAGTCGCGAAGGTCTTCGGTGCGGCAGTCTCACCGGGCACATAGCGGGTCGCGCCGCCCACGGGTGCGGCGGACCGTTCAGCGACCCGTGTGTCGGCAGGGGCCTCGGCAACCGAGTGTGCAGCGTCGAGCTCCGCCAATGCCTTCTTCCGCCATCCCTGCGCTGTCTTCGAATCCGAATCGAGCTCGAGGCATCGGTCGAGAGCCGCCAAAGCCTCAGAATATCGCCGGAGGCGAACCAGACAGTACCCGCGGTTCAGCCAGGAGTGCGAATGGTCCGGATACCGATCGCACCACATCTCGAGCTTTGGGAGCGCTTCCTCCCATCGTTCCGCCTTGAGCGCTTCGACTATTTCGCGCTTCAATTGCTCGGCGTTGAACTCCATGACCATTCAAGGATACCGCGAGATTTGGCTATCCTGCTCGTTTGTGGTGACTTGGCGTAAAGGCTCGGGGCTTGGGGCCTGAGGCTTGGCAGACCACGACCGACTCGCACCCGGGCACGTCAAGCCCCAGGTCTCAAGCCTCAAGCCTTTTCAGGTACGCGATCATGTGATTTCGTGAATAATGGCAGCCACGGGGGGAGTCCATGAGGATCACGTCGAGGCGGCGGGATATCGAGATTGCGGGATCCGGGATCGGAATTGCACGCACCAAAGACGGCGTCGTGAAGTTGTGGGCCGAAGACGATCTCGGGCTCGCACGAGGACTGGGCTTTGCCCACGCCCAGGATCGCCTGGTGCAGATGATGCTGGTGCGGCTGGTCGGACAGGGGCGGCTTTGCGAGTGCCTGGTCAATGACAACGAGACGCTAGAAATCGACATCTTCATGCGCGAAATGGGACTCTCCAGATACGCGAAGGTAGAGGCAGTCAACGCATTCGGAGAAGGTCGGTCACTTGGCGATGCCTATGCCGAGGGCGTCAACCACTGGCTCGGCACAAACCGACGCCCAATCGAGTTGATGATGGTCCGCTACGACCCCGACTGGTGGACAATCGCCGACACCATTCTCACCGTCAAGCTGATGTCCTACGTCGGTCTCGCGCAATCGCAGCAAGACATCGAGAAGTTTCTCGTCCAGGCTATTCGCTCGGGTGTTCCCACCGAACGTCTGGCCAAGCTCACTGCTCCCCATCTCGAAGGCCTTGATGAGGCCACGGCCGAGCTGATTACCAAGCTGCGGCATGTGCAGCCGCTGTTGCCCGAAGCGTTGCGTTTCCTCGGCGCGGTACCGACCCTGATGGCAAGCAACAACTGGGCCGTGGCCGGCACTCGTACCGCATCAGGCAACCCGTTTCAATGCAACGATCCCCATCTCGAGTGCAACCGCCTGCCGGCTATTTGGTACGAAACCATCATGCACACGGATGACGACTATCGAATCGGCGCCACCATGCCCGGCGTCCCCGGTCTCGTCATGGGGCGCACCCGCAATCTCAGCTTTGGTTTTACCTACGGTTTCATGGACATGATCGACTACTTTATCGAGCAGTGCCACGGAGACAGCTACCGGCGCGGAGATTCCTTTGTGCCACTCAAGACCCGTACCGAAACAATTGCCCGCAAAGGTAGCAGCCCGATTGAAATCACCATTCGAGAGACCGATCTCGGCGTTCTCGAGAGCAACTCCCGCGATTCCAATCTGGAGGACGGTTTCTACCTCAGCCGTGCTTGGTCTGGCCACCGCGTCGGCGGCGCCGCCTCGCTCCAAGCCCTCGCCCTCCTGCCGTCAAGGAAGACAGTGAGCGAGGCGCAGCAGGTCGTGCGCGAGATAGCAATCTCCTGCAACTGGCTATTGGCCGACCGTGTCGGCAACATCGGATATCAGCAATCTGGCCTGCTTCCCGACCGTCGCCACTCAGGTCTCCACCCGGTGCCGGCGTGGGAAGAGCAGTGGCGGTGGAGTGGAATCGTGCCGCACGACCAGCTGCACTCACTACTCAACCCGTCCGAGGGCTACCTGGCAACAGCCAACAACAATTTGAACCCTGAAAACGGCCCATTGGTCATCAATCTGCCGATGGGGTCGTACCGAGTAGACAGAATCCGGGCCCTTCTGAGTGAGTGCGAAGGATGCACCCTGGAAGACATGCAGCGCATCCAAAACGACCTTTATTCGCTTCAGGCCGAGCGCTTCATGGCTGTCCTCCAGCCGCTGCTTCCCGAGACCTTTGCCGGGCGAATATTGGCGGGATGGGATTTTTGTTACGAGCGTGAATCTCGGGGCGCCACCCTTTTTGAAACCGTCTACCACGCCATTCTCCGGGAAGTTTTCGGAAAGGGCCTGTTGGGGGAGGAAGTGTGGGAGGGATTGGTTTCATCAACAGCGATAGTCGCCGACTACTACCACCTCTTTGACGACGCTTTGCTCGGTGACGATCCCTCGTGGTTCGGCAAGGAAGGTCGAAGCGAGCTGTTCAAGAGGGTCCTCGAAGAAGTCCTGACCGAGGTCGAGCTCGAGGCGATCAGTCCCTGGGGCCGCCGCCAGCAGTTCATGATGAAGAATATCTTCTTCGACGGTCGCCTACCACGGTGGGTCGGCTTTGATCACGGGCCGATCGAGCTGCCCGGAAATCGCGCGACGGTGGTCCAGGGCGGATTATTCAATTCCCACAATCGTCAGACCACCTTCACTCCTTCGTGGCGGTTCATCACCGACCTCGGTGAGGATTGGGCCCTGACCGCCCTCGCCGGCGGCCCCTCGGGCCGCCGCTCTTCGCGTTGGTACAAGAGGGACATCAAGCGGTGGTTGAGTGGCCAATACAAAGTTCTCGAGGCAAAATAGTCCGAATTCGCAGAGTGGCCATTCTACGCCCTTCATCTGTCGCCCCTCCGGGCCTGGAAATCTAATGATCCACTATCCCTGGGGCTCACGCCCCAGGCTGTCCATCTGTCGCGCCTCCGGCGCCCGCGAACACTTGTGCCTGACTTGTGGTGCGGCCGTCCCGGCCGCACATCGTCGACGGCGGTGGAATCGTGCGGGCGGTCGCGGTAGGAACGGCCCTTTCGGGCCGCCCCCCGCACAGATCCCAGCGTGCGGGACTACCGCACTGGGCTCCTGCCTCGGATTCTGACGCCGAGCCGGTGGTAGGGATGGGGGTT
>Ga0316198_10002881_pt1 | contig 10417 bp, 9 predicted proteins | sample OudBieAanoxic_MG_FD_204935 | JGI IMG/M metagenome (GOLD analysis project Ga0316198, IMG submission 204935) | Coastal sediment microbial communities from Oude Bieten Haven, Netherlands - site A anoxic | ecosystem: Environmental > Aquatic > Marine > Coastal > Sediment | place: Netherlands...
GAGATTCATCGAGCGCACCACCCGGGGGTGTGGTGACAGCCCGACCATCGGGACGGCCGGCCGGAAGCGTGCCATCGCCCGCGCGGTTCGACCGCTGCGTGTGCAGCACAGGATCGCCGTCACCTCCGCGTCGATCGCCGCCTGCGACGCTGCGTGCGTGAGCGCCGCGGTGACGGGGTCGATGTTCGACATCTGCTCGTGATGTTCCAGTCGCTGCACTCGCCCGAGCCGCTCGGCCCATCGCCGGTAGGACGCCTCCGACTCGGCTCGCTCAGCGACCGTTGCCATCGTGCGTACGACGGCTGCGGGGTCGTGGCCGATCGCCGTCTCGCCCGACAGCATCACCGCGTCGGTACCGTCGAACACGGCATTGGCGACGTCGCTGACCTCGGCCCGAGTCGGCGATGGTGCAGTGATCATCGATTCGAGCATCTGAGTGGCGGTGATCACGGGGACGCCCGCTTCCACGCAGTGCCGAACGATTCGCTTCTGCAGGTGCGGCACGTCTTCGATCGGACAGTCGATGCCGAGATCACCCCGAGCGACCATCACGACGTCGGCGGCAGCGACGATGTCGTGCAAGTGCTCGACCGACGCACGCGTCTCCATCTTGGCGACGAGTTGGGCCCGATCACCGACGACCTCGCGGACCTGCTCGATGTCGGCCGGCGATCGGACGAACGACACCGCGATGAACTCGACACCGGCCGCGGCGACCGCTTCGGCGAGCACCAGGTCGTGATCGGTCGGTGACGGCAGCCGCAGGTTGTCGGACGAGAGGTGCACACCAGGGCGACCGTTGGCCTCGCCTCCGGTCTCGAGCTGCGCTGTCGCTGAGTCGTCGCCGATGTCCAACACCCGCATGGCGATCGCACCGTCGCCGAGCTGGACACGTGCGCCGACGGTCAAGTCCTCCAACAGCGTCGGATACGGCACGGTGATCCGGCTGGCATCGCTGGGCCCCTCGCCACTCACCAGTTCGACGGAGTCGCCGGCGCGCAGACTGATGCCACCGGCCGGGAATTGCCCGGCGCGGATCTTCGGTCCGGGAAGATCCGCCAGCACCGCAACGTGGCGCCCGCGCGTTGCGGCGACATCACGGATGCGCCCGAGCACGTCGAGGTGCCCCTCGAGGTCGCCGTGGCTGAGATTGAGGCGCATCACCTGCGTGCCCGCATCGATCAGCTCACCGAGTACGTCGACAGTGTCGCTCGCTGGGCCGATGGTCGCCACGATCTTCGTTCGCCCGGTCATATCTGCTTGTCTATCTCACAATGGAACTGTTGATCATCCGCCACGGCCTCCCTGTTCGACGCGAGCTCACAGAAGGTGCCGCTGATCCCGAACTGGCACCCGAGGGCCACGAGCAGGCCACCCGCCTCGCCCGCTACCTCGAATCGGAACAGATCGATGCGATCTACGCGAGCCCGATGGCGCGCGCCAAGGAGACCGCTGCGCCACTCGCTGAGCTGTTCGAGATGGAGATCGCCATCTCCCCCGGTGTTGCCGAGTGGGATCAGAACAGCCCCGAATACGTCCCGGTGGAAGAACTCAAGGCCGCCAACGATCCCCGCTGGCAGGCGATGCTCGACGGAGAGTGGTCGTCGGACGAATCCGAAGAGGACTTCCGTGCCAGGGTGCTCGATGCCGTCGAGACCATCATCGACGACCACAAGGGCCAGCGTGTTGCCGTCGTGTGTCACGGGGGGATCATCAACGGCTACCTGTCGCACATACTCGGGCTGGGCGAATTCGCCCGCGGGTTCTTCTACCCCAACTACACCTCGATCAATCGGGTGGCGGCGGCGTCGAGCGGTGAACGCTCGATCGTCACCGTCAACGAGACCAGCCACCTGCGTGGCACCGGGCTCCCGATGGGGCTGTTCCAGCGGGGCTGAGCGATGAACTCATCCGATGCCGAACCCGACCACGCCGACCTGATCGAGTTCCTCGACGCGTCGCCATCACCGTGGCATGCCGTCGAGTCGACGGTCGACCGACTCGACGGGTTCACCCGCCTCGACGAAACCGAGGCGTGGACCGACCTGCCCGATGCCGGGTACGTGGTCCGATCCGGAGCGATCATTGCATGGCGTCTCCCGAGCGGCCCGACCTCGAGCCACACGCCGTTCCGCTTGGTCGGCGCGCACACCGATTCGCCCTGCCTGCGTGTCAAGCCTCGGCCCGACACCGGCGGCCACGGCTGGAAGCAGCTCGCCGTCGAGGTCTACGGCGGCATCTTGAACAACACCTGGCTCGACCGCGACCTGGGAATCGCCGGTCGCGTCGTCGGCGCTGATGGTGGGGTCTCGCTGCTCAACGTGGCCGAACCGGTGGCGCGTGTGCCGCAGTTGGCGGTGCATCTCGATCGTGACGTCAATGGCGGCGGGCTCACACTCGACACCCAGCAGCACCTCACGCCGGTGTGGGGAGTCGGTACGTCGAGCCCGGGGGAGTTCGCTTCCTGGGTTCGAGAGGCGGCCGAGATGTCGAGCGACCCGGCCTGGTGGGAGCTCTGTCTGTACGACACGCAGGGAGCCGCGGTGATCGGCGCCGATCATTCGCTGCTGGCATCGGGACGGCTCGACAACCAGTTGTCGTGTTGGGCTGCCGCCACGGCGTTGGCTGCCGCTGATCCGGTCGGCCACATCGCCGTCGCAGTGTTCAACGACCACGAGGAGGTCGGCTCGTCGAGCAACACCGGTGCGGCCGGACCGTTCCTCGAAGCGGTCATCTCGCGCATCGTCGCGGCACGCGGCGGGGGCGTCGAGGAGTTGGCACGGGCGCTCGCTGGTTCGTCGTGCGTGTCGGCCGACAACGCGCACGCGGTGCACCCGAACTATCCGGAGCGTCACGAGCCGGGCCATCGGCCGATCGTCAACGCGGGACCCGCGATCAAGGTCAACTCGAACCAGCGCTACGCCACCTCGGGCGACACCGCTGCGGTCTTTCAGCGCGCCTGCGAGGCCGCCGGCGTGCCGTGGCAGGTCTTCGTGTCGCGGAACAACATGCCCTGCGGTTCGACGATCGGGCCGATCACGGCCACCCGCCTGGGCATCGCGACCGTCGACGTCGGTGTGCCACAGCTGTCGATGCACTCCGCCCGTGAATTGTGCGGGATCGACGACCCCGGCCACCTCGCCGCAGCGCTCCAGGCCTTTCTCACGGCATAGCGGGCCGACGGTGAGCGAACACACCGCATCTGCGGGGTTCGCTCATCGCTGGGAGACTGCCGCCGTGAGCAGGTCGAGATGCCTGGTGGCCACGGCCTCCCACGACAGACCTCGGGCATGTTCGATGGCGGCTCGCGCCATCGAATCGCGTCGTTGGTCATCCTCGAGCAGACCGACCACTCCCCCGGCGAGGGCGCCAGCGAGATCGTCGGGATCGGCGATCAGCAAGCCGGTGACGTCGGCGATCGCCGAACCTCGGTGGCCCGCGATGTCGGTCGCCACACTGGGCGTGGCGCACGCGCCCGCCTCGGTGAGCGACATGCCCCACCCCTCCGCATACGAAGCGCTCAGCACGAGCCAGGCCCGCTGGTAGGCCTGCACGAGTTCGTCGTCGGACACCCGGCCACGCAGCCGGACCCAGTCGCCGGCGTCGTGGTCGTCGATCCAGGCCTCCACCACGTGCCGGTCAGGACCGTCGCCGACGAGGTCGACGGAGAGCTCCGGCACCGAGTGACGGGCCCGCTCGAGCGCATCGAGCGCCAGACGCTGTCGCTTCACCGGCGCCAAGCGCCCGACGACCACGACGTGGGGGTGGTCCGATCGTCGTGAAGCGTCGGGAACGAACCGTTCGTGCACGCCCGGCGGGATCACGGAGATGTGTGTCCGGTCGATCCCCAGTGCCTCGATGTCGTCGGCCGACGATTCCGACAGCGTGGCGAAACTGCTGCGGCGGTACAGCAACGGCGCGAGACGGGTCTCGACGGTACGCCCCGCCGCATCGAACGGGCGTGGAAGCGCCTCGGCCCACATCTCACGGTGGACGTGATGCATCCACACCATCCGGCGCCGGGGAGCCCACACGGGCCCGAGCCATGGGACACCGTTCCAGATCTCGATCGTCGCGGTGTCGGCGGGGCGTCGACGTACCGCCTGACGCAGCGCCACCCGTGGGAACACGTCGAACCGGCCTCCTCGTTGGATGACGTGGTAGCCGTGGCGATCGAACTCGCGGGGCACGTCGGCCGTCGATGTGCGGTGCACGATGTCGATGCCGACCGCAGCCCAACGCCGGAAGATCTCATCGGCATGCAACTCCGACCCGCCGGCCTCGGCGTCGTCGAGGTCACGCCACGCATAGGTCTCGACGCGCCGGATTCCCGCATCGCAAAGCCGAGCAGCCGCCTGCTCGAGTTCGGTCATCGGTCGAGGCGACGCCACACGAACCCGGGCGCATACCGAAGCAGCCCGAAGACCACCTGGAGTACACCCGGTACCCACACGATGCTGCGTCCACGGCGGATTCCAGCGGCGACGGCCTCACCAACGTCACGCGGATCACACGAGAACGGCGCCTCGTCCATACCAGCGGTCATCGCTGATCGAACGAACCCGGGCCGGACCGTGAGCACGCGAGCCCCTGTGCCCGCCAGTGCATGACCGAGCCCAGTGGCGAAGGCGTCCTGGCCTGCCTTGGTCGACCCGTAGACGAAGTTCGAGGCACGCGTCCGAACACCGGCCACACTCGACAGCACCACCAGCGTGCCGTGTCCCTGCGCACGCAGCCTGGCTGCGACGGCCAGCCCGCTCGACACAGCGCCGACATAGTTGACCTCGGCGAGCTTGGCCGACGTGAGCGGGTCGTCGAGACCGACGGCGCCGAGTTGACCGAACGCCTGGATCACCACGTCGAGGTCGCCGTAGCGCTCGGCAACATCGGCGATCACCGCCTCGTGCGTGTCGACCGCGGTGGCATCGAAGGCCACCGTCACCACCTCGGCATCACCGAACGACCAGTTCGAGATCTGGTCGGCGGCGCCCTGCGGGTCGCGCACTGCGAGGATCACTCGCCGTAATGCGGGCGACGCGAGCGCATCGACGATGGCGCGCCCGATCTCGCTCGTCCCACCGAGGACGAGCACGGTCTGGGGTTGCTTGACGGCGTTGTTCACGAGAGTTCCAGTCAGTAGAGGTCGAGACGACGGGCTTGGTCGCTCATCCAGACGCCGTGGGGGTCCACGGAACGCCGGACGTCGAGCCATTCGTCGAGGCGGGGATATTCTGCGCGCACCATCGCCGGCGTCGCTGTTGCGTCCTTGGCGAGATAGTGACGGCCGCCGGCGTCGAGCACCAGTGTGTCGAGACGAGCCAGCAGGGCGCCCAGGCCCGCGACGCCAGCAGGGAGATCCATCGTGAGGGTCCACCCGGGTGTCGGGAACGAGAGCATGCCGTCGTTGGCGTCACCCATCCGTTTCAGGACAGCGAGGAAACTTGCCTGGCCCGACGCGGAGACCTCACGCACGATCGTGCGCAACGTATCGACCGCTTGGAACGGCACGACGAATTGGTACTGCAGGAATCCCGCCGAGCCGTAGAGCCGATTCCACGAACCGACCATGTCGAGCGGGTGGAAGAACCCGGTGATCGATTCGAGGCCCTGGTGCGAGCGCGGCGCCTTTCGGTACCACAACTCGTTGAACGCACTGACCGACAAGCGATTGAGGAGGTTGGGGACACCGCGTGGTACCGAGGCCAGCGCAGGCGGGCTGAAGGCGAGCGGATCGTCGACGTGGGTGCCGGCGGCGTCGAGGTCGGCGATCGTGGCGTGATCGCCGCGGGTGAGCACCGATCGCCCCAGGCTGGCGCCACTGGCGACCAGATCGACCCATGCCACCGAGTACCGGTAGAGGTGATCGCCGGATTCCATTCGCTCGAGCAGTGCGTCGAGGTTCGGGATCCGTTCGGTGTCGACCAGGCACCGGCTGGTCTCGATCGGGAGGACCCGAAACGTGGCGTCGATGATGATGCCGGTCAGGCCCATGCCGGCGATCGTCGCCCACCACAGCGACGGGTCGGAGGCCTCGGTGATCGAGCGCCGCTCGCCATCGGCGGTCAGCAGGGTCATCGAACGCAGATGCGCACCGAAGGACCCGTCGGCGTGATGGTTCTTGCCATGGATGTCGCTGGCGATTGCACCACCCACCGTGACGAAGCGCGTGCCCGGCGTGACGGGAACGAACCAGCCGCGCGGCACCAGATACCGCAACAGCTCGTCGAAGCCGACGCCGCCGCCGACGGTCGCCTCTCCTCTGGCCGAGTCGAGCACGATCTGGCCGGGGCGGAGCTGCACCACGGTGCCCCCGGCGTTCTGCGCCGGGTCGCCGTAGGCCCTGCCCAGACCTCGGGCGATGACGCCTCGAGAGATCGCCAAGTCGTCCAATGTTGCGGAATCGAGCTCGGTGTCGATGGCGTCGACGAGACGTGCGACAGACGGCGCCGTGCGGCCCCAACCGGTCAGTTCGGCCTGGCGAGATCTCACGGAATCGACGATACGCCTAGTACGGCCACTCGGGCACGGATCGCCCGAACCGTGCGAGCACCTTGCCCAGCCCGAGCGTCAGCGCGAGCTTCTGCGCCAGATTCTTCACGAACCACGGCAGCTGTGCGAGTTGCCGGCCGGCGTTGCTCAGACGGGCGCCGAGCCCCCCGGCGAGGTCTGCGCGATAGATCGTCATCGACCGCGACCTGCCCACGTAGCGAAAACGCGAGCCCACGAGCAGTTCGCGGAGAATGGCCAGCGTGACCCCGATCGACGAGAACGAATCGTGGATCAGCATGGTGCCGCCGTCGCCGACGCGGGCGCCCCAATCACGGATGTCCTCGCGAGCGGGCGCAAAACGGTGCGCTCCGTCGATGTACAACACATCGATCGACCCCTCGACCTCGCCGAGTGCGGCATCGGAGAACATCCGAACGTGGCGAACTCGATCGCGCACACCCGCCTGCTCGAGATTCGCGATGAACGTGGCGTGATCGTCGGCGGCAGCGTCCTCGAAGCCGTCGTACTCCTGCGGACCACGATCGTTGCCCGCATGCGGGTCGATCGCGACGACCTCGATACCAGGGGCAGCAGCGCTCGCCAGGACGATCGTCGACCGGCCCTGGAAACTGCCGATCTCGACGATCGTGCCGCCGTTCGGGCAATTGGCAGCAGCGTCGTAGAGCGTGGATGCCTGCCCGGGCGACATCCACCCCTGGACATCGGCGACGCGGGCGGACACCGTGGCGAGATCGGGGCGAGATTCAGGAGACATAGACGGCGAGACCATAGACGATCACCCAGCACAACCCGAGGAACTGCAGGAGCCGGTCGTTGGCGAAGACTTCCTCGGGTGCGGCACCACCGCCCTCTTCGAGGACCAGCAGATAGCGCATCAGCGCCATCAGCATCGGCACGATCGACAGCTCGTACAGCGGCCAGGCCGAGTCGGCAAGGGCGCTCGTCTCGAGCGCCCAGACGCAGTAGCTGATCAAGACACCAGCGAGGCTCATCGACAGCAGGATCCGCAGGTATCCGACGGTGTACACCTCGAGCGTCGACCGGGTCCCAGCTTCGTTGCCGACCTCGTTCAGCTCCGCATAGCGCTTGCCGACGACGATGAACAGCGACCCGAACGTGATGCACAACACGAACCAGCGCGACATCGGGACGTCGACGGCCACCGCACCTGCTGCCGCTCGGAGCACGAATCCCGACGCCACCGTGACCAGGTCGACGACTGCAACGTGCTTGAGGCGCAGCGTGTAGGCGATCGTGATGACGATGTACGTCGCCACCACGGCAACGGTCTGCCACCTACCGGTCGCCGCCGCCAGCGCGAGGGCGATGATCGGGAAGGCCACGCCGGCGACACGGGCAGCCCCGACAGACAACTCGCCGGACGCGATGGGCCTGGTGCGCTTGGTGGGGTGTCGACGGTCGGCGTCGACGTCGAGGAGGTCGTTCCAGATGTAGATACCGCTCGCAGCGAAGCAGAACGATGCGAACGCCAACACCGCGAGCAGCAGGTTGTCGCCCTCGTCGAGCACCCCGGCCGCGCCCGGGGCAGCGAACACCAGGACATTCTTGAGCCATTGCTTGGGGCGCGACTCCCGCAAGAGTGCCGTCAGCATCGGGCTGCCTCAGGGTTGATCGGGCGGATGATCATGGCGTCGGTGACCGTAGCGGTCGCTCGGCCATCAGTGGGGCATCTCGCCTCGGCCCATCCAGTGGGCCTCATCTGCATCGGCGAGCAGTTCGCGATCCCCTGTCGAGTCTCCGTAGGCGCTCAGATGCACTGCGCCGCGACCACCGGCGTGGCGTTCGAGCCACTCGTGGAGCCTGACGACCTTCTCCGGGCCTCGACAGTTGGCACCGTCGAGGCGCCCGGTCAGCACGCCCTGGGCGTCGGTTGCCAACCGCACCGCGAGCACGTCGTCCACGCCCAGCAACTCCGCAAGCGGCCGCAGATAGACCTCGAACGACGCCGAGACCAGCAGCACCGTGTCGCCAGCATCGAGGTGCCCACGCACCGCCCGAATCGCATCGGTGCGCAACCGTTGGTCGAAGATCTCCTGCGCGAACAGCACCCCATCGGCCTCGAGAGCCTCGACCGGGACACCGCTGAACGCAGCTGCGGCGCTCGCTGCCTTGAGCGCGTCGCGGTCACGGCGGACGGCCGCTCCGGCAAGCGCGAACGGCGAGCGCAGCATCCTGGCCATCAGCCTCGGCGTGCCCGCCGTGCGGCGCAGGAACGGCACGACACAATCGGTGGTCGTCAGGGTGCCGTCGACGTCGAACGCGGCAACCTGTCGTCGCTCGTTCACGTCAAGTGCGACGGAATCGCCGCGAGTGCATCCCAGTAGCTCGGCCAGCTCTTGGACACCACTGCCGGGTCGCTGATCTCGATGCCGTCGACCACGAGACCGAGCAGGCCGAACGCCATCGCCAGTCGATGGTCGTGGTGCGTGTCGAGGCGGGCACCGTGCAGCAGATCGGTCGGCTCGATCAGCAGACCGTCCGGCTCGACCGTCACGAGTGCCCCGGTCTTGGCGAGTTCGGCCGCGAGATCGCCGAGTCGGTCACTCTCCTTGCCCCGGATGAACCCCACCCCGCTGATTCGCGTCGGTGTCACCGCCTGGGTCGCCACCACCGCAAGGGTCGGTACGAGATCGGAGATGTCGGACATGTCGACGTCCACGCCTCGCAGCGGGGTGTCGCGGCGCCGCATCACCACGGTGTCGGTCGGGCCGGTCGTGACCATGGCGCCCATCGACGACAGGACGTCGACGAACCGGGCGTCGCCTTGTACCGAGGTGGTGCCGAGCCCCGCCACGCTGACGGCGCCACCGACCATCGCTGCGGCCGCGAGCGGGTAGCTCGCCGAACTGGCGTCGGGTTCGACGACGTACTCGGTGGGCAGGTACTCGCTCGGCCCGACGGTGACGTGACGTTGCTTGATGTCGACATCGGTGACGCCGAAGGCCGCCATCACCGAACGGGTGATCTCCAGGTACGGCCGCGACACCAGCCCGGACGACAACCACAGCTTCAGTCCACCCGGGATGTACGGGGCGATCAGCATCAGCGCCGTCACGTACTGGCTCGACACGTTGCCCGGCATCACCACCGCATCGGCCCGGCGAAGCGGGCCGGAGATCGTGACAGGAAGCGAGCCGACGGACTCTCCGGGCACCACGGTTGCGCCGAGTGCGGCCAGCGAGTCGTGCAACGGCCCCATCGGCCGGGCCCGCAGCGGCGGGGCGCCATCGACGGTGTACTCGCCATCACCGAGTGCGCACAGTGCGGTGATGAAGCGCGATGTCGTGCCGGCGAGTCCGGCGTCGAGTCGCATCGGGCCGGGCGTGAGCTCCGCACCCGTACCGATCACGTCGGCGATGCGTCGTTCGCCGTCGCGGCGAACGCCGATCCCGCAGCCGAGCTGTTGCAGGCAGTCGATCATCGCCGTGGTGTCGTCGCCGGGCGCGACCCCGGCGATCTCGCTCGTGCCGTCGGCGAGTGCGGCGCACACCAGAGCGCGGTTGACGATGCTCTTCGACGGGGGAACCGACACCTGGGCGATCACCGGGCCATCCGCGCGCCGCACCAGGTAGGCACCGGACAACGCAGCCGAGTCCGAGGGATCACTCATGACAGCGGCTGCACCGCGGGCCGGAATCCTCGTGCGAGCAGTCCACCGCGGAAGAGTTCGATCATCGCTCGATCGATCAACACCACAGCGACACCGCGGTTGCTCTCGGCCACGTGGACGACCTCGAAGCTGGCGATGTTGACGCTGAGTTCTGCCGCGAGCGTGAAGACCTCGGCGGCGGCACCGGCGCGGTCGGGGATCGGGATGCGCACTTCGGCGAGTTCGTCGGGGTTGACGACCCGCGCCGGCAAGTTGACCCGGGCCTGGCGGGCCTCG
>Ga0316198_10002883_pt1 | contig 10415 bp, 12 predicted proteins | sample OudBieAanoxic_MG_FD_204935 | JGI IMG/M metagenome (GOLD analysis project Ga0316198, IMG submission 204935) | Coastal sediment microbial communities from Oude Bieten Haven, Netherlands - site A anoxic | ecosystem: Environmental > Aquatic > Marine > Coastal > Sediment | place: Netherlands...
GACCCGTGGTCCCAGGAACCCCACGCGGGCGCCGGGTTCGGCGGCCGTCAGGTGCCCCAGGGAGCCCCACGAGGCGAAGACACCGCCTGTGGTCGGGTCGCGGAGGTAGACGAGGTAGGGCAGGCCGGCCTGCTTGTGGGCGACCACGGCCTGGGTGATCTTGAGCATCTGGACGAACGCCATCGCGCCTTCCTGCATGCGCGTCCCGCCGGAGGACGGGGCAGCCAGCAGCGGCAGCCGTTCGCGGGTGGCCCCCTCGATGGCGAGCACGAGTCGCTCGGCGGCGGCGACGCCGATCGAGCCGGCGAGAAAGCGGAACTCCCCGGCGACGACGGCCACCGCCCGACCGCGCAGCAGGCCCCGGCCGGTGACGATCGACTCGTCCACACCGGAGGCCCGTGCCGCGTCGACCCGTTCCTGCACGTAGACCGAGTGGTCACGATGGGTGGCCACGGCGATCGGCTCGGCGTCCCACGACTCGAACGATCCGTCGTCCAGCACCAGGTCGAGCAGGTCACGGGCTCCGAGGCGCTCACTGGCAGTCACGACGGGTCCTTGCCGCCGTCGGTCTGCGCCAGCCAGGCCCGCACCTCGTCGTCGTGCTCACCAAGCATCGGCGGGTGACCGCGTGGCACGTCGGCGGTGGACGACCCGTCGGTCGCCTCGAAGCGCAGCGGCGAGCCGGGCAGCATGACGTCACCGAGCAGCGGGTGCTCGACGTGCATCACCAGGTTCTGCAACCGCGTCTGCTCCCAGTCGTAGACCTGGTCCAGCGTGCGCACCCGCCCAGCCGGGATACCCGCAGCCGCGAACGCGTCCAGCCAGGTCTGCGCGGGCCTGCCGGCGAGCGCCTCCTCGATGAGGCCGGTGAGCTCGTCACGGTGGGCCACCCGCGCACCGTTGCCGGCGAACCGGCCGTCGGTGGGGTCGAGGCCGACCAGCGGAGCGAAGGTCTGCCACTGCGACGCGTTGCCGACACAGATCTGCACCAGCGCATCGGCCCCCCGGAACAGCCCGTAGGGCGCGATGGTGGGGTGGTGGTTGCCCACCGGAGCCGGGACCTCGCCGGCGACCGTCCAGCGCGTGCCCTGAAACGCGTGGGCGCCGACGACGGAGGCCAGCAGGCTCGTCCGAACCACCGTCCCCCGCCCTGTGCGCTCGCGCTCGTGCAGGGCTGAGAGCACCCCGATCAGGCCGGTCAGGCCTGCCAGCAGGTCGGCGATCGGCACGCCCACCCGGGTCGGCGAGCCTTGCTGGCCTGTCAGGCTCATCAGACCGGCCTCGCCCTGAGCCACCTGGTCGTAGCCGGGCCGGGCGCTCTCCGGGCCCTCGTGGCCGAAGCCGGTGATCGACAGGATGACGAGCCGCGGGTTCAGCTCGTGCAGCGCCTCGACGTCGAACCCGAGCCGGTCGAGCACGCCAGGGCGATAGTTCTCCACCAGGACGTCCGCGCGGCGCACGAGGCCGGTGAGCAGTCCGCGGCCGTCCTCGCTTCGCAGGTCGGCGGTCACCGACTCCTTGTTGCGGTTGCACGACAGGTAGTACGTCGAGACGGGGTCGTCGTCCGGTCCGACGAACGGGGGTCCCCACCCGCGCGAGTCGTCACCGCCCAGCGGTTCGACCTTGATCACGCGGGCACCGAGGTCGCCCATCGTCATCGTGGCGTGCGGGCCGGCGAGTGCCCGGGTGAGGTCCACCACGAGCAGTCCGTCCAGCGGGCCAGGCACGCCCACAGCCTAGGACCGGCCGCTCGGCGCACGGTTACCCGATCGTGACGCGCTTCGATGTGCATGAGTTGCGTCAGTGTGGTCACACTTGTAGGGCTCCTACGGGTTGAGAAGCCAGCCCGTCATTCGCGGAGGTACCGCATGTCTCAGGCCACCATGGCTCCCTCGCTGGTCACCTACGGCGACATCGCTCGCGAGGTGCTGGACTCGCCACCCCGGCTCGGCGTCGTGCGGCTGGTGACCGTGGACGGACCGAGCGGCAGCGGCAAGACGAGTCTGGCCAAACGGCTGTGCCGCGCGCTGCGCCGCGTCCCCACCGTGCACCTGGACCATCTCTACGAGGGGTGGGCGGGCCTGGACGGCGTCGCCAGCAACCTGGACTCGTGGGTGTATACCCCGCTTCGGCACGGCATGCCCGGTCAGCACATGGTCTACGACTGGCACCGGGGTGCCTTCGCGGAGTGGCGCGAGGTACCACTGGCCCCGGCACTCATCGTCGAGGGCGTCGGCGCTGGTCAGCGGCAGTTCGCCGACCTGTCCGTGCTCAGCATCTGGGTCGAGGCCGACGAGGAGCTGCGGCGTGGCCGCACGATCGAGCGGGAGGGGGCGGACGCCGCGATCGCCCTGCGCGAGTGGTGGCCACGCGAGGAGCGCCACCTGGCCGTCGAGGGCACGCGGGCTCGGGCTGACATCGTCGTCGACAGCACGCCTCGTGGCGACGTCGACCGCGAAGAGCTCGTGGTCGTGACCGAGGACCGGCGCCGCTAGGAGGTGGCGCCTCCGGTGGGCGACGGCGCCGCCACCCTCACAGGCGGCAGGCGTGGATGTCGGTGACGAGGATCCCCCGGGCGCCGACCTCGTACAGATCGTCCATCACGCGCTGCGCTCGGTCACGGGGAACCATGGCCCGCACCGCGAACCAGCCTTCCCGCTGCAGGGGCGCCACCGTGGGCGACTCGATCCCCGGGGTGATTCGGCAGGCCTCGTCCACCCGTTGCGCGGGCACGTCGTAGTCCATCATCACGTAGCGCCGAGCCACCAGAACACCATGCAGGCGGCGCAGGAACACCTCGAGCCCCGGCATGGGCTCGGGGTCGCTGCGGCGCACGAGCACGGCCTCGGAGTGCAGGATCGGCTCGCCGATGATGCGCAGACCTGCCTGGCGCAGCGTGGTGCCGGTGGACACGACGTCGGCGATGACGTCGGCGACCCCGAGCCGAACAGCCGTCTCGACCGCGCCATCGAGGCGGATGACCTCGGCGTCGACTCCCCGACTGGCCAGGTGGGCCCGCACCAGGCCCGGGTAGGAGGTCGCGATGCGCAGCCCGGTCATGTCCTGCTCGCTCTGAGCGATGCCCTCGCGAGCGGCGAAGCGGAACGACGCCCCGGCGAAGCCCAGCGGGAGCAGCTCCTCGGCGGCGGCACCGGAGTCGAGCAGCAGGTCGCGGCCGGTGATGCCGAGGTCGAGGGTGCCGGCACCGACGTAGGTGGCGATGTCGCGAGGACGCAGGTAGAAGAACTCGACCCCGTTGTCGGGGTCGAGCAGCACGAGCTCACGGCTGTCCGAGCGCTGCCGGTAGCCGGCCTCTCGCAGCATCACCGACGCGGGCTCGCTGAGCGACCCCTTGTTGGGCACGGCGACGCGCAGCGTCGAGGCGTTGCGTGGCGTGTCGGGCAGCTCGGGCCCGCGGGGCTCAGGGTCGGTCATCGCAGGAGTCACCGGTTCTCGTCAGGAGGCGTCAGCGGGTCGGGTGCGCGTGCGGGTCAGAGGTGGGCGTACACGTCGTCGAGGGACAGGCCGCGAGCCAGCATGAGCACCTGCAGGTGGTAGAGCAGCTGGGAGATCTCCTCGGCCGTGCGTTCGTCGGACTCGTGCTCGGCGGCCATCCACACCTCAGCGGCCTCTTCGACGACCTTCTTGCCGATCCCGTGGACGCCCTCGCGCACCGCGGCAACGGTGCCCGAGGCGGGGTCATCGGCAGCGACCTTGTCCGACAGCTCGCCCCACAGGTCGTCGAAGCTCTTCACGGCGCCGAGGGTACGCACCCGGGCGAGGCGGGCCGGTGCGTGGCACTATCGAGGCATGGCAGGCAAGGACGACGACATCGAGCGGTTGCTCGCTGAGATGGAGGCGCTGAACGCACAGGCCGACAGCGTCCTCGGCGGGGACGACGCCACCGGCAAGGGCGTGGCGAAGCGGCCCGGTTCCTCGCCGGTGGCTCCCGACGAACCCGCGGCCACCGGTGAGGGCATGTCGCCGGCGCTGGTGCGGGCGCTCGTGGTGAGCGGGGTGTCGACCGGCCTGGTGACGCTGGTGTTCTTCCTGCTGGCCGTCCTTCCCGGCTTCGCCACGCCAGGGCTGTCCGACATCCTCGCCGTGTTCCTCGCCTCGTTGCTGGTGGCAGCCTTCTACTCGTTCCGAGGACGTGGACGGTAGGCGCCGGACGGCCGCACCCACCGTGGCTCTGCGCCCGCCGCCGTTGACGACCACCGTCACGGTGGGCGCCTCGGGCGCCGCGCCTCGTTCGCAGGTGTGGGCCCGCTACGTCACGCCGCAGCGCTGGCATGAGTGGTCCCCGCAGATCGTTCGCGTCGACGTCGACGAGCCCGCGTCGCCGATCGTCGCGGGCCGCGGCGGGACGGTCCATGGCCCGCTCGGCGTCCAAGTGGCCTTTCGCGTCACCGACGTCGACGCCGCCGCGTTCCGGTGGACCTGGGAGGTGGGGGTCGGCCTCGTCCGACTGCACATGGAGCACGGCGTGGACGCCGACCGTGGGCGCACGCGGGCGTGGGTCACCATCACCGGTGCCCTGCCCGTCGTAGTTGGCTACGCGCCCGCTGCTCGCGCCGCGCTCGGCCGGCTCGTTGCTGACACCATGCGCGGGTGAACGACTGGCGCGAGGTCCACCGACCCGACCTGCACTGGGCGCCGTCCGGCCTGCCCGGATGGATGCGCTCGCTGCCCGGGTGGGCCGCTCGCGGGTTGTCCGAGAGCCGGCTGCCGGTCGAGGCGGCCACCTTGCTGGCCTCCGACCTGCTGCGGGATCCCGACCTGCCGCGCGGCAACGGCGAGTCGGTGATGCTGGTGCCCGGGTTCGGCTTCGGCGACCCGACGCTGCTGCCGATGCACGCGGTGCTGCGCCGGTTCGGCTACTCCACCGTGCGCAGCGGGATCGTCAGCAACATCGACTGCTCCGACCGCACCGTGGACGTGCTGGCCCGTATCGCGGCCGCCGAGGTCGATCGCAGCGGTGAGCGCATCCAGGTGGTGGGGCAGAGCCGCGGAGGCATGCTCGCCCGTGGGCTGGGTGCTCGCCGCCCCGACCTGGTGTCACGCGCCATCAACCTCGGTGGTCCGCTCAACGACGAGTTCGCGTTCTACGAGATCCCCTCGCCGCTGGTGAGCGCCGTCTACGCCTCGCACCGACTTCGCTCGCCGCTGCCGAACTCCCGATGCCTGCGCCAGGACTGCCCGTGCCCGTACATGCAGGCCGTACACCGTCCGATGCCCGAGCAGACCGAGCTCGTCTCGATCTACAGCGCCAGCGACGGCGTGATCGACTGGCGCTCCTGTGTCGTGCCCGGAGCACGCAACCTGAGAGTGGAGTCCTCGCACCTGGGCATGGGCGTCGACCCGCGGGTGCTGCGGCTGGTCATCGAGGAGCTGGCGCGTCCATCGGTGGGCTCGACGGCCCCTCCGGAGTGACCGGCGGCGGACTGGCCGGGGGGCCGTGGGGCGGGCTCGGGGGCGATGGGTCGCGGGTGTGGCCGACGGCGCGGGTGATGACCGGGCCGGACACGGCCACCACGAGGACGTAGGCCGTCGCGATCGGTCCGATCTCGGCGAAGCCGGCTGTGATGGCCAGACCCGCGATCACGACGGAGAACTCACCCCGGGCGATGAGAGCCGTGCCGGCGCGCAGCCGTCCCTTGCGGCCGACCCCGTCGCGACCCGCCGCGTACCAGCCGGTGGCCACCTTCGTCGCGCCGGAGACGATCGCCAGGGCGAGCGCTGCGGGCAGCACCGGCACGATGTCGGCCGGGGCGGTCTCGTATGCGAAGTAGAAGAAGAACGCGGCACCGAACAGGTCCTTGAGCGGGGCGAGCACGGAGCGAGCACGACGGGCGGTGCCCTCGGGGATCGCCAGACCGACCAGAAAGGCCCCGACGGCGCTGGACACGTTGAGGTACTCGGCCACCCCGGCGACCATGAACGTGATGCCGAGAACCCGGAACAGCACCTGCTCGTCGTCGTCGTGGGTGAGCAGACGGCCCAGCAGCCGCTCCGCGCGACGCGCGAGCACCAGGAAGCCGAGCACCGCACCCACTGCGACGGCCGAACCCGTCACTCCCGCGACAATTCCAGCTCCGGCAAGAATCACGCCCAGCAAAGGCAAGTAGGCCGCCATGGCGATGTCCTCGAGCACCAGGATGGACAGCACCGAGGGCGTCTCGCGGAAGGCGAGCCGTTTGAGGTCGGAGAGGGTTCGCGAGACGATGCCGGACGACGAGATCCAGGTGACGCCCCCGAGCGCCAGGGCGGCCTGCCACTCCAGCCCCAGCAGGAACCCGGCCACCAGTCCCGGGGTTGCGTTGAGCGCGAGGTCCACCACTCCGCTGGGGGCATGGCGTTTGAGCGCCGTGGTGAACTCAGCCGCAGAGAACTCCAGACCTAGTGCGAGCAGAAGCAGGACGACGCCGATGCTGGCCGAGACCTCCAGGAACGGTGCTGCCGAGTCCGCCTCGATGATGCCGCCCTTGCCCACGACGAGTCCGAACAGCAAGAAGAGCGGGACGGCCGACAGCCCAACCCTCCAGGCGACAGCACCCAGCCCGCCGAGCACCAGGAGCATCGCTCCCAGTTCGACGAGCAGCGCCGGGTCGGGCTTCATGCTGCGTCCTCAGGCCCCGACGATCCGCCGGACGCCGTTGATCCCTGCTTCCGTGCCGATGACGACGAGCACGTCCCCCTGCGCGAGCTCGGTGTCGGGGCCCGGGCTCGCGATCACGGCCTCGTTGCGCACCACCGCGACCACGGACGCCCCGGTCAGCGTCCGGGCCCGGGTGTCGCCGAGCGTGTGCCCGGCGTAGAGCGAGTCCGGCGGAATCTCGATCTGCGCCGCGACCAGACCCGGGATCTCCTTGGTGAGATCGGCGAACCGCTCGGCGATCCGCGGCGCGCCCATCAGCTCGGCAAGCGTGTCGGCCTCGCTCTGCGACAGTGACAGCAGCCCCGTGCAGGCGTCGGGGTCGGAGTCGGAGTAGGCGACGAGGTCGAACGTTCCGTCCCGATGAGCGACCAGGCCGACGCGTTCTCCCGAGGCCAGCACGATCTCGTAGCGGATCCCGACGCCGGGAAGCAGTGTCTCAGTGACGTCCACGGCCCCATCCTGCCCGGCGTGCCCCAGACGCCGACCAGGGACGACGGTCCCTACCTGGGTCACGATCCCCGGGACCCGGCCGACGACCCGCGAGACCTGGCTGACGACGCCCAGGCGGGGGCGTCCGCCGGCCGACGCCACCTGCGTCGCGTCCGAGCCCACCGAGGCAGTAGGCGCCCGACGCTACGTCCGGGCCCGCGTCGAGCCCCCGGGCGGAGGAGGTGGGTTGCGGGGCTCGTGGGGGTGCGCTGGTCAGCCTGACGGCGCCCAGGCCGGGGGTCGGCGCGCGACGAACGCCGCCATGCCCTCGGCCGCCTCGGCCGAGGAGAACGCGGCAGCCGACACCTGCTCGGTCCACGCGAAGGCTTCGCCGCGCTCCATGGTCGGGACGCGCCGCAGCACCTCCTTGGTCTGGCGCATCGCCTGGGGCCCCCCGAGGCGCAGCTGGGCGACCCAGGTGGCCACGGCCGCGTCCAACGCCTGCTCGTCGCCGACGACCTGGGTGAGCAGCCCGGCGCGGGCCGCTCGCTCGGCCGACACACGCTCGCCCGTGAGGAACAACTCGATCGCCTGAGCCCGCGGCATCCGCTGCAGGGCGACCACCGACACGATGGCCGGAACCGCCCCGACGCGCACCTCGCTGAACGCGAACCTGGCGTCGGCGACGGCGACCGACAGGTCGGCACCGGCCACCAGCCCGTTGCCGCCGCCGGCGACATGGCCCTGCACCCGGGCGATGGTCGGCTTGGGGTGGTCGAGCAGACGGGCCAGCGCTCCGGTGTAGCGGGCGGTGAAGTCGGCCGCCTCTCCCCCGGTGCCACGCAGGTCTGCCCCGGCGCAGAAGGCACGTCCGGTGGCCGCCAGCACGACGACCCGCACGGCGCCATCGAGGGCCGCGTCGTCCAACGCCTGGTTCAACGCCGCCAGCGACTCGCCGGTCAGCACGTTGCGTGCCTCCGGGGCGTCCAGGGTGATGCGCGCGACGCCGTCGGCGACCTCGTAGCGGAGGGGGCCGGGCTCGTTGCTCACTTGCCCATCCCCTCCAGGACGGTCAGGATGCGCAGCATCACCTCGTCGGCACCCCCGCCGATGGACAGCAGCCGGGCGTCGCGGAAGTAGCGCGACGTCCAGGTCTCCTCCATGTAGCCCATCCCGCCGTGGAACTGCAGGCAGGTGTCGGCCACCTCGCGGGTGAGCCTTCCGGCCTTGAGCTTGCTGATCGTGGCCATCCGGGTGGCGTCCTGGCCGTCGACGATGCGTGCCGCGGCCGCGTGGTTGTACTCGCGCAGCATGTCGACCTCGGCCAGCAGCTCGGCCAACCGGTACTTCAGGTGCTGGTTGGCCAGCAGCGGCTTGCCGAAGGCCTGGCGCACCTGCAGGTACTCGATGGTCCGTCGCAGGGCGATCTCGGCACTTGCCGTGGCGCTGTAGGCGCCCACGAGGCGTTCGATCTGGAACTGCTCCATCTGCATCTGGAAGCCTCGTCCCGGCTCACCGATGGTGTTCGCCACCGGCACGCGAACGTTGTCGAACGACAGCTCGGCGGTGTCGGACGACCAGTTGCCCAGCTTCTCGAGCTTGCGGCTCACCGAGAAGCCGGGGGTGTCGGTCGGCACGATGATCATGCTCATGCCGGCGAAGCCGGTGGACCCCTCCTCGGTGCGGGCGAGCAGGCAGATCCAGTCGGCCTGGGTGCCGTTGGTGATGTAGAGCTTGGAGCCGTTGATCACCCACTCGTCTGCGTCGCGTACGGCCTTCGTGCGGATACCGGCCACGTCCGAGCCGGCGTCGGGCTCCGACACAGCGACTGAGCACACCTGCTCGCCGGCGATGACCGGGGCCAGGTACTTCTGCTTGAGGTCGTGGCTGCCGTGCTTGGCCAGCGCGGGCGTCGCCATGGCGGCTTGCACCATGATGGCCATCGGAAGGCCCGCGCACGACACCTGGCCGAGCGCCTCGGCCATCACCAGGGTGTAGGAGTGGTCGAGGCCGAGCCCCCCGTACTCCGGGTCGTACTCGATACCGAAGATGCCGACCTGTCCGAGCTTGGGGAACAGCTCGTGGGCGGGGAAGGTCCCCTGCCGCTCCCACTCGTCGACGAACGGGTTGATCTCCTTCTCGACGACCTCGGCGACGACGCGACGGAAGTCGTCGTGCTCCTGGGTGAGCTGCATGGTGGGCCTCCTAGGTGACGGGTTGGTCGGGTCTGGTGGGGACGGGCATGCCGACCGCGCGCGCCCACAGCCGGGTGAGCTGCTCGACGTCGGCGTCGGGGCTGGTGGGATCACCGGCTCGGCTGGTGCGGCGACGGGCGAACGTCTCGACCATGCCGGTCAGGGCCGGTGCGGCGACGTCCGGGTCGACATCGGCGGCGACGAACCCCTCAGCCTGAAGCCGACGAAGGGTGCGGCGGGTGCGTCCGATGTAGATCTCCCGCAGCTCGTCGAGCACGGCGAGCCAGTCGGCGTCGGCCGAGGCGGCTTCCTCGACCACGGCGAGCATGCGGGCGTTGCGCTGGTACCCGACGAGGAAGCGTCGGGTGGCCGCGGAGAGCCGCTCGTAGGGGTCGGCGGTGCTGCTGTCGCGAGACCGCTCCCGTGCGGCGGCCACGACCTCGCCCACGATGGCGTGGGTCACCTCGCGGAGCAGCTCGTCCTTGCCCGGGAACCACGTGTAGACCGTCCCGTGGCTCACACCCGCGTCTGCCGCGACGTCCTGAATGCGGGTCGCGGCGTACCCGCGACTCTCGAACACCCGGCGCGCAGATGACACCAGCCCGTCGCGGGTGCGCCGTCCCCGGTCGGTGAGCGGCGTGACCGTGCTCGTCACGGTGCTGCCCCGAGCAGCGTGGTCGGGACGTCGACCACCTGGGCGCGGAGCCACTCGCCGAGCCCCTTGGCCTGCGGGTCGAGCCCGACGCCGTCGGCGACTCCGCGCCCGAGATGGCCGCGCACCACAATGTTGACCGCGCGAAGGTTCGGCAGCGGGTACACGTCGACGTGCTTGTCGACTGCCTCCGGGATCCACTCGCGCACCCGCTCGGGCGTGACCAGGTCGAGCAGCCAGGGCACCGCCTCGTCCGTGCGCACCCACAGCCCGATGTTGGCGTCCCCGCCCTTGTCCCCGGACCGGGCACCCGCCACCAGTCCCAGCGGTGCCTGCGTCGTCTCACCGCGCTCAGACGACGACGCCCCGCGGGTCGATGCTGCCCTGCTCGAGGCCGCGTCCGGCACCGGCCAGGGGGACAGCCGGCGGGCGAGGGGCGACAGGGCCGGCACTCGCGCGACCTCGTCTCCGTCGACGCAGA
>Ga0316198_10002884_pt1 | contig 10414 bp, 10 predicted proteins | sample OudBieAanoxic_MG_FD_204935 | JGI IMG/M metagenome (GOLD analysis project Ga0316198, IMG submission 204935) | Coastal sediment microbial communities from Oude Bieten Haven, Netherlands - site A anoxic | ecosystem: Environmental > Aquatic > Marine > Coastal > Sediment | place: Netherlands...
ATTCGGACCGCGGTCTCTTCGAGGAGCATCCTGCAGGCGTCGAGATCCTGAGTGAAGGGCACCTGGACAAAGGCCGCGTTGCCGAAGACGATGAGTCCCACCCGGTCGCCCTCACGCCGGGTGAGGAACTCGTCGAGCACCTCCTTGACGGCGGTGAGGCGGTCCACTTTCTCTCCTGCCGCGTTAGTGAAGTCGGTGGCTTCCATGGAGCCCGAGAGATCCACCAACAACAGGAGATCCCGGGTGGGCACCACACGGCGGATGGGTTCTTCGATGAACTGCGGTCGCGCGATGGCGACGACCAGCAGCGACCAGAGGAGCCACTGGAAGAGGAGTCGCAGAAACGACGTCCTGGCGACAACCGCCCCCTCACCGGGGGTCACGCCGAGCAGCGCTGCGATCCGATCAAAAAATGGAGCGCGGATGGCCTGCTTCGGCTCTCGATAGGATGGCAGAAGCAGCCGCAACACCGGCGGCAGCAGGATCAGCAGCAGGAGCCAGGGGTGAGCGAGGGTGTACATCTATGCCCCACTCGCCGACGGCGCGCGATGGTGGCGGACCCAAGTTCGGGCGAGATCTCGAAGCTCACGAGAGACCTCGGATCCGTCCTCGACAACTCCGAGATCGGCGAAACCCGATCGCGAACAGCTCGCATCGAGGAACTCGGCCCACTCAGCACCGTAGAGCGGCGCGACCTCGGGCCGCGGAAAGACCGCGAGGGCCACCCGTTTGAGAATCACGTTCACATCGCGGGTGGTCACGGCCTGTTCGAGCAGGGCGAGCCCTGCCCGGCGGTATGCGTTGCGCTCCCGGGCACGCATCCACAGGATAACGACAGTGGAAAGAGCGCAAAGTGCGACAATCAACAGTACCCAGACCCCCGGCGCCGGCGGCCATAGGGCCGGCGGATCGGGCACGGCAATATCCCGGAGGTTCTGCAGACTGGCCGATGGATCCATCAGCGCCTCCCCGGCACGCCGAGCAGCCGTCGGACCTGGTCCACCACATCGCCCTGATTGCTGATCATCAGCAGCGGCGCCGACAGACGCCGAAGGTAGTGCTTCATCTGCTCCTGATCGCTCCGGTAGTCCTCGGCGATGGCGTCGGAGACCTTCCGGTCCGACAGATCGAGATCCATCTGGAGGTTGCCATCGGATACGGTCAACCGTGGACCTGTGGGATCGAGCCGAATGGGATCGTGGACCAGCAGCGCGAGCAGATCATTGTGTTCGAGAAGCCCTGCGGTCAGGCGCTCGGTGGCCGCATCGGTCCCGAACCCGTCGCTGATCGTGATGATCAGAACATCATGCGGCGCGATCAGGTGGGCCTTTTCGAGCACAAGATTGAACTGACCGGGGTTGGGAGTCACCGCCGAATCTGCGGCCAACGCGTGATTCTGGCGCACAATCTCGCCGAGGATCTGCATCACGCTCTGCCGGCTCCGTTTGGGCCGGAACTCCTTCACCTCCGTGTCGTTGAACACGATGGCCCCAATCCGATCGCCCACCGCCAACGCCCGCCACGCCGCCAGCGCCGCGAGTTCGGCGGCGGTCACCGATTTCAAACGATCGCGGGTGCCGAAGAACATGTTCTGCCGCTGATCCACCAGCAGGAGCACCGCGCGGTCCTTCTCCTCGGTGTAGACCCTCACGTGCGGGCTCCGCGTCCGCGCCGTGACCTTCCAGTCCATGGTCCGGATGTCATCACCGGGCAGATAGCGCCGGAGCTCGGAGAAATCGAGTCCACGGCCGCGCAGTCTCGAGCCATAGCGACCGGAAAGGACGCTCGAAACCGGCTGCCGCGGTTGGAAGGAGAAGTCTCGCGACGAGAACTGGATCCGGATCAGATCATCGAGATCTGCATAGACTCCGGGCGCCGTCTTCGATGGCGCCCGTTGCCGTTTGATCCTCGACCAGTCCATGACTGCCGCCCCGTGGCCCGGCTCAGGCCACCGCGACCAGTTCGACCAGCCGCTGGATGAGCTCGTCGTTGGTCAATCCGTCTGCCTGGGCCTCGAAGCTCGGCTTGAGACGGTGGCGGAAGCAGTCGTTGACCACCGCCCGGATGTCGTCGGGAGTCACCACATCGCGGCCGACAAACCAGGCGTGGGCTCGCGAGCATTTGTCCAGGGCAAGGGAACCACGCGGGCTGGCCCCCACTTGGATGTATCGGGCGAGATCCTCGTCTAGTGCGGCCGGTCGGCGCGTAGCGGCCACAAGGGCGACGATGTAGTCCTCCATGGCATCGGAGATCTCGACCGCCGCGATCTCCTCTCGGGCCGCAAAGACCGCGGCCTGCGGAATCGACTCCTGGGCAGGCGCCGATCCACCGCCTGAAGTCTCATCACGCACCAACCGGATAACGGCCTTCTCGGACTCATCGTCGGGGTACGAGATGTACACATGCATGAGAAAGCGGTCCATCTGGGCCTCGGGCAGCGGGTAGGTGCCCTCCTGCTCGATGGGGTTCTGGGTCGCCATGACCATGAAGAGCGGAGGCAGCTCGTGGGTCGTCCCCGCCACCGTAATCTGCCGCTCCTCCATGGCTTCCAGCAGCGCGGCCTGGACCTTGGCCGGCGCACGGTTGACCTCGTCCGCCAACACGATATTGGCGAAGATGGGTCCCTGCTGAAAGACAAAGCGTTCGGCCGCCTCCTCGCCGAGATACATCTCCGAACCGGTGATGTCGGCCGGCAGGAGGTCAGGGGTGAACTGGATCCGGCTGAAGTCCGATTCCAGGTTCTTGGCCAGCGCCTTGACCGCTCGAGTCTTGGCCAGTCCGGGCAGGCCCTCCACCAAAACGTTGCCGTTGCACAGCAGGGTCAACAGCAGCCGCTCCACCACCTGTTCCTGGCCGATGATCGAGGCTTCCATTCGCGTCTTGAGTTCCATGATCTGGTCGTGGGCTGACATGCGACGTCCTTTCAAACTGGGCTCAGCGACGGTCGGGGAATCATAACCGAGACGGGACATCGCGGATTCCACAATCGGAGCACGGTCCCGTAGGCTGGGCCTTGGCCCAGCTTCAGAGACCTTCAAGAACTCGCGGCGATCCACGAAATCGCATGACCCTGACGTCGAGGGCGGTGGACTGACGTGAAGCGCCGTACTAGCTTCGATGACTCTGAAGGTGGGCCCAGGCCCACCCTACGATTCTGGAAGCGGTCTCTAGCTCGGAACGAGCGTCCGTGCTTGCCGGTCCATGGTGACTCCTGGGAAGGGCAGCACGCGGTTGTGCATGACCGCCCAGACCCCGCCATCGAGGAGCGGCGCCCCGCGGTCACACGTCGATGGTCGGAGGTTCGTCAGGGTCTCGGTCGGACGACCATCTTGCGTCGAAGGCGACCGGCCCGCTGCCGCCTTGGACCCGACCGCGAAAGGCCTCGACGAGCGCCCGCCGAACTGCCGTTCGGGTGGGCGGAATCAGAAGGAGAAAACCGAAGATGTCGGTGAGCAGCCCGGGAGTGAGCAGCACCGCCCCGGCGACCAGGATGAGGAGCCCGTCGACCAGTGCGCCGGCCGGCACCCTTCCCTCGGACATGTCGGTCTGAACGCGCTTCAAAGTCGCCAGCCCCTGCCACCGGGCAAGAGCCGCACCCGCAAAACCGGTCAGCAGCACGATGGCGATGGTGGGCGCGAGTCCGATGATCCGACCGAGTTGGAGCAGCAGCCCGAGTTCGATCAGGGGAACGACAGTGAAGAGCAGCAGAAGGCGGAGGAACATCGCACGAGGGTAGCACTGAGGGTTTGGCCGGCGCCTTTGGCGCCGGTCATCCCCTCATTCCCCCGGCACCATCGTCCGCGCTTGCCGATCCTTCTTGACACCCGGGAACGGCAGCACCCGGTTGTGCATGACGGCGTAGACGCCGCCATCGAGGAGCCGGGCGGCAATGAGCGCCTCGGTGACATTTTGGAGACCGTCGGTGTCGCGGAATTCGTAGGGCCGCATGGCGCCGGTGAGGATTACGGGGGTGTCGATCTCACCGAGCTCACGGTGCAGGACCTCGCCCGTCTTGGCCAGCGTGTCGGTGCCGTGCAGGATCACCACGGCGTCGGAGTTGGGCAGAGCGTCGCGCACGGCCTTGAGGATGGTCAGTCGGTCGTCCTCGGTCATGTCGAGGGAATCCTTGTGCATCACAACGATGTGGCGGACAAAGAGATCGGGCAGCCGCAACGAGCCGAGGATGACATCGAGCACCGACCGCGAGTTCGCCAACGAGCCGTCGAACTCGTTGTAGGTCTTGTCGATGGTTCCACCTGTAGTGAGGATTGTGAGTCGCATTTGGTTTCCTTGATCGCGCTTCCGAACGTGATTCTGTCGGCGCTCTACCCGAGCGGATGCCAGGCACCTTTTCGTCGGACGAAAAGAGAGCCAGGCACCGCCACCGCACGCGCCCCCCTGTGGACGATCACGGTTGCCGATTCTAGATGACACCTAAATGCATAAATGGGATGGTGCGATGTGATTCAAAATTCATAATTCAAAATTCATAATTAGAAGAGTCCTACCCCCCAAAGATCATGCACGTGCAGCACGCCCGCGACCTTGCCGCTGCCGTCGCAGACCATGAGCGAGGTGATCCGTTTCTCTTCGAGCTTCTTGAGCGCCGCGGTGGCGAGTTCGTCGGCAGAGATGCAGGCGCCGCCCTTGTGCATGACCTCGTCGGCGGATCGCGCCAACGGATCAGGGTCGCGTTCCATGAGCCGACGAAGATCACCATCGGTGATGATTCCGAGCAGCGCACCACCGTCATCGAGGACGGTGGCGAGACCGAGTCCCTTGCGACTCATCTCATAGATAACGTCCTTCATGGCGGCATCAGCTGCAACCACCGGAATGTCGTCACCGGCGTGCATCAGATCCTTGACCTTGAGGAACTTCTTGCCCAGCTTCCCTCCCGGATGGAACCGGGCGAAGTCCTCTTCACGAAATCCCTTTCGGGCTGAAACCGTCAACGCGAGAGCGTCGCCCAGGGCGAGGCTGGCGGTGGTCGAGGCGGTGGGAGCGAGATTCAACGGGCAGGCCTCGTTCCGCACCCCGAGATCGAGGTGGACATCCGCGGCTTGAGCGAGAGGTGAATCCGGGTGCGAGGTCATGGCGATGAGCTTGATTCCCAGCCGCCTCAGGATCTCGAGCAGCCGGAGGATTTCATCGGTCGCGCCGGAGTTGGAAATCGCCACGACGAGATCCGATTCGGTGACCATTCCGAGGTCGCCGTGGATCGCTTCCGCCGGATGGAGGAAGAGCGATGGCGTCCCGGTGGAGCTCATGGTGGCGGCGAGCTTGCGGCAGATGATCCCCGATTTGCCCATCCCGGTCCAGATGACCCTGCCGGTGCACGAAACGACCATCTCGACCGCTGTTTCGAAATCGCCGCCGAGCTCGTCCAACACTTTACGGATGGCGTCGGCCTCGGTCCTGAGAACCTGCCGTGCGATATCGAGAGTCACGGTTCGACCTCGCCCAGCGCATTCGAGATCGCCACGACCTGGGTCACCAGACGTGCGAACTCGGCCGGATCGAGCTGGGTCGTCGCATCAGAAAGAGCTTCGGACGGCTGCGGGTGGACTTCCACGAAAATCCCGTCGACCCCCACCGCCGCGGCGGCTCGAGTCAGGTATGGGTGAAACTCGCGCGCCCCGCCGGTGGAGTGGCCGAGACCGCCCGGAAGTTGGAGTGAGTGGGTGGCGTCGAAGACCACCGGCGCGAACCGGCGCATGATGGGCAGCGCGCGCATGTCCACAACGAGATTGTGGTAGCCGTAGCTGACCCCACGCTCGGTCAGGGTGACGCGATCATTGCCGGTGGAGCGCACCTTGTCGACCGCGTTCAACATATCTTCGGGCGCCATGAACTGGCCTTTCTTGATGTTGACCGATGCCCCGCTCTCACCACAGGCGATGAGGATGTCGGTCTGACGGCAGAGAAACGCCGGTACCTGGATCACATCGGCCACCTCGGCGACTCGCTTCGCCTGTGCCGGTTCGTGGACATCGGTGAGGATGGCCAAGCCCGTCGCATCTTTGACCGCCGCGAGCACCTCGAGACCCTCTTCGAGTCCCGGACCGCGGAAGCTCGCCACCGACGAGCGGTTTGCCTTGTCGAAAGAGGCTTTGAAGATGGCCCTGACACCCATGCGTTCGGCGACGGCCTTGACGGTTTCGGCCACACCGAGCGCGAAGTCCGCCGACTCGATGACGCATGGACCAGCGATGAAGAACGGCGTCGAGCCTTCACCGACGGTGATGCCCGGAGCGATGTCGAAAGGAGACCATTCCATGGGGTCAGTGTACCCGAAGCAGCTCAGTACTGGCAGGCGCGCGGCAACATCGCGGACTGCCCACAGATCACACCGATCAACCCATGACGACTCATCGCAACGTCGCAATTGGCCCACAGATCACACGGATAGAAGCAGATAACTCATCGCAACATCGCATCTTGCCCGCAGATCACGCAGATCACGCAGATCATCTGGAATGATCCTCGAAGACATTGACGGGTCTGTTCAAGTGGTGGGTCTACGATCTACTGACTCATCGCAGCCTGGGCGCTGGCTATGGTCCTTTCGCGGTAGCAACAACCATCCATTTCCCCTCCGGCGACGAAGGCTGCTTGCGATGGCTTTCTTAAATGCGATTCATCCTTGCGATGGATCTGCGTCATCCGTGTGATCCGTGGGCTACTGCGATGGACGCGATGGGTCAAATGCTCTCTGCGATGGATCTGAGTCTATCTGCGTGATCTGTGGGCTGCGACAATCGGGCGCTTACGCTTCGAGCGTTTCCTCGGTCGCGACTTCGGTCGTGTCGTCGTCGACGAAGACCTCGCCCTGGTTTTCCCGCATCACGACCTCATCGGCAACTTCGACTTCGTCCTCGACCTCCCGCGTCTTGTGGTACTCCACCGCGGCGGCTATGAACGACTTGAAAATCGGGTGCGGATCGTAGGGCTTGGATTTGAACTCGGGGTGGAACTGGCATGCCAGAAACCAAGGGTGGTCCGGCAACTCGATGACCTCGACAAAGATCCGATCGGGAGATTTACCGCTGACGACCAGCCCCTTTTCCTCGAAGAGGGGCACGTATTCGGGGTTGACCTCGTACCGGTGGCGGTGGCGCTCCCAGATTTCGTCGCTGCCGTACATCCTCCAGGCGTTGGTCGTGGGTGTGAGCCGGCAGGGATACTTGCCCAACCGCATGGTGCCGCCCATTTGATCGACACCGACGAGCTCGCGCATCTTGTAGATCACCTTGTAGGGCGGTTGGCTGACGAATTCGGTGGAGTGGGCTCCGGCCAGCCCGCAGACGTTGCGGGCGTATTCGATGATCGCCGTCTGCAACCCGAGGCAGATCCCGAAGAACGGGATCTTGCGACCTCGGGCGAACTCGATGGCGCGGATCATCCCTTCGATACCGCGTTTACCGAAGCCGCCAGGGACGAGGATCGAGTCCACATCGAAGAGCTGCTCGGGATAGCCCGAACCCTCGAGAGATTCGGAGTCGATAAAGACCAGATTGACGTTGACCCCGTTGGCGAGCCCACCGTGGAAGAGGGCCTCGTTGAGCGACTTGTACGAGTCGGCGAGATCGACATACTTGCCGACGATGCCAACCGACACGGTGCCCTCACACGCCTTGACAGAATCGACCACTCCTCGCCAGCGACTGAGATCACGTTGCCCTTTGGGCAGGTTGAGCATCTCGAGGACCATCTCGTCAAAACCCTCTGCGGCGAGCTTGATCGGGACGTCGTAAATGGTCTCGGCGTCCTGCGCCGGGATGACCGCCTTGGACTCGACGTTGCAGAAAAGCGCGATCTTGTCGCGGAGATCCTGCGGCAGCGGTCGATCGCAGCGGCAGAGCAGGATGTCGGGCTGAATGCCGATCTGAAGCAGCGCTTTGACGGAGTGCTGCGTCGGTTTTGTTTTGAGCTCGTCCGAGCCCTTGATGAACGGAACCAGCGTCAGGTGGATGATCAGGACGTTGCCGCGGCCGGTCTCGGTGCGGAACTGGCGGATGGCCTCGAGGAAGGGCAGCGACTCGATGTCACCGACGGTACCGCCGATTTCGACGATGACGAAATCGACGTCGCCGCCAAGGGCTCGGATCCCGGCTTTGATCTCGTCGGTGATGTGGGGGATCACCTGGACGGTCTTGCCGAGATAGTCGCCGCGGCGTTCCTTCTCGATCACCGAAGCGTAGATCTTGCCGGTCGTGAAGTTGTTCTTCTTGGCCATCGTCGCCGAGGTGAACCGCTCGTAGTGACCGAGATCGAGATCGGTCTCGGCGCCATCGTCGGTGACAAAGACCTCGCCGTGCTGGAACGGCGACATGGTACCGGGATCCACGTTGACATAGGGATCGACCTTGAGCATGGTCACCGAGTAGCCGTGAGCTTCCATCAGCGCCGCCAACGACGACGCCGAGATCCCCTTGCCGAGACCGGAAACCACTCCTCCTGTTACAAAGACATATTTCGTCGCCATCGTCTGAGCCCCTTTTCCTCAATCCCCACAATTCATCATCAGTCGGACGCGTTCGAGGTCCTGGGGTGTGTCCACTCCATGGGCCTCGTCCGGTGCGTCGAAAACCAAAATATCGATGCCGTTGGCCAGGGCGCGGAGCTGCTCCAGTCCCTCGGCCTGTTCCAGCGGAGACGGCGCCATCGCGACAAACGCCGCCAGCGTCTCCGGTCGAAAGCCGTAGATTCCGAGATGAAGCCGCCACAATGACTCGGCAACTATTGAATCCCGCGGAAACGGGATCGCTGAGCGCGAGAAATACAGAGCTCCGCCGTCCGTTCTCCGAACGACCTTGACCGCGTTGGAATCTTCCACATCCTCGGCCGAAATCGGCCGGCAAAGCGTCGCCATCCCGACCTCGGGCCGCGCGCGCATCCCTTCGACCAGGGTATCGATATTGGCGCCCGAGAGCATGGGCTCATCGCCCTGGACATTGATCACAAGTTCCCAGTTCGATCTGCCGGTAACCGCCTCGGCGATCCGGTCGGTGCCTGAAGGTTGTACACCCGTCATCACGGACTGGGCGCCGGCCTCGCTCGCGGCGGCCGCAACCCGCTCATCGTCGGTGGCGACGATCACGTGATCGACGGTCCTCGCGGCGAGCGCCCGGCGCACCACGTGGGCGATCATGGGCTCGCCATTCAGCTCGGCCAGGGCCTTGCCGGGGAAACGCGTCGACCCCCAGCGTGCGGGGATCGCCGCGACGACGCGTCGTGCATCAATTGTCATCCTGTAGTGGAATGCTAGCGATCCGCAAGCCATGAGTCAAGGCCTCTTCCGAAATTCATACAATCGTTTGTTTCTTTCACCTATCTCTTCAGAAAAAAAGAATTAAGAGATCGATTCTCGAGCAAATCCTCTGCGACCGGAATTTCGGACAGCGTCGATTGCCAAAAAGATTGATCTCAATCCTGAGATTTGATACAAACAACTGTATGAATTTGGACACAAAATCGCGCCTCCTAGAGACTGCCGCGACCCTCTTTGCCGATCACGGTTACCGCGGAGCGTCGGTCCGCCATATCTGCGACCTGGCAAGGGCCAACCCCGGGGCGGTCTCGTATCACTTCGGAGGGAAAAAACAGCTCTACCGCCTCGTCCTGCGGAGGGCGGCCGCCGCGCTGGCGGAACTCACGATCATCGAGGACGCGCCCGGCGAAGACTCACCTCCCCTCGAGATCTCCGATGCCGTGGATCGAATCCTCCGCCGGATGGACGCCCACCCGCATGAGACCAGACTCCTTCTGCGTGACCTCGCGGATGGCGGTGATGTCGCAGTGGAGGCATTGGAGCCGGCTCTGCGAACCGCGTTCGAGAGTCTCCGGCTGGCCATCGGCGAGGATGCCGCGCCCCGGGGATCAGCCAGCGGCCGCGCGCTGTTTCTCGATCTCGCCGCTCCCCTCTTTCTCCTCACCGCAGCGTGGCCGGTGCTGCAGCGGGCGCTCGATCTCGACCCGGATCAACGTCGAGGCCTGCTCGCCGACGCCTGCCGACGCACTCTCGAGGCCCACGGTTTTCCCGAATTGGGATAGGAGTGCACCTCAGCTTCTTCCGAGATCAATCATGCGGTGCGAGAGAGGCGCCATCCTGTCATCCTGAGCGAGCGTAGCGAGTCGAGCTGTTCCTACTAGCTCGTAGAGCGACGTAGGCAGTATCCCCAGAAGTTCGGAGCGACGCTCAGAACAGGGAGGAACTGCCAACCCGATGGGGACCCTTTGACTCACTCGTCTCGTCTCGGCTCAGCTCGAGAGTTACGCGATGCAGGCGGACTCGGTCGCTCCCAAAGAACAAGTGGTCTTGGGGCCGCTACGGTCAATTGGACCGCCAAGGCCGCCAAGCTCGCCAAGGCCATCGCAAAGTCCCTTTTGGTCCATCCCATTCGGACATCTG
>Ga0316198_10002885_pt1 | contig 10413 bp, 4 predicted proteins | sample OudBieAanoxic_MG_FD_204935 | JGI IMG/M metagenome (GOLD analysis project Ga0316198, IMG submission 204935) | Coastal sediment microbial communities from Oude Bieten Haven, Netherlands - site A anoxic | ecosystem: Environmental > Aquatic > Marine > Coastal > Sediment | place: Netherlands...
CATGAGGTTCAGGGGCAGACGGGTGAAGGCTACCGTGCCAAAGAGCAGGAGCGCCACCGCGGCCATGGATACCGTCACACGACGGCGGAGTGAGAAGTCAACGATGCGCATACCTACCCCCAACGATCAGCTCAATAGGATCGGAAAACTAGCCCTTAAAGTGTTGGGTTAATTATGAATTATGAGTTATGAATTATGAATGACGCTGCATCGGATCCGCTCTAGCCATGTGAGCGATGTGCGACGTGCGATGAAATTCATAATTCAAAATTAATAATTCATAATTGACGGTCAGAGAATCTTGATTCTCTGACCGTCGTCGAGCCCGCCCTGTCCGGCGATGACAACGGAGGCGCCGGCCTCGAGGCCAGTGAGAACTTCAACCTTGTCGCCCTCCTCGATGCCGAGGGTGATGGCCTTCTTGACCGCCGTTCCATCCTCGGTGACAAAGACGTGGGCGGTGCGGAGTTCGCGGATCACCGACTCGCGCGGCAGCAGCAGCGCGCCGGCGTGCCGTTCGCGCACGATGTCGATGGCCACGAAGGCTCCAGGGCGGACGCCTGCGGGTGCTTGGAGGGCTTCAATGGTGACCTTGACGGTACCGGTGGCGGTGTCCACCACGGGTGCGATCTGACGGATGCGGCCGGTGAAGCTGAGTTCGGGGCCCGCCGCCGGAGTGATCCTCACCTCGCGGCCTTCTTCGAGCTCGATGACATCGTTCTCGGGCAGATAGATGCGAGCGATGAGGGGATCGTAGTCGGCCACTGTGAAGAGATCGTCACCCGGGCGGAGGTGCTGGCCGAGAGTGATGAAGCGTTCGGTGATACGGGAGGTGAACGGCGCCCGGATGACGGTCTTGGCCAGCAGCCACTCGGCTTCGGCAACCTCCTGCATGGCGATCTCATGGTCCATCTTGAGCTTGTCGAACGCTTCGGAGGAGATGAGACCTTGATCAAAGCTGTCCTGGGCGCGGAGGAGGGCCGCGCTGGTGTTGGAGGCCCTGAGCTCGACCTTGGACTTGGCGATTCTCGCCTCGTCCTGGACGAGGACTGCGAGGATCTGCCCCTTCTTGACCAGATCTCCCTCTTCAACATCGAGGCGCTCGACGCGTCCCTCGGCCTCGGACTTGACCTTGACCTGGTCCTCGGCTACGAGGTTGGCGGTGGCGGAGATATACGAGGCGATGTCCCCGGCCTTGACCTCGGCGACCTCAACGGGAACGGGGAGTTCTTCATCCTCATCCGTTTCGGCCTTCTCATCCAACTCGGCATCGTTCTCGGCGCCCTCGACGGCTTCAGTCGAGGACTGTTCTGTCGCGTTGCTTTCGGCCGTGTCCTCGGTAGTCTGGGCGCTGACCCAGATCACTGTACCGGCCACGATGACGAAGAGCGCCACCAGGCTGATAATGCGGAAACGTGTCTTGGCTTTCTCGGTCATGTTGCCTCCCGTGCTCATCTGACATAACGCAGCGGAGTCAAATTGGTTAACGGGAAACTCCCGAATTAGTTCTGGTTGTTTTACATTAGGGCGTGAGAGCTCATGATGAATTATGAGTGATGAATTATGAATGACCATCGCATGTGCTGATCTAAGCGGTGCGATGGTGCGAGGTTGCGATGGTGCGATGAAATTCATAATTCAAAATTGAGAATTCATAATTCAAGTCCTTTTCCTCTTGTTGACCGAACTCCATCGATGTGACAACGTGCGCCATTGTGAGAATCTGGAGGACTCCTTGGATCACGCCGCACTAGTGGATGCCCTTTCCCAGCCGTCGTTCTACGACCACCCGGTCGATGAGGTACGGTTCCTCCAGACCCATATCTCATCGGTCTTTCTGACCGGAGAGATCGTCTACAAACTCAAAAAACCGGTCAACTTCGGTTTCTTGGATTTTTCCACCGTCGAACTCAGAGAAAAAAACTGCCGCGCCGAGGTTGCCCTCAACCGGCGGCTGGCTCCATCGGTCTACATCGACGCCGTTCCGATCACCCTTGACGGAGACCGGGCGGTTCTCAATGGCGATGGCGAGGTCATCGATTGGGTTGTCGTCATGCGGGAGCTCGACGAAAACCTCCTCGGTACAAATGTCCTCGAACGCGGTGAACTTTCCGAAACCCACATGGACGCGCTCGTGGATGAGCTCGTGCCCTTTTATGTGGCGGCGGCGACAGGCGACGCCATCGACGATCTCGGCACCGTCGAGTCGGTCAAGTTCAACACCGATGAGAACTTTTCTCAGACCGAGGCCTATGTCGGCAAACTGATCTCGCGGGATCGATTCGAACACATCAGAGACTGGACCAACGCGTTCTTCGGGCAGCACGCAGACCTCTTTGAAAGGCGGATCAGCGAGGGAAGGATCCGAGAGAGCCACGGCGATCTCCACCTGAGGAACATCTTCTTCGAAGAAAAGCCGGTGATCTTCGACTGCATCGAGTTCAACGAGCGCTTCCGGTGTGGCGATATCGCGGTGGACATCGCCTTCCTCGCCATGGATCTCGACTTCAACGGACGCCAGGATCTGGAGAAGCATTTCATCGACCGCTACGTAGAGGCATCGGGTGACGCAGAGCTCCTCGAGATCCTCGATTTCTACAAGTGCTACCGCGCCTATGTCCGCGGCAAGATCGCCTGTTTCACCTCGACCGATCCGGCCCTCGACGCCACCGCCCAGCGCGCCCAGCGCAACCTGGCGCGGCGCTACTTCGGTCTCGCCTACGCCTACGCGGGTGGCAGCCGAAGACCGTCGCTCGTCGTGCTCTACGGACTCATGGGCACCGGCAAGACATCGGTCGCGCGGTATCTTCGTGAGAACTACGGGTGGCACGTTCTGTCCACCGACGCCGTTCGCAAGCAGATCTCCGGAGTCGGGGAGAACACCAGGGTCTATGTCCCCTACAACGAGGGACTCTACTCGCCCGAGATGAACGCCAGGACCTACGCCGAGGTCTGCGACCGAGCCGAGAATTTACTCTACGCGGGATTCCCGGTGGTGGTCGACGGCGCCTTCAAACGACAGAGCGAGCGCGAGCCGGTGATCGAAGCCGCGCGCCGGACCCGGGCGCGCCTGGTCTTTCTCCAGACCACTTGTGGTGGCGAGGAACAGCGCCAGCGCCTCGAGGGCCGCCAGCAGCACGACACCAGATCCGACGGCCGGGTCGAACTCATGGAGCAGCAGCGCGGCGACTTCGAGCCCGCGAATCCCGGTTCCGAGTGCTACTTCCACTCCATCGACACCAGCGGCCCCAAGGCCGAGACCCAGGCCAAGGTGGAGGCGCTGCTCGAGGACGAATCGGTGCTCTGAGCGCCACCACGCCGCGCGCATTTGAAACACAAAGGACACGAAGAGCCACGAAGGTTCCACGAAGCATCGCGATATTGACCCGGGCCCCTTCCGATCTTGAAGGGTCGAGCAACCTTGCGATGAGTCAGGAAAGACGTGGTGGTCTCTTTGCGTTGCTACCGATCTGATCTCTTGGATTTTCGACACGATTCTTGCGCTTCGTGTCTTCGTGGTTGTGACGTTGTGATGGTATCTGTGTCCATCTGTGTGATCTGTGGGCAACATGCGATGGTGCGATGGGTCAATAAGCGATGGCCTTTGTGATGTTCTTGGCGTTCTTTGCGATCTTCGCGGTTAGACTGCGACGTGACCCTGGCGTCTTTAGGGATCCATTGTGCGCTGCGGCGAATCGCTCACCCAAGGGCACGTGACCAAACACTCTTCTCATCTCAGGGTGGTATTCTGTTAGGACGTTGTATATCGGGAGGGGGTCGTGATGGGGTCTTTGTGCATAGGTCGGATGATCAGGCTCGGGTTTGTGGTGGTTTCTGTTTGCTTTCTGACCGCGGTAGCGCCGGCGGTGACCGGCTCTGAAGTCGGGCCCGATGACTTCCGCATTTCATTGATGGGTACGAGCGCCAATCCCTTGACCAGTGGATACGATACGGAAGTGGCGTGCCGCAGCGTGGGGAACGAGTGCCTGGCGGTGTGGAACGGGAAGAATGTAGAAACAGACCCAACGCAGGTGTTCGGCCAACGAATCGACATGACCTCGGGCGCGCTTCTCGGGTCGATGATTTCAATATCGGCCATGAGCGGATATGGGCAACGTCCCGACGTGGCCTACGACCCGGCATCGGATCGGTATCTCGTGGCGTGGGAGGGGAACCACGATCTTGGGGGTGGTCAGATCGAGTACGAGGTCTTCGGCCAGCTGCTCGATGCCGCCACGGGCGTCGAGGTCGGGGACGATGACTTTCGAATCAGCTACTTCGGGCCTGGGGGGGATACGAACTACGGTTGCGAAGAGCCGAAGGTCGCGAACAGCCCGGTCCAGGGTGAGTTTCTGGTGGTCTGGGCCGCCTCCGATTCTACCGGCGGCAACTTTCTCAGGGATATTCTGGTTCAGCGCCTCGACGCCGGGACGGGATCGCTGGTCGGCGTGAATAATGTCATCTCCGGCTATGCCGGTGCTGCCAGCAGTTCGGATGGCGCCCGTTTACCCGATGTGGCACACGATCCGATACACGACGAGTATCTGGTCGTGTGGCAGGCGGCCATTAGTGCCGAGGGCACAGGTTACGAAGTCTTCGGACAGCGCCTCGATGGTGCAACCGGCGTTGAGATCGGCGCCGACGACTTCCGGATTTCGATCACCGGGGACGACAATGTGGCACCGGGTGTTCGCTGGGTCAATTTTCCGGATGTTGCCTTTGCGTCCGGGTCGAACCGTTTTGTGGTGGTGTGGGAAGCGCTTGACGACCCGGAGCCGTTTATGGATTTGGAGACGGAGATCTACCTCCAGGCGATCGCCGGCGGCAGCGGTGCTCTCGTGGGTGATCGGGTGCGGCTCTCGGATATGGGTGGGTTGGGGGCGGTGGCCTACGGTGCCTTTCTCTCATCAGTGGCGTGCGGTCAGGGACCGGAGTGTCTGGTGGTGTGGACCGGCGACGAGACCGGCTACGGCGGTCTGGTGAACGATGAGTACGAAATCTTTGCTCAGTTCTTCGATGCGGACGCCCTGTCGGAGTTCGGCGCCAACGACTTCCGATTGAGCACCATGGGTCCGGACGGAAACACCGCCTACGGCGCCTTTACCCCGGCAGTGGCCTTCAGCCCGGAGCTGTCGCGGTTCTTGACCGCGTGGGATGGCGACAATGATGAGCAGTTGCTTGAGGCTGACGACGATTTCGATATCTGGGGCCAGATGGTCGAAGGCGGTCTGATCTTCCAGGACGGCTTCGAGTCAGCCGGAACGGGGCAGTGGAGCGACACCGCGCCGTAGCTCGGATTCGAGCGGCCTACAGAATCTTGCAAGACAAAGAGGCGCCGGCCTCACCACGATGGTCCATCGCAGGCGGGGACGCCCGCGCTACAAGGTTGCTCGCGATATTGTAGCGCCCGCGTCCCCGCGGGCGATGGTCCCGTATGCGTCAAATCCTGCCTCAATCGCGAATTTCTTCCGGCTGTCAACACCCGCATTTTGAAACACAAAGGTCACCAAGAACCACAATGAGACCACCAAGTCGTTTCTGACTCATCGCTCGGAGGATCGAACCTTCATCATCGGAAAGGGCCGGGCCAATACTGTGATGCTTTGTGGAACCTTCGTGGGCCTTTGTGCCCTTTGTGTTTCAAATGCGCACACCACCGGTCTGGAGGGAATGGACTTCCACTACTCTCGGTAGCTGGTTTTCCTACGAGCCGGCTCCGCACCCGTGTCGAGCCCGGCCACCGAGCGCTGGACCTCGGCCCAGTCGTCGAGGAAGTTGTAGATCGCGGTTTCGGCGGCGAACTCCGAGGTCAGTGCATTGTTCTGGGCGTCGAGCAGGGCGATGATCGATGCGGCTCCGCGGGCGTATGAGTCGCGGACCAGTTCGAGGGTCTTTCCTGCGGCGTCGGCGGCCTGTAGACGGAGGGAGATCGTCGACCACGAGGCGGTGGCGGTGTCGAGGGCGGACAGGGTGCGTTGACTCAACTTCTCTTCGACATTTCGATGGTCGGTCCTCAGGGCGAAGAGCTCCTCCTGCGCTTTGACCCGGCGGGCTTTGTTCGCCCCGCCCGTGACCACGGGCAGCGCGGCTTGAACTCCGACCTGCCACGCCGTGTCGTCGAATTCGGGAATGAGATCGCCGATGTCGCCGAGATCGAGCCCGCCGGAGGTGTCTTTGGCCAAGATCTGACTGAGATCGGCCTTGGCGGCGACGGTGGGGACGTAGTAGGCGTGTTTGGCGGCTTTGAAGGCCCTTTCCTGAGCGGCGATGGCGGCTTCGAGGGCCGCGAGCTCGGGTGCTCGAGCCAATCCCTGTTCTACGAGCAGCGAAATCAGTTGATCGTAGCCGTCGGGAGTGTCGAGAAGGCCGGCCTCATCCGCACCCCCGAGGACCTCGAGGGTTGGATCGATCTCGGGCTGTTTGGGGCTCCACCGGGTGGTCAGGGGCTCATCGAGGAGCCGGCTCAGCTGCCTCTCGCTCATGCTCTTCGCCGACAGCGCATCGAGGTAGCCGGCGCGGGCGGTGGCGAGCTCGGCCTCCCAACGGTAGACCTCGGCCGCGCCGGCGGCGCCCACCGAGCGGCGCAGACTGGCGAGTTCGCGGTTGGTTCGCGTGAGATCCACCTGTTGCTCGCGGATCCGGACCAGGGCGTCGGTGCGCATGACGTTCATATAGGCGGCGACGGCGTGGCGGGCGATATCGAGCCGCAGACCCTCGAGATCGAGTTCGCGGACCCGCTGGAGATCCTTCTGGATCGAGATGTTGGCGGAGGCGTCGTTGGAGTAGATGAGCTGGGTCAAGGTGGCGGACCCCGCAGCGTACATGGGGTAGTTTCCGAGCGAGGCGATGGCGTGGTTCTCGTCGATGGCGACGCCGGCGAGACCCAGGTCGAGGTGGGGCCGGTAGCTTGATTTGGCGGTGCGGATGTCCTCGGCGCCGGCGGCAACGCGGCGGTCCCGGACGGCGATGTCGAGGTTCGCCGTGACCGCCCGGCGGATGGCGCTGGCGAGATCGACGGGTCGATCGCGGCGGAAGTTCTCGTCATGGAGAAGCCTCGCCCTGGTGAGCAGCTCCCAACTTGGGCTGAAGCCCAGCTTCTGGGCGGTCGCCATGTTGAGGGTGAGCTGAGATCCGAGATCGGCAGCGGAGGGCTGCTGGGCACCCCGACCTTCCACGAGATCGAGAACCTCGAGGGCCGTTCCGCGGGCCAGGGCCGCCGTGGTCGCCCTGGTGTTCGACCCGGCGAGGATGCCGAGGTCCACCTCGGCCTCCCCGAGCATGCTGAAGGTCGGCAGGCCCTTGCCTGAGAGCTCTCCGGCCAGCGCGGAGAGTTGACTTTCGTCGAGCTGGAAGAGGGGCATGATGTAGACGGCGTCGGTGTCGGGGGGCAGGAGCCCCGCGAGATCGGATGTCCCCGCCGGCATGGGCACGAATTCGACATCGACGCCGTGGGGGGCCAACGTTCCGGCAAGCTCGGTCTCGGTGCAGTTGGACGGCCACACGGAGTCCATGAGCACGGCGAGCCTGGCGAAGGGGATCAGATCGTGGAAGGTCTCGAGATCGCGCGAGATGAGTTTGCCGAGATCAAGAGGCCGGGTGCTGACTTCGGGGAGCCGAGAGCAACTGACGGCGCAGTCGCCGAACGCGAAGGGCACCACAACGGGTGTATCGATGACTGCTCTGCCGCAGATCTCGGCCGAGGCTCCCACCCCGGCGGCCAGGATGACATCGATGTCGGTGCGAGCGAGCAGTTCGTCCAGGGCGGTGGCGATGGTCTTCGGGTCCCAACCGCCGTGTACGACAGCCTCGACGGGGAACTCCACGCGATAGGTTCCGGCGGTGATGTCCTCGGCCTCGCGGATGAAGAGGTCGACAAAGCTCCCCTCGCGTACGACGGGTCCATCGGTGATGATGCCGATCCGGATGACCGGCAGCTCGGCGGCGGCCGGGGCGTTCGAACCGATGGCGAGGATCGCCACGAGGCAGACGGTGACGATGGTGTGATTTCTGATCATGACGGGCGCTCCGTTTTCGGCGAACCGACTCGATAGAGGGTGGCGTAGAGGACGGGGACGACCACGAGGGTGAGGACAGTGGCGAAGCTCAAGCCTGCCATAATGGTCACCGCCATGCCGCGCCAGAAGATGTCGAAGACCAGCGGGGTCATCCCGAGCACCGTGGTGAAAGCCGCCATGGATACCGGGCGAAGACGACTGACGCCGGCATCGAGTACGGCCTCGAGAGGTTCCTGGCCGCGTTCCTGGTTGAGGTCGATCTGATCGAGCAGCACGATGGAGTTCTTGATCAACATGCCGGACAGACTCAGAAAACCGAGCAGGGCGACAAACCCGAAGGGCTGGCCGGTGAAGAGCAGACCCGCGGTGACGCCGATGATGGCGAGAGGTACGGTTAAGAAGACGATCATGGGCTGCCTGATCGTGTTGAACAGTGCCACCACGATGAGGATCATGAGCGAGAAGAAGAGGGGAACGCTCGCCAGAAGCATCCGGTTGGCGTCGCCCGAACTCTCGTACTCGCCGCCCCACTCGAGTTCGTAGCCGGCGGGGAGCTCGATGGCCTCGATTTTCGGCCGCAGACGTTCAAAGACCGGGTTTGCAACGCCGTACTCGGGATCGGCCTTGACGGTGATGGTGCGGCGCCGATCGTAGCGGCGGATGATGGGGTCTTCCCACTCGGTCTTCATTTCGGTCACGACCTGGTTGATCGGAACCACCCTGCCGGTGGTCGATGACCAGACCTGGACGTTCTCGAGCTGGTCCACCGACGAACGCTCCGCCTCGGGAAGTCGGAAGACGATCGGTAGCAACGTGTCACCCTCGCGGTAGAGGCCGGTGATGCTCCCGGAGGTGACGACCTGAAGACTCGAGGCCAGATCATTGCGATTGACCCCGGCCTGGCGGGCCTCGGCTTCGGCGAAGACCGGACGGATCACCGGAACCCGTTGTCGCCAGTCGTCGCGGACATCCTTGGTGTTGTCCTCGGCCCGAATGACGGCCTTGGCCTGCTCGGCGATCTCACGAAGGACCGCCGGGTCATCCCCTCTGAACCGAGCTTCGATCTTGGAGCCGCTGCCCGTTCCGAATACAAACCGGTGGATCTGGTACTCGGCGTTGGGAAAACGTTCAGCCATCACGACTGCGGTGGCCTTGCGAAGGTCGTCGATACGTCCCGCGTCATCCACGGTGATGAGCATCTGAGCGTAGGCCGAGCTCGGCATTTCGGGTACGTAGGTGAGCATGAACCGGGATCCGCCGCGGCCGATGAATCCGGTGACGGAGACCACGCCCTCCTGCTCGAGCAGCCAGTCGGTGGCGGCCCGAACATCGGCTTCGGTGTCACGGATGTGGGTGCCCTCGGGTTTCCAGAAGTCGATGTAGAACTGGGGCTGGCCCGATTCCGGGAAGAAACTCTGTTTGACAAAGCCGAATCCGAAGACCGCGGTGAAGAGCAGCACGGTCATGACGGCGAGGGTCAGCAGGCGGCGACGAATGGCGCCGGCGAGGAAACGGCGATAGGCGCGGAAGAACGGGCGGTCGTAGGGATCGGGCGCGCCGGAGTCCTCGGAGACCGTGAGGAACATGACTCCGAGTAGTGGTGTCACTGTCACGGCCAGGACCCAGCTCAGCAGGAGGGACGAAGCGACGACAAGGAAGAGCGAGGAAAGGAATTCGCCCGAGACATCGTCGGAAACGCTGATGGCGGCGAAGGCGAGGATGGCGACGATGGTGGCGCCGAGGAGCGGCCACATGGTCTCTTTGACGCTCAGACTCGCGGCCTCGATCCGATCCATGCCGCGTTGCAGGCGCACCAGCAGACCCTCGGTGACGACGATCGCGTTGTCCACCAACATCCCGAGGGCGATGATGAGGGCGCCGAGAGAGATCCGCTGCAGGCTGATGTCGGCCACGCTCATGTAAATGAAGGTGCCGAGGATGTCGAGCAGGAGGATGAATCCGATGAGCAGACCGGATCGCAGCCCCATGAAGATCATCAGCAGCGCGACCACGATGACCAATGCCTCGATGAGATTGATGACGAATCCGTTGACCGCCCCGGTCACGACATCGGCCTGGAAGTAGACGGTGTTGAGGGTCATCCCGACCGGGCGTTGGTTTTCCAACTCTCCCAGACGTTTCATGACCCCGCGACCGGTGGTGACGACATTGCCGCCCTCGACGGTGGCAATGCCGATGCCGATTGCGGGCTCGGAGTTGAAGAGCAGGAAATCCCGAGGAGGTTCGAGGTAGCCGCGGTGGATCTCCGCGACATCGGCGAGCCGGATCATGCTCTCGGTTCCTCGGCCCCGAATGAGAACATCGCCCATTTCCTCGAGCGAGTCGAAGGCGCCGCCGGCGGCGACCCGGACGTACTGCTCGTTGATGTGGAGCTTGC
>Ga0316198_10002886_pt1 | contig 10413 bp, 6 predicted proteins | sample OudBieAanoxic_MG_FD_204935 | JGI IMG/M metagenome (GOLD analysis project Ga0316198, IMG submission 204935) | Coastal sediment microbial communities from Oude Bieten Haven, Netherlands - site A anoxic | ecosystem: Environmental > Aquatic > Marine > Coastal > Sediment | place: Netherlands...
TGCAAACCTCGCGGAGAGGGCATTTGTTCTTGCTGGGCTCGGCACCGCCCAAGGCTTCATCATCCTCGACTACATCGACCGCGCGATCGAGGGTTCATTGTGTCTCCACAAGTGGGTTCGGGACGGAAAGCTCTCCCAAGAGATCGACATGCAAGACGGCTTCGCAAACATCCCCGCGAATCTTCAATAGCGCCAATCTGGGTAAACAGATTCTGAAGGTGGCGAAGCCGTCGCTACCGGTGCGTACCAGCACCATGGAGCAAGCTGCGTTCCAGATGCTCAGCGCATGCTCTAGCTGGCGGAAATAGGGAGCCCCTTCACGGGCTCTCTACAAAGCTCGAGAGCCGCTGGAACCCGCGCTCACCGGCTCAGAGAGCCTCGTCGATCTAGAGGTTTGCTCGCATCCAACTCAGCTCGACCGCGGGGATCAACATCTCAACGTCGGTGCCGGACTGCGCACTGAGCTCGGCCAAGAAGGCCTCCAGCTTGTCGGATTGTGTCGTCGGAACATCGGCGGGATCCAGCGCCGAGAAGGCTCGGTAGGTCTGCTGAAAAGTGCCCCAACCGAGCTGCTCGGCCAAGAGAATGAAGCGAAACGTCATGGCATTCCAGTTGTAGGAGTTGGTGGCGACGGCCTCTTGATGAATCTCCTCATAGGGGTCGCGCAGGGCGATGCCCTCGTACAACGTCCCAGCGAAACGCACTCGTCCGTTGAGGGTCGTGACGACATAGTAGAGTTTGAAGTTTGCAGAGAACTCGGCCTGGAAGACCCACCGATAGTCTAAGTCGAAGCCGTGTGAGATTTCGTGCAGGATCCCAAAAGACCAATCGTCATCGCTGTGCACCCTGCCGATCTCGGTCCCGATGTACTCTTCCATCCAGCGGATCGGATTTCCGGCCACCGCCCATCCACCGGGATATTGGCGCACTGACAGCACGCGTTGCAGCTGACCATCGTACGGGACGTCACCCACTAGATCGTTGTAGGCCTCGTAGGAGGCGTCGAGGTGCTGTAGCCAACGGTCTAGCGTCTCGGGCGTAGCCCTATCCAGGTCGGTTCGTTCGAGGTTGAACGAGAGGTGCTTGCTCGACAGCGGAGGTGCAAAGTCGTCGGCGGTGAGCCTAAGGTCGTCGTACCAGGCTGTGCCCGAGACGGTGCTGGCCCAGAACCCGAGCCTTATAGCGATGCTGGGGTCAATTGGACCGGCGGCGCCCGGGACCAGGCCTTGGGCGTCGGTTTCGAAGGTGACCCAGAGTTGCTGCCAGCCAAAGGTTCCCGTTGAACCGGCGTTGTAGCTTTTGATCCAGGTATTGAGTACGCCCAGGTTCGCGCCAGCTCCACCATCAGTGATGTTCTCGCCGCTGATCCAGCCCGAGAGATTGTAGGGCGTGTTGGGCGTCAGCTGCACCGGTTGGTACCACCAGGCATCGTTAGGAGTTGACGAATCAGTGGTGATGCGAACCGCGCCGCTCCCGCCTCGTCCTGTGTTGGGTTCCCAGGCAAAGTCGCTGTCGGGCCTCCACTCGCCGGTACTCCAACCCACCGGCAAACCTTCCAATGCCTCTTCGAAGTCGGCGTTTTTCAACGCTGGTGGAGCGAAGCTCACCGCCGCGGACGCGATAGCCGACGCATCATGCGTGTCGAACACTGTCAGCAAAACATCGTAGTCACCAGCCTGATCGAATCGGTGGCTCCAGTCGGGTGTCGTCGTTACGACCGGGTCGCCACCGTCGAGGATCTTCCACGAGTACCGAAGGCTGTCCCCGTCTGGATCGGTGGATCCAGACGCGTCGAAGTCGACCGTGCGGGGCACCTCGCCCAGCAACGGGTAGGCTGTAAGCTTCGCTGTGGGAGGCCGGTTGATGGGGCCGGCGGGTGTGCAGACACCCTGAAGGCATTCCCCCGTCTCGCCGTCGATCTCACAGGACGCGCCGTCGACCTTGTTCGGATTCGAGCAGGAGCCGTCCATTGGGTTGCACACATCATCGGTGCAGTCGTTGCCATCGCGACAGTCGATGTCGCGACACAGCTCGGCGTCCAGGCAGACCCCGGACTCGCACACACCGAGAAAGCCGTTGAAGGCGCACTGGGCCCCATCGGGTAGGTCGATATTCGAGCATGTGCCGTCCGCTTGGTTGCAGAGGTCCTCGGTGCAATCGATTTGGTCATCGCAATCGACGCCTTCACAGAGCCCCACGCACACGCCTGAAAGGCACTCCCCAGGGTACTGACCGAAGTCGCACGCAGTCCCCTCCTGGACGGCTTGGCTCGAGCAAAGGCCATCAGCTGCGTTACACACGTCCTCGGTGCAGTCGTTTTGGTCATCGCAATCGACGTTGTCGCAGAGGTCGACCTCACCACACTGCATCATCAGCGCCAGCGCGAGCAGCACCAGGAACCTAAGCAAATAACGCATCACAAAGCTCCAAACTTGTGGCGCAATGCGCCCCGGACGCTTGAAGTTTGCATCAACCGTGCCAGGTGCAGCGCCCGGGTTCACCGGCAATTGGGGGTGTTGGGGCGCAGCTCTTGCGTTTCGGGTGTTGGGGCGCAGCGGGTGCGTGGCTACGGCTTCCTTCACTGATTGAGATAAACTACCGTAGTCGCGGGTTCCAGCACGACGAGCAGCCGACCGGCGGCCTCATGTGCGACCCTGGCTGCCTCAATGTCACCGGCTTGGCCTCGGCTGCTGCACGTCGGGCAGTCTTGCCCGCATCGAGCCCCGTGGCTTGACTACCGCACCGCTCCTTTGGGCGGGGGGAGCGCCGGCTGGCCTCCTCACCGAACAAGTGGTTTTCTAGCGAAGAAAATAGCCTAAGCAATGAGGTAAAACGATGCTCTCTCACAGTGCAGACACACTAAAACGTCTATCAGCAATGTCATCGACGGCTTGCCTTTTCCTGGCATTTGCCTCGCCAGCGCAAGGCGAGACACTCGACACCCGAATGGGAAAGCTCGAGTTTGAGGCCGGCTATCCTACGCAGGAAACGGTCGACAAGCTCTACGATGAGCTGGATTTCCAGCGAGCCGTTCAGGCCTACCTCTGGGCACTGCCTATGGCGTCTTACGGGGCAATGGCGGATGCGCACAAGGAGTTGGGTGCCGACAGCCATACCGTGATCGTCGCCGATAAACTGGCCGAGCCACGGCAACTAGCCCTGACCGCGAACCAGGACACGGTCTACATGTCCGGTGTGCTTGACCTGCGTGAAGGGCCGATGGTGATGGAGCTTCCTGCTGGCCTGCTGGGCACGCTCAACAACGTCTGGCAGCAACCGCTGGCCGACCTCGGCGGTCCTTTTTCGCCAGAGCAGAACCGCGGGGGAAAGTTCCTGATACTGCCGCCCGGATATTGCGGCCCTCTGCCGCAGACTCACCACCACATCGTGCGCTCCGACACCAACATCGTGGTTTTCTACCTACGGGCCATTCCAAGAACCCGCGACGACATTCCGCAGCTGGTCGAACTGATTGAGACCTATCGCCAGTACAAGCTTGAGGACGCGGCCAACCCGCCGGAAACCAAGTTTGTATCGCTGGCAGGCAAGGACGCCGACCTTCTGACCAATGAGGGTTTCGCCTACTTCGAGACTCTGGCCCGCTACATCAACGAGAACCCGCCACGCTCACAGGACATGGCGATGCTCGGCATGCTGCAGTCCCTAGGGATCGCACACGGACAACCTTTCGAGCCGGATGACCGCATGAAGGCCATACTCACCCAGGGAGCCATGGTCGGAAGAGCCATGGCAAAAACCCTTGCCTATGTACCGAGAGTGCCCGCAGACATCGTCTATGCGTATCCTGGAGCACGCCATTGGAAGAAGATTTTCTTCGCGGACCCGACCTTTCATGAACCGGAATTCATGGCCATCGATCTGCGCAGCAAGTACGCCTTCGAGGCGATCGGCACGGCGAAATCCATGGTCGTGTCCGTACCCGGCCAGGGCTCCCAGTACATCGGTGCCTATCAGGATGCGGACGGTGCTTGGCTGACAGGGGACAACAGTTACCGGATTCATCTGCCCAAGGACGTGCCAGCCAACATGTTCTGGTCGCTGACCGTCTACGACAGCGATACCCGTTCGATGATCCAGAACAAACACGGTCGACCGCTGGTCGGTTCGGTGCATGCTGCTGTTGCTAACGAAGACGGCTCCTTTGATCTTTACTTCGGCCCTAACCAGCCAGCGGATGCACCGGAAAACAACTGGGTGCAGACAACGCCAGGCAAGGGGTGGTTTGTCTATCTGCGCCTGTACGGACCGGAATTGTCCTACTTCGAGAAAACCTGGATTCCTGGTGATGCAGAAAAAATGGAGTAAACCATCTCAAGACAAGTCAGAAACTGGAAAGCGCCTTCCACGAAGAGCTCGCCATCGACGACGCCCTCTCCGCGAAGCGCCTGAGTTCCCGCGCCCCAGCAACCCAAGCGACCTCTACAAAGCCGAACCCCGAGACATCGTCGACGCCGACACCCTCCTTCTAGACATCGACCTCGGCTTCGAAGTCATCCACCGCCAGCGCATCCGCCTCGCCCGCATCGACGCCCCCGCCCGCGACACACCACAAGGCGCCCGCGGCCGCCGCTACGTCCGCGAACAGCTCGCCGTCGCGCGCACCATCGTCCATCCAAGTCGCCCAAGACAGCTTCGGCCAGAACTTCCACAATCGCTACCACTTGTTCAACGTGGCCAGCGGTTACGCTTGGTAGTGCGGACTTCGCGATCGCGATGGCAGCCTCAAGAGCGCCGTTTCCACGGTCACCGTCGAACCCAACCGAGCTAGATGCCGAAAGCCGGACCGCATTCGAACGCACGACCTTGGGGTTATGAGCTCACGAAATCCGGTTTTGCTGAGTTCTCGTCATTCGATCTCGTGGCGATTGTCTACTCGAGACTGGCGCGGAGGACATGACCTTCTTGCGCACATAGTCAGACGTGAAGATCAGCAGCGCCCCGAGCCATGCCATCGCGTACATTTGCCACGAGACGGGGCCGGTGCCGAGGATGCGGCAAAGCGGTGGGAAGTAAAGTGTGGCCCAAGAGAATACGATCTCGATAGCGAAGCCGATCAGGATGAGTCGATTCGTGAATAGCCCTCGATCCAAGCCCGATCCCGTAGCCGAACGACGACCGATCAAGTTGCCTATTTGCATCAGCATGATCGTTGCGAGCGCCAGGCCCGTAGCCGAGTGGTACAGCGGATCACCGGCGGTGAGCCGCTCCCCGTAGTTCCAGCCGCCGGCATGCAAGACCCAAAAGAACAAGAACAGGGAGTACCCCGCTTCGATGAGTCCCAGAAAAAAGTAACTGTGAGCCACCAGGCGAAGCTTGAGGAGCGGCTCGTCACGTGGGCGCGGCGGCTGGCTCATCGTATCTCGGTCGGCTGGCTCTTGCCCAAGCGCCATCGAGGGAATGATGTCCGTGCCGAGGTCAATCGCGAGAATCTGGATGATCGTCAGCGCGAGCGGGACGGGAAAGAGTATGTAGATCAAGTAAGGAATGATCTCAGGACCGTTGCTGACCAGAACGTAGTTCGTGAACTTTTGAATGTTGTTGAAGATGGTCCGACCCTCGGCGACCCCTCCCACAATCGAAGCGAAGTTGTCATCGAGGATGATGATCTGGGCCGCCTCGCGCGCCACATCCGTGCCGCCAATGCCCATGGCTACGCCGACATCGGCAGCTTTCAGCGCGGGCGCGTCGTTAACGCCATCGCCGGTCATCGCAACCACGAGGCCGAGTTGCTTGAGCGCTGTGACGATCTTCATCTTCTGCTCTGGAGTCGTTCGCGCGAATACGCAGGCCCCCTCTTCGAGCAAGTCGCAGAGCTCGGCTCGTCGCAAACGCTCGAGGTCCGCGCCCGTGACCAAGAGTCTGCTCGTGCCTTCGTCGTGCTCGTTGTCGTCGGGCAAGATGCCGGCCTGGCGCGCGATAGCAGCGGCGGTTCGCGGATGGTCACCCGTAATGAGGACCACTCGAATGCCTGCGCGGTGGCAATCATCCACAGCCTGGGGGACCTCTGGGCGCAGCGGGTCTTCGAGGCAGAAAAACCCCTTGAGAGTAACCGCCTGCTCGAGCTCCCCCTGGTCGAGTTGGGTCGCGTCCGCGGCGACTGCCCGCGCGCCGATGGCGATGATGCGTTGACCCTCGCCAGCCAACCTGTCGACGAGGGCGTCGATCTCCGCGAGGGACTCTTCGGATGCCCCACGAACGGTGCCGCTGGGTCCCTCGACCTCGGTGACGAGAGGCCGAAGGGCTTCCCAGGCACCCTTCACTGCGAAGAGAGCCACGCCGTCATCTCGCCACAGGCCCGCGGCTCGTCGCTTGCCGAGATCGAAAGGGAAATGGCGCGTGATCTGCCGCGCGACGCTATCGGGTTCCCCAACTTCAGCCGCATAGAGCTCCGACAGCGCGACATCGAGCGGATCTCCCACCCATTTGCCCTCCTGGCAGCGAACCTCGCTGGCAATGAGACCCAGGCGGAGGAGCGAGGCACGACGAGAGTCGCCCGCTGCCATGTCGTCGGTGTTCGTAGCATCGACGATCCGCGCGATCGATAGCTGATTGAGTGTGAGCGTACCGGTCTTGTCGGTGCAGATAACGTGGACCGAACCAAGTGCCTCCACCGCATTTAGGCTCTTCACCAGCACGTTCTTACGTGCCATCCGCAGGCTTCCCATCGCTAACGAAAGCGTGAACGTGGGGAGCAAGCCTTCGGGAACGTTGGCCACGATGATGCCGAGCATGAAAACCAAGTTGATCCAGAGCGGCCGCCCAGCGAACATGCCGTAGGCAAAGAAAGCCACGCCCATGGTGACGGCAATCGCGGTCAACACGCGTACCATGTGCTGCGTCTGCCGCTCGAGAGGAGAGACCGGCCGGGAGATATCGCGGGACAGTGCCGCCACCTTACCGAACTGCGTTCGCTCTCCTGTCGCGAAAACGACTGCGAGCCCCGAGCCCCTGAGGACAGAGCAGCCTGCGAGCACTATGTTGCTGCTGTCGATCAGCGGTCCCGACACCGCGGCCTCGCTGAGCCCAACTGCAGCAGACTCGCCGGTCAGCGGCGCGTTGTTGACCAATAGATCATCGCTCTGCACCAGTCGCGCATCAGCGGAAACGCGGTCTCCCTCCTTGACGAGCATGACGTCGCCGGGAACCACCTCTTCAGCGAGCATGTCGATCTCACGTCCGTCTCGACGCAAGACCAAGCGGGGCGGTAAGAACTCCTGCAAGGCCTTCATGGCGCGCTCAGCGCGGTATTCTTGGAAGAACGCGAACGACGCGTTGAGGAGAGAGACGCCAAGCAACGCCCACCCGAGGATGTTCATCCCCTGATCGGGCTCCACGGAGTCCGCTACGAAGCAGAGTGCGGCGGCGACATCCAGCAGCAAACTGAAGAAGTTGGTCAGCTGTCGGAATAGGCTGCGGACCCAGCTGAATCGACGTGCTGCGCCGAGTGTGTTTCTGCCTGCTTCCTGCAGCCGCTCGGCAGCTTCCCCGGCGGTGAGCCCCTGAAGACGGCTTTGCAGCAGCGGAAATACGCGTTCAGGAGCAACGTTTTGGATCTGACTCATGACGGGCAACCATGAATGGCGACATCACAAGGCGCGCTGCGCAGGACTTGCTCGATGGGGCTGCCATAGACCAAGCGCTGGCCGAGCGCGCGTTCCGACGCTCCCATGAAGATCAGCTGTGACTTCATTTTGTTCGCAAGAATCACGATCTCCTTGGGAACGTCGTCGGAGACAACCACGGCCAGGTCGAGCCTGTTGGCCGGCACCATGAGCTCTCGTCTCAGTGTCTCTTCGACGCCTTGAACGTAGTCGCGCCCAGTTTCGATCAACTGCTCCGCTTGACTGTGACCGATGCGGCGAAAACGCCTGCGGCTGATTCGTTTGACGAGCAAGATCTCGACTTGATCGGCCTCGGGCAGCAGGAGACGCAGGAAGGGCAGGCTCCTTTCGATACCCACCGGGTGCCCCGCAACGGGCACCAAGAAGTTGCGCGGGCGGCCGAGCAGGCCGGGCTGCACCACCCGCACGGCGAGCACCTGACAAGGACTGTCCCGCAGCAGGTACTCTGATACCGTACCCGCCAAGAATCCCCGCCCCCGCTGACGAATGCGCGTGCCGCAGAGCAAGTAGTGCTCGGAGCCCGAGGGGACGAGTGATCGCAGCGTCGCTAGCACGCCTTGGCGTTCGGGATGTATGCACACCTCGAGAGGGACTGACAGCGTCTGGCACTCTGCTGCGATGCGCTCGAGCCGCTGTTTCAGATGTGCTCGCGAAAGGCGAACATCTTCGACGTGTAGCAGTTTCAGCCCTGGCTGGGGCAGTCGGCTGGCCAAGCGTATCGCGTAGTGCGAAACCCAATCGCCATGAATCGACCCATCGTAGGCGAAGTGGAGCATGACTCGTCTCTGGTCACGGATGCCTAGTTCGCGTCAGTCTACGGCGTTTCGATCGGGACGCTAGCGCGAAAGAGATCTGACCGACGTCGTCGCAAACGGGGCAAAGGAAAGAGAAGGGATCTGACCGACGTCGTCGCAAACGGGGCAAGCCAGGCCCGATTGCGTTGTGATTTCGTAGCGCGACGGCTGTCGGCGGCCTCGGTTGAAACCGCCACCCTGATGCCGCCAAGCGCGTGAAATCACGCAGCCGGCAGTTGGCGCGGTATTCGCTTCGGTCGTTGCGCATGACCCGACCGCGCATCGTCGACCCGGGCGCCACCTTGGCGCTCTCACGCCGCACCACACGCCGCCATTTCCTCCTCCACCCGGACGAGGCCCGGCAGATGGAGCAGTGCTACTGGTATTGCCTCGCCTACGCGGCCAAGCTTCACGGCGTTCTCGTTCACGCAGCGTGTCTCATGTCGACGCACGCCCACGAGGTCATCACCGATGTCCGTGGCGAGTACCCAAGGTTCCTCGAGACCCTGCACCGCAACTTGGCGCTGTGTACCAAAGCCTATCGGAGGTGGCCCGAAGAGGTCTTCAACAAGAAGAGCACGGGCGTCCATGCGTTGCTGACACCCGGAGCCATCGTCGAATCCATCGCCTATCTGATTGCCAATCCCGTCGAAGCAGGAGCCGTGCGGTACGCCAAAGACTGGCCGGGCGCGCACACGCTCCCCGCGCATGTGGGCACTCGGATCATCCGCGTGCAGCGCCCGAGGCACTACTTCAAACCAGAAAAGACCCAGTGGCCCGAGGTGCTCGAGCTCCGCTTGGAGATGCCGGTGGCGCTACAGCTCGACTACGGCCCGGTGCTTGCCCGCGAGCGTATCGCCGCCCGGGTGAGGGACAAAGAGCATCAGGCGTGGAACGAGGCCCGGCGCACGGGCCGCTCGTTCGTGGGGCCCCGGCGGGTCCTCCGGCTCCCCTACACGAAGCGCGCCCGAAGCTACGAAGCATTCGGGAGTCTCAATCCGCAATTCGCCGCGGCTGGCAATCGAGCCGCAGCGACCGAGGCAGTCAAGCGCCTGCGGGCCTTCAAGACGCAGTACGCCCGCGCGCTCGCGAGATGGACCGGGGGAGACCGGGACGCGTGTTTCCCCGTGGGTACGTGGTGGATGCGGGTGTGCCACGGTGCCCGCTGCGGACCCGGCCCCTAGCGCCAACTTGCTCGGCTGACTTCCCCTAGTGAGCGCTCCAATGCAGGCGTTTGCGCATCGGTGCGTCGAGAGCCGCCCATTTCAGTATCGAGCAGCAAGTGCGGCGCCGCCGAGGGGCTCACATCGCCACTGTGCGCGCATCGGAGGCAGATTTCGCATCCCACGACGCCCTCCGAAGTCAGTTCGCGAGGCACCTCGCCCCATTCGCTCACCGCCAAGGTCGGTCGGATCTCTCTTTCTCTTTCCTCTGTCCGCTCAGAACGCCGACTCATCCATGTCCATGAGGGACAAGTCTGAGCCCTTGAGTTGCGCGAGCCGCATGTCGAGCTTTGGCAGGACGGTGCTGGCGAAGAAGCGAGCCGAGGCAACTTTGCCCCGGTAGAATGCAGCGTCGGACTCACTAGCCGCTCCGAGCTTTTCGTGCGCGATCACGGCTTGATCCAACAGCAAGTACGCGATGAGTAGCTCGGCGAGTGAATCCAGAAGACGATTGGCATTGAGACCAACCCAGTAGACCGACTCTTGCATTCGACCGAGCGCAGTCTGCATGCTGTCTTGCATGACGCTCAGCGCGTGTGCCAGCTTCGCACGCTCCTCCACAAAGGCCGCGCCGCCTCGCTCTTCGGCGACCAACTTCGCGGCGTCGCCGAGCACGGCTTGAAGAGTCTTTCCTTGGTCCCTCGCCACTTTTCGAAAGAAGAGGTCGAGCGCCTGAATGTGTGTCGTTCCTTCGTAGAGCGTGTCGATCTTCTGGTCGCGAATGTATTGCTCGATGGGATAGTCCTTGCAGAA
>Ga0316198_10002888_pt1 | contig 10406 bp, 10 predicted proteins | sample OudBieAanoxic_MG_FD_204935 | JGI IMG/M metagenome (GOLD analysis project Ga0316198, IMG submission 204935) | Coastal sediment microbial communities from Oude Bieten Haven, Netherlands - site A anoxic | ecosystem: Environmental > Aquatic > Marine > Coastal > Sediment | place: Netherlands...
TCCGCAAATAACGCAAAAGACGCGAAAAAAGAAAAAACGAGGGTTTTTTGCGTTCTTCGCGTTCTTCGCGGACAAGAGATAACAATTCGTATTATCCGCGTTTATCTGCATTCATCTGTGGATTAATTGTTATATATCTGTATTTGCCTGAGGCCGTGTAGCGACAGGCAGATCATTACGTCCCATGAATATCCACGAATGCCCAACACAGCTACTTAGATGGAAAATATGACTTGAGCATATCTAACACTGATTGTCAGATCAGATCCTGACTACTACAGATAAGGTCATACTCACTGCTGTCCCACATGATTCCTACCTATATGTTTTTAACATTGCAATAACACGGGTCAAATGATTTTAAGCTGAAAATGGACATAAAAATCCAGAATAAAAAATATGTCATAGCCGCGGAAGCGGGAATGACGCGTATGTGGGACAGCAATGGGTCGCTCAATAAAACCCGTGGTGAAATTCGCCAGGCTGTTATCAATATGAACTGGAAAACCGACTACCGCTCCTTCGAATAGGGGGCCGAGAGCAATCGTTTCTACTAATAGAGTTAATTGCTCTCTGACACGATTTATTCCGGTTTATTCAGGCCCGTTTAGCCTGGCGCAATAGCTGCGCATGTCGCTGCCTGGAATCATGTGTTTCTCGTGCTCCAGTATCCATGCAGCGATATCCTCCAGCACCAGCCCTGCCTGCAGATCGCGGGTAAGCATATGGTAACCCTGCTCGTAGATGACTGCCGACAACCGGGTCGCTCCATTATGCGAGAGCCTTTCAAGCAACTTACAGGTGGGCACTGCGGGAATAATGTCATCCTGTTTCCCGTAAAGTAACAGAATGTCGCCAGGTACTTCGCTCGACGCCAGCGCGGCCCTGTCCATCAGGTTGCTGACACCGTACAGCACATCGATACGGGTTGCCTTGATCACCAGGTCATCGCGTGCCAGTGCCCGTAACATGTCTACATTGTCCGATGGCTTGAGATCCAGCCCATCACCGGTCAGTTGTTTGTCCGGAAGCGTATGCGCTCCTATCCACAGCGCAATCCGCTGATAGTAGGGCATGGTGGCACGCGCCCAGACTGCTGGAGCGACGAGCACGGTTCCGTCAACATCAAGTGGTGCAGAGGCGAGGGACGATAGCACCACCGCACCGCCCATGCTCTCACCCAGCAGGTAAAGTGGAACACTGGCATATTGCTCACGCAACAGTTCAGTCATGGTAACCAGGTCGGAGCTCAGTCGTTCGCTGCCATGCCAATAGCCGTGACCGTCAGTATTTCCGAACCCCCGCTGGTCATAGGCTATAACTGTGATTCCATGCTTGGCCAGATGCTGGCCGAGGTTATCGAAAGCGTAGCTGTAGTCATTGAGACCATGCAGCGACAGCAGCACGGCACGCGTGTTCCCGACCGATTCCCAGCGCGACAGCGGCAGCAGGTAGCCATCCTCCATCAGGGCATAGGAGTCCATAAGCTGCGGCGAAGCGTGAGTAACGGGTGAGGGGTGTACATAGGGTTTGGCGCATGCCGCCAGAAGTGTAACCGCCACCAACAGCGTGCACCAGTAGACAAATCTCATCCAGCGATAGAACGGCTGCTTTTGAACAGGTAAGGCTGGTAAACACACAATACGAGATACTGTCTAAGTTCGGTTTACATTAGTATAGCTGTTAGAAACAAAGCAGAAATCACAATATGCCTGGAGGTATTGCTGCCCCGCTAGCGCGGTATTCCCGCGAATGGGGGAATATATGGTGAACGGAGTCATATGGTGAACGGAGTCAGGTCTTTCATGGTTCATGAACTCAAGTAGCGAATGGATATTTGTGATCGTTATATTCACAATGAAAGATCTGATCCTGAGTTGTTCGCATATTGGGAACAATTGCGCTCTGAACCAGGTTTTCTATCAAGTGAATTCAATGTATCTGTCCAGAAGTTCCAGCGACTCGGCAACCGCCCTGCAGGTGATATACCCGTCGTGGGTATTCACGCCCCTGGCAAAAGCCGCATCAGCGCGCAGTGCACCGAGGCCGCTGTCGGCCAGCTTGAGTGCGTACGGCAGGGTGGCATTGGTGAGTGCGATAGTGGATAGCCGGGGATAGGCGCCGGGCATGTTGGTTACACAATAGTGGATGACGCCGTGCTTTTCATAAACCGGCATGCTGTGTGTGGTCGGGCGGGATGTCTCTATACAGCCACCCTGGTCGATACTGACGTCTACGATGACTGAACCGGGCTGCATGTTTTGCACCATAGTCTCTTTCACAATATGAGGTGCGCGACCCCCGCGGCGCAGCACTGCGCCGACCACCAGGTCGGCATCCTGCAATTCGGCAGCAATATTGTCCGGTTCTGACTGCACGAAGTGCAAGTCTGCAGAAATCTCATGTTTCAGCCGCGATATGCGCTCACGATGACGGCCGACAACATAGACATTTGCACCCAGAGCATCGGACGCACGCGCGCAGTGCCGGCCGACAACGCCGTCACCGATGATCACCACTTTGCCGTAGCGCTCTGTAAAAATCCGAGACAACAACATGCCTTTACCGTTGTTGAAATGGGCGAGGTAATAGTTACCCATAGTCACGGCCATGTTGCCCGCCACCGCGCTCATGGGTGCCAGCAACAGCAGTTTGCCGTGGTCGTTCTCCACGGTTTCGTAGGCGATGGCGGTGGTCCTGTGTTCGAGAAGGGCATTTGCGAGCGTCCGGGCTACACCGGCGAGATGGAAATAGGTAAATACCATGTTTTTACCGAGGCGGTGGTACTCCGTTTCCAGCGGTTCCTTGACCTTGAGTACCAGCTCTGTTTCCCATGCGTCTCCGGCGGTAACCAGTTGCGCACCCGCTTCGGCATAATCTTCATCGGAGAAGCCGGACCCGGTGCCGGCACCGTACTGTACCAGCACGCCGTGGCCGGCCTGCACCAATGCCCGTGCGCCGCCAGGGGTCAGAGCAACGCGGTTCTCATTTTCCTTGATTTCTCTCGGTACGCCAATCTTCATGTAAGGAGAGCCTGCTTTAAGTTTTGGATTGATGTGTGGATATCATTGTAGCCGATCATAATTTAAGCAACAGGAATATAAAAGTTTAAGGTGAATGCAAAGGGGATGGTCGGATCAGGGTTTGCCCAATCATGAATAATGGTTAAATATTAAGCAGGCTCTGATTAATTCGTCCATGAATTATCAGAGCACGAAAAAGGGAAAATGCGAATTCCCCTTTTTTTTCATTTTCAATGACTTATTAGTCATTGAAAATGGCAGCACATCCCTGTGCTGCGGATACTCTGAATTAATCAGAGTTTCCTTAATCCCTTCGTCTCCTTTATCATCTCATACTATGCAACGGATGAATCCAGCATGATTGTATTATTCACAGATTTTGGTATTACCGGACCATACGTTGGGCAAATGAAGTCAGTACTTTGCCAGCAGGCACCGTTGATACCGGTGATAGACCTGATGCATGATGCACCAACCTTTGACCCTCAGGCCGCTGCCTATTTACTGGCTTCGCTAGTAAGCGAATTTCCACAAGAGAGTGTTTTTTTATGTGTCGTTGATCCTGGTGTCGGTAGTCAACGCAAGCCATTAATCGCCAGAATAAACCAACGTTGGTTTGTTGGGCCAGACAACGGTTTATTTAATATTGTTGCCCAACGTGCGCCGGGTAACAGTGAAGTTAAGTGGTGGGAAATCAGTTGGCTACCGGAAAGGCTATCTTCCAGCTTTCACGGTCGAGATTTATTTGCACCGGTAGCAGCCATGTTGGCAAACGGTGAAGCGCCTCCTGGAAAACTTTTTAATATTGCTCCTGATCGCATATACCATTGGCCAAGCGACCTGGAAAAGATTATCTACATCGATCACTTTGGTAATACCATGACCGGCATACGTGCAGCAAATCTCGATAATAATCATGTTATTGCTGTAGCAGATCTGCGGCTTCGTTGGGCGAGAACTTTTGCTGATGTTGCCATAGGGCGGGGGTTTTGGTATGAAAACTCTAATGGCCTGGTGGAACTCGCAGTAAACCAGGGGCGGGCGGATGAAATATTGCGATTAACAATTGGGGATGCTGTGACACTCCTGGCCCAGGATTAAACAGACCCCTTTATTCAGTCTAATAAAAGGTTCAAGCTAATGCAGCAGCAACCTTTTTGCTCTACATTAAAGGGATCAGGCCACAGATTCTGCTAGAGTTATCAGCGTTGCACACAGGTTAAAGGTCAAACAAACATGAACAACAGGCAAATCGGCGTCGTGCTCATCATTGTCGGCATTGCGCTGGTGATATGGGGTTACACCATTTATGATTCGGCCGGCTCGCAGGTCAGCAGGGCGCTGAGCGGTGATGCGCCGCTCGAGGCGTGGGCGGCAATGATCGGCGGTGCGGTCTGCGCTGCATTCGGTTTTTTCAAATTGAAATAATCATTGTTTAAATAAAAGGCTCGGACCCACTTATTCAGTCATGCTGCGCACCAGTTTTACAATAATACTGCTGGCCTGTTATTTTATATGTCTGCCCAATACAGACATCACAAATTCAGTCCATGCAGCGCAGGAAAGTACTAACGATGTACTACAACATGACCCGAAAAAAATCTCCGGCAAAGTGACGGATGTCATAACAGCTGCCGGTTTCACTTATGCCGAGGTTGATACCGGTAAAGAAAAAGTCTGGGCGGCTGGACCTGGCGTCACTCCGCTAAAAAAAGGTGACATGGTCGCATTCTCAACTGAGATGCCCATGCGCAATTTTCACAGCAAATCGCTGGGGCGCGATTTTGCCGTCATCTATTTCATAAAGCGTTATATCACTGAAAAAGAAACATTACCTATTGCTGCACCAGGTGGTCTGGTTAAACAGCAACCGGTAATCAAACCCACAGAGACTATATATGAAAGGACACCCGGCGAGGTCAAGATTGGTGGCCACTTGCGCGAGGCGACGCTGAATGGGCTCAACGGGAAATCGAAAAAGTTTTCTGATTACAAAGGGAAGCCGCTGATCATTAATGTCTGGGCCAGCTGGTGCGGCCCTTGTCGGGCCGAGATGGGTTCACTGGAGCGACTTGCACAAAGGTATAATGGGAAAGAGTTCAACCTCATTGGAATTTCGACAGACGACTATCGCAATAAGGCTGAGGCCTTCATCAAGGATACAAAAATCACCTTTGATAATTTTCTTGATAGAAAGCTGTTACTGGAAAACATGCTGGGTGCTAATACGATTCCACTAACTGTTCTGGTAGACGCAGATGGCCGTGTACTTGAAAAAGTTCGTGGGCCACGCGAGTGGGATGACCCAAAAATCATAGATGCGATTGGGAAAGTGTTTCACATCAAGTTGATGCATCAGGATCGATTTAAGCCATGACCTGTTCTAGCTGGCCATTTGCTGGTCATTCTGCCTTATCTGGCCTGCCTTGCTGTTACCTGTAACAAAACGCGAAGAGATAATGATTAAAGGAAAGGGGGCGGGCTCGATGATTTCTGCTAAAAGAATCGAGGAGCCTGACCCCCGGATGTCCGGTGTCCTATGGTGTAAGCAGGCTGGGTTTAAAGCGATTTATCGCCCAGTTCATGAATGAGCGCTGGTTGAGAGTAAACTCATACATGCATGCATCGTCCGAGTAGTCCATGAAGTTGTGGATTGGGTCCACGTCGCCCCATGGGCAGGTGTCCTTATTGACAGGGCAGCCTGAAGTTGATGTTCGCTCTGCCGGTGTATCTGGCAGGTAGTCACCTGGTCTACGGCAGCCTCCCTGAAAAGTATGGAACAGGCCGAGATAATGCCCGGTTTCATGGGTCAGCGTATCGCCTTCGTTAAAGGGAGCAGCGCTGCCACCCGGCACGCTCGAATAAAGAATAACTACACCATGTTGCGAATCAGATTCCGGGTAATACCATGGAAAGGTAGCCCAGCCCAGAAGCCCGCCGCCAGGATTTGATGTATACACATTAAAGGTATTTGCAGGGTCTATGGCCAGTGATGCTTTCATATTTTGTTCGGCAATTGAATCCGGCCCGGCTGTGAACCAGCTGTTATTCGCTGTGACATCCACACTTGCCAGATTAAAAAAGAATCCATGCTCGTTAAATGATTGATTGAGAACGTCTATCGAAGCATTGATCTGGCTTAGCGGTACTTCGCCAAAACCCTGGCTGTTTGTAATGACATGGAATGCGACCGGTATCGATATATTTGCAGCAATTGCCAGCGTCTTGCTTCTGGACGCCTCCCTCATCCCTTTCAACACTTCAAGTGTGGGTGAAACATCGACTACACCACAGCGGACCCCGCTCATCATTTCACCGCCTGGTCCTTTAAACGTAACTTTGCCACGAAATTGATCTGTGCTATCAGCTGCAAATGAAGCAGAGTGGAGCAGCAGCAGGAACAGGGCTACAGCACCAGTAAAAGATTTTTGTCTCATTTTTATACTCCTGTAAAAAATTTATCTGTTAATTCAGCATTTACTGCAATCACCGAAATACAAGATTAATACTTTATTGATCTGTATGCCAACTGGGATTAATGGGCCAGAATAATGCGGTCTGACCACTTTTGGTGTTTGGCCGAGGAGTCAATGGGGCATAGCTGCCATGCCTTGAAAACCATTGTCTGGCATGATTAATCACTTACCCAAGCTGCATAAGGCATTCCAGTGCCGCCATCTTGTAGCATTGAGCCAGTGTCGGATAATTAAATACTGTCGCTGCCAGCACATCAACGGTTGCACCGCAGCTCATCGCCATCTGTCCAACATGTACCAGTTCACTGGCCGATTCCCCGATGATATGCACACCAAGAATCAGTCGGTTTTGACGATCCACGAGTAACTTCAGCAGGCCGTGCTCATTGCCAATAATCTGACCTCGTGCGGTGTTGGCATAAGGTGCACAGCCTTTTATATAATCAGCCTTGCGTTCCAGAAGTTGCCGTTCTGTTTCACCGACATAAGACAGCTCCGGAATCGTGTAGATGGCCATCGGCAGCAGGCCGCTGCTCAGTCCGGCTTTGCCCTGGAATGCATGATGCACCGCCATGCGACCCTGCTCCATTGCGGTGGAGGCCAGCGAGGGTCGACCCGCCAGGTCGCCAACGATATAGATATGAGCCTGCGATGTCTGCTGATGTTCATTGATCCTGACCCAGCCATGGTCATCAGCAACCAGACCCGCCTTGTCCAACTGCAGCAGATCATAATTGGGCTCGCGTCCGAGGGCGTAAAACAGGGCGTCCGCCTGCAACTTTTCACCGTGCTCGGTAGTCACGCTGACACCTTGATCTGTGCGACTGATCTCACTGATGCGGGTATTCATACGCGAGCCGATGTTCATATCAATGAAGTCTTCAGCCAGACGAGAAACGATATCTGCATCCAGGTATGCCAGCAGCTGCGCATGCGAGTCGATCAGTGTGACCTCGCTGCCGAGTGATGCAAATATGGTGGCAAATTCACAGGCAATCACACCACCTCCCACGACTATAAGTGATCCCGGCAGGCGGCGTATTTTCAACAGCGAGGTCGAATCCAGTACACGCTCCTTGTCAAACGGCACCGATGCAGGCCGTCTCGGTCGCGAACCCGTTGCCAGTACGATAAAAGCAGCACTCAAATGCTGCCGGTCACCACGGGGCCCAGTTACCTGCAGGGTGTGGGCATCAATGAAGCAGGCTTCTCCCGGAATGAGCACTACACCCTCGGACATCAGTCTTTCCAGCAATTGTGATTCCTTGCGGTCGACCACCCGGTCTTTCTGACCCAGTGCATCGATCAAAAAACCCGGTTCACTGGCGGCACGCGACTGTATCGTACGGCGCATACCGAGGCTTGCAGTACGTGATGTCACGTATGCGGCTTCACGCAACGCCTTGCTGGGGATGGTACCGGTTTGCAGGCTGACACCGCCGACATAGGGTTTGCGTTCGATGATGGCAACACGTTTACCCAGCCTGGCTGCTGTAATAGCGGCTTCCTGACCACCGGGTCCGGAACCGACGACGAGCAGATCATAATCAAGGTTTGTCATATATCTCCATAATGATTCAGTTCTGGGGACAATACATCATTAATTCACAAGTATAGAATGATTCAATTTAACTATATAACGGGTCTGACCGCCGCAATTAGCCGTAAACACAAGGATTTCCTGTAAAATCGGCACGCAATAAAGGCTTAAACGCTGCATTCTAACGGCAAAAACAATACTTTAAGGAAAAGTGAAGCGCTGTGTGCATCAGCAAAGCATAATGCATTGGAGAAAGTCGTTTGACTGAATCAAAATCCCTACATGACTTGCTGGATACGCTTCCCCAGGTCGGACGAGTCGAATGGATCGGGATTCGACCCTCGCGAGGAGAGCCAATGATTGCTCTTCAGTCTGTTCAGATCAGCCTGGACAAAGGACTCGAAGGTGACCGTTTCAACGGCAGCAAAGGCAGCCCAAGACAGGTGACATTGATTCAGCAGGAACATCTTCATGTTATCGCTGGGTGTCTCAATCGAGGACCCATACCGCCTTCTCTATTGCGGCGAAACATCGTTGTTTCCGGCATAAATCTGCTGGCATTGAAACACAAGTTCTTTCGCATCGGTGATACAATGCTGGAATTTAGCGGCCTCTGTCATCCCTGTAGCAAAATGGAAACACAATTAGGCGCTGGTGGATATAACGCCATGCGAGGGCATGGAGGCATTACTGCAAGGGTGTGTGAAGCGGGTCTGGTTCGCCTCAATGATATGGTATTTTATTCGAACGATGGCAAGTAAAAAGGGGCGTAGGGATTACAGAAATCAGCATGCTCGGAGTCGATTGAAATATTGCATATGCTGGAGCATACGTGACTGGCCATTTTATTTAACAACATATAACAGAAAAATTAACATGATAACTTCACTCAGGGCTTTATTGACCGGTTTTACTTACCTTTTCGTGCTATTGTGTTTTGCATCCAATGCAACAAGTGATGATTTGAAATGGGGTCTTGGTGTTGAAGTCGGCCCTGTTTGGCAAAGCAAAAATGATGTACAGATTCCGGGGGATACCGGTACTCGCTTCTCTCTGGGCGATTTTGCCGGCTCCGGGCCGTTTCCGTTCGTTCGTCTGGAACTTACTTACGATATTAATACACGTCATAGCCTGCGCTTTCTGCTTGCACCGTTTGAATACACTGAGACCGGCACCTTCAACAACGATGTGTTTTTCGTTGATCAGACATTTGTAGCCGGTCAGGCAACCGAAGCCAGTTATCGTTTCAACTCCTATCGCGCGACTTATCGCTACCTGTTTTACCGCAATGAAAAGTGGCGTTGGCGTATCGGTGTTACAGCCAAGATCAGAGATGCTGAGATCACGCTTCAACAAGCCGGTAAATTTTCCAGTGATTCAAACACGGGAATAGTGCCATTGCTGAATCTTTATGGTGAGTATCAACCGGCGGATCGGTGGAATCTCATTATTGATTTTGACGGACTGGCGAGCCCGCAAGGGCGTGCACTGGACCTTGCGCTTATTGCACGCTATGACTTAAGCAGGCAGTGGTTCGTTGGGGGCGGCTATCGCATGCTCGAGGGAGGAGCGGATAACAGCGAGGTTTATAACTTTGCATTGTTTAATTATTTGCTGCTGTCTGCGGGTTACCGTTTCTAATCGAAATAACAGGAGCCGGCAACAGCTTTCAGGCATTCAATTTTGTTCTACGCCCATCCCATTATCCATAAGGTCGAATCTTTAAGTTCCTGCCAATCGATTTGATAGACATTTTTATTAATCACGGCCTCCAGTTCACAGGCAATGATCGTCCCCGCTTCGTTACGCACCAGCCCGGTCACGATAAAGTGACGTTCTTTGTGTTTCGGTTCAACCGCGCTCCATTTCGTCATTAATAGCTTGCCGGGGTTGATTCTATTCATGCTGATATTCAGACGCACTGGTGAGATCAGGGTGCAGTATACTTATATAATTGGTAGTAGTGTATTGATTAAAGGGGTCTGACCCGCTGCAGTATCATTTAAAAAATTATATGACTGCATATGATACTGTTATCGCTGGAATTTTGTTATTCCTGACTGATGTTGAACATTAAATGCTGGCACAGCACTTATATAACACATGCGGACAAATATGCCGGGAGCATATTTGAAAATACAAAGGGCGGCCCGAAGGGTGAAAGGCGGGTGACCTGAAAAAACCGGGCATCCAGCTATAAACCGGTTTCCGGCACAAAATAAAATTGTTAATGAGGGAATGAATAATGTTCTATGTGCTATATATGAGCACTGCTGTAAAGCCTATGAATTATGATGATTTTTCGGCTCTTCTCCAGCAATTCCGTGACAGCAATAATAAGCGCGGGATAACCGGGATGCTCTTGTA
>Ga0316198_10002890_pt1 | contig 10404 bp, 11 predicted proteins | sample OudBieAanoxic_MG_FD_204935 | JGI IMG/M metagenome (GOLD analysis project Ga0316198, IMG submission 204935) | Coastal sediment microbial communities from Oude Bieten Haven, Netherlands - site A anoxic | ecosystem: Environmental > Aquatic > Marine > Coastal > Sediment | place: Netherlands...
TCATAAAAGACAAATTGACGGGGCGGTGAAATGATCGGAGCCATTGCAGGAGACATGATCGGAGCGCCGTACGAAGCCTTCCCGATCAAAACGACCGATTTTTCCATTATTGCAGATCGCTTTTCCTATGATCTTCGTCGCACGGTAGAAGACATCCGGCCGAATTATTCATTTGATGTTTCCTGCCAGGGATCTGTGCCCGAATCGATCATCGCCTTTCTCGATGCCGATGATTACGAGACGACCGTTAAAAATGCCATATCGCTCGGCGGAGATGCCGACACCATGGCTTGTATCGCCGGCGGCATTGCCCAAGCCTACTATAAGAATATTCCCGCAGACATCGTTTCCCATGTAAGGGGAAATTTGCCGTATGACCTGTTGGCCGTGATGGATCGTTTTAACAAAAAATACAATTGCAAAATTGACCGTTGCTGAAAGTCGAAACGATGCGCAAATCCTATAGACACTTTACTGATTAAACCGCTTTTCAAAAATAAATTCCGAAATACGGAAGGATGGTATAAAAGGTTGTAGAAAAAAACGTTCGCATAATGGAACGTTTTTTCTACAACCACTATAAACAAAACCTGGAAGGGAGACCAATGGATTACAGCAAAGAGCAGCTGCTGAACACACTCGTGCAAATCGCCCCCAATCGCTATCTGCAAGCCTTTTTGATCATCGTTCTGTTCTTCCTTGTCGCCAAGATCATGGACATCTTAATGACCCGGTTCATCCGGCGACTACTGAAGAAAACAAAATTCACTCTGGACGATCAGATCCTCGACATTTTTCACAAACCCATCTTTATCAGCATCATGCTTTTCGGTCTTGCCCTGGCTGCCGATCGGCTCGACTTTCCACAGACCGCTTATTTCGTAACACTGAGCGGCTTGAAAACCGTGGCTATCCTTTTATGGGCAAAGGCCGCCGCACGGTTCATGAAGCTGATCGTCGGGCTGGTGAGTCGAGACGACAGCCGGTATACCCTGATTCAGGACCGCACCCGTCCGCTGTTCGACAACCTTATGGTCATCCTGGTGGTGGCCTTGGCCCTCTACTTCGTTTTCCTGGCGTGGAACATCAATGTCACGGCTTGGATGGCCTCGGCTGGTATCCTCGGTCTGGCCATCTCGTTTGCTGCCAAAGACACCCTGGCCAACCTGTTCTCGGGGGTTTTCATCCTGGCGGATGCTCCCTACAAGCTCGGGGATATGATTGTACTGGATTCGGGCGAGCGCGGTGAGGTGACGCATATCGGTATCCGCAGCACACGCATCCTGACCCGCGACGACGTGGAGATCACGTTACCCAACTCGATCATGGGAAACGTCAAAATCATCAACGAGGCCGGCGGCCCTCATGAACATTACCGCATTCGCATTAAAGTGGGCGTGGCCTATGGATCGGATATCGACAAGGTTCAGGCGGTGCTCAAGGACGTGGCGGACAGTCATCCGGAGATCTGCAAAACCCCGGCACCGCGGGTTCGCTTCCGCAGCTTCGGAGATTCGAGCCTCGACCATGAACTGTTGTGCTGGGTGGATAAACCGGTGCTGCGGGGTCGCTTGGCGCATCTCCTAAACACCGAGATCTACAAAAGGTTTATGAAGGAAGGTATCGAAATCCCCTTCCCCCAGCGGGATTTGTACATCAAGTCTTCACCGGTGGCGGCGCCCATTGATGGGTAATACAAGGGGCAGGCAGATCCCATTAAATTAAAATGTGACAGTCGATCCCGATATTAAAAACATGTTAAATAATAGGGTGTTATACTCGCGGTTGAGCTTTAACCTGCAAAAAGTTTGTTGTCAACACGTGTTGGGTGTGCAATAGAAAACCCCCAGAAGCCGCGCTGTCGCTACAATGAAGGACATCGCGCCTGTCTCACATCACCCATAGGTGGACTTTTGCGTAAAAGATCCCTGACATTCGGTTATATCATTTTTTATATCCTCTTTTCACCCGATACATGGCGCCTTCTGATCGGACTCACAGTGGCCGTTCTACTGGCCCCCAGTATTATCCAGCCCAATCACGGTGTGTTGGGGGCAGGGGTGATTTACCTCATGCTCGCATCCATCGGGTATGCCTTCAGCACGCGGCCGGGCCGCTGGATCAGTGCCGCGCTTAAAAAATTGATATTGACCGACAAGCGGCCGTAACCACCGCCATCGGGCCATATATGACGAGAGAGGAGTTGCGATCGTGAAGAAAACCGAGCGAAAAACACTGGCCAAATGCGCCGAATGCGGCCTCGCAACCCCGCAGAGGATCTGCATGACCGCGGATGGCAAGGGCTCGAAAAATTGTCCCACCCTCACCCGACAAGAAATTCTCGCCGAAGCCAATAAAGAATACGATACGTCCGAAACTCTGGAATTTGCATACAGGGCCTCGGTTCAGGAGGCCGATTGCTATGCCAACCGCGACCAGCAACCGTATATCATGCAACCCACCAAGACCCGCATGCTGGAAATATGCGAGTTTGCTGAAAAAATGGGGTACGCGCGCCTGGGACTGGCGTTTTGTATCGGTTTGGCAAAGGAAGCCGGCACCGTGGAACAGATCTTGAGAGAACGTGGATTCGACGTCGTTTCAGTGCTTTGCAAAGCGGGTAGAACGCTCAAGGAAAAGATCGGAATTTCCGATGAAGACAAGATCTACCGCGGTACGGACGAGGCCATGTGCAACCCGATTTTCCAGGCCAAACTGCTGAACCACTCGAACACCGAGTTCAATATCGTGTTGGGTTTGTGCGTGGGGCACGATTCGCTGTTCTTTAAGCACGCCCATGCCCCGACCACAGTGTTGGCGGTCAAAGATCGCGTAACTGGTCACAATCCCTTGGCGGCAATTTACCTGGCTGATTCCTACTATCGCAAGATAAGGCAGCCGTAAATGGCCCTGGGCATCCCGGGCTGACTGTAAGGACCATTATACCGCTTTTCAAAAATAAATGCCGAAATACGGAAGGGTGGTATAAGTGATTGTAGCAAAAAAACGTTCGAATAATAGAACATTTTTTCGACAACCACTATATAACCTCTCTTGGATGACTGTCGAGTTAGCCGCCTAACCAAGGAGTATCCAGCGTGAAGCAGGCTGTGTTACAATTGATCCCCCACGAACCATTGCTCATCTTGATCTGTGCAATGTTTTTGGTTTTATTAATCTTTCTATTTCTGATTCGCAAATATTACCGCTCCAAGAAACTCCGGTTGCCATTTACCCGGAACTTTCTGCGATCACCCGGCCAGTCACTACTGAAAGAACTCAACCATATCAATCAGGAAATCATGATCTACTTTGTCTTCCTGATTATTATACCGGTTTATACTTACGCCGCCTATATTTCTTACCTTTACTTCGCCAAAAAGCCATTCAACCTGGAGGAACTGGGTCTGGTATGCCTGTTTCCGTTGATGTTCATTTGTCTCAGCCTGTATAAAACAGCCAAGTATACGAGACGTCGCAGGCGGTTTCGGCTTGGGTACGACGGCGAAGTTGCAGTGGGAAAGGACCTCATCCAGCTCCATCGTGAAGGGTATCATGTGTTTCACGATTTCCCTGCCGATAATTTCACTATCGACCACATCGTGGTTGGCGGGAAGGGGGTATTCACCATCGAAACCAAAGCCGGATCGAAACCGACGAAAAAAAACCGGCTGCCGGAAGCAACAGTCGAGTACAACGGAAGGGTACTTCGGTTTCCCAAGGGCACTGATAGGCAAACCGTCGAAAAAGCCAACCGGCAGGCCGAATGGCTTTCGGAATGGTTGTCCGACGCCGTCGGCGAGCCAGTGGTGGTCAGGGGAATCGTCGCCCTGCCCGGCTGGTATGTCAAACGCACATCCGCCGAGGGCATCCCGGTCGTCAATCCCAAACAGTTTGCCTCCCTCTTCCAATACATCCAGCCCCGAATGCTCATGGATGAAACGATGCGGCGGGTCGTTCGTCAGTTGGAGAAAAAGTGCCGGGATATCGATCCGCACGCAGCGGTGTATGAATTCGAGGAAGCTTAAGCGGTCTTATCTGGTATCTACCGGAAATCGTCCAAGAATTTCATCGGCTCAAGACCAGAATCGCAAACAAGACCGTCCCTAACAAGGAAAAATGCAGCCCATTGAGGATCATGTTATACTTGGTCTGGATTTTCTCGGAAGGCTCCTTGGGAATCAAGGATTTGAACCTTCGGTAGTCCTTTAGCCAACCCCTGAACGCATCGACCGTGTATCCCTTGTCCCTTAAGATTAACTTAATTTGCTGAATATTATACAGCGCGACAACTACAGATAGAATCATCGCAAATTCAAAGAGACCCATGGGTGATTTTTCCCTTAGTTAGTGCTCATCCATTAGAAAATAAAGGCATTCGTAAGCGTCCGATTCATAAATGGATATTTTTTCGCTGGGTGAGGCCGCACAAAGGTCTGCGGTGAGCGTGCTTTCCGTAAACCGCAGACGGAAACCCGCAGTGAACTCCGCACAGCGGAAAAAGGGCCATTTATGGATTAACACTCGTTAGTGTGGCGTGCAGGTCTACATATCACAAGAAGGCTTTATACAAAACATCTAACCCCAATTACTCCGCCGAGGCCTCATCCCCAGCATTAATCAAAAGACGTGCCTTGGTTGGTTGTCACTGTATATTTTCCCTATTCCAGGGGAAAAACGCGAAAACGCTTCAAATCCGCAATACCCTCCCATTGGGGGAGTCTTTGACCGGGTCCCTCAATACGGATCAGCGGTGGTTGTCGATCTGCCAACGAATTTATTTTCGCCCATAGCGTGATGTCGCCCCAGAATTTCGGTGGCGTGTCATTTAGAGACGCGTTTTTAAGGATCTCGCCGGGCGATTGGCAACCGGTGCGAATCGCGTCGAGCGTGAGTTTCTCGAGGCGTCCCAAACCCGTGATTGAATCCGGTTGTTCCTGAAGCCAACGATTTACCGCCGCTGGAATCCAGGACAAGGGTGCGTCAGAACACTGGGTCAATCCGATAAACGCCTCCTGGTCTTGCAGCGCAAAGGCCCTGTCAACGCGATCTGCAAAAAGAAATTGATCATGCGTCACAGCTTGATGCTGATTGTAGACGGATGCCAATTGTTCGGGACGAAGTTGACCGAGGCCGTGGTACGGTTCAATCCCTGGAAAAGAATCGATACAGATAAGCTCGGCCTCCCGGTTTCCCAAGTAATCCAGGCATGCGAGTATGTGCGTAAGCATCGTCTGATCGAACAGACAGCCATCGAACCAGAGTAGCAGGTTGTCATACTTATTGGCAGTTTCAAGTTTGTGATACTGATTCTTGAGGGTCTCGAGAATATCTTCCCTGCGCAGTCCCCCGCCTGTGACTGATTCAAGGAACGATGCGCGCGAAAGGAGGGTATCACTATCCGGCCATCCCGGAATGCGTGGGCCATCATAAAGGATATCGTGCCAGACGAAGATTTCTCCAGGAATGCCGGATCTCTCGAGAAGGCTTCCCGCAGAATCGCCGCTTGTTATGTGAAGGGTTGCTTTCATATCATCCGCGTGCTGCCGAGTAAAAAACCTCTCGTTATTGATGTTCGGCCCGATAGTGTTCCCGCAGAAGATCACGGCCGAAATCACCATCGAAATCACGCCAAACCGTGTGGATATGGTTGGCACTGTTTTGGACATTATCGTACTCCACAAGAAAGGTGGCGCCCTGGATGCGATAGTAGTGGGGCTGACCCGGTTCGATGCTGCCAGCCCAGCCGAAATGAACCTGGTCCAGGCCATTGTTACGAATTGCTGCCATACGCTGCCGCCCTATTTCAGACGGCATCATCGAAAGATATTCGTCAATCAAGCCGATCAGCGACTCTTTTTGTGCGGCACTTAAATCCCGGGCCGAAATACCTGCCAGATCAAGAGGTGGAACCACTTCATCACTGCCAGTTACGATATCGCTGTAGGCTCGATCGCGAAACACAGTTTTTTGTAATTGCTTCTGATTCATCGATTTCAAAATCTTGCGGGCCAGATCTTCTTCCCCAGCCAGCGTGCGCATACCGTTCAGCTCCCCTTTCGTAACTAGCGCCGGATTGGCTCCAAGGAAACGCGGGGCCGTGGCAACAAGATGGCCCCGAACAACGGTGATGTTGAGGGACAGATGATGCCCCTCGACCCGCCAGCCCCAGGTACCCGTATCGGACGGTTGGCCGAAAAACGAAAAGAAATATTTCTCCGGATCCCGTCCCATCCAGTTCCAGGTTTCGATCTCCCGCAGCACCGCCTCAAGTTTTATGATTGTAGTGGATTTCCAATACCCTTTAGGGCTCAGTCCGGTCTTTAGAAATTCCAGCGCGAGGATTCGCTGTTCATCGGACATATCCTTTAGGGCCAGACCGGATCGATTTCGAGGCACATAATGCCAATCCAGACGCTCCTTGTCTTCGAATGTGAACTCAACAGTTTTAAGTTGATCAGGTGAAAGCGCACTCAAAAAAGTGCCAGCCGCTCGTGCCATTTGGGCGGCAGTTTCCGGCGAGCTTATTTCGTGTGCATGTGCAACCATTGGGATAAATAGGCAGGTGAATGACAAAAGCAACCATTGCAACCTGAATTGTGTGGGCATGAAAACTCCTTTTGGTCTGGATTCCGTGTTGTCGGAAGATATGAGCAAAGAATTTGATTCTGAGGCGACGCTCATAGAACTATCAGCGAATCAGCAGACAATTTTAACCTAATGCTTTTATTTCAAATTTCCAGTCCTGTAGCTTAAGCCGCGGATTCACACTTTCAAAAACCGACTTGAAATTCCGCCGATACGTCTCATTATGGATCTATGAAAAAAATACCGGCCTTGCTCGTAATGGTTTCGATGATACTCGCCTGCAGTCCCAGGATGCTCTACCCCAAGTTAGACTGGCTCATACCCTGGTATGTGGATGATTACATTTCCCTGGATCGCAGCCAAAGCAGTCACGTCAGCTCCCAATTGGCCCGACAACTAGACTGGCACTGCCGGACGCAGTTGCCTGAATATGCTGAGTTTCTGCGAAGCATACGCCGTGATGTCGATAGCAGCAATCAACCGCTTACAATGAAACGCCTGGAAGTTTACAATGCTCGAATCACCCGATACTGGTACGCCCTACTCAAACGAATAGGCCCTGATATCATCGACATACTTGTTTCGGCCTCAGATGATCAGATTGCGGAGCTCTTCGATAACCTCGAAAGGAAAAACCGCGAAATGGAAATCGAATTGACCGAACAACCGTCCCAAAAAATCACTCGCAACCGCCAAAAGCGCATGCAAAAACGCTTAAGTTTTTGGTTTTCAAACTTGACCGCACCTCAAAAGCAGGCGGTGGCCGAGTGGAGCGTGCAGCTCAATCCGATTGCCTCGGACAGGATAGCCCACCGCCGCAAAGTTCAGGTTGCGGCCAAAAGTCTTTTAGAGCATCGCAACAAATCGGTCGAATTCGAGGCTGAATTCCTTGATCTGCTCACCAATACCAGTAAATTAAGAACCGAAAATTATCAGCAGAAAATCGAAATTAACACCGAACGGACCCTCTCCTTACTGGTCCATGTAACAAACACACTAACCCCGGAGCAGAAAACCCATTTTTCCAATCGTCTCCAATCTTTGGTGGCAGATCTTGATCAACTGAGCTGCGATCCGGCATTGAAAGTGGATCAAGCCGGAATAAATTTGGACAGTTATACCGCTTTTCAAAAATAAATTCCGAAATACGTAAGGGTGGTATAAGTGGTCGTTTTGTGATGGGAAAACGAATCCTGCAGATAGCCCTGGCTGCCATGACGGCCGGGGTGGTGGTCATCGGTGGCATATGGTTAAAGGCCCGACCAGCTGCCATGCACCCGTATTTCGCTTCGGACGATTTCATGGTGATCGCTCACCGTGGCGGTCGCGGCCTGGGGCCTGAAAACACCCTGCCAGCATTACGACTTAGCTTGGCAGCGGGCGCCGATGTCCTGGAAATGGATGTCCGTACCACAGCAGACGGGCACTTGATCGTCCTGCATGACGACTCGGTGGACCGCACCACCAATGGTCATGGTGCAGTGAGCGAGATGACGCTGGCTCAAGTTAAAAAACTGGATGCCGGCTATCACTGGACGGCCGACGGAGGAGGAAGCTTTCCTTTTCGGGATCGTGGCATCACGATTCCCACCCTTAGGGAAGTTTTTGCGGCCGTTCCCGACACGCCCCTTATTATGGAACTCAAGGAAAACCGGCCAACAATAAGCCAGCTGGTGTGCGCAGAGTTGCGCTATCAGAATCGAACGGCCAGCGTCCTGGTGGCCTCGTTACATTCGGGGGTGTTGGAACGCTTGCGCAAAGTCTGCCCCCAGGTAGCCACTTCTGCCGGCCCCTCTGAAGCGATGCGTTTTTATGTGCTTAGCCGAATGGGCCTGACCGCACTGTACTCACCGGTCGAAAAGGCCCTGCTTGTTCCAAAAACTGTCAAAGGACGCAAACTTGTCTCTCATAAATTTGTCGAGGCTGCTCACGCCCGCAACTTAAAGGTCGCTGTATGGACAGTCAATGCGGGTGAAGACATGCGACGGTTGATTGCCGTCGGTGTCAACGGCATCCTTACCGATTACCCCGACCGTCTATCGGGCATTGTCGAAGAAAAGCCATAATCCGTATAGCCGTTTTAGGGAGCGTGTCCGGCGGCCGGAACGAATTCATTCGGGGATGGACACAAGAAAAAGCCAACCTGCAGGCACAGGCTGACTTTTCCTTAATTCCAGAGCACTCCGCAACGGGGCCACCGCCCCCTATCATCGATCCCTGACTCTTCGGTGTAGATTCAAGGCGTCACTTCAGAAGCTCCCCATAACGGCTCTTTCCGGGAGCGGCATCGAGAACTTTCATAACATCCTTTCCGGGGACGTATCCGAAATGCTTCCGGAGGCAGATCGCTCGGCAGTTATGGCGTTTGAATTGTAGCCGTTAGAGTTTGATGGAAGCAAGAATTGTGCAAAAGAACTGATTAAAGAGTAAAAAAATGTTATGAAATGGAGGCTAAAACTTCGGGTGATTGGTCCCTATTTGTGATGATAATATTGCCCCAGAAAATTTCCCTCGGCTTTTTCCGGATGATCCTGGTGGCTGCCTGCCTTGGCCTGCTTGCCTGCGGTATTGTCAAAACGACTTACAAAGTCACCAAAGGAACGATAAAAACAAGCTATAAGGTCACAAAATTTGCCGGTAAAACCGTGTATACCATCGGCAAATTCACAATCCCCATTGTCATGGCGCCATTGACTTGGCCGCTGACCCACGCAGATATCGAATCGATCGATGGTTTGCCACCCAAAGACGCCATAAAGCAGGGTCGCGTCAAGAGATCGCCTTATGTTGTCAAAGGGAAACGCTATGTCCCTATGAGTGTTGAACAGGCGCGAAGTTATCGACAAAAAGGAATAGCTTCCTGGTACGGCAAGGAGACCTATCGGCAAAAGGGCGGGCATATGACGGCCAATGGGGAAGCCTTTGATCCCAATGGCCTGAATGCGGCCCACAAGTACCTGCCCTTGCCGACCTTCGTACGCGTGACCAACCTGGACAACAAGCGTCAAATCATCTTACGGGTCAATGACCGCGGACCATTTATCGACGGCCGGATCATCGATTTGAGTGCAGGAGCGGCCAAGAAACTGGGGTTTTTTGAAAAGGGGACGGCAAGGGTGGTCGTGGAAACCGTGGATATTGACGGTTAAGGTGTGCCCGAATGAACGTGAACACCGTCATGTGAAATTGCATCTCCATCCACATATGGTCCATTTCACGTTGGGTGGTGTTCTCCGTGGATTTCATGTGTTTTTCAAAAAGCAAATGGACAAAGTGTACGCTGAAATTTTCTCGCAGATTACATTCTACCGCCTTGATATGATTTCTTTTATTTAATCTACGAAAGAAGACTATTTAATTATGCGGATTCGCGGTTTACTCTGACATGCAGTGGGGGGATAAATAAAATCAAAACATTGAATAGCCTTCTCTACCGGCAACGATCATGATGATCCCGAACATGACCGGGGCAATACAGTAAAGAACCAAATGTATCAATCCACCGTTTTTCTCACCGAATCTTTCCTGCATACCTTTCAATTTTTCGAACTTGTCATTCCGGGTGATGCGCAGGTAGAAAGAATAAATCCCGAAGAATATCGCTGCAATGCCTATACCGATAGTTGTTTTGTCCATGAAGCCCTTCCTGTTTTCATGATCACCGACAGGGAATAGACGGATCCACTGAACAACCGAATTCATGGACCGGGAACAGATTATAGGTTTCCAGCCCATTCTGCAAGAGCAATAAGTGCCCGCTGCTGTGTCATCACCGCGCTCAAGCCCTTAGCCTGCTTAATGAATTCCTTTTAACGT
>Ga0316198_10002891_pt1 | contig 10401 bp, 5 predicted proteins | sample OudBieAanoxic_MG_FD_204935 | JGI IMG/M metagenome (GOLD analysis project Ga0316198, IMG submission 204935) | Coastal sediment microbial communities from Oude Bieten Haven, Netherlands - site A anoxic | ecosystem: Environmental > Aquatic > Marine > Coastal > Sediment | place: Netherlands...
ATTCTGAGTCGGTAAAAGACGGTAGTAATTATATTTAGGAACAAAGGGATTCCCTAAGCTAGAATGATTCTGCAAAATTTATTGATTTTATGACTATTAAACATATTTTTTGCTGATCGATTGTATATCTTTGTGGTTCAATTTTTTACGAGAGTTCTTTGCGGATTTTTCTTATTAGAAATATAAAACAAATTCAATAGATTTTCTTTAATCAAAATAGTTATTTATGAAATCAGGTAAAAAATATGTTTACTTTTTTGCTGCCAATAAATCAGATGGAAAGGCAGAAATGAAAAACTTACTTGGAGGTAAGGGTGCCAACCTTGCAGAAATGTGCAATATTGGCGTTCCTGTCCCTCCTGGTTTTACGATTACAACAGAAGTTTGTACTGAGTTTTACGAAAACAACAGAAACTATCCTGCCGGATTGGAAGAGGAAGTAGCCGCTACTATTAAGAAGGTAGAGGAAGAAATGGGGATGACCTTTGGTGATCCTAAAAATCCTTTACTCTTATCTGTAAGATCAGGCGCCAGGGCTTCAATGCCTGGAATGATGGATACAGTTCTTAACTTGGGTATGAATGATGTAATCGTTGAAGGTTTAGCTGAACTTTCCGGTAAGCCCCGATTCGCATGGGATTCTTACAGGAGGTTTGTTCAGATGTACGGTGATGTAGTACTGGATCTGAAACCGGTTAACAAAGAAGATGAGGATCCTTTTGAGGTGATCATCGAAGAAAAGAAAAAAGCCAAAGGCGTTGAGCTTGACACTGACCTTACTACTGAAGACCTTCAGGAACTGGTTGCAGAATTCAAACAAGCCATTAAGAGAGAAACTGGAAGAGATTTCCCGGAAGATCCGATGGAGCAACTTTGGGGTGCTGTAGGTGCTGTTTTTGGTAGCTGGATGAATGACAGGGCAAAAACATATCGCGCACTGAATAACATTCCTTCAAACTGGGGTACTGCCGTTAATGTTCAGACTATGGTATATGGTAATATGGGCGACGATTGTGCTACAGGTGTTGCATTTACCAGGGATCCGGCAACAGGTAACCGAAAGTTTTATGGTGAATATCTTGTCAATGCTCAGGGTGAAGATGTGGTTGCAGGTATAAGAACACCACAGCCTGTGAATTCATCTACTCAAAGTGATGATTCTCAAGTGACATTAGCAAAATTAATGCCTGAGCCATATAAAGAATTGGTTGCTATTTACCAGAAACTGGAGGAACACTATAAGGATATGCAGGATATCGAGTTCACCATCCAGCAAGGCAGGTTGTGGATGCTTCAGACAAGAAACGGTAAGCGTACAGCTGAAGCTGCAGTTAGAATTGCTGTTGAAATGGAAGCAGAAGGACTCATAGATAAGAAAACAGCTGTTTTACGGGTATCGCCAGAAGCACTTGATCAATTACTACACCCAATGTTTGATCCTAATGCTGAAACGAAAACATTAGCGAAAGGTTTACCAGCATCTCCGGGTGCCGCAACAGGCCGAATCGTTTTCCATGCTGACGATGCAGAAGACTGGGCAGCAAAAGGCGAAGATGTTATTTTAGTTAGAATTGAAACTTCACCAGAAGATATTGGTGGAATGCACGTTGCAAAAGGTATTCTTACATCACGTGGAGGCATGACATCTCATGCTGCCGTTGTAGCCAGAGGTATGGGTACCACTTGTGTTGCTGGATGCAGTGCAGTGGATATCAACTATAAAGAAAAGACAATGAAAGTAAAAGGTGGAACATATAATGAAGGAGATTGGATTTCTCTTGATGGTTCTGCCGGTGAAGTAATAGAAGGAAAAGTTCCAACCATCGATCCTGTTTTGTCAGGAAACTTTGGTACATTAATGGAGTGGGCTGATGAGTTCAGGACAATCAACGTTCGAACCAATGCGGATACACCACATGATTCAGATGTCGCCCGTAACTTTGGCGCTGAGGGAATCGGACTCTGCCGAACTGAGCATATGTTCTTCGAAGGTGACCGCATCAAAGCAGTCAGGGAAATGATCCTGTCAAATGATGAAGCAGGACGAAGAAGTGCATTAGAAAAATTACTCCCTTATCAGAGAGAAGATTTTTATGGTATTTTCAAAGCCATGCATGATCTTCCTGTTACAGTTAGAACACTAGATCCTCCATTGCATGAATTCCTGCCACATGAAGCTGAAAATCAGCAGGAAATGGCAGATGAAATGGGCTTAACCCTGGAACAAGTAAAATCTAAGGTTGCTGCATTGCATGAGTTCAACCCAATGCTTGGACATCGTGGTTGCCGTTTAGGTGTTACTTATCCTGAGATCACTGAAATGCAGGCAAGAGCCATCATGGAAGCAGCTTGTCAGCTGACCAAAGAGGGTATCAAAGTTTACCCTGAAATTATGATCCCACTGATTGGAACAAAAGCTGAGTTATCTGATCAGAAAGCTGTTGTCAGAGCTACATGTGAAAAGGTTCAGGAAGAAATGGGTGCAAAGGTTGATTATATGATCGGAACTATGATCGAGATTCCAAGAGCAGCTTTAACTGCTGATAAAGTAGCTGAGGAAGCTGAATTCTTCTCTTTCGGTACTAATGACCTTACTCAAATGGCATTTGGTTACAGCCGTGATGATGCTGGAACATTCTTACCTGAATATGTACACAAGGAAATCCTTCCGGATGATCCTTTCCAGACACTTGACCAGGAGGGCGTTGGCCAATTGATTGAAATAGGTGTTCAAAAAGGACGACAAACTAAGCCAGACCTGAAAGTGGGTATTTGCGGTGAGCACGGTGGTGATCCAAGATCAGTAGAATTCTGCCATAGAGTCGGCATGAACTACGTGAGTTGTTCACCTTTCCGTGTGCCTATAGCCAGACTTGCTGCTGCACAAGCCGCAGTGAGAGAAATGAAGTAGAAATATAGTAATTTACAATTACTAAATATAATTGAGCCTGCTGGTACATACCGGCAGGCTTTTTTATTAATTTCGAAGAGTAGTTAATACTACTAGATAAAAATAAGAACTGCTTTTTTCGAAAAATAACAAACTTCTAAAATGCCGAATAAAGTACTATTGGTCAATCATATAGGATATGAACCGTCTTCAACAAAAAAAGTGATATTCCAATCCCGGCAAGATTTAAGCCCGGAAATTTTCTGCATAAGAAACTCAAATGACGAAATTCTATATAAAGGTAAATTTGACAATGGTGGAATAACAGATCATTGGCATACAGGATATGCATTTATTGGTGATTTCTCTGAATTTCGATCTGTAGGTACATATCATATATCCTGCGAAATTGAAGATCAGCAAATAGAAAGTAATTGGTTCAGGATTGAAAGAAATATAATTCAGAATTCCTGTTTGCCGCTCTTATTAGGAGGATTTCAATCCCGGCATCCTGATAAAAAATACGAAGATAAGGACAGATATCTTTCATTTTTCGGGAATAGAAATGACCTGGTTGATGTACATGGTGGCTGGTATGATGCATCAGGGGATGTCAGCAAATATCTGAGCCACTTAAGTTTTGCTAATTTTATGAATCCTCAGCAAATCCCGCTGATTGTCTGGAATATGCTTGAAGTTGCTGAAACAAAGGATTATGGAATTTCAAAAACCGGTTTTCATGAAGAACTTCTTACAGAAGCCTGCTATGGAGCTGATTTTCTGGTCAGGATGCAGGATCCGGATGGGTGTTTTTATATGACGGTATTTGATAACTGGACTGGAGATCCGGAAAAAAGGGAAATATGCGCTTACAGAGGACAAGATGGGGTCCGGTCCGCTGATTATCAGGCAGGCTTTCGCCAGGGCGCCGGAATGGCCATAGCTGCATTGGCCAAAGCAGGCAGGTCTGGTATGAATGGCGAATACAGTCAGAAACAATATTTACAGAAAGCTGTGTTTGGATTTGATCACCTCTTACAACATAATCAGGAGTATCTGGACGACAAAACTGAAAATATTATCGATGATTATTGTTTTCTAATGGCTGCAGTTGAATTATACAAAACATTAGAGGACGTGACCTATCTGGATCATTCAAGAACCAGGTCGCAGATGTTGATCAACCGCCTATATGCCGATTCAAATTATTCAGGTTGGTGGCGGGCTGATGAAACGGGAATAAGACCCTTTTTCCATGCCTCGGATGCCGGATTACCATTGATGGCCTTGTGTAAATTTCTGGAGATAGAAACGGATCAACATTTACGTGAAGAAATAATATTGAGTATACAGACGTCATTGGATTTTGAAATTGAAATTACAAATGAAATCATAAATCCATTCGGATATTCAAGACAGTATGTAAGAGCAGTGGATGAGACTGAACCTAAACCATCATTTTTTATGCCACACAGAAATGAAACAGGATACTGGTGGCAGGGGGAAAATGCAAGGATCGCATCCCTGGCTTCTGGGATGCTAATGGCTAAGCCTTATCTTTCGAACGAGTCGAAAAAGAAAGCAGATATGTTCGCACTGGATCAGATCAACTGGATATTGGGATTGAATCCATACAATGCCTGTATGCTGGATGGGGTAGGAAATAATAACCCGGAATATTTTGAATCAGTAAATGTTAATTATCCTGGGGGAATATGCAATGGGATTACTTCTGGATTTAAAAATGAGTCAGATATCGCCTTTATGCCCCTTCCTTATAATAATGACCCGGCGCATCAATGGCGTTGGTCGGAGCAATGGATCCCGCATGCTGCCTGGTTTATGCTTGCCATATCAATTCTTAAGTAGAGGAGATATATAAAATATTCCATTATCAGTTACAAATGACTAACTTAGATATGTAGAATAAACCTGATAATTATGTATCTGAAAATTAATGATTTTGTAAATGAATGGAACGAGGAATCAGAATCCACATTAAAAATTTTTTCAGAAATTCCGGATTCAGTGAAATCGGTTAAAGATAATGAAAACATACGATCCCTTGAACGTCTGGCCTGGCATATTACACAAACCATAACGGAAATGCCTAAAAGCTGTGGAATCACGCAAGAAGATCCCCTGGAAAACACGGACATTCCCACCAGTTTCTCTAAAATAATTACGCTTTACAAGAAACATAGTCAGAAACTAGCCGAGGCCCTGGAACAGAAATGGACAGATGCGGATCTTACACGAAATGTAAAGATTTATGGTCAGGAGTGGGAAGGACGGAAGATTCTATCTATTATGATTAAACATCAGATTCATCACCGGGCTCAAATGACTATCCTGATGCGTTTGCTTGATATAAAAGTTCCTGGATTATACGGTCCCGCTAAAGAAGAATGGTCGCAATATGGCATGGAGGCCCAGGAATAATTTTAAAATCTTCTGATCCCGCTCTGGTTTAAATACTATCCCATGAGATATTATTATTTTTTCGTTATTGTCTGTTTATTTTTTAATTTTTCCTTGGCTCAAACATCAAAACTATTTGTCAAAGATGTTTCAAACCCAGAAATTAACCTCAATGGTACCTGGCAGATCTGTCTTGATCCACCGGAGAATTTCCAGGAAATCCAAAAAGGGAATATAACCTGGAAAAACATCCAGGTTCCGGGGGAATTGATGATGCAAGGATATCCCATAAAACACGATATTCCCTTTGTCTATAAAAAATCTTTTATACTTCCTTCAGATTTTCCGGGACATATTATCAAACTTCGATTTGAGGGAGTTTACAGCTATGCACGCCTTTGGGTAAATGGAATTTTTATCCGTGATCATCATGGTGCTTTTACTGCCTGGGATTGTGATATCACTGATGCAGTTAATCAGGGGGATTCTGTTAGAATAATTCTTGAGGTCACAGATAAAGCTGATGAAATTTCTTATGGGAGTGGATACGCAAAACATCAGATCGGGGGTATACTAAGAAATGTGAGTTTGTTAGCTCTTCCCATGTCTTATCCTGAAAATATTACGCTAATAACTGATTTTGATGAAAATTATGAAAATGCGATTTTGGAAGTCAGCGGGAACATAAGAAATTATGATCAGGATATTCAGATTGATATGGCACTATACGATCCAAAAAATAATTTAGAAATACCTCTTGATGATAACAGTATTCAATTGAAACAGATAGATTCTTTTCAGTTAACCAATACTATAATGAGACCGGTAAAATGGGATGCAGAACACCCTAACTTATATTCTCTGGTAATTTCTTTACTGGAAAAGGAAGAAATACTATGGCAAAAAGAATATCTGATTGGGTTTCGTGAAATTGGGATCAAAGGAAACAAGCTTCTGGTCAATGGGAAAGAAGTAAAACTCAGGGGAGCATGCCGTCATGATATCCACCCTTTATTAGGAAGGCTTTCTACACCTGAATACGACCTGAAAGATGTATTCCTGGCAAAAGAAGCTAATATGAACTTCATCCGGACATCACATTATCCACCTTCAGATCATTTCTTAGACCTATGTGATAAGTATGGATTGTATGTGGAAGATGAAACAGCTGTATGTTTTGTGGGTTCACATCGCATTGAAGAATACAGGCCCGGGGATTCTGAAAATGATCCAGAGTATACAGATCGTTACCTTAGTCAATTGGCCGAGATGGTGAATAATCATAAAAACCATCCCTCAGTTATTATGTGGTCCATTGGAAATGAAAATGAATATGGAACCAATTTCAAAAAATCCTTTGACTGGGTTAAAGACAATGATAATACCCGTCCTGTGATTTTCAGCTATCCGGGAAAAGTACCGGAAGATATCAATGCCTATGAAATTCTGAGTATGCATTATCCGGATACCTCCGGAAGCATGAATCAATATGGAATAAAAACCACAGGTTTTGGGTTTCACCAGATGCCAGTAATTTTTGACGAATGGGCCCATGTTGCCTGTTACAATAATTTTACAGTCATTGAGGATCCCAATATTCGTGATTTCTGGGGAAGAAGCCTTGATATGATGTGGAAGAAAACTTTTGAAGCAGATGGTGCCCTGGGTGGGGCAATCTGGGGTATGATTGATGAAACTTTTATGTTGCCCGATTCATTACCTGGTTATAATGAGTGGTGGGGTAAGATTGATAAGAATGTGATTCCTGCTGCCTATACCGGAAATACCATTGGTTATGGTGAATGGGGGATAATGGATACCTGGCGAAGGAAAAAACCTGAGTTCTGGAATACAAAAAAGGCATATTCGCCTGTAAAACTACTTGAAACTGAAGTGGAAGATTATGAAGAGGGTGAAATGGTAAGCATTCCGTTATATAATCGTTTTGACCATACCAATATTGAAGAATTAACTATAAAGCTTATTTATCAGGAAGAAGAAAGGCTGATATCGTCTCCATCTGTAAATCCACATGCAAAAGGATTCATTGAATTCCGTATGGATAATTGGGAGCCCGGGGTACCGGTTATTCTCGAATTTTGGGGACATGAGGGAACACTGATAGATAAATATGAGTTGTACCGTAAAAGTACGAATCAAAAAGTTGAGCCAAATCTTATGGCTGGGAATATTGAGGTTGAAGAAACCAGTGATCAGTTAATTGTGATATGCAATACTCATACAAAAATCCTTATCAATAAAATAACAGGCTTATTTCAAAAGATCATAAAGCCAATGAACACACTATCCATTTCAGGTCCTTATATCAATCTTCGAACAAAAGGAAAAGCTGTCATGTATTCTTACCATGAAATAAAAGAATATGGAGAAGACTGGTCCTTAAAGAAGCTATCCTATAAAGCCCATCCCGATTTTGTAGAGTTAAAGATAAGAGGAAAAACGAGTAAATTGTCCGGGGTGGATTTCAATGTGAACATTAATTCAGAAGGTACTGTAGATATTCAGTATCAGATTAAAAATATTCCGGATGAATTCATTCGTGAACTTGGGATCTGCTTTGAACTGGATAATGTTACTGACTCAATTTCGTGGATAAGGGAGCCCTATTGGTCATATTATCCTTCCGATCATCTATCTGCCCGGCAGGGTGGGGCCACGCTTTATACTACTAATCTTAAGCATTATAGAATGAAACCTGAAAAAGACTGGAATCTGGATACTAAGAGTTTCTATTATGAAGGGATTGAAGATGAACTATCCGGAAAAAGACTAACATATATGGCTAAAGCCACCAAGGAGAATATATATGAGTATGCTCTTCATATGAAAAATAAGCGGATTCTGACAGTACAAAGCGATAAACAGCACAACTGCCGTTTATCAAAAGATAATGAAAATCTAATTCTATATATTAATAATGAAATGGATTATGTTGATCTGAGCTGGGGGAACTACCAGAGAAACATAAAATTAAAGAAGGAATATAAAAATGATTTAAGACTGAGTTTGCAGTAATAAAAATTCGACTATTGAATTATATGGATAACATATATTATGCAAAATGGACATTAAAATAGAATATTTAAAAACACCATTTGGTGAGCTTATTCTTGGTGAATATGACAATGCACTTTGTTTATGCGATTGGCGTTATCGTAAAATGAGAGATTCGATTGATCAGAGAATTAAGAAACACTTAAAAAGTCAATTTGTTGAAAAGAAATCATCGTTAATACAGGAAGCTAAAGTACAATTGGATCAGTATTTCAAGGGAAATCGTACGGAATTTGACATTCCTTTGCTTTTATCAGGAACCGACTTTCAAAAGAAAGTCTGGAATGCACTAATAAAGATCCCATATGGTAAAACTATAACATATATGAAATTGTCTGCTAACCTTGGGGATCTTAAGGCAATAAGGGCTGTAGCCTCAGCTAATGGAGCAAATGCCATAGCAATTTTTATTCCTTGCCATCGGATTATTGGAAGCGATGGCAAAATGGTTGGATATGCAGGAGGCAGGGATGTCAAAAAGAAGTTGCTAAAACTTGAAAATGCTCTTCCTGAGAATCAATTGGAACTTTTTTAAATGTGCAATTGAATTATTCGTATCGTAATACTTCAACTGGATTTTTTCTTGCTGCTTTAAAGGTATGATAACTTATCGCCAGGGATACTAATAATAGTATAATCAAACCTGAAAAAAGGAATATCCACCAGGAGATCTCAGCTTTATATGCAAAACTATCCCGCCAACGAATAATGGCAAACCAGCTAATAGGTATGGCGATAATTATCGCAAAAACTGCATTGACTATTAAATCGCCAGATAATAATAATATTACATTTTTAACAGTGGCTCCATTCACCTTTCTGATACCAATTTCTTTTGTTTTACTTGCAGCAATAAACTGTATCAGGCCTAACAAACCGATGCAGGAAACAAGAATGGATAAAACTGAAAAAGTAGATACAATTTTTATGGTTCGTTTCTCTGTTTGATACAGAGATTCAAGGTTTTCATCAAGAAATCTGTAACTGAAGGGCTGTTCGGGTTGATACATTTGCCAGGTCTCTTCAAGAAGTTTCAGGGCTTCTTCCATTTTAGCGGTTTGTAATTTTACGGATACTACATTTTTATCATCAACCCCTAATTGAACGGCTAAAGGTTCAATAGAATGATGTAAGGACCTGTAGTTAAAATCTTTTATTATACCGACAACTTCTCCCCAGGGCGCTTCACATGTCCTGAATTTTTTACCAATTATATCATTCATCCCAATCTCCTCCGCGAGAGTTTCATTTACCAGAAATGCTCTTTTACTTTCATCTAATGCAAATTCTTTTGAAAAACTTCGGCCCTCTTTTAACTGGATCTGATAAAACTCAAAGAAGTTATAATCGGTCATCATATAAGGTGTGATCCATTGATCTTCATCCTTCTCCCCTTCAAAATGTATACAATTTCTCCACATTGCATTACCTAATGGAATATTTGAAGAAGTTATGTTTTCAATAAAGTCATATTTGACGAGTTCTTCTTTGATCGTTTCATAACTCTGCCTGTAGGAATTTCCCGTATAAAAATATACAATGGCATCTTTTGAGAAACCTATGTCTTTTTTCTGCATATATAAGATCTGCTTCGATATAAACAATACACCTATGGTTAATATGCAGGTAATTCCAAGTTGTGAAATTATCAGGATTCGTCTTATGGGAATACTTCCTTTGCCATAGTTTAGGTTCTGCTTGAAGAGTTGAATGGGTTGAACCCTACTGATTATCAGAGCGGGATAGATCCCTGCAAGAAGGGTGATAAGAAAGATCACCAATAATGAAACAGGAAAAAACAATTTGTACTCGTAAATGTTTATCCCGTTTTCAAAAAGACCAAATCTTGATAGTAATGGTTTTACAAATTCCACAAGTAATAGGGATAGCCAAAAGGATATAAATATCAATATGAATGATTCAAACAAGATTTGAAAAATCAATCCCAACTTGGAAGATCCTATAACCTTTTTCAATCCCGCTTCTTTGAATCTGGTTAGGACCGTGGCAGTTGA
>Ga0316198_10002892_pt1 | contig 10400 bp, 7 predicted proteins | sample OudBieAanoxic_MG_FD_204935 | JGI IMG/M metagenome (GOLD analysis project Ga0316198, IMG submission 204935) | Coastal sediment microbial communities from Oude Bieten Haven, Netherlands - site A anoxic | ecosystem: Environmental > Aquatic > Marine > Coastal > Sediment | place: Netherlands...
TCGTTCTCTACAACGGACTGCACCTCGAAGGGAAGATGGGTGACATCCTGGTCAAGATGGCCCGCAACCGTCCGGTCGTGGCGGTCAGCGAGAGCGTGCCCACCGAACGCCTTCGAGAACCGCCGGAATTCGCCGGTCAGTACGATCCACACATCTGGTTCGACGTAGCGTTGTGGGCGGAGACGATCGATCCGATGCTCGCCGCGCTCACCGACCTGGACCCGGCCAACGCCGACGCGTACACCCGCAACGCGGCCGAACTGCGGTCCGAGCTGGACGAGCTGGACGCGTGGGTAGCACGGCGCATCGCCGAGTTGCCGGAGGAGCGGCGGATCCTGGTGACGGCCCACGACGCCTTCGGTTATTTCGGAGAGCGCTACGGTGTCCACGTCGTCGGCCTGCAGGGAATCAGTACGTTGGCGGAAGCCGGCTTGCAGGACGTCGAGCGAGTCGTCGACCTCGTGGTCGATCGACAGGTCAGGGCCGTCTTCATCGAATCCAGCGTGCCCCAACGTTCCGTCGAGGCCGTCCAGGTCGCCTGCCGTGAACGCGGGCACGAGGTATCGATCGGTGGCCAGTTGTTCTCCGATGCCATGGGAGCGCCGGGAACTCCCGAGGGAACGTACGCCGGCATGGTGCGGCACAACGTCAACACGATCGTCAACGCCCTCGACTGAGGGCCCGCGTGCCTGGTGAACCGATGAACGAAGACCCCAATCCCCTGCCCGTCTCGGCGATCGAAGTTCACGACCTGACGGTGGCCTACCGCACCCAGCCGGTACTGTGGGACATCGATCTCAAGTTGCCAGAGGGTCAACTGATCGCGATCGTGGGTCCCAACGGCGCCGGCAAGAGCACACTGCTCAAAGCGATTCTGGGGCTGGTCAAACCGGTCACCGGATGGGTCCGGGTCTTCGACGCCCCGTACGCGCAACGCCGATCGTGGGTCGGCTACGTGCCCCAGCGCGAAAGCGTCGACTGGGATTTCCCGACGAACGCACTGGACGTCGTGACCATGGGCCTGTACGGAAGACTCGGTTGGCTGCGTCGCCCCGGCCGCCGCGAGCGCGAGACCGCTCTGTCTTGCCTCGAGCAAGTAGGCATTCGCGATTTGGCCGGACGTCAGATCAGCCAGTTGTCCGGCGGGCAACAGCAGCGCGTCTTCCTGGCCAGAGCGCTGGCTCAGCAAGCCCGGCTCTACCTGATGGACGAGCCGTTCGCCGGAGTGGACGCCACGACCGAGCGAGCCATCCTCACCCTGCTCAACGAACTGAAACGTGAAGGACGAACCGTGGTCGCCGTGCACCACGATCTGCAGACCGTGGCCGAATACTTCGATCACGTCGTCTTGCTCAACATGCGCCTGGTCGCGGCGGGACCGGTTCGCGAAGTATTCACTCCCGAGAACTTGCACAAGACTTACGGCGGGCGTTTGACCGTGCTGACCCAGGCGACCGAGAGTCTGCTGCGCTCGCGCGCGGCCGACCCCGCGAAGCACCAGTATCGGGGCGGAAAGCGCTGATGGATCTGTCGTTCACGGCGCGCAACGTGCTGATCGGGGCGAGCTTGCTCGGTCTGACGGGGGGCGTGCTGGGCTGCTTCGCCGTGCTGCGCAGGCAGAGTTTGCTCGGTGACGCCCTCGCACACGCGGCGCTGCCCGGAATCTGCGTTGGTTACCTGCTGACTCACAGCAAAGAACCGGCTCCACTGTTTGCCGGGGCCCTGGTGGCCGGGCTGATCGGGTCGATGACCATCCAGCTGATCATCCGAAACAGTCGAATCAAGCAGGACACCGCGATCGGAATGGTGCTGTCCGTCTTCTTCGGCGTGGGGATCGTCCTGCTGACCTACATCCAGAAGTTGCCACTGGGGAACCAGAGCGGCCTCGATCACTTTCTGTTCGGTCAGGCGGCAACGCTTCTTCCCCGCGACATCCGGATCATGGGCGTGATGGCGGTGGTCGTGGTCCTGGTGACCACCCTGCTCTTCAAGGAGTTGAAACTGCTTTGCTTCGACCGCGATTTCGCGGACGCGACCGGCCAGCCAACTCGGTGGCTGGAGTTTCTGCTGACCACGTTGCTGGTGGTGGTCGTGGTCGTGGGGCTTCAAACGGTGGGCGTGGTCTTGATCGTGGCGACACTGATCACACCGGCTGCGGCCGCGCGGCAGTGGACCGAGCGCCTCGGCGTGATGCTGGTGCTGGCCGCACTGATCGGCGGCGGATCGGGGGCCGTGGGCGCGTTACTCAGCGCCAGCGTCCCGAACCTGCCAACCGGACCGGTGATCGTACTGTGCGCTAGCGCGGTGTTGATCGTATCGTTGCTCGTCGCTCCACGCCGCGGCCTGGTTTGGGCGTTCCTTGAAGAACGACGTGTGACCCGCCGCATTCGGCGCGAAAACCTGCTCAAGGATCTCTACACCTGGGGCGAGCGAAACAACGGAAGGTGGACCGATCCCGTTCCGGCAACGTTCATCATGGGGCTTCGAGGCCAGAGCGGCACGCAATTGACACAAACCGCAGGTCGTCTGCGCTCACGCGGCTTGCTGACGCCGGTTGCCGACGGCATGCTCTTGACCGACCGAGGTCTGAGCGCTGCCGAGGGTGTGGTCCGCAAGCACCGCCTCTGGGAACTTTATCTGACGCGGCGGCTCGAGTTGCCTTCGGACCACGTGCATCGTGATGCCGAGACCATGGAACACGCCCTGACCGAGGAGGACGTCGCCGCGCTCGAGAAGGTCCTGGGCCACCCGCAAGCCGATCCTCACGGCCGGCCGATACCGCCGCGGAGGGCCGCGTGAACCCCACCGTGGCAATCCTCCTGGTCGGCAGTTGTGTGGCGACCTCGTGTGCGCTGGTCGGGACGTTTCTCGTCCTACGGCGGATGGCGCTGCTCGGTGATGCGATCAGCCACGCCGTGGTACCCGGCATCGTCATCGCGTTCCTGGTAACCGGCACCCGCGCTCCCGTTCCGATGATCATTGGCGCCGGGTTGCTCGGCGTGCTCACCGTCTTCCTCGTCGAGTTGTTCAACCGCACCCAACGGCTCAAGGAGGACGCCTCGATCGGCGTGGTCTTCCCGGCACTGTTCTCGATCGGCGTCTTGCTGGTCAGCCGCTACGCCGCCGACGTCGACCTGGACCTCGACTGCGTGCTGTACGGAGAGATCGCCTACACGCCGTGGGACGTCCTGATCGTCCGGGGGTCGGAGTTCGGACCCAAGGCTCTTTGGGTCAACGGTTCGGTGCTGCTGCTCGATCTCGCTCTGGTGCTGCTGCTGTTCAAGGAACTGAAGCTCACGACCTTCGATCCCCAGTTGGCCGCGGCGCTCGGGTTCTCGCCCGTCCTCATGCACTACGTTCTGATGAGCGCGGTTTCGGTGACCGTGGTCGGGGCGTTCGAGTCGGTCGGGGCAATCCTGGTCGTCGCCATGCTGGTCGTACCGCCGGCCGCGGCCTACCTGTTGACCGACCGGCTGGGCTTCATGCTGGCCATATCCGTCGTTCTCGGCGTGATCTCTGCCGTGGGGGGATACGGTCTCGCGCGCGTTCTCGACGTCTCGATCGCGGGCGCGATCGCCACGGTGGCCGGAGGCATCTTCCTGCTCGTCTTCCTGCTGTCGCCGAGGTACGGTCTGTTGGCCCGTATGGTTCGTGAACGCCGGCTCGGTGCCGTTCTGGCCGAGCAACTACTGCTGGCGCACCTGCAGCACGGGGATCGTGCCGTCCCGATGGACGAACTGGCCTCGCGCTTTTCGTGGAGCGGCGAGCGCCTGCGCCGGACCGTCGACGGTCTGGTGACGCGCGGATGGGTCGAAGCGGGCGCCCAGGGACTGTCGCTGACCCGCGATGGCCTCGACGCCGTCGAACGCGCCGGGCAGCAACCCCTTCGCCACCAGGACGCCCCGGCCTGACCTGAACGAGGGGGCCTGACAAAAAGAAACCCGGGCCCTAAATCCTGGTTCTCGGCGACTCGTTGAGACCGGAATACAATGGGCCCGGGTAACTTCACCTTCAGAAGGAAGCAATCGGCGTACCATTCTCGGAAGGGCGTTTGGCGGCCCGGATGAAGGACGCCGGGAACAGATGCGTCATCCGGAACACGGGCCGTGTCCCCCAATCAACAGTAACGACAATCGGGAAGGCCGGTCAGAGGAGTGCCAGTAGGGCCTGACGCTCGGTCTCGGAAAGCTCCCGCTGATGCGACAGAAGCGAGACACACCAGCGTCTCGTCGCTCGAGACTCGAGTGATCCGATCAGATCGATGGCCTGCGACGTGTCCGGGACGAGGCCACGCTTCAGCGCCTCGACCAGAACCCGGCGGCGGGCCCAGTCCTGGGGAAAGACGTCGAGCAGGGCTCGAATTCGGATCGCAGTCCATCCGGGCGTGTCGTCCATCGCTCGACGAGCCAGAGCCAGTCGTCGCCCGAGTGTCGGTGCACCTCGGACCTCTTCGAACCTGAGTTCCCCATCCGGCGCCACTACGGACGTGACTGGCGTGTCGGGAACAGGAACGGGCGGTGGAGGGACAGCGGCAACCTCGATGGGGGGCGGTGCTAACGGAGGAGGCGGTGGGACGGGCTCGACCTGGCGTCCATCCGCGCTCTCCAGAAGAGATGCGGCTTCGGCTTCGACTTCGACTTCGACTTCGACCTCGACCTCGACCTCGGCTTCGAGGTCCTCCTGATCTTCGATCGCTGGTTCGGTTTCCGGCTCTTCGGTGGGCTCCTCGATCAGCACGTCCCCGACGGCCGAAGCGCTCTTCTCCAGAACCTGGCGACGCCGTTCGGGGTCACGCAGCGCTTCGATCAGCCGACCCAGGGCGTCCGGGTCCATGCCCCTGAACTTCTCGAGTGAAGGCACAAGGAATGACGCACCGACTCGTCCCTTGTGCGCGGCGATCCGGTCCAGCACCCCCTCGGCTCCGTCGGCCCCGACCGCCTTCGCCAGTTGCTTGCGTTCCGAAGGGCTGAGTTGGCGCACGCTGCGCCACGAACGGGCCAGCATCTTCATGCGCTGTAGGGGAGAGGTGGCCGCTGCCAGTTCCCGCCTCAGGTTCAGCAGTTCGTCTGCGAGGGACACGGTCTACTTCTCCGACGCGTCCGCGTCCTTCGGGGGACCCAGTTTGCTGCCGAGGTTCCTTCCGACTGCGCCCGGCAGTTTGGAGATGTCCTGCAGGAAGCTCTCGATATCCACGCCCGCCAGTTGCTGCATGATCGGCCTGAGTTGGCTGATCACCTGGACGACGTCCTCGGTCATCTTGGCCGTACCCGTGCCCTTGCCGTCGGCCCCGCCGTTGCTGATGATCGTCGTCTGCCCGGCGCGGGAGAGCGGTTCGGAAATGGCGGCGGCGATCTCGGGCAGCACCTTGAGCGCCTCGATCGAAAGGCCCGCCTCGTTGTACAGCTTCAACGCCTCGGCGAGCAGATGGCGAGCCTTGGCCTCGGCTTCACCCTTGGCCTGGATCGCCTCGGCTTCGGCGAGACCGATATCGCGACGCATCGCCGATTCCGCTTCGGCCTTGGCCAGACCCTCTGCGGTGAGCGCGTTGGCAGCCTCCTCGCGCCGCTTGCGGTCTGCCGAGGCCTCTCGTTCGACACGATATTGCGCCGCGTCGGCCAAGCGTTCCGTCTGATACTTCTGGGCGTCGGCCTTCTCGCGTACGGTCGCGTTGAGTTCCAGCTTCTGACGCTCGACTTCCTTCTCGGCGATCTTGATGTTCTGGACCTTCAACTCCATCTCACCGGCCTTCTGGGCATCGGCGTTGGCGACGTCGACGTCGCGCTTGATCGAGGCCTTCTTCATTTCCAGTTCGCGATCGGCAATGGCGATCTCGGTATCGACGGAGATGCGCTTCTGCTCCTTCTGCTGGCGCGCGGCCTCCTCCTCGACCTTGGCTTCTCGATCGGCCTCGGCCGTGGCGATGCGGGCCTCTTTCAGGGCCTGCTGGATCTTCGGCTGGCCCAGCGCATCGAGGTAGCCCTGGTCGTCCTGAATTTCCTGGAAGACGAATGAGCGGAATTCGAAACCCATGCCGTCAAGATCGTTGTGCGCCTCTTCGCGTACGCTGTCCTGGAAGCGCTTCTGATCCCGGTAGAGTTCCTCGATCGTCAGCGTACCGATGATGCCGCGCAGGTGGCCGGCCAGCGTCTCCTTGATCGTCGACTGGATCTGCGGGACCGGCATTCCGAGAAAACCCTCGGCGGCGGCGCGGATGTGATTGATGTCCCCTCGGACCTTGACCTGGGCCACGGCCTTGACGTTGATCGGAATGCCACGGACGGTGTAAACGTGTCCGAGATCGATTTCGAGGGTCATCATCTTCAGCGAAAGAAGCTCGGAACTTTCCCAACCGGGCAAGACGAACGTGCCGCCGCCGCGGACGATACGGAACGACTCGACCGCCCCGGACGCGTCGCGGACCTTCTTGCCCATCAATTTGCGCCGGCCAAAGACGATCAACGCCTCGTCGGGACCGGCTTTCTTGTAGCGCATCTTGACGACGAGATAGACGAAAAAGAAGAGCACGGAGAAGACCGCACCAACGGTGATCAGCACTCCGATCGGACCTAGAATAGACATCGCCTCGCTCCCGCATGAGCGTCTCGGGGGACGCGTGATTGGCTGTTCGGGCCCATGATACACGTGGAAACGGACCGCTATTCAATTTCGATTGCGGGTCATCGCCGTCATCTCGTGCGACATCGACGGAGCGACCGACAGCACGGGCGGGCACGCGTGCTAGAATCCCGCCGTTCGACCGACCGTGCTTCACCGACAGGACTTCGACAAGATCATGGCCAAAAGACGATTTCTCGTGACCTCGGGGCTCCCTTATTCCAATGGCCTGCTTCACGTGGGACACGTCGCCGGCGCCTACCTTCCCGCCGACACCTACGTCCGCTACCTCCGGGCGCGCGGGGACGAAGTCCTGTTCATCTGTGGCTCTGACGACAACGGCGTGGCGGCGCTGATCTCGGCCGAGAAGGAGCACAAGTCGGTCGAGGAACTGACGGCCTTCTACAACGCCCGCCAGCGCGAGGACTTCGAGAGTCTCGGCATCCGATTCGACATCTACGGTGGCACGCACCAGCCGGACTACGTCGCACGTCACGAGCGACTCAGCCAGGATTTCTTCCGCAAGATCCACGAGAAGGGCTACTTCACGAAGCGGAGCACCGAGCAACTCTACGACCCGGTCAGGAAGAGGTTTCTTCCCGACCGCTACGTGACGGGAACTTGCTATCACGTGTTGCCCGACGGCTCACCTTGCGGCTACGCAAAGGCGTACGGGGATCAATGCGAGCAGTGCGGCAACGCGATCGACCCCATTCGCCTGATCGACCCGGTCAGCGAGTTGACCGGAACACGACCCGAACCGCGCGAGACCACGCACTGGTATCTCGACCTTTCCCGCTTCGAGGGTCCGCTTCGAGAGTGGCTGGAGAGCAAACGGGAAGGCAGCCCGGGCCACCCCGCCTGGCGGGATGGGGTCCTCAATTTCACCCTGGGGCAGATCAAGGAAGGCCTGCCCGAGCGTCCGATGACGCGGGACCTGCACTGGGGCGTCCCGGTTCCTCTCGACGATCCGGATGCGGCGGGCAAGGTCCTGTACGTCTGGTTCGACGCCCCGATCGGCTACGTTTCGTTCACGGAAACCCTGTGCGAGAAGGACGGGGCGGGCGATCACGGCTACGAGCGTTGGTGGAAGGATCCCGACTGCCGCATCGTTCACTTCATCGGCGAGGACAACACCGTCTTCCACGCCTTGATCTGGCCGGCGATGCTGATGGCCGAAGGAACCTACGAACTACCCTGGCAGGTCGTCGCCAACAAGTTCCTGAACATCCGCTCCCCCGGCAAGGAAGAAGAGAAGATCAGCAAGAGCCGCGGGACCGCGATGTGGATCTCGGCCTACTCGAAAGCATTCGACCCTGACCCGTTGCGGTACTACCTGACGGCGATCGCCCCGGAAGCGACCCGCACGGCGTTCGACATCAACGACTTCGTCGCGCGCAACAACGGGGAGTTGCTGAACGCCCTGGGGAATTTCATCAACCGGACCTTGACCTTCGCGCATCGTTACCACGACGGGAGGGTCCCCGAGCCAGGCCGACGCGAAGAGGTGGACCTCGCACACCTGGCCTTGATCGCCGAGCAGCACGCCAAGGTGACGGACTGCATCGAGGCCTTTCGATTCAAGGCTGGCCTGGGAGAAATCATGGCGCTGGCTCGCGCCTCCAACGTCTATTTCGATCGCAAACAACCCTGGAAGCAGCGCAAGGAAGACATGGCGGCCTGCGGCACGACCGTCAACATCTGCGTCCAGACGGTTCGCGCGCTTGCGACGATGATGGCCCCGTTCCTCCCCTTCTCCGCCGACAGGTGTGCGGAGATGCTCCAGTTGCCGGAAAGGCCCTTGCCGTGGGACGACGCCACGAACGAGATCCCGGCTGGCCACGCCCTCGCGGAACCGGTGATTCTCTACAAGAAACTGGATGCTGCCGAGCTGGTTTGAACAGAACAGGGATCAGAATCGGGCGCGGTAATACAACCCGTACCAGGCGTCCTCGGCATCGTACTGGATCGCGATGCGGGTGTAGACCACGGACGAGCGGCTGAAACCGACGTCGACCGAACCGTGCCCGTCGATCTCGAACTCCGTCGTGGTTTCCCCGTGCCGGTAGCGCAACCCGACCTGGGGCATCAAGCTGGAGACTCCGACGGAGAAACCCAGATCACGGTGCGACCGACGCCCAGACTCCGCCCCGGTTCCCTTTCCCATCTCCGAAACGGCGGACGACAGCTTCTTGGACAACGGCATCGACAGCAGCCGGCGCTCGATATCGGTCCACTCGAGGACAAATTCTTTCAGTGCGCGGGTCGTCGCACGCTCGAGAGTCCGTCGGGCCGAATCGGTGACCGCTGCGTGCATCGTGTCGCGTTCGAGTTCGACACCGACCCCCGGGAGGTTCTGGTACACACTACCCATCCCTCTGAACTGGTTTCGCAGTTCCGGCATCAGGTGCGTGTCGTAGAACCGCACCGAAGCCCGCCGGGACCGATCGATCTGGAGTCCTGCCGGACGAAACCCGTTCACCTCGGCCCGACCCGAGCCGGGGGCGAGTCGCATCGTCTGCATCCGGATTTCGGGGAGACTGGCCGTTCTCAGGCGCTCCGGTTCGGCGGCACTGGCGGCGGCGCAGCACACCAGTCCCGCGATGGCGATCATCACCGCTTTGAGAAACGCCGCTTCGATCCCGGTGGTCTCGCGGCCGCATGGGCGTATCGACCTCAACGGGTACATTCCCTCCTGCAATCTTTGTACGCCCTTCTGAGTGCCGGAACAAGTGACAAACGATTACACCGCGGTAACGAGATCCGCAGCCGCGAAAGCCTGGAATTCCGCAACGGAATATCGAATGGGTATCGACACGCAAGCCCTGTCTTTTCAAGAGTTATGCACCGTCGTCGTTTTCTGGATCGTCCGCCGTTTTCCTGATTGGAGCGGGCCGGCCGCTCCGATGCGACGCGGGCGCGATAGAATCACGCCATGACCAGCCTCGCCAACGGCCGAAGGGCCCACAAAACGGAAGGCCCACCCGAGTGACACTTCTCGTACTTTACGTCGTCTTCGCTCTGGGGATCTCGTTCCTCTGCTCCCTGCTCGAAGCCACCCTGCTGTCGGTACGCATCGTGTGGCTCACTGAGAAGCAGGCGGAGGGAAATCGTGGCGCAGGCCTTCTGCTGGATCTCAAACAGTCACGGATCGACGACGCACTCAGTGCGATCCTGACTCTGAATACCGTGGCGAACACTCTCGGCGCGACCCTGGCCGGGGCCCAGGCCGCGCACGTGTTCGGAAGCGCCTGGGTCGGAGTCTTCTCGGGTGTGCTGACCCTGCTGATTCTCGTCGTCTCTGAGATCATCCCCAAGACGCTCGGAGCGGTCTACGCCGGACCACTGTCGGGAATGGTGGGCTGGATCCTCTCGTTCCTCGTGCGGATGATGGGGCCCGTACTGTTCCTCTCGCGAGCCATCACGGGGCTGCTCACGCGAGGCGGCGCACAGGGATTGTCACGGCGCGAACTGGCCGCCGTGATCGGGATGGCCAGCCGGGAAGGCGTGATCTCGCCTGAAGAGTCGGCGATGTTCACCAACCTGCTGCGATTCAACACCGTCCAGGTCGAGGACGTGATGACCCCGCGCACGGTGACGTTCATGCTGTCGGCCGACGCAACGATCGCAGAGATGCTCGCCGAACCCGAGGCCGAGGTGTTCAGCCGAATCCCGCTGTATCGCGAGGACCGCGACAACGTGGTGGGTTACGTGCTGCAACGAGACGTGCTGAGGGCCGTCGCGGAGCACTGCGACCGCGAGCTTCCGCTCAGTCGATTCATGCG
>Ga0316198_10002893_pt1 | contig 10400 bp, 9 predicted proteins | sample OudBieAanoxic_MG_FD_204935 | JGI IMG/M metagenome (GOLD analysis project Ga0316198, IMG submission 204935) | Coastal sediment microbial communities from Oude Bieten Haven, Netherlands - site A anoxic | ecosystem: Environmental > Aquatic > Marine > Coastal > Sediment | place: Netherlands...
AGGTCCAGTACGACATGTTCTTCGCCGGCGCGCTGAAGCGCGAGCCCTTCGAGATGCGGGCGGAACTCGACCGGATCATCAAAAGACACGCCAATTCGCCGATTCAGAAGTACGCTCAGCGGTTCCACCTGAACACGCTGGTCAGCAGATTCAACAGTCTATCCGAACTCTGGGGCAAGACAATCCGTGCGCGCGAGGAAGGAAACCGCCCGGCTCCCGCCATGAGCGATCACGAGGGGCCTCGAGAGCGGTTGGTGGCCCGCTGCCGCTTCCACGACGGCAAGACCGACCAGGCCGAGTTGCAGCACCTGTACAAGCGCTTCGCCGAGACGCGCGAACGCCTGGACGCCGGAAAACGGGTCGTTTCCTTTGAGAAATTCGCCCTCGGCGTCGCAAATCAGTCAGAGAGGTTGCAGAAACAGTCAGGGTGCGCTGAAATTGAACTGCGCGTGGTCGTCCACGACCACAAAGTCCTGGTGAAGGCGCGCCCCGGCGGCTGACCGGCGGGTATCGTCTTCCGGGGGGTTTTGATGAGACAGTTCGCCCGGCTGATGGTTGCTCTGTTCCTGCTGGTCGCCCCGACGGCCGCGGTCCTGGCCCAGGACTCCGGCGTGCCCGAGCCGAAGACTGAAAAGCAAAAGGCAAAGGAAGCGCGGATCGAGCAGTACCTGATCAAGAAGGAACAGCGTCTGGCCGAGAAAGAGGCGCGCGAGTTCGAGAAGCAGGAGCAGAAGGCGGCAGCCCTGGCGGCGTCCGACCAGGCCGCTGCGATGCAAGGTGTCGTAACGCCCAGCAGCGACCTGCCCAAGGAACTGGCCATGGCGCAGGGTGCGGTGCGCGCCAGTTCGGTCGGCCAGGACCCGTCGGTGCAACGCTACCTGGACCTGATCGATCAGCAAGAAGCTTCGGCCTACGAGTTGGCGGCTTTCGGAAACTTCCTGGCCGAAAGCGGGCTGCGCCCCGAGGCGCTGGTCTACTACTCCGTGGCCGTTGACCTTGTCCAGGACGACCCGGTCCTGTGGCTCAACCTGGGATCGCTCCACCGGCAACTTGGCGATCTCTCTGCGGCCACCAGCGCCTACGGCCGGGTGCTGCAACTCGACCCGAACAACGCCCTGGCCCACTACAATATGGCCACGATCTTCGACGCCCAGAAGAAATACGAAAACGCGATCGAGGCCTATACCGTGGCGTTGACGCTCGACCCGTCGCTCGGCGACCCGAAGCACAATCCCCAGGCCGCGAACAACACCCGCCTGCTGGCGGTCAAGATGATGCTGTACCAGCAAGGCACCGGCAGCATCGGCACCTCCCTGGTCGACATTCCCGAGGGTCAGCTCGATCGCGACGAGTGATTTACGAGCGGTTTGCCCGCCCGGTCCGGCTTGTCTAGAATCCGCCTCCTATGTTCGTTCTCAGAGCGTTCGTCGTGTTGTGCTCTTTGTTCTCGCTGACCGCGGGTCCGGTCCTGGCGTGGACTCCGGAAACCCGCGTCCAGATGGCCGACGAGGCCATCAAATTCATGCCTCACTCGTTGCGCCTCGCGCTCGAAAAGCACCGTCGGTCAGTGATGCGAGGGGTCCTCGAGCCGATGGTCCACGAAGACGGACCGGCGCACCAGGCGCCCTGGCTCGACGGCACGCTCGACCAGCAGCTGGCATCCGAAGCCCAATCGCTGGTCTCCGCCCTGGGGAGCCAGACGTCCTTCGAACGGGCCTCCGAGCACTTCGGCCGACTGAGCCATTTCGTGATGGACGCCTCCTTTCCGCCGGGTGTCGGTGACGACGGAGGTCCGCGCTACGCCGACTTCGCCACCTATTGCGAACTCAAGCTCGAGAAGTTCCCGCTGGTCTTCTACGGGCACCAGGACGAAGCGCTGGCCGAAGGAGACTTCAGACGGTTCGCTCGGCGCGTGATGGACCACGCACGTGTCGAAGATTCACAGCTGTCCCGGGCCTACGCCAAGTCGGGCGACACGCCCGGCATCGAGATCTTCGACGACCGGTCCATCCCCTTTGCCGTGGGTTCGCTGTCCTACTCCCACTGTGTGACCGACATCGTGCGGGCCTGGCTCGCCGTCTGGCGCCTCGCCGGCGGCGACATGGGTCGCACGCCCTATCTGGAACCCGCAACCGAGTCATCGACTTCAGGAGACCCGTGATGGAAAACCCGATCCGGCGCGCGCTGGTCAGCGTCTTCGACAAGGACGGCGTGATCGACCTGTGCAGGCGACTTCAGGCACTCGACATCGAGATTCTCTCCAGTGGCGGGACGGCAAGACTGCTCGGCGGCGAAGGCATCGCCGTGACGACGGTGTCGGACTACACGGGCTTCCCGGAACTGCTCGGCGGCCGGGTCAAGACGCTGCACCCCCGAATCCACGGCGGCATCCTGGCCCTGCGCTCGAATTCGCAGCACATGACCGACCTGAAGGAGAACGACATCTCGCCGATCGACCTGGTGGTGGTCAACCTCTACCCGTTCGAGAAGACCGCCGCGACCGAGGGCATCGGCGTCAGCGACGTGGTGGAGATGATCGACATCGGCGGCCCCGCGATGATCCGCGCCGCCGCCAAGAACTTCCCCCACGTGGGAGTCATCGTCGATCCGGCCGACTACGACGCGGTGGCGGGCGAGATCGAATCCAGCGGGCAACTCGGCGACGCGAGCCGCGTCCGGCTGGCGGTCAAGGCGTTCCGGCACACGGCGGCCTACGACAGCGCGGTGCACGCCTATCTGGACGGGCTCGAGATCGACGGGGCCGAGGCCCCGGAAGCCGATCGTCTTCCCGAACGGATGACCTTCGAGTTCGTCAAGGCCCAGGACCTGCGCTACGGAGAGAACCCGCACCAGAAGGCCGCGTACTACCGCGACCCGCGGGGCGGGGGGCCCAGCCTGGCCTCTGCCAAACAGCTTCAGGGCAAGGAACTCTCGTTCAACAACATCCTGGATTTCGACGCGGCGCTCGGGCTGGCGGCCGAGTTGCCCGAGGGCGGCTGCGTGATCATCAAGCACGGCAACCCCTGCGGCACGGCGCTCGGTACCGAGACCAAGGCCAGTTTCGAGCGTGCCCTGGCTTGCGACCCTCTCAGCGCCTTCGGTGGCGTGATCGCCTTCAACCGCCGGGTGGACCATCGCGCGGCAGAATCCGTGGCCGAGCACTTCTTCGAAGGTGTGATCGCACCGAGCTTCGAAGAGGACGCCCTGGCCGTACTGGCGCGAAAGAAGAAGCTGAGGCTGCTGGAGATGGGCGACCTGGCCAAGTTCCGCCGCGGCGGCATGGACCTGCGCCGGGTCAGCGGGGGGTTACTGGTCCAGGAATGGGATCGCGTCGATGAGCGAGTGCGGGATGCCGAGGTGGTAACCAAACGCCAGCCGACCGAAAGCGAATGGCGCGCGCTGGAATTCGCCTGGATCGTCGCCAAACACGTCAAGTCGAACGCGATCGTCTATGCGCTGGAAGACCGCACGCTGGGTGTCGGCGCAGGACAGATGAGCCGGGTCGATTCGGCGAAGATCGGGATCGAAAAGGCCCAGAGTTCGCTGGAAGGTGCGGTCATGGCCTCGGACGCTTTCTTTCCCTTCCGTGATGGAATCGACGTCGCGGCAGAGGTCGGGATCCGGGCCGTGATCGAGCCGGGTGGATCGATCCGCGACAAGGAAGTCATCGCCGCCGCCGACGAGCACGGCATGACGATGGTATTCACCGGGCGCCGCCATTTCCGACACTGAACCGACGACAAGGGTGCGGTGGCGGCGCCCGGTAAAGTTCAGTCGTTTATCGCGCGAGGATGCAGGGAGCGGGCGGCGTCGAAGTACGCCTCGGTCTGGGCCTCGAAGCAGGTCCCGCTGAGTTCCAGGGCCCACTGTAGATCTCTGTCGGTCGGATCGACCTGCTGGGCCTCACGCAGATTCGAGCGCGCCAGGCGGCAGTCGCCACTCTTCAGCGCACGTAGTCCCATGTTGTACCACCCGTTGAACTTGAAGCGTTCGAAGCGTTCGGCCTCGGCCTCGTCAAAGGGGGAAATCCTGTACAGGATTCTCAGAGCGTTCCGGTAGTCGCCGTCGTTGAAGGCCTGGATCGCCATCCCTCGCTGTTCGAGTTCCTCTTTTTGTTCGCGGTAGAACTCACCGGCCGCATCGAGCCTGCGCCGGGCCACCTCGTTCTGTGGGTCCAGCTTCAGCGCCTCGTTGTAGGCCAGCACGGCAGCGGCGTAGTCGCCGTCTTCGTAGGCGGCGTCCGCGCGGTCCAGCACCTCGTCGAGATAGCCCGCCGGCACGCTCGCCGCGGCGGCAGCGGGTGAAGGGTCGGGGTCTGCCGGTTCCGTCGGCACCGGATCGGTGGATCCTCCGACGATGGCTTCCACGTCGAGGATCGGTGGCGGTGCGGCCAGCGCGGTGTCCTCCGCTTCGCTATCCCCGCCCGAGCCGCCCAAGAACTGCAGGGCCACGTAGCCACCACCCATCGCCAGCAACACGATGCCGGCGATCATCAGCCACTTGTTCATCGAGAGCTTGGGTTTGGCTGCGGTATCCAGCGCGGGTTCTTCGGCCGGATCCGACTCGACCAGATCGAATTCTTCCTCCGCCGCCCCGGTCGAGATTCCGTCGATCTCTTCGACGACGGCTTCGTCGTCGGGTTCGACGAGTTGCGGTGCGCCGAGGCCGAGGCTCTCACCGCCTTCGCCTTCGAAGTCGACCATGCCGTCTGCGATCTGCGCTGCCGACGCGGGCTGCTGGGTCGGTTCGACGACGGGATCCGCAAGCAAGTCCTCGGCGATCTCGGGAGAGTCGATCGCCGCCGCCGGGGCTGCTGCCAAAGGTTGCGCCGGAACCTCGCGGCCCTGCGCGGCCGACTGGGCTTCCAGTTCGGAGCGGATGTGGTTGGCGAACGTCTTGGCCGCTTGGTTACCCGCGTCGAGAATCGCCAGACGATCCAGGACGATCAAAGCTTCCGCACGCTCACCGGCTTCGTAGTGCTCCAGCGCCTCGGCCATCAACTCGTCGGCCCGCCCCTGAAGTTCCTCGGCGCTGATGGTCTCGGGCTGGTTGGCTGCCGGTTGCGGCGGCCCGGGCTGCTCCGCCGGAGGGGCGCTCGGTGGTGCGGGTGCTTCGAAGTTGAACGCCGCGTCGATTGCGGATGCCGTTTCATCATTGGCCGGGCGGTCCGCGCCGTCGAGGTTGAACTCTTCGTCGCTCATGCCCGGGAAACTCGGGTCCGTCCCGGTGGTCTCGGAATCGACAGAGAGGTCGAATTCCATCGCGCCCACCTCGGCAGGTTGTGCCGGAGGAGCGGGGGGGGGCTCGACCGGTGAAGCCGCCTGCTGCGGCGCCTTGTCCATCCAGTCCGTCGATGCGCCGTCTCCCAGCAACTCGTCCAGCTCGTCGAGTTCCTCGTCCAGGTCCTCGCCGATACCGAACCCGAGGCCCTGTTCAGCCGGGGTCCCCTGGGGCGGCGGGGTCCCCTGGGGCGGCGGGGGTGGGGTAACGGTCACCTGAGGCACGACGCCACCCTCTTCCTGAACGAGCAACTCGCACAGGCGGACGCCTTCGCGAGCGCGTTCGTCCCTGGGATCGATCTGCAGGAGCTGTCGCCAGGCGCCGAGCGCCGCGGCGTACTCTCCCTGCAGATACAGCGTGGAGGCCTGCTGGTGGAGGGCTTCGAGGCGTTTGTCTTGCTGTTCCATAAATTTTCTGGTCCGCGAACTTCCGCCGACGCAGGACGGCGCCCACACGGTTCCCCGGATTGGCGAATATAGGTCCCGTCGCCTGGACGGGCAATCCGGCGGCGACGGAAGATTCAGGCGGAGTGGACGGTGTGTTCTGCGAGGAACTTCTGACGGCATTCTTCCGAGCAGAAATAGTGCTCGTCGGAGTCCAACCGAGCCGTCAGCGCACGGGATTTCGGCAAAAACGTGTTACAGACGTGGTCGCGAACCATCGGCCCGAGGTCCCGAACCGGCTGGTCCGGGTGAGCGATCCTCGGGCCCTGGGTCTGCTGCATTCGCCTGGTCAACTTGCGCATCCACCACATCAGGGCGCCCACGGCGAACACGAGGAACAGCAGTCTTCGGATCACGTCACACCTCAACCACCGGCGGCGGCGCGCTCGCTTTCGAGCGCACTTCGAAGCTCGTCGGTGCGGGGCGGTCTGGGGTTCATCGCCTCGAGTTCCCGAAGCGCCGCGTCGGCACGGTCCCATTGATTGAGATCGAACCCGGCCACGATCACCACGTTGAAGCGAGACTGGTGGTGGTCGGGGTTCAATCCGCTGGCCCCCTCGAACATTTCGAGCGCCTGCTCGTACTGTCCCAGGCTTCGAAGGCACACGCCGAGGTCGGTCATCACGTCGGGATTGTCGGGCTGCAGTTCCAGGGCCTGCCGGTAGTAGCCGACCGCCTGGTCCCACATCTGAACATCGTAGTGCAGGTTACCCAGCCGGACGAAGGCCGCCACGTTGTGCGGATCGTCCTGGATCATCCGCTTGAGTTGATTGATCTCCCCGACCATCGGCGCCGAGCTGGCGGCCTGACCCATGGCCTGACCCTGGGCCGGCGGCCCGGTCGGCGCAGGTGCGGCGGCCGCGGCGGTGGGTCCACCGAGATCGGGCGTCGCGTACCAGGTGTGGTAAACGCCGAATCCGAACAGGAATCCGAACGCCAGTCCGCCGAGCAGAAATATCAGTTGGTCTTTTCTCACTAGGAAATGCTCTCCATATCGGTCCCCAGGTCCAGCAATGGACGTTAACCGAGCCCGCGCGAACCGTCAAGCGGGGGGCGGGCCGCGCGTGTTAGACTCCGGCGGGTCATGAAGACCGCCGACTCCGCGGGTTACGAAACTCGGCCCAACCTCTACGGCCTCGATCGACCCGCACTCGAGGCCTGGATCGAGGCGCACGGCGCACCCGTGTTTCACGGGCGCCAGATCTACCGCTGGATCTACGAGCGTGGCGTCGTCAATCCCCAGGGTTGGACGGACCTGCCCGGGGCCCTGCGCGACCTCGTCGGCCGGCATGCGGTCGTCGATCCCGGCACCGTCCTTGACCGACGCGAGGCCACCGACGGAACGGTCAAATTCGAGGTCGGTCTGTCCGACGGGCTGTCGGTCGAGGCCGTCCACATGGTGCAATCCGACCGCGTGACCCTGTGCATCTCGAGCCAGGTCGGTTGCGCCCTGGCCTGCGACTTCTGCCTGACCGGCAAGATGGGTCTTCGGCGTCACCTCACGCGCGGCGAGATCCTGGGCCAGGTCGGTTTGATCCGGCAGGAACGCGGCATGGGCGACCGACCGTTCAACATCGTTTTCATGGGCATGGGCGAACCGTTGCACAACTACGATGCGGTGCTCGGCGCCTACCGCGTCTTGACCGACGACGCCGGCTTCGGCCTCTCGCGAAAACGGGTGACCGTCTCGACATCGGGCCTGGTTCCGCAGATCGAGCGCCTCGCCGACGAGCCTTCCGGACCGCGTCTTGCCGTGTCGCTCAATGCGACGACGGACGAACTTCGCGACCGCATCATGCCGATCAACCGCAAGTACCCGATCGCGAAATTGCTCGAGGCCTGCCGGCACTACGCCCGCACGACGGGGAATCGCTTCACGCTGGAGTACGTCCTGCTTGGCGGAATCAACGATTCGGATGCCGACGTCGAGCGCCTGGCGCGCATGGTCCGCGCCCTGCCGGCCAAGCTGAACCTGATCCCCTTCAACGCTGTCGAGGAACTGCTGGACTACCGTTCGTCGTCCCGCAAGCGCGTCCTGTGGATTCGGGACCGGTTGCTCGACGAACGCGTACCCGTCAGCATCCGCTGGAGCCGAGGCGCGGACGCCAGGGCCGCGTGCGGTCAGCTCGCATTGTTGAAACCCGGACGGAAGCTCGAATCGAGGAGGACCGAACCATGATCGACCTGAACGGACGAGTCGCCCTGGTGACGGGGGGATCACGAGGTATCGGCAAGGCGTGTTGCGAGATGCTGGCGCGAGCCGGAGCGCGCGTGGCCGTCAACTACCGCGTGGAGCGACCGTGGGCCGAGTTGCTCGTCCAGAGGATCGAGGAAGCCGGCGGAGAGGCCTTTTCCCTCAGCGCCGACGTTTCACAGGCGGAGGACGCCAACATGATGGTCGACGAGACCGTCGATCGATTCAGCCGCGTCGACATCCTGGTCAACAACGCCGGCATCTGGAAAGGCGACGCGGTCGAAGAGATCAGCGACGCCGAGTGGAACGAGATGATCGGGATCAACTTGACCGGCACGTTCAACATGATCCGGGCCGTCGTCCCCTACATGAAGTCCTCGGGCGGCGGGCGCATCATCAACATCTCGAGCACCGCGGGCCAGAGGGGCGAGGCGCTGCACTCCCATTACGCGGCGAGCAAGGGAGCGGTCATCGCGCTGACCAAGTCGCTCGCCGCGGAACTGGCCGGCGACGGCATCCTGACCAACTGCGTGGCTCCGGGCTGGGTCGAGACGGACATGAGCGAAGCCGTACTGGAACAGGATCGGGATGCGGTCACCTCGGCCATCCCGTTGGGACGCGTCGGTACACCGGAGGAGATCGGTGGCGCGGTGCTGTTCCTGGCCTCGGACCTGTCCACCTTCGTCAACGGAGAGATCCTCAACGTCAACGGCGGCGCGGTATTGTGCGGTTGATCGGCGACCGGGGTCAGTTGTTGGCGCGGCGCACGGCCAGGCACAGCAACGATTCGCCCGACTCCGCCCGCTCGTAGGTCTCGTCGAGGATCCGCCGGATACGGACGCCGCGAAATCCCGCGCGACGCAGGCGGTATTGCAGTTCGATCTCGTGAAGGCGTTCGGCGTCGAACTGCGCTCCGTCGCTTCGCAGGAGCATCTCGCGAGCCACCCGTTCTTGCCGCGCAGCCGGGAAGGTGGCCAGCAACAGCCCTCCCTCGACCACGCACCCACGGGCCCGTTCGAGCGCGACGTCAAGATCTTCCAGGGTGGGTCGCGCCAGCGTCTCGACGGCCAGCACGACGTCGTAGCGGTGGCATGAGGGCCGGATCACGTCGAGCGTCTGAAGCGACGATCCGCCTTCGAGAGCTTCGGACTCGGTCCACAAAGGACTGACACGCTCGACGGCCTCGTCGATCAGGACCACGCCGGCGAAGTGACCCGAGAGGAACTGCAGACAGGATGCACCGGCCCGCCCCACGTGCGCAATCGTCTTGATCTCGCGACCGGGCACTCCGGCCAGGATCTCGTGCACCAGTTCGAACTGGGCCGCAACCGACGGACGCCCGTCACGGTCGCCACGGATCCACCAGTTCCAGTCGTCGCTTCCCCAGGTCACTTGTCGACTCTCCTCTGCTTCTCACCCCTCGGAGGGTAATGTGAGACCCGCCGAAGGAGGGATCAACGCATCGAGATGTATTTTTTGGCCTTAGGTCTTCATCTCGGCCAGGAAGGTCGCGTTGCTGTCGAACTTCCCGAGACGGCCGGTCAACACGTGCATCGCTTCGGCAGGCTTGAGCGGAGCGAGCGCCCGGCGTAACAGCGTGACCATTTTGTACTCGTCGGGCGTGAACAGTTTCTCTTCCTTTCGCGTTCCGCTGGCGCTGATGTCGATGGCGGGGAAGATGCGGCGATCGAACAGGCCGCGGTCCATCACGATCTCGGTATTGCCGGTGCCCTTGAATTCCTGGAAGATCACCTCGTCCATCCGCGAGCCGGTGTCGATCAGCGCGGTCCCGATCACCGTCAACGACCCACCTTCGTGCGCCTTGCGAGCCGCCCCGAAGAAACGCCGTGGTTTTTCCATCGTCCTGGCGTCGATCCCACCGCTGAGCACGCGACCGGAGTTGCGCTGTTCGGCGTTGTAGGCCCGGGACAGGCGCGTGATCGAGTCGAGCAGGACCACGACGTCGCGCCCGTATTCCACCAGTCGCTTGGCGCGCTCGAGAACGATCTCGGCGATCTGCACGTGGTTGCGAGCCATCTCGTCCGACGAGGACGCGATGACCTCGCCGTTGACGTTGCGCCGCATGTCGGTCACTTCCTCGGGACGTTCGTCGACGAGCAGCACGATCAGGTGGATCTCGGGATGGTTCTCCGAGATCGAATGCGCGATCTTTTGTAGCAGAACCGTCTTGCCTGCCTTCGGCGGGGCGACCACCAGGCAGCGTTGCCCTTTGCCGATCGGCGCGATCAGGTCGACGACGCGTGTCGAGATGTCATCGCCGGCAACCTCCAGGCGAATCCGTTCGGTCGGATCCTCCGCCACCAGGTCCTTGAACGGCGTGTGCTCCGGCAACTCCTCAGGCGCCACCCCGTTGATCTTTTCGATCTTGACCAACCACGGCGCGCGCCCGGGATTGGAATCCGGAGCGGCAAGCCCGGCCAGTTCCAGACCGGTTTCGAGTTGCATCTCCTGGATCAACTCGC
>Ga0316198_10002894_pt1 | contig 10400 bp, 8 predicted proteins | sample OudBieAanoxic_MG_FD_204935 | JGI IMG/M metagenome (GOLD analysis project Ga0316198, IMG submission 204935) | Coastal sediment microbial communities from Oude Bieten Haven, Netherlands - site A anoxic | ecosystem: Environmental > Aquatic > Marine > Coastal > Sediment | place: Netherlands...
TCGCAGGCTCTGAGATTGATCCGCAACACCGATTCGAACCGGCACGTTCTCATTGCCAACCGAACACCCGGGCGTGCAAAAGAGTTGGCCGACGGCGACCCCTACACCGAAGCCCTTTTCATGGATGCGACTCTCGCCAACCCGCCGGCCGTCGGTCTGGTGGTCGCCGCGACATCCGCCGATGAAATCATGCTGACCGCGGCACAGGTGGAATCCCTGCGATCTCAGCTTGAAGGCGACGAGCCCCTGCTCCTCGTCGATCTTGCCATGCCGCCGAATCTCGACCCCGCCTCGCGGACGATCCCCGGCGTCGATCTTCACGGCATCGAGCAGATGAGGCAGGAAGCGGAGCGCAACCGAAAGCTCCGGCTCGCCGAGATGGATCGCTGCGAGAAGATGGTGGACCACCAGATCGAGACCCTGCGCCGCCACCTCCTCGACCGCGCCCTCTCCCCCGCCGCCCAGGGTATTCACCAGAACTTCCGAGACGTCGCCGACAGAGCGCTCAAACACAGCCTCAACAAGGAACTCTCTCATCTCGATGCCGACGACCGCGAGGCCGTCGAGCGCATGACAGAGGCTCTCGTCAAACGCCTCGTCCAGGTCCCACTCAGGGGTCTCAAGGGCGCTGCGTGGCACCATTCGAGCGCGGTCATCGACGGCTTCATGAAGGGTCTCAACGGGGACCAGGACAAGGGCGGGGGGCAGTCTTCATGAGCGTTTCGTTGTGTTTGGGAACGCGGGGTTCGGACCTCGCTCTCTGGCAGGCGCGCCACGTCGCCGCCATGCTCGAAACGCAGCTCGGAATCGCCTCCTCGATCGAGATCATCAAGACCCGTGGCGACCGCATCCAGAATGTCGCGTTTTCCAAGATGGAGGGCAAGGGGTTCTTCACCAAGGAGCTCCAGGAAGCCCTGCTCGACGGCCGGGTCGATCTCGTGGTCCACTCGCTCAAGGATCTCCCCACCGAGGAGCCCGTCGGGCTTGAGGTCGTGGCCATCTCGGAGCGCACCAATTCGGCCGATCTGCTGCTTGCCCGTGGAGGCATTATCGACCGCACCCCGGAAAATCCTATGGGGCTCCCCGGTGGAGCAATCCTCGGCACGTCGTCCCTGCGTCGGGCGGCCCAGACTCTCGCGTTGTGTCCTGAGATCGAGGTCAAGGCCCTGCGCGGCAACGTCCCGACCAGGATCGGAAAGCTCCGCAACGGCGGCTATGACGCCATCCTCCTCGCCGCCGCGGGTGTCGGGCGGCTCGAGCTCGATCTGACGGGACTCGATGTCGTCGAACTCCGTCCCGAGGTGATGCTCCCCGCGCCGGGCCAGGGAGCCCTGGCCATCGAGACCCGCGCCGACGACGAGCTGACCCGACCCCTGAAGCAGCTCCACGACGCCACGGTGGCAGATCATGTCAATGCCGAACGCCGTCTCCTCGAACTCCTCGGCGGTGGTTGTCACCTCCCCCTGGGCTGCCTCGCCGAGTCCGCCGCCGGCGGAATCCGTCTCCAGGCCGTCCTCGGCAAAATCGACGAGGCTGTGACCAACGCCACCGTCACGCGGGTCGGCGCTGTTTCGCCCGAACCCACGCTCGCCGCCGACGCGTGCTTCGAGGCGCTCCGTCTGGCCGGCGCTGTGACCGATCCCTGATGAACCGCTTCGTTCTCATCACCCGCCACCCCGCCGATTGCACCCAACTTCAGGAAAAACTCACGCCCAGCGGCATCACCCTCCGTCCGTACCCCGTGCTTCGGCTCGAGGATGTGGAGAACGACGCGGGCTGGGACGCGGTCGACAGAATCGCCCGTTCCGACGACCGACCGGTGTGGCTGTTCATGGCCTCGCCCCGTGCCCCCGAACGAGTTGTCGCACAGTGTCGGAAACGCAACACCGAGTGGCTGCTCGACATCCCCGTCGCGGTAGTCGGTGCGGGCACCGCCGCCGCATCGTCCGCGGCCGGTCTCGAACCGGATCTTATCGGACCGGGAACCGGTATCGGGCTGGCCGAGGCCTTCACCGCGAAGCTGACCGCACCCTGCACGGTGATCTACGCTTGCGGCCACCACCGACGTCCCGAGCTTCCGGATGCGCTCAAAGCCGCCGGTCACACGGTGGTGCCGCTGGTGGTCTACCGCATGCGAGCAACCCCCGCGCGTGAACTGCCTCCCCTTGGGCCCAGCCTCGACGCGGTGGTTGTCACCTCTCCCCGCGCCACCCGGCTTTACCTCGACGGCGTGGGAGGCCATCCACTCCCATGTCCCCACTGGGCCCTGGGACCGACGACCCGCGACGCGGCCCGATCCCTCGGCATCGAATGTCTGATCCCGCCCGAACCCAGTATCGATTCCCTTGCGGAGGAGCTATGTCGGATTTGATCGTGAGACCGCGCCGCTTGCGCACGACCCCCGCCCTGCGCGACCTCGTCGCCGAAACGCGGCTCGACTCGAAGATGCTCGTGCAACCTCATTTTGTTGTTCCCGGGAAAGGGGTATCCCACCCCATCGACGCCATGCCCGGCATCGCCCACCAGTCGGTCGATAAACTGGTCGAGACCGTGACCGCCGACTACGATCTCGGGATCCGCACCACACTCATCTTCGGTGTACCCGATGAGGACGAGAAGAGTCCCGACGGACACGCGGCGTCGGCCGACGGCAATGTAGTTGCCACGGCGGTTGCCGCGCTCAAAAAGCGTTTCGGCCAGGATCTCACCGTGATGACCGATGTCTGCCTCTGCGCCTACACCGATCACGGCCATTGCGGGCTGATCAAAGACGGCAGAATCGACAACGACTCCAGCCTCCCCCACCTTGCCGCCATGGCGTTGTCCCACGCCCGCGCCGGTGCCGACGTGGTCGCGCCCTCGGACATGATGGACGGCCGCATCGCCGCCATCCGCGACGTCCTCGACGACGACGGTCTCGTTGAGACCGCGATCATGTCCTACTCGGTCAAGTACGCCTCGGCCTACTACGGGCCCTTCCGCGAGGCCGCTCATTCGGCGCCATCCATGGGCGACCGGCGGTCCTATCAGATGGATGCCCGCAACCGGCGTGAAGCCCTGCTCGAGGCCCAACTCGATGTCGAGGAGGGCGCCGACATCCTCATGGTCAAACCCGCGCTGGCCTATCTGGATGTCGTCTCGGATCTCGCCGAGACCTTTCCGCTTCCGCTGGCGATCTACAACGTCTCGGGCGAGTACTCCATGGTCAAAGCAGCGGCTGAGAAAGGCTGGATCGACGAGCGCGCCATCGTCCTCGAAAACTGGCATGCCTTCCGCCGCGCCGGCGCCGATATCCTCATCACCTACCACGGCCGCCTCGCGCTTTCCGAGGGTTGGCTGTGACCGCCGGGCCGCGTTCGTCGGAACTCTACGCCCGAGCCTGCGAGCTCATGCCGGCGGGGGTCAACTCGCCAGTGCGTGCCTTCGGCTCGGTCGGCGGGGAACCGATCTTCTACGCCGAGGCTGCGGGCTGTCGCTTTACCGATGCCGACGGCCGGAGCTTTATCGACTACGTCGGATCCTGGGGTCCCCTGATCCTCGGCCACGCCCATCCCGCGGTCATCGAGGCGGTCCAAACCTCCGCCGCCAAGGGAACCTCCTATGGCGCGCCTTGCGTCGAAGAGGTCACCCTCGCCGAAATGGTCGTCAACACCGTGCCCTTCCTCGAGATGGTGCGTTTCGTGTCATCGGGCACCGAGGCGGTGATGTCGGCTGTCAGGCTCGCACGCGGGGTCACCGGACGCGACGCCATCGTCAAGTTCACCGGCTGCTATCACGGCCACGCCGATTATCTGCTCGTGGCGGCCGGGTCGGGTCTCGCGACCTTCGGAACGCCGTCGTCCGCGGGTGTGCCGGCATCATCGGCCGGCCACACCCAGCTGCTGCCTCTCGACGACGAGGCCGCATTCAGAAAGCTGATGACCGAGCACGGCCACGAGATCGCCGCGGTCATCATCGAAGGCATCCCGGCCAACAACGGCCTGCTCCCACAGACGGCGCAGTTTGTAGCGGCCCTCCGCGAGGAGTGTTCGCGTCACGGCTCCATGCTCATCTTCGACGAGGTCATCACCGGTTTCCGCCTCGGTCCCGACGGCGCCGCTGGTCACTACGGCATCGAGCCGGATCTCGTGACCTACGGCAAGATCATCGGCGGCGGAATGCCGGTGGGCGCATATGGCGGCAAGCGTGAGCACATGGAGCAACTCGCGCCGCTCGGTCCGATCTATCAGGCGGGAACTCTCTCGGGCAACCCCGTCGCGATGGCCGCCGGCGCAGCGACGTTGAACGCTCTGCTGGATGATGACGGCCGGGTGTGGACCGATATCGAAACACTGGGCGCCCGTCTCGAACGCGGCATCCGAGGCGTCTTCGAGGCCCACGATCTCGGTTGGACCGTCGTCCGCCGGGGTTCGATTCTGTGGATGGCGTTGCAGGACGGCCCGACCCCGATCACCGCCGAGGACATCGACTCGGGCGCCGCGGCCAGATACGCCAAGCTCCACGCCGCGTTGCTCGAGCGCGGGGTGTATCTGGCACCATCGGCGTATGAAGTCACTTTTGTTTCAGCGGCGCATGACGAGGCCGCAATTGATCAGACGATTGCGGCGATCGATGAGGCGGTTGCGGAGATCGGAAAAGAAAATTCTTAATTCTCAATTCTTAATTCTGAATGACGGAGAGCCGGTGCGATGCAATTCATAAATCAGTTAAATATGAGTTATGAGTTATGAATTATGAATGACGGACACGAGACCTGCGATGCGCTTTCTCTTCCTCAACTCTCCGTTTTGAAGTTTGGAGCAAGCTTGCGATGCAATTCATCATTCATCATTCATCATTCATAATTGCGATCGGCGCCGTGGATTCGAAACGGTGCAAGCTATGAACCGCTTCCTACGGGCTTGTGCCTCGCAGGAAGTTGATCGCCCGCCGGTGTGGGTGATGCGACAGGCGGGACGGTATCTCCCCGAGTACCGGGAGATTCGCAAGCAGGCCGGCGACTTTCTGACCATGTGCCGGACTCCGAAGATTGCGGCCGAAGTCACTCTGCAACCCATCAGGCGTTTCGGCTTTGACGCCGCCATCGTTTTCTCCGACATCCTGACCCCGCTGGTTCCTGCGGGGATCGAGCTCACCTTCAGTCCCGCGCCCCACATTGCGAACCCCATCCGCGAACCGGGCGATCTCGACCGGTTGCGCTTTCCCGATCCGTGGAGGGGAACCGAGTTCCTCGGTGAAACCCTCGAGCTCGTTCGCGCGGGCCTCGGGCCCGAGACGGCACTCATCGGTTTCTGCGGCGCTCCCTGGACCCTCGCTACCTATATGGTCGAGGGGAGCGGCTCGAAATCATTCACCCGGGCCAAGGCCCTGGCTCACCACCACCCCGAGGTCTTCGACGCCTTTGTCGACCGGGTCGCCGACGCCATGGCGATTTATCTGCGGGACCAGGTGGAACACGGCGCCCAGGCGGTCCAGATCTTCGATTCCTGGATCGGCGCCCTCGGCGCCGAAGACGCCCGGCGGTGGGCGCTGCGCCCGGCTCGCCGGCTGCTCGAGGCCACCGCGGACCTCGGGGTGCCGAGGATCTACTTCGCCAACGGCGGTTCCCACCTGCTGCACGACATGCGCGATCTGCCGTGCGAGGTTATCGGCCTCGACTGGCGCGCGGACCTGGCCATGGCGGCACGGGCATTGCCCGACCACGTGCTTCAAGGCAACCTCGACCCTGGGGTGCTCATGGGTCCGGACGATGCGATCAGAGCACGCACATTGGCGATGCTCGACAACGCCCCCCGCCGTGGCTATATCGCCAACCTCGGCCACGGAATCACGCCGGACGTACCCGTCCGAGCAGTCTCAACGTTTGTGGAAACCGTTCAACGTTTTTGCTACGAGCAAGATCATGTTAATTTTTAATTCTCAATTTTTAATTTTTAATTTCGGACAGCGTTTGCGATGTAAATTAAGAATTCAAAATTCAAAATTCAAAATTTGCCCGATCCACCGAGCTTCGGGTTACCGATGAAGAACGTCCTCGATCTCGACGGCCTGACCCCCGCTCTTTTGCAGCGATATGACCGTCCCGGTCCGCGTTACACGTCGTATCCCACGGCGCCGCACTTCAACGAGACTTTCGACCAGGAGGCATACAGCGAACGGCTGCGCCTGGCGTCGGTTCGGGCGGACGAGCCGCTGTCGATGTACGTTCATCTGCCGTTCTGCCACGAACGCTGCACCTTCTGCGGCTGCAACGTGGTGATTTCGCCCCACCGAGGCCCTGAAGAGGACTACCTGGACACCCTGGAACGCGAGCTCGATCTCCTCGCCCTCGCCCTCGGTCCTCGGCGCAGCCTCAACCAGCTCCACTGGGGCGGCGGCACACCGACCTTTCTCTCGCCTGAGCAATGCGAACGCCTCTTTGACGCCATCACCAGTCGATTTCCGCTCACCGACGGCGCCGAGGTGGCCATCGAGATCGACCCGTGCGTGACCACCATGGATCACCTGAGCACCCTGGCCCGGCTCGGGTTCAACCGGATCTCCATGGGGCTGCAGGACACCAACCCCGAGGTCCAACGGGCGGTCAAACGAATTCAGCCGCTGGAACTCACAAAGGAGCACGTTGACGAAGCCCGTCGACTCGGCTTCACCTCAGTCAACATCGATCTCATTTATGGTCTGCCGCTGCAGACCGAAGAGAGTTTCAGAGACTGCGTCCGTTCGGTGATCACCGATCTCGCACCCGACCGGGTAGCCTGTTTCTCCTACGCCCACGTGCCCTGGATCAAACCTCACCAGAAGCAACTCGATGAGGCCAAGCTCCCGGGTGGCTGGGAGAAGTTCAGCCTCTTCACCGGGGCCGCCCGCGAGTTTGTTGAATCCGGTTACGCCTTTGTCGGTTTCGATCACTTCGCCCGCCCCGATGACGAGCTCGCCCGCGCCCTCGCCGAGGATCGGATTCACCGCAACTTCATGGGCTACACCGTCATGCCCGCCGCCGACCAGATCGGCGTTGGAGTGACCTCGATTGGTGATGTTGCGGGAGCCTACGCCGCCAACATCAAGAAGCTCCCGGCCTACAAACGCAGCATCGAAGCCGGCCGGCTCCCGGTGGAGCGGGGTCTGGTCCGCACCGCCGAGGACGACCTCCGGTCAGCGGTGATCCACCGCATCATCTGCACCCTGCGCCTCGACTACGACTGGGTCGAGCGAGAGTTCGGCATCGACCCCCGTGACCACTTCGCCGACGCCATCGAGGAACTCGTCCCCATGGCCGAGGATGGGCTGGTGGAAATCGGCTCGGACGGCCTCACGGTCACTCCACGCGGGCGGTTCTTCCTCAGGAACCTCTGTATGCCTTTTGATGCCTATCTCGGCGACAAGGGGCCAAACGCACCCAGGTTCTCGCGGACGGTGTAGCGACGATCCAGTTCTCCGCGGCGATCGTGATTCACCACAGAGGCACAGAGACACAGAGACATCGCACCATCGCAGAATTAGCGCAGAGACGCAGAGGCAGAGTCGTCGCAGGAGAGAACCGCAAGGGCGCTCGATCCTTTGTAGTGCGGGCGTCCCGCCTGCACCGCACGCTTTGAAGCAGGCGTATTGGATCCGGGTTCTATCGACGTCCCATCGCCGGCGAGACGCCGGCGCTACAAAAACCCTCGAATCCTTCAGGCGCACCGGCGAAGTCGACAACTCCGCGGTCTCCCCCCCCTCAAAATAGATCGAGAGCCCCCTCTCCCGGAATCGCCAAGGCGGAGCCGCTGTGCTCCGAGCACAGTGGCCGTGGGATCGGGCTGGCCGAACGAAAGCTGGCTTTCGGATCGACAGCACGACTCCACGGTGGCGGCGGTCGTAGACCGGTGCCGACTCCGCCGCACAAGAACCAAATCCGTGTCCCATTTGCGATGATGCGATGAATCAAGATCGCGATGCCCTTTGCGATGTCTTCGCGCCGTCGCGCCTTTGCGTTTCAAACCTGCGATGGTTCAATGCCTCTGCGTCTCTGCGCCTCTGCGCCTCTGCGTTTTTCATAGCGATGGCTTTGCGTCTTGGAACTCTTCGGCGCGGTCGCCCTCTCACTGTGCGGGCCCGAGAAAAACGCACAAGGAGAAACCGATGAACCAAAGACTCCGCACCATGTTCCTGTTCGCCGTCATGACCGCCCTTTCACTCTCGGGCGCCCAACCCGCCCAAGCTGTGATGAAAGACGCTCTCTCTCTGGAAATCCTCGTCAACGGGCAGCCCCTCCGTGAGCTCGCGGCGCGCAATTCCACTTATGTCGAGGCCGTAAAGAACGCCGAGTACTCGCTCCGATTGAGCAATCGCACCGATCGCCGGATGGCGGTCGCCCTCGCTGTCGATGGGCTCAACACCATCGACGCCAAGACCGGCAGCGCATCAAAGGCCAGCAAGTGGGTTCTCGATCCATGGGAGACCGTCACCATCGAGGGTTGGCAGATCGGCCCCGATGCGGCGCGCAGGTTCTTCTTCACCTCCGAGGACAAAAGCTATGGCGCCTGGCTCGGTAAGACCTCCAACCTCGGTGTCATTGAAGCCGTGGCCTACCGCGAGTACGTCCCGCCCCCACCGCCGCAACCCGTTCTCGAGCGGGAGAAGAAAGAGTCGTCGCGGATGCGCTCGGGCGAGTCATCGGCGCCGCAGTCGGCAGGCAAGGCAGCGCCCGCGCCGGCCGACAGCCTTGACGATGACATGGCCGCCACCGGCATCGGTCGGAAGATCGACAATCGGGTGACCCGAGTTCAAATGCGGCTCGAGACGAGCCCCGCCGCCCACCTCAGACTGCGGTACGAGTACCGTGAGCAGCTCGTGAGCCTCGGCGTGCTTCCCTCATACGAAGAAGAGCAGGCACTCGCCCGCCGAGAGCGCGCCCTGGGCTTCGATGACTTCGACTTCGCTCCCGACCCGTGGGGTGGACGGTAGAGTTGAACCGCGAAGGCGCCAAGGACGCAAAGCCATCGCAATTCACCACAGAGGCACGGAGACACAGAGAAAACACAGAGTCATCGCATCATCACACCGTCGCAACCACGAAGACACCAAGACACGAAGGACTCACAAAGTCATCGCATCTGGGATTCGAGGTCAACCGGCCGGGGGATCGAGCTTGCGAGACGAACACTCGTGTTCGGAACGACAGCACGATTCCGCGGTGGCGACGGTTGAAGACCGGCGCCGACTCCGCCGTATTCGGATGCGATGTCTCTGTGTCCCTCTGTGACTCTGTGTCTCTGTGGTTCAACTGCGGCGTTGCGATGTTATCTGCGTCTATCTGCGTGATCTGCGGTTTCTCCGTGCGATGGTGCGACGACTTCGTGTGCGATGTCTTGGTGTCTTGGAGGCTTCGTGGTTGCGACGTTGCGACGCACGCGTAAAAAAAAGCCCCCGGCAGTTCCCTGCCGGGGGTTCGATGGACCTTGTTGTTCTGCTGTTGAGCTGATCAGCCCTGGGCGTTTTTGAAGTTCTCCGCAGCCTGGTTCCAGTCGATGACGCTCCAGAACGCACCGATGTAATCCGGACGACGATTCTGATACTTGAGGTAGTACGCGTGCTCCCACACATCGAGTCCGACGACGGGCTTGAGGCCTTCAGAGATCGGCGTGTCCTGGTTGGCGGTCGAGGAAACGACGAGCTTGCCGCCGCCATCCACCGAGAGCCAGGCCCAACCCGAACCGAAACGGGTCATGCCTGCCGCGGTGAAGAGCTCTTTGAACTTGTCGTAGGAGCCGAACTCACCATTGATGGCACTACCGAGATCACCACCCGGATTTCCGCCACCGTTCGCGCTGAGAAGAGTCCAGAAGAAGCTGTGGTTGGCGTGGCCGCCGCCGTTGTTGCGAACCGCCGTACGGATGTCCTCGGGGACGCTCGAAAGATCGGCGAGCAGGCTGTCGATCGAACGGTCGAAGAGCTCGGGGTGCTTGTCGAGAGCGCCGTTGAGATTGGCGACATAGGCCGCGTGATGCTTGTCATGATGGATCTCCATGGTCATGGCATCGAAGTGCGGCTCGAGGGCATTGAAGGCGTAGGGCAGTGCTGGCAGTTCAAACTTGGGCATCGTCGGTTCCTCCTGGTAATGAGCTTGGTTTTCGGCCGGGCCAGGATGGCTTTCTCCGGCTTGTTGTAATCAAGTCTCATTCGCAGAAGAAAATTCCGCCGAACTCAAGATGAACCGCAAGGACGCTAGGGACGCAAGGACATCGCAAGGGCAAAGTTCCGATGTTGCGGCGAGGCGACGCGGCGATGTCCTGGCGTCCCTAGCGTCCTTGCGGTTTTCTTCCTACTTCTTCACGATCTCGCGGCGAACGAGCGAAGCGACCATGACCCGCTTGTCGAGTTCCCGCCCCGGAACCATCGTGAGGATCTCGCCCAGCTTG
>Ga0316198_10002895_pt1 | contig 10398 bp, 7 predicted proteins | sample OudBieAanoxic_MG_FD_204935 | JGI IMG/M metagenome (GOLD analysis project Ga0316198, IMG submission 204935) | Coastal sediment microbial communities from Oude Bieten Haven, Netherlands - site A anoxic | ecosystem: Environmental > Aquatic > Marine > Coastal > Sediment | place: Netherlands...
AGCTATTATGGAAAAAAGAAGCAGTTAAGCCAACTCTCTCACTGCATGAACCATGACTACGACGCTATTTTACTCGGCAGTGTCGACCCTAAGCTTTTATCCTATTACTACGACCCTATCACTAAGCCTGTCATCGCGCTCGTTAACCGCATCGACAGCCCGGCAATTAAGACGCGTGTCGGCGTCAGCTGGTATCAGATGGGTTGGCATGCCGGTCATTTCATTAGAGAACAGGTCGAGAAAAGCCATCTTGAAAACCGTCTTGAAAACCATAGTAAAACGGATAACAAGGAACAAGCCAATACCACCCTTGCACTGTTGACCGGCCCCGATAAACAGGGAGGCAGTGATTGGGTCGAACAGGGGATCATGGCCGCTCTGGAAAACAGTAAAGTAACAATTTCATCCATTCGCCACGCGGATAACAACCGTAACCTCTACCGGGATCAACTGCATCACCTGCTCAACGACCAAACCCCGGATTATATCTTAGGCAGTGCCGTAGCCATTGAGGCCGCCATAGGTGAAATACAACATAAGCAGGTTGAAGATAAGGTAAAACTGGTCAGCAGCTACCTCTCTCCCGCCGTACTGCGCGGATTATTCAGGAATAAGGTCGCCTTCAGTAGTGATGACTTGGTGGTACTACAGGGAAAGCTGGCCATCGATATCATGGTAAGGATATTGGAAGGCGAGGGGGAGTTCGGTGATATCGGCCCTGCCATTCAGATGCTGGAAAAAGATGTGCTAAGCGATAACATATTGAGCGACAGCCTGGCCCCTGCCGAGTTTTATCCCATTTACAGGGTTAATTGATGTAAAGCTAAGAAAGTTTTAAGTTTTAAGGTTGATATGTGATATAACCCCGGCAAAGTGGAAGGTGTTTAAGCTGGATCCTGAAATGAATTCAGGATGACGACTAAACGCTTATAGCTGGCGGGCTCTTACTTACCACTTAAAACTTACAGCTTATGACTACCTGCTTTTAAAACCTTCGCGGCTAAAGCCGCTCCTACACCTACAGACTCACCCACTCACAGTTGCAGAGAAGAGGTAACCTTCACCGTGTACGGTGACAAATAGATCCGCATCGAGCTTGTTTCTCAAACGCCTGATAATCACATCTATGGTTCTGTCATTCACATCCTGATTGCGATGACTCGTCTGCTGCATCAATCGCTCGCGAGACAGTACCTGCTGTGGGTGAAGGGCAAATGCGGCTAATAACTCAAACTCTGCCTTAGTCAGCTTTATCAGCTCATCGCCATAGCGCAGCTTACGGCTGTTAAGCTCGAGCACATAATTATCGAAGGCTATTTCATCATCCTTCTGATCGAGTTGCTCGACCACGGCTTGCTCCGCTTTTTTCACTAACGACATCCGCCAGAGCAGATTTTTAACTCTCACGAGCAACTCACGTAGCTCAAAGGGCTTAGTCACATAATCATCTGCGCCCATCTCGAGACCGATGATCTTATCGATAGCTTCATCGCGTCCGGTCACCAGGATGATACCTACATCGGATCGGCTACGTAACTCTCTGGCCAAACTCAAGCCATCGACACCGGGAAGATTAATATCTAACATCACCAGATCGATGTGCTGACGATTGAACTCATTCCACATCTGTTCACCATCTTGAGCTTCATGAACCCGATAGCCCTCTTTCTCAAAATAGCCTTTCAGTCTTGCGCGAATTACCGCTTCATCATCAACAACCAGTACGTTATACGCCACGGTATCTAACCCCACCTCAGAACACTCCCTACATTATTCACATTTTCTCATATTTGCATATAAGCAATGCGTAAAATATTCACGCTTAATGGCATTTATAGTCCATTTTTTGCGCTGAGATCAATGAAAGCAGATTTATAGCCGTAGATTTTTTACTCTGACTATAAACTGGCTTATGCTTAGACCTAAGCGTATAAATTTTTTCAAGATCTTTTCTGACAACCAGATTAAGGATATCGTATGGATGAGAGACGTCAGTTTTCCCGTATATTGTTTAATACTAAGGCCAGCCTCACACAGGGCAAAAATATATGGACCACGAAAATTCATGACTTAAGCCTGAACGGTGCCTTAGTCGAACAGCCCGCCGACTTCACTCTCGGTGAAGGTGCCCTGTTTCTCAGCTTCTCCCTGCCCGACTCCGATATCGAGTTAACCATGGAAGCCGAGCTCGCCTATAAGGAAAAGGGACAACTCGGGTTAAGCTGCATTCATATCGACGTCGACAGCATCAGCCACCTACGCCGGATGCTTGAACTGAACCTGGGTGACTCGGCCCTGCTCAACAGAGAGCTGGAACACTTTATCGATGTTCACGACAGGAAAGACTAAACCCACATTATCTGCCACCTTCGAATGAAGGTGGTTTTACATTTGATTTTGGCTCATGGGAGCTGGGTTAATTGTTGAAGGCTTAACCTTCATTGCTACTTATCGCCTCCGGCGAGGGGATGTGCAGATACTTCTTCGGGCCGCTGTGAAGCCATCCTTGGCCGCTTAACGAAAACATCCCTGTTTTCGATCCCCTCAGACGCATCTACACTTGCTGATTTACAAGAAAGTTCTCTCTTCGATTGAGCTTCTTTTGGCTAATTTGCTAACAAGAAAATGCCCCATAGAGAGTTACATTTGGTAAGCAGCCTAGATAAATTTCCTGTCAGTTGACCTAGCTTTACTAACCCATTTACGGCAATAACTGGTTGCCTTCAGCAAGACCTCTGTATCAATGCAAACCTTTTCGGTTACGCGTGCTCGTTTTTTCTGCGCCAGCCTGATAGAGTGCTTATGAATCAATAGCTTTGCCAAAGCGAGGCTTAGATAATAGGTTTATTAATTGTGCATGCGCGTTTTGCCAAATATACGCGCATGCGCACTATACAAATGTTAGCTTTCACGAGGCATTATGATACTTTTCAAATATATGTCATTTATGACGGCCGACAAAGTTATTGAGAATAACTCTATTGGTTTTAGTTCACTTGAGGATTTAAACGATCCTTTTGAAGGTGCTGCTTTATGTTATGAGGCAAATGATGAGCTGACATCTAACGTACAGTTTAATGCGCACTTTAATAACCTGAGCCGCAAATTTGCATTGTTCTCAGCAACAAGAAATCCTTTAAATTCTTTAATGTGGTCGCATTACGGTGATGATCATAGAGGTGTTGTATTGGGCATCGATGCCAATTTGGCTGGGTTTAATGATACAGAACGCTGTTTGATTCCAAGTAACTATGGTGATGTCATCTACACCAACCAAATCCCTAGAAACAGATTCCCAACAACAAGCATCGAAAAAATTAGAGACTCTGTTACATGCCATAGCACGTTTAAGGATAAAGATTACTCTTTATATAAAAACTCTTTTCTTTATAAAAGCATGGAATGGGCATATGAAGAAGAGATACGGGTAGTTAAGAATATTTCTGGTGATGAACGATCTCGATATGCTAAAAATGTCTTTGAAAATGAGTCGGGTAAATGGAAGAAAGAACAATTCCAAGGAAGGCCAATATTTTGCTATCAATTACCAAAAGAATCGATTAAATATGCATTTTTAGGTGCTAAAACCTACAAAAATATTAGTCGCCTAGGTGTGCAACAACTTGATTATGATTCTCGCATTCAGTCATGGAAAGACCAAGGCGTTATTATTAAGAACGTCCGTCAAGCTAATGACTCTTGGAACTTAGAAGTAAAAAGCTAACAAGGCAATTAAATGAAACTAAAACAGTTGGTTAGGTTTCGCTTCGCTACACATTATAACCCACCATTTTAGTCCGTTTATTGCGGCGTTAGGAGCCTAAATGACCATTTTGATTCGAATCATAGTGATAGCACTTGTAGCTATGATTTCAGGGATCATTATAATTGCGGCTATTACGGTCTCAGGTTATGGGACTGCAGATTTTGATGATGTAAGTACCATCACACCATATTCTGAAGTTGTGGGTTTAATTGTCACCTCTAAAGAGAAGGTTATTCTGCATGGATGGACGGAAGCGGATCATACAGTGAAAAAACCTGTTTTTTACTCATTTTCACTGCCACCCGGAACCGATAATAGGTTTGTAAAGTCGCGAAAAACTATTCCGGCTGGGCTACGGCTTGAAATAGTCGCTGTAGAAAAGTGTAAAAATTGTTATTTGGATTTTAAACCTAGAATAAAATTTAGAGTAAACCCTCGCAATCTTAAGACTGATCATGATTTACCAATATACTTAAATGATTCATTTTTAGTTGAAGAATGGGGTGAAAATAATGAGCCGAACACTTATGACTATAGTGTATTATCAATCGGCTCCTAGCTAGGGTTAGCATTAGGGACCACATCTCCACTTGCCATTTTTGGTTCCTAACAAAAATCATGAGTTAAAGGCTAGGCTCTGACTCTTTTGTGTCCACAAACGTGTTTATAACAAAGAACCTGAATCGAAGAGGTAACCACTCAGGTGCGAACACGGCTGTGACCTTCGACAGCAGGGATGCTGTCGTAGAGCCCACAGGGATTGTGCTTGCGGCGTGTCACAGAAGTGTTTGCACATAAGCCTGCTGCAAGCAATTAACTCCAATAAAGCCATGCCCTTCAACAAGTCAAACATATACCGACACTGTCAGATGAATCATCCAAAAGATACTTGGAACTTGTTATCCGACAAGTCCCAGCCACACCGGAAAAACAAAATTAGTAGAGTTAATTTATTAACTCGAGCAACTCATGGATAGTCTTAACCGGATTGATCTTAGCCCCTAGCCCTTCCATCGACTTGTGGTAGTTGCGGAAAGGAATAAAGACCTCGGTAAAGCCATGTTGAACCGCCTCTTTCACCCGCGGCACGCCGCTATCTATCGGACGGACATCGCCATTCAGGCTTAGCTCGCCCATGATGCAGGTGGTCCTGGGGACAACAAAATCATTTAAGCTGCTTAACAGTGCGGTGACTAACGCCAGGTCTATACAGGTTTCTGACTCATCGATTTTCAAGCCGCCGACCAAGTTGAAATAGGTATCGTGAAAAATCTTCGTTTTGGTGTGTTTACGCAGTATCCCGGTCAGCATCTTAATACGGTTCATATTAAGCCCGACACAGACGCGCTGGGGAAATTCCCCCTCAGTTTCGGTGGTAAGGCATTGGATCTCCAATAACAGATTACGATTGCCTTTACGGATACAGGTGATAGCCGCACCCGGTGACTGAGTGGTCGAGCCGGAGAGGAAAATTTCACTGGGGTTGTCGACACTGAGCATGCCGCGTTCGGTCATCTTGAAGATACCGACGGTGTCGACATCACCGAAACGGTTCTTATTGGCTCTGAGTGTACGCACCTGACCGTCGTTACACTCCAGGTGAGTGAGACAGTCGACGATATGAATCAAGGTCTGCGGGCCGGCGGTTTCATTATTCTTGTTAACGTGTGCCACGAGGAACATGGTGACGTTATTCTGCTTACAGTATTGAGTCAGCGCCTGGGCGCTGCTTTTAACTTGCGAAGGGGAACCCGGGCTGCCATTGGCCAGTTCGGTGACCACTGCCTGAATCGAGTCGATCACCGCAAACTTAACCTGTTTTGCCTCGAGTTCGGCAATGATGGCTTCGACGCTCGTTTCTGCCATCAAGTACAGGTTATCTTCATTGCAGCTGAGCTTAAGACGGTTCACACGGTTTTTAAACTGTGACAGCGACTCTTCGGCAGTACAGTAGAGTGAAGGCATCAATTGTGACATACGAGAGACGAGATCGGACAATATGGTGGTCTTGCCCGCCCCAGGATCGCCCGAGATGATGTTCACCGAGCCGGTAGTTAACCCCCCGCACAGAACACGGTCAAGCTCGCCTATCCCGGTCAGCATCTTTTCTGCTTCGACTTCCTTAACTTCATTGAGCTTCTTAGAGCCCCCACCCACGGCCCCCGCATAACCCGAGACCGAATTGCCGACAGACTTACTCGCACCTAAGCGAACTTCGGTGATGGTATTCCATTCATGACAGGCGCTGCACTGACCTTGCCACCTGGGAAAGTCCTGACCACATTCATTACACACATATGCTGTTTTATTTTTAGCCATAGCTCTTTATATAAGAAGATTGAGAGTTAACGATTATCGAGGGGCAATTATGACGTAAGATATGAGCTTGAGAAAGCGACTTTTCCTCTGCCGCTATATTCCTGGGCAGACAAGTGGTAATCGATAACCCGAAAACTAAATGATAGTGTCTAATAATAAAGACTTATTATATGATAGTGGCGGTAATTAGCTATCAAGTAGTGTCATAACCTGCCGACATAATACTATCTATAACCAAGCACTAACTGTGACTAAATGCTATCAGCTAGGTAACAGCAGCCCAAGATAGAATAGATCCCATAAGAAGAAGCGAGTAGATGAGTTTAGACGAACATAGCGCCTTAATTGAGCAGCTCAAGCCCCTGTTAATGGAACCCGATTTTCAGGAGCTATTTCAGCAGCTGACAGCAGATGAATCAAATTCCACCCGCTTTTTGCTGAAGATGGAACTCAATCGAATCTCTTCGCCTTGCAGTCGTATTATCGATCTCAGAGACAAGTCTGAACTCCCCTGTGAAGAGGTGATCCACAACAATCAGCATCACTATCTCGACGGTCCCGCTAAAGAGAGCTTTATGCAATCTATGGCGCTTTACCGAGAGCAATATACCTTAGGGGTGTATGAGCAGGTCATCGAAGCACATAAGCTGCGCAAACTAAAACTACAAAGCGGTGAACACAATCAAGACAACGAGCAAATCACCCCCTTCATCGCAAAGGGCGTCGTCTTAGGTAATTACTTTAATCGCAGCGAAGAGAGGATGAATTACAGCATTCGGATCTCGACACTGCAATCGGGAAGAGCCGAGGTCTCCGGGATCACCGTCGACCTATCGGTAGGTGGCGCACGAATAAGACTGCCGCTGGCACATAATTTTGATCTCGATAAACCGATAAGAGTCAAACTGCTGGAGCTGAGTGCAGAGTATTATTATGAAGACCTTCAAAAAGGGGTCGATTACGAGATAGTCGATATACAGACCAGCTCTGAGTATTGTTGGATGCGTCTCAAACGCGTCAGCGGCACCGAAGAGCTGGAAAAAATGTTGTCGAATCTGATTAAAGGCTACAAGTACCGCTATAAGGTCGATATCAATGACGTTTTAGTGGCTGCGACCGGCTTGGGTTTTGAGCGGCACTATCTGCCTCACCTCCCGCACCTGCCGTTATTTGTCGAATCCGATAATGGTCAGCATAAGATCACTCATAAGCTCCTTAGTCGCGATAATCAGCAGCTGCAATATTTCTTCCAGGATGAAAAGGATATCAGTCAACTGTCGGGCATGTTGTCGAGTCAAAGGTTAGGTGCACTGCTTACTGAGCCGGACAATAAAGATCACAGTCTCTTCTTCTGCTTCACCTTTCAGACCCAAGGTTGCATCTTTTTTTACTCGGCAACATTAGCCGAACTGAAAAGCAAAAACCTATTGGCGCTATTTCTCAGCTTTGGCGCCACCAAAGCTTCCTGGAAAGTCTTCAAGTTAGCCCATCACAAGATAGATCATAGCCAATGCTACAAAGCCAGCATACTCCCCGGTGACGATAGTGGCTATTCGGCACTCACCGAGGCACAACTCAAGCGATTCACTCATGTATTGCAACTGATAAATCTCACAACTGAGCACGCTCAGATCGACTATCAGGCCTGGGGTAGCAGGAGTGATAAAAAAGTCAACGAACTGAAAATTTTTGGCCAGCAGAAAGTCACCGCCAACCCGATAAAGCTGCTTTCACTTCAATTTAGCGAGAGAAGAAATGAGGCCCGTTTTGCCTTTAAGACTCAGGTAAACATCCAACAGGGTAAAGTAACGGCGACAGGTTTCACCCACGACATATCGAGTAAAGGGTTACAGCTCACCTTAGACAGCCCGGTTCAACTTGATAGGGCTGCACCGCTACTGTTGAGCTTCCCCAAATTACAGCCGCTTGCAGGGAAAACTAAACTCAATCACCTCGCTTACCGATTAATTAGAACCAGAAAAAATAACGTCACCATTCATCTGGCAGCCGTTATGGGACATTCCCCCCATGCCGGAGTTGAGTTTTTAAATAAGCTCATCATCCATAACGAAGAGAAACTGGAGAAGGTCACCGAGGCCCACAGTGAAACCAAAGAGCTGGCCGACGGTTTAAAGAATCTGTTTATGCGTCACTTAGATTCGGTGCCTTTCTTTATCGAAAAAACGGCCAAGTCGGCACAGCTTTCAACGCTGGGGATCGGCACCCATAAAAACGTCATCACAGATCTTTTCGCCGCGTCAGCTTCCGAACACTTAGAGTACAACTTAGAGTCGCTGCTTAAAGATGGCCGCTTGAAAAAAGAGTTCATCGATCCCATCAGAGCCATGAAGCCTCAAAACGGTTTAGAGTACTTTGAAGTCTATCTTCAGATATCGAGACAATCTCAGGGCCAGGTCAGAGTAAAGTGCCTTCCTCCGGCGGAGATTGGTGATATCAGCGCCAGACAGCACTTTATCAATCAGAGCAATAACCTGGGACGTTTTATGGCACTTAGAGTCTATAGGGGAGCATCGGGAAAACCGGATCTGAACTACATCCGCCGGGAACTCGAATATATCAACGCACACGCCCCCCATAAATCTAAGAAATTAGAGGAGCAGCTATGGCGGATCATCGGAGTTGGTGAGTTGCTGGATATTACCGAAGAGGTTCAGCTGAGATATCCAGACCTTTATGAATACCCAGAGCAGCAACTGGAGGTCTCGGCCTGAACCAGAGATGATGTTAATCGATGGAGGTGTAAACCTCCATGTAGGAGTGGCTTTAACCACTAATGCTTAGTGTAGGAGCGACTTCAGTCGCGAAATTAAGAATGTAGGAGGGGCTTCAGCCGCGAATGCTTACAATAAAGTCAGAAGTTGTAAGTATTAAGCGGTAAGTAAAGAGCAAGAATAGTATGAACCATAAGTTTTTAACGTCACCCTGAACTATTTTTGTTGGTAAAAAGTAGGATCCAGCTTGATGAGTCAACGGTGTCTGGTAGAGGTGTGACTGTTCAGATACCACTGCCGGACCTGAATAAAGTGATCGTCCACAGCGTCTTTATGGGTCAACATATCCGCATGGCCATAGTCGTGTTTAAACCCCTTGGATTTCGATAACAAGGTGTAATTCACATCCTTAAGCTGACACTCCTCAACCATACGTTGCACATCTGCGGGATTACCCAAAACATGATCCCCAGAGCCTGCAATAAACCAGGACTTAGGCCACTTACCCTGCTCTGCAACATCTCTGGCGGCCCTTGCGTAATCGAAACCGTCATCGTGATCTATCCAATCCCCTCTCACCCAATCGATGCTTTGAGCGAGTGACTGACGACTCTCATTATCCATCCCCATTCGCCACTTGTCGGCGGCCAGATAACCATGACTCCATGCAATCGCCTGCGCCAGCTTATTCCAGCCCAGATCGACCATCATCCACTTCTTCAGTGTTCTGATTTTAATCCTGCGCTTGCTGCCAAAAGTAAGGAGTGAGGCAACACTGTCCTGAAACAGGGGAAAACGGGTAATCGCGCTGGCCATAAGTACGCCACCCCAGGAGTGGCCACACCAGTGAACCTTAGAGACTTTAGGGTGTAACCCGAGAATATAGTGATGAATCAGGGGCAACTGATCACGAATCACCTCCCCCTGCCCACCAGTAAACCCGCGTTGCAGTTTTGGCGTACTCAAGCCTCGCCCCTGTGTATCGAGGGCGTAGACAACGAAGCCAGCCTCGGCTAAGAAGCACGCCAATCCCCTTCCGGTTTCACTGTAGAAGACACGTCCATTGGACATCGCGCCATGAAGCATCAAGATCGGTGGTTTTGACATATCGGTGATGTCGGTATCACTCGAGCGAATTTGCCTCAAATGGAGTCTGCCATCGAGATAAGGGATAAAATGCGAGTCTTGTTTTATGGCCACGAGTGAATCACTTTTTCTAATTTAGCGATCAACTTACTGACTCTGGGTAGGAAAAACAAGAGTAATTACTCAGCTTTCATAAGGTTAAACAGGATGGGGTAATTAACAGGATTAAGTTCAGAAAGATAACCGCTCATTTTAAACATAACAAATAACGCTGAAACCATGGACCATAAAGCTGCACCAAGCAGCTTTATGGTTTATAGCATTGACGATTCCGGCAAGAAATTTAGTTCAGCTGTAGCAGATATGGGAGCACTCTTAAATCCAGCTGATTGATAGAGACATCGGCAGACAGTTTGAGCTTAGGCTTGGCATGATAGGCGATGCCATAATCGGCCGCTTCGATCATAGGGATATCATTTGCTCCATCACCTATGG
>Ga0316198_10002896_pt1 | contig 10398 bp, 9 predicted proteins | sample OudBieAanoxic_MG_FD_204935 | JGI IMG/M metagenome (GOLD analysis project Ga0316198, IMG submission 204935) | Coastal sediment microbial communities from Oude Bieten Haven, Netherlands - site A anoxic | ecosystem: Environmental > Aquatic > Marine > Coastal > Sediment | place: Netherlands...
TTTTTAGGTGTATATTTTATAGAGTTTTCAACTATAGCTCTAACTGCCTGTAAAATTAGTTTTTCATCAATAAATCCATGAAATTCAGGGATATTATGGATTGAATAAGTATGTTTTTTATCGATCATCTTAAATTCCTTAAAAACTCTTTTGAGCAAGTTAGGAATATCTACATCTGTTAAATCCAAATTAAATCTGGTATTTTCTTCTCGTGCAATGAATAAAAGCTTTTCCATAAGATCGGTCATATTAAAGACTTCTTCTTTTATAGAGGAAAGAGCCTCCTCAGTGAGTTCTTTATTACCGATTCCCCATTGATTTAGTAAATCCACATATCCATTTATAATAGAAAGGGGAGTCCTCAGTTCATGGGAAGCATCGGAAATAAATTTTGTTTGATTTTCAAAAGAGCGTTCTAATCTTTCCATCATATCATTTATAACCTTTATTAGTCTTCCAATTTCATCATCATGGTTGGAAGCTTCAATTCTTTTGTTCAGATTATGCCGGTTTATTAATTCAGCAGTATCAGCTATTGAATTTATTGGCTTTAAAGTTTTTTTAGCAAAAATAACTCCAGTGACAATAGCCAAAATAAAACCGGCTAAATCGATTAAAAACATGGTGGATGTCAGAGCCTCGATAAGTGAATCGGAAGACTTTAAATCACTGATAAGCTGTATGTATATTTTTTCCCCTGAGGGGGCTTTTATCATGGTATTCAAGTAAAAAAATCTATTTTTTTCTAACTTGATAAAATGGTATTCTCCTACCTGATCAATATCAATGGTATAGGGAAGACTTATTTTTTTAAAACTTTGATAAGTTTTATTGGGAAATTTAATATTAACATATATTTGATCTCTATGAGAGCTTACTTTCTCTATAATAGTTGAAATTTCTAATTTTCCTAGACTAGGAGAATCGGATAGTATATTGTTCACTTCTTCTAAGATAACTTCTTTTCTAGCGATAACAAGAGATTGCTCTAAGGTATTGACATGTGTTGTAATGGAAATATAAATTATGAGGTTTAATACCAATAGAGTTAAAACAAATGTAAGGGAAAAAGACATAGCTATCTTTGTAGAAATTTTATTAAAAAAACTAAATTTTTTCATGGATAGTACTCCCTTATGGAATATTTTTTTGATGTTGAAAGTTATATTTATTTGAATATAAGATCTTATTGTTTAGTGGGAAAAACTTAGACCTGACTATAATATTGATATTTTTATCGGTATTATAAAGACCACATTTAAGGATAAGGTTAAATACATCTTTATCAAATCTAAACTTATTATATCTATTCCAGTGATAGTAATCTAAGATAGTTGGAATATAAAATTCTATTATAGCTTCAGAGGAACTTATACTTATAGTATACTCTAAATTTAAAGTATTTAAACCATCAGTAAAAGAAATTTTCTTCAAAGACCCATAGGATGTAGAACAAAGTAAAGTAAAGAGTATGAAAATTAAAATTGTTTTTCTATTCATATAGTATCTCCTAGTCATATTTTTAAAATTTAATATATATCTATAATAATAACACTTTAATTTTAGAATTTTCTTAGAAAATAGAAAAAAAATAGAAAAAATTAGTTTTCCCATTAAAAATGGCTAAACTAATTTTTTAAAATAGAAAAAAATTTCTATAAATTATAAGATAATCCCATAAATAATTGTAGAAGTTGCAGCTAAAATTTGAAAAATAAATCTGTTCAAACTAGATGTTCAATTTCCTCAAATAGATTAAAGGTGATAAAAATTCCTAAAACAATTAAAAGAATCCCAATGATTTTTGTATATCTTTTATTGTTTTTAAAAATTATTTTTATAGGTATGAATTTAAATAATATGACAGGTATTGTTAATCCTATGGTATAAAATAAAATCATAAAAATACTAGAATAAATATTATCTTTAGGAACAATAGGAGCCATAGGGATAAAGATATGGGCAAAAGATTGAATCCAAGAAAATGCAATAAAAACTCCCATAAAAATAGGATTTGTTTTTTCTATTTTATCAGCGGAGAGTAAAAAATGAGAATGAGAATGTTTTATTACTCCTAAAAACATCAATCCAAACAAGATGAATAAGCCGCCAATTATATAGTTAAATATTTGTTGGTGAAAAATATGACTTAGGGTATCTGTAAAAAATAAAAATAAAAAATTAATTATAAGTATTCCTAAAAAACATCCAAAAATAAATTTTGTCTTTTCCTTTACCAAAACTAAAAAAGCATAAAAAGTAGTGATGGTACCTATAAAACAAGGGTGAAAAAAACTAGTAATTCCTAAGGTAAACGCTATTAAATAAATCATAAAATTCCTCCTAAAAACTGTACTTCTCTATATTCTTTACTGTGAACAAGAAAAATACCCTTTTAATATAATTTAAACACCTTGATAATTCAACTGCACTAAAATAATTTAATCGTCAAAACATCCAAGAGTGATTGTATACCATTTAAAAAAAATCAACTTTTTTAAAAATATATCGCTAAATAAAGTTTTAGAAAATAAAAAAATGTGATATATTTTAATATAAAAGAATAAAAGAGAGGGAGAAGATTATGGCGAAAAGAGAAGGTTATTTGAGCTGGGATGAATATTTTATGGGAATAGCAGTTTTATCTGGTCAGAGAAGTAAAGATCCGAGTACCCAGGTAGGGGCTTGTATAATAAATGAAGATAAAAAAATTGTTGGAGCAGGATATAATGGTTTTCCTAAGGGGTGTTCTGATGAGGAGTTCCCGTGGGAAAGAGATGGGGAGTTTTTAGAAACTAAGTATCCCTTTGTCATGCATGCAGAACAAAATGCTATCTTAAACAGTATAAAAAATTTAAAGAATTGTACTATATATGTGGGGTTATTTCCCTGCCATGAATGTGCTAAGTCAATAATTCAAAGTGGAATAACTAAGATAGTATACCTTTCGGATAAATATAAAGGTACAGATTCTAATATAGCATCTAAGATGCTTCTAGACAGTGCAGGGGTAAAATATACTAAATTAATTCCAAGAAAAGTGGAAATATCTATCTCCTTAGATGAAAATTTTATTTAATTTTAAGATCGGTAACCTATGTTACCGATTTTTTTCTTTTCTTACTGATATAATCAATGTATAGAAAATAAGCAAGAGGGAGAAAAAAATGTTTAATAAACTAAGAAAGTTATTTAATAAAAAAAATGGAGGAAATAATATGTCAATGTTTTGTTACCAATGTCAAGAAACAGCAAAAGGAACTGGATGTACAATAGCAGGTGTCTGTGGGAAGAAGCCAGAAACTTCTAATTTACAAGACTTATTAATATACACAGCTAAATCAATAGCTATCTTAAGAGAAGGAATTGATTTAGAAACTAGAAAATCTTGTGATCACTCTGAGAAAATTGATTATTACTTAACTAATGCATTATTTACAACTATCACAAATGCAAACTTTGATGATGAAGCTATTGCAGCTCAAGTTACAGAAGGATTAGCATTAAGAGAAGAAATAAAGGCTAAATTCGTAGAATTAGGAAAAGCTCCAAAGAGACTAGAAAATCATGATGCATTGACATTCGCAGTGGAAACTATGGAAGAGATGCAGGCTAAATCATTATCAGTAGGAGTATTAGCAACTGAAGATGAAAATATCAGATCGCTTAGAGAACTTACTATATACGGATTAAAAGGAATGGCTGCATACTATGAGCATTCAGTAAACTTAGGATATAAAAAACAAGAAATTGTAATGTTTATGGAAAAAGCTTTAGTATCTACATTAGATGATACTTTAGGATTAGACGAATTAGTAGCATTAGTATTAGAAACAGGAAAATTCGGTGTAGACGTAATGGCATTATTAGACAGTGCAAACACTGGTAGATTCGGAAACCCTGAATTAACTGAAGTAAATATTGGAACGAAATCAAACCCCGGAATATTAATTTCTGGACATGACTTAAATGATATAGTTCAATTATTAGAGCAGACAAAAGGAACTGGAGTAGACATATATACTCATTCAGAGATGTTACCAGCTCATTACTACCCTGAGTTAAAGAAATATGATCACTTAGTAGGTAACTACGGAAATGCATGGTGGAAGCAAAAAGAAGAGTTCGAATCATTTAACGGACCTATCTTATTCACAACAAACTGTATCGTCCCTCCAAAGGCTGGAGCATCATATGAAGGTAAAGTGTTCACTACAAATGCAGCTGGATATCCAGGATGGGTTAGCATCAAAGAAGATGAAAACGGAGATAAAGATTTCTCTGAAATCATAGAAATGGCTAAAACTTGTGAAGCACCAACTCAAATCGAAGAAGGAACTATCGTAGGTGGATTTGCTCATGAGCAGGTATTCGCATTAGCGGATAAAGTAGTAGATGCAGTTAAAACTGGAGCAATCAAGAAGTTCTTCGTAATGGCAGGTTGTGACGGAAGAATGAAATCAAGAGATTATTATACTGAATTTGCTGATAAATTACCAAAAGATACAGTAATCTTAACAGCAGGTTGTGCAAAATATAGATACAACAAATTAAATTTAGGAGATATCGGCGGGATTCCTAGAGTATTAGATGCAGGACAATGTAACGACTCTTACTCTTTAGCTCTTATAGCTCTGAAATTAAAAGAAGTATTTGAATTAAATGATATAAATGAATTACCAATCGCATACAACATTGCATGGTACGAGCAAAAAGCAGTAATCGTGTTATTAGCTTTATTATCATTAGGTGTAAAAAATATCCACTTAGGACCAACATTACCAGGATTCTTATCTCCAGCAGTAGTAAACGTATTAGTTGAAAACTTTGGAATAGCAGGAATCGGATCTGTAGATGACGATATCAAATTATTCATGGGTGAGTAATTCAATAGTTATAAACCAAAAAAAGACCTAGATGAAAATCTAGGTCTTTCTTTTATTCTTTTTTAAACACAGGCTTTAGAATCATTAAGTTTATTGTAGTGAGTTGTGGATACTAAAACTCCATTGGAATATTCATTTTCAAAATGAACCTTCCCTATTCTAGAATTGCCTTCGTTATTCACGGGACCACTCTCATATCTTACTAAAACTTTTCCTGAAAATGGAGTGCTGCTGTTAACTTTATAGTAGACCCCATTTTTTGCCTGTAATTTAAATTCTGCATTGGTAGTTCTATTTCTTTGACTATACATTAAAATTATAAAAAGTACCCCGATGATAATTATATTTCTTTTGATATTGATCTTCATATTTCCCTCCACAGTTTTATTTTATATGACTATCTTATAATATCAATGTGAAAGTTTGGTGAAGAACTTTCATTTTTGACTTCTTCACTAAACTTTCACATCAACAGGTTAGAATATTAATATAGAACAAGGGAGGAGATAGAGATGATGCATGGATATGGTTTTGGAAGTTCGATCTTTATGGGAGGAGGGATTTTTATGTTTATATTTTGGATATTAGTTGCAGTAGTAATAATTTCGATGTTTAGCGGGAGATTCACAGAAAATAAATTTAAATCAGGATTTGATCATAGGGAAACTCCCATGGATATATTAAAAAAAAGATATGTCGTGGGAGAGATAACAGAGGCTGAGTATAAAGATATGAAAGATAAACTGAGAGATTAAAAATAATAATCAAAAGATTTAGTTGCAGTTAATTCTGCAACTTTTTTTCTAAAAAAAAGGAATTAATATTATATTAGCGTATATGTCTTAAGAGTAAATTAATTTTGAATGGAGGGGATATAAGATGGCATGGGATAGATTAAAAAGATTTTTTGCAAAGGAAAAGGAGTTAGCAGAGGAAATCAAAGAGGAAGCAAAGCACATCCTTGTAAAAGATGACAAGGTACCGATGTTTTGTTATCAATGTCAAGAAACAGCAAAGGGAACAGGCTGTACAGTAGCGGGTGTTTGTGGAAAACAACCTGAAACTGCTAACCTACAAGATTTATTAATCTATACTTTAAAAGGAATCTCAATCTTGAGGGAAGGACATCCATTAGAGCATAGAGATGACTGCGAAATCTGCAAGGGAGTGGACTATTTTATCGCTAACTCACTCTTTACTACTATTACCAATGCAAACTTTGATGATGATGCGATTGCAGTAGAGATCAAAAAAGGACTCGAAATCAGAGAGGGATTAAAAGAGGGAGGCTGTGTACCTAAGAGGTTAGCTGACCATGATGTACTTACATTTACAGTAGATACCATGGAAGAGATGCAGGAAAAAGCTCTCAGTATAGGTGTATTATCTACTGAAAATGAAGATGTGAGATCCTTAAGAGAACTTTCCATATATGGGTTAAAAGGAATGGCTGCTTACTATGAGCATGCCAATAATTTAGGGTATAAAAATAAAGAGATAGTAATGTTTATGGAAAAAGCATTGGCATCTACATTGGATGATACTCTATCGGTAGATGATTTGGTGGCATTGGTACTAGAAACCGGTAAATATGGTGTAGAAGCAATGGCATTATTGGATAAAGCGAATTCTGGAACATTTGGAAATCCTGAAATGACAGAGGTTAATATAGGTGTAGGAACTAACCCGGGAATCTTAGTATCGGGGCATGATCTTAATGACATGGTCCAAATATTGGAGCAGACTGAGGGAACAGGTATAGATGTTTATACTCATTCAGAGATGTTGCCTACTCATTATTATCCAAAGCTGAAGAAATTCAAGCATCTAGTGGGTAACTATGGAAATTCATGGTGGAAACAGAAGGAAGAATTTGAAACTTTTAACGGACCTATTATCTTTACAACAAACTGTATAGTACCTCCCAAGGTAGGAGCATCTTATGATGGGAAAGTATTTACTACAAATGCTGCAGGGTATCCAGGATGGGAGAGAATTGCAGTAAATGCAGACGGAACAAAAGATTACTCTAAAGTTATAGAGATGGCTAAGACTTGCAAGGCACCAACTCAGATTGAAGAGGGAGCTATCGTAGGCGGATTTGCCCATGAGCAGGTATTCGCATTGGCTGATAAAGTAGTAGATGCAGTTAAAACCGGTGCAATCAAGAAGTTCTTTGTAATGGCAGGTTGTGACGGAAGAATGAAATCTAGAGATTATTATACTGAATTTGCTGAAAAATTACCGAGTGATACAGTAATCTTAACAGCAGGTTGTGCAAAGTTTAGATATAATAAATTAAATTTAGGAGATATTGGTGGAATTCCTAGAGTATTAGATGCAGGACAATGTAATGACTCTTATTCTTTAGCTCTTATAGCTCTCAAATTAAAAGAAGTATTTGAATTAGAGGATATAAATGAACTACCAATTGCATATAATATTGCTTGGTATGAACAAAAAGCAGTAATCGTGTTATTAGCTTTACTATCTCTAGGTGTAAAGAATATTCATTTAGGACCAACATTACCAGGATTCCTATCACCAACAGTTGCAGACGTATTGGTTAAAAACTTTGGGATAGCGGGAATTGGATCTGTAGAGGATGATATCAAATTATTTATGGGTGAGTAATAGGTTTTAGAATTTCGAAAAAAATAGCTTTTAATAGAATAAGGAGTAATAATTTTAATTATTACTCCTTAATTTATTTTGTAAAAGAATATAATGATTTTAATGAAACTTATCATAGGAGATGAATGAAATTTGTATAAATCCCCAAAAAAATAGTTTTACAGATAGGGGATACCATAGCTCTGATGTAGTGTGGCTCCAGCTCCTGATAACATAATCGCAAATATAGCAATAATAAAAATTATTGTATACCAACTTAATATAGTTCCAACCCATTTTCCCAGATAGTATTTAAAGACGCCATCATTTTTGACAATTCCAGTTTCCATACCCAACTTCATAAATGTATGAGCTAAATATGTAAACAACATTAAGGTAATTACTGAACCTAATACTCCCATCAATCCATGAGCTGAAAAAAATTGCAACGTCTCTTGACCTGTAGCAAACCCTGAACCAGTAAGTAATGCTATGAATGCACATGCAACTTTAATTACAGTTACAATATCTATTGATTTTATTGTATTTTAATATTCTCCTAAAATTTGAAAAGATCAGATTTGGAAAAAATACCATATAATCCTCCTGTATGAATGAAAAGAATCTTTTTTTTACCTTCGAATGTTCCTTTTTTAAATTCATTACAAAAACCATACATGGATTTCCCTGTATAAACTGGATCTAGGATTATTCCCTCCATCTTAGCAAATTTTTTAATGAATTCAATCTCCTCATTTCGGCTGAGCCCATAGCCGTTTCCTACATATCCATCTATTATTTTTATTTCATCTGTGGAATAATCAATTTTTTCTTCTAAAATTTTAAAAGTGTCTTTGAGATAGCCATCTATCCTCTTTACAAATGTAGGGGCATCATTGCATACATTAAATCCCACCACTCTACTTACTCCTTTTTTTATTTTATCCGCTAGAAAAAGCCCTCCATAGGTGGAACCTGAACCAACTGCTGTAACTATGAGATCAAACTCGACTCCCATCTCCTTTTCTTGTTCCATGATTTCAAAACCTGCATTGAGATAACCAAAATTTCCTAGACCATTGGAGGCTCCTTCTGGAATAATGTATGGCTTTAGTCCCTCTGTTTCTAGGTCTTCTGCTAATTTTTTCATAATTACATCTCTATTTTCACTATAATCTTCTTTAGATATAAACTTTATTTGAGCTCCTAGGAGAAGACTTAAAAACCTATTACCCTCTACTCTTTCATCTTCATCTCCCCTAAGGACCAAATAACATTTCATCCCGAGTTTAGCCGCTAAAGCAGCTGTTGCTCTAGCATGGTTCGATTGAATGCCACCACAAGTTATGAGAGTATCAGCACCCTGATCTAGGGCATCTTTTAATACATATTCTAGTTTTCTAACCTTATTCCCACTGAACTCAATGCCTGTAAAATCATCTCTTTTAATATATATTTCACTTCCTAATTCTTTAGAAAGATTTTCAAGTTTCATTATAGGAGTCTGCATATTGATACATTTTATTTTTTTTGGCATTTTCATATTTATTCTCCTTAATCTAAATTTATAATTTTTACTAATTATTTTGTTAGTTTATTTTATCCCCAAAATCCAACTACTAAAAAGAGTACAGTAGTTATTAAACCATTTAGTAGAGCATAGGGTAGCTGTGTCTCAACATGATCAATATGATCTGAAGCTGAAGCCATCGAAGATAGTATAGTAGTATCTGAAATTGGTGAGCAGTGATCTCCCATAATAGCTCCAGAAATTACTGCACCGATAGCTGCAAAGATATTTGCATCAATAGCGACTGACATTTGGAGGGCTATAGGTATCATAATTGCAAAAGTTCCCCAAGATGTTCCAGTTGAAAAAGCAATTATACTTGAGATTATGAAAACTATTGCAGGTCCGAAACCTCCATCGACTTTACCTGCTACAATATTTGCTAAATACTGTCCTGTTCCAAGGGTATTTATAGAGTTTCCAATTGCAAAAGCAAATATAAGTAGAGAAGCCACTGGAACCATTCCCCCAACACCCTTATAAAAATGATGCATATATTCATTTAATGTGAATATTTTCTTTGATATATAGAGGATACCTGAGAAAACAAGTGAAGCTAATACTGCCCAAAATACAGATGTAGATCCTGATCCAGCCATCATGTTTCCGTTACCTGTAATATAAAGCGAAAAAGGTATCATAAGTATAAGGACTAGAAGAGGTAGTAACATGTTTGCCATATGTGGTGTAACTCCATCTTTAGTTTTTACTTCAGTAGTTTCTGAAGAGACTAATGGAGTAGCTCCATCTCTCATAAGTTTACCTTCTTTAGATGCCCTGTCCTCGGCTTTTTTCATAGGTCCCCAGTGTTTACCTGTCCAAATATAGAAAAATACAGAAATTATTGTGATCATTGAATAAAATTGATAGGGTAAACTTTTAATCAGTATCTCAACAGGATTTCCAGAAATAACCCCTGCAGTTACTTGAATACCAATAATACCAAGGAGAGTAGCTCCCCAACCATTAAGTGGTATCAATGCACATACTGGAGCTGAAGTTGAATCACAGATATATGCTAAGTTTTCTCTAGAAACATTGTACTTATCTGTAAGTGGTCTAGCAACAACACCAGATACAAGAATAGTAATTGAAGATTCAACGAAGATAACTATCCCTAGGATATAGGCTAGCATCATAGCTCCGCGTTTATTCTTTATCGTTTTAGTTTTAATTGTTAGGTAATGAATAAATCCTTCTACCCCACCAGACGCTTGAATTAGGGTAATAATGGCTCCTACTAAAAACGAAAATATTATTGTTTTTGTAATCCATGCTTCAGAAAATACCTCTATAATTCCGTTTAAAGAAGTGTTTAAAGCTATCACA
>Ga0316198_10002897_pt1 | contig 10397 bp, 9 predicted proteins | sample OudBieAanoxic_MG_FD_204935 | JGI IMG/M metagenome (GOLD analysis project Ga0316198, IMG submission 204935) | Coastal sediment microbial communities from Oude Bieten Haven, Netherlands - site A anoxic | ecosystem: Environmental > Aquatic > Marine > Coastal > Sediment | place: Netherlands...
AAATGGCGCAGAAGTGCGAACGCGAACTCGCCGAGTGGCTGGTTGGGAACGACCAGATCAGCGAAGCCGTCGGTGCATGGATTCGGGCTGGTGATCCCAAACAGGCCCTCCGAATCGCGAACATCGCACTCAAGGAGAGACAACTCCAACCGTCGGATCCATCCTTCCAACCGGTTCTTCGCGTCACGAAGCAGTTGGGTGACCACGCCACCGAGGCACGACTCTCCGAGGCGCTCGGGGACTGGCTCGCGGTGGGCTACGCTTGGAGAGCGGCCGGAGACCACGCCCAGGCGGCCGACGCCTTTCTCAAGACCAATAATCTGGTAGAAGCAGCACGATCGGCCTCGGATTCCGGCTATCCCCACCGAGCGGCCAAGATCCGTGTTCGGTACCTCGGGCGGTTGTATGACCAACTGCAGCAGACAACCCAACCTGGAGAGGTCACCGAGGCGGAGATCGACCGGCTCAGCAAACTCCTTCAGGCCGAAACCGATGATCTGGTGCCGGTCCTCTCCGACCTCAAGATGGAGGAAGAGCTGATCCAGGTTCTCGCTTCGTCAGGGCGGGTCGAAAAGGCGGTGAACATCCTGGTTTCTTCCGGTCGTCCGGAGGCGGCGGTCGATCTCGCCCGCAGCGCGAAACGGTGGACCGTTGCAGCGCCTCTCTTAGAAGATCTCAACCGCTGGGCCGAGGCCAGCGATCTCTGGGAGTTCTCCGGCGATCTCGAATCGGCGGCCCGGTGCGCTGAGCGGGCCGGTGAGGATGTTCGAGCGCTCGATATCTATCGGGGACTCGGCAGGGCTGACAAGACCGCTCTGTTCATGGCCCGCCTGGGATACCTCCAGGATGCGCTCATCGAACTCCACCGCGCCGAGATGCTCGAGGAGGCCTGTCATGTGCTTCGGCAGCATCCGGGCCCGGTGCCCGATATCCCCGACGTGATCCTCGATATCGCAGGATGGGCACGCGAAAACGGTTCGTTGGATGACGCCATCTTCTGTCTCCAACGCGCCGTGGTCGGTGTCGCACTCCAACCCGGCCGGTTGGAACCGGCGGTGGCTCTCGCGAGGTTGTTTCTCGAGGCGGGGAGCACCGACAAGAGCATCGCCATCGTCGATCGCATCCTCGAATTCGACTATTCGTGTGAACCCGCCCGTGCGCTTCGTCAGGAACTCGCCACGACCCAACAGGTCGGTGACCGTGTTCCGAGCACTTCGGACGGCGTACCGGAGCCTTTCTCCCCCGGCGCCGGACCCCACCGATACGAGATTCTCACCGAACTCGGTCGGGGCGGCATGGGAGTGGTCTACAAGGCGAGAGACACCCGGCTCGACCGTGACGTGGCCATCAAAGTTCTCCGAGAGACCGCACCCGAGGTGGCGGCCCGGCTCGAGGAAGAGGCCAAGACCGCCGCGACCCTCAACCATCCCGGCATCGTCACGATATTCGACATCGAGGCCGGTTTCGGCGGCTACTTCATCGCCATGGAGTTTGTCCCCGGCGAGGCGCTGGATCAGGTGGTTCGCAGCGCCCGTCAACGGGTCAGCAGCAACATCCACCTCATCTTGACCCGTCTCGCGGATGCGGTCGGCTACGCCCACCAACACCGAATCATCCATCGTGATCTCAAACCGGCCAATATCCTTCTGACCCCGGACTACGAGGTCAAGGTGCTCGACTTCGGCATCGCGGCACGTCTCGATCTGACCTCCGGGCGCGACCTTCGGATCTATGGCACGCCGTACTACATGGCGCCCGAACAGATCCGCGGCAAGCGACCGACGCCGGCCACCGATGTCTACTCATTCGGCGCCACGGCCTTCCATCTCGCCACCGGACGCCCGCCGTTCAACGAGGGAAGCATCGTCGATGCTCACTTGAGAAAACCACCACCCGATCCCCTCGATCTCGAACCGCAACTCGACCCCCGCCTCGCCGAGCTCATCCTGAGGTGCCTGGAAAAAGACCCCTCCGCGAGATTCAACACCGGCGCGGAACTTCACGCCGCCTTGGTGGCGTTGAGGAGCTGATCGAGCGATCACGCTCGCGAGTTCGGGTATCATGACCGTTACGCCGTGCGCGGTGTGCGCACGCGGGGAGGTCAGACCGAATGGATCCACGTACCCTCTGGCGACGTCCAGAGTCACGGTTTCTCATCCTGTTTCTCGGTATTCTTGGGATCAGCTTCACGGTGATCGCCCTGAGACCGGTGAACGACGCATTCGTCGTCCCGTACACGACCCTCATCGCCAAGGTGTCGGGCATCGTCCTCGGCCTCCTGGGTGAGGACATCACCATCAATGGATGTGTTCTCCGATCACCCCGGTTCGCCGTGACCATCTACAACGGGTGCAACGGACTCATCACCAGCCTGATCTTTATTTCGGGCGTCCTCGCCTTTCCAGCTCGGTGGTCCGCCAAGATCATCGGAGTCGTCGGCGGTTTGCTCGCGATCCAGGCCATCAACCTGGTTCGCATCATCTCGCTGTTTTATATCGGTATCTTTTTTCCCAAGCTCTTCAACTCGTCACATATTTTCATCTGGCAGTCGGTGGTGATCCTGGCGGGGGTCGCGCTGTGGATCACCTGGGCACACCTCTTCGCTGCACCGCCGAAGCGAGAGGCGGACTGATTAACGGAGATCGGATGGTCGACTCGTTCAACGAGGAGGACTCGTCATGAGCGAAGAGGTCGTACTCTACCGCAGCTTTCTCAAGAGACTGCCATTGACCTTGCTGGTGGCGATGGTGGTGTGGTTGCTGCTGCGCCCGGTGCTCGACACCGCGATCTCGGGCTTCGCGCAACTTCTGATCAGGTCCTTCGAGTATCCCAGGGTGACGCGCCTTGTCGTCGAGGACCACCGAGCGGAGGTTCGCCGCGCCGACTTTCGAACCGATTCGGGCATCCCGTCAATCCCGCTCACCGAAAAACACTTCAACACCATCGTCCTGCTCGCCCTTTATCTGGCGCTGCCCAAGCCGTTTTCGAGGCGCCAGCTCGAACGGCTCTTTATGGGCTGGTGCATCCTCTATCTCACCCAGAGCATGAACCTGTTCTTTCACGTCAAATGTCTCTACGCCCTCTCGCTCGGCGAATGGAGCCTGCAGAATTACTCGGACTTCTCGCGCGATTTCTACGGGTTCTGGCGCTACTTCACCGATCTCCCCGGACGGTTCTCCTTCCCGTTCCTGATCTGGCTTGGGTTCAACTGGGATCTCGTCATCCAGCTGCTCGGGCCGCAAACCGCCGAAGACGACGAAACGTCGACTACGGGCAAGAAAAAGAAATCGAAAAACTGACCCGCGGTGGCTACCGATTCCGCCTCAAGGACCGATAATCAGGGATCTTGTATTCCTTGATTTTCGATATCAGGGCGCCTCGAGAGAGATTCAGCGTCCGCGCCGCCAGACTCTGATTGCCTTTGACGCGACGAAGAACCCGGTCGATGACGAGTTCTTCGACATCCGGAACCACAACCTTCAGATCGTCGACAGTCATGAATGATGCGTAGACCTCGTCGGTCTCGTAGGTCTGGGTGCTGATCCCGGACGAAGCCCGTCGAGGGACCACCCCCCTGACCATCTCGCCGTCCTGAGCGGCAGAAACCAGGCGTCGAAGCTCACCCAGGAGTTCGGTCATCTGCCCGTCGAAGGTGTAGTCGAGCACCGAGTTGAGCGTCTCCAACTCAATCCCTCTGATCTCTTTTCCCTGCTCGGCGCCGACCCGCTCAAGGAGACGGACGATGAGCAGCGGAAGATCCTCCCGCCGATCGACCAGTGATGGAATCCGAATGAGGTGGCGGTCGAAAAGGCGAAAGAGCGTCACATCGAGGACACCCTCGTTGACCAATGCCATGGCGTCCTCACCGGTTGTCACGATCCAGCGTACCGACGGACCGAAAGCTGAATCGAGATCCTGGGTCACCGCTGCGGCCAACTCGCGCTGCAGACCGGGCGTCATGAGGTGGACATCGCGGACGACCACCACTGCACCGCGAGAACGTTCGCCCAGACTCTCTCTTTCGCTTTCACCCTCGGCACCGAAGAGCTCGACCCGAAGCGCGGCGTCTTCGCCGGGTCGTGCCTGGAAGACGCGAACCGGGGGCTCTCCTCCCGGGCGCAGCAAGGCGATCAAATTCGCAAGGAACATCCGGCCCACTCCAACCGGGCCGCACAACATGACCGGTGAGGCCGACCGGGCCGCAGCCCCTACACTGTCACGCAGAATACGGACGGCCTGGGAGGTTCCGGGGAGGTGTGTTTCCAACAATTGTTGAGCCTTCTTGACCCACTCGCCGTAGACCAGAGTCGATCGTTCCACCCGGTCCCAGTGGACCGAGAGCATCCGGGCGAACTCACCGAGCAGCTCTCGGTCCTCGTCCTGGTCTTCTTCCGTGGTCTCGACCAGCACATTGGCGTTCGCCAGGCCCGGGCCTCGGTCAACCGGATAAACGAGGAGGAGCTGACCGGCCAGCCGAAGCACCGCGTACCGTCCCGCTGAGGCAAGCTCGGAAAAGGTTCGGGCCGGCAGCCGAGGGAGGTCACCCTCCCACTGGGAGATGACCGGCTGAAAATGACCCTCGTCATCGACGAGCGCCAGCAGAGCCTTGCGGTCGGCGAACGCCGTCGCAAAGAAGGCGCGGAGTGAAGGCACGAGATCCGAACGCATCCTTGAGCGGAACATCTCCACGAGTTGCGTCCGAGCGTCGCTCAGTCTGTGGGGTTCGCGAAACAGGATGACCTCGGAACGTGCTTTCCCCTCGCCGGCCGAAGAGTCTGGCTTTGACTCGTCTCCGGCCCCTCGATCGAGCGTTCCCTCGACCACCTCGACATCGGTTTCGCCTTCGTCGCTGCCCTTGAAGATGATGGTGGCCGTACCGATCCGTAGCTTGTCGCCTACCTTGAGCACGCCGCGTGATCGACGTTCTCCGTTGAGGACCACAACCTGCCGGTTTTGGCCGAGAAAAGTGAAGACCTTGCCATTGCGCTGAATCACAATGTGCTGGGGAGCAACGCCCGGCAACCGAAGAACAACATCGTTGTGGCTGGAGGCACCGACGGACACAGACTGCTTCTCCAACTGATAGGTCAGTTGGGAGCCTCCCTTGCCCTCGATGACCAGAGTCACCATGCGGGTACTCGTCTTGGCTTATTTCTGGACACGATCTCAACCTTTGAGGCGTACAGGCCCAACCGAAGATCACTCGAAAGACCAAAAGACCGGATGAGGCTATTTCGACCATATCTAAGAGTCGACAATCTGTCAATTCTAAGCACAATGCAGGGTAATAATGCGATGTGCAGGTTGCGTTGGTGGAGCACAGCGGTCGAAACGTCCAGTTGAAGAACAGAATTGAACGAGTGCCCATTGGCAGCCGATCACTCCTTCTCTCGCTTGGTTGGATTCGCAGCACAGCACGAACTCAGAAAGTGCCGTCGAATCCACCCGCGGTTCACGGACCCGACCGTGTTATGAGTGCAGCGCCACTCCACCGAGGCGTCCGGCGAGAACCACCAACTCGGAGAGGTCCGGGAGGCTCTCGCCCTCGCGATCCCCGACAAGGATCCCCGCGACCGACGCTCCGATCCCCAGGGGGATGACCGCCGTCGCCGACGGGAGTTCTTCGAGACCGAGAAGCTCAGCAAGCCGATGCGAACCGCCCGCGATGGGATCGATGCCCATGGTGGGGTTGTTCGATCTGATCACCAGTTCGACGATGCTCAATCCCCGAGGTAGCGCCTGCGTTCCGCGCGCAAGAGGGTAGCCGAAGCCGGCGCGACAGCGGATGGCCGTCTCTTCGACCATGAGCACCGCGCCGCGGAGAAGATGTCCCGAAGCCAACTGCAACAAGACTCCCACGGCCTGTTCGGAATCCGCCTCGCGGAGGAGCGCGTCGACGAGTTCGGCTACCGCCGCCGGAAGCACCGAGCGGCTTGGATGGCGGAGAGATCTGAGCTGTCGGTCAACGATCTGGGTCAGATCTTCGACAAACCGATTCTGGATCTCACCACCTTCGCCGGGTGGGACGGGAAGCAGAAAGGTCACGCCCGCTTTGACCAGTTCATGGACCCACATGGGATTACCCAAGGGAGCCGCCCACACCACCGGCAGAGGAGGCTCGATCTCCCCGGCCCGACGCACGAGATCGAGCCATGCCGTCTCTTTGCCGCTCCGAGACACCCCCGCCGCCTGGTGCACCACGAGCACATCGAGTTCGGCGAGATCGATCTCTTGATTTCTTCCGATCTGGCGGACTTCCCACCCTCGCCGCCGCCACTCGTTCTCGACTGCACCACGCCAGAGTCGGGGATCCGGCGCCACGACACCCACCTGGGCGAAGAGAAGCTCCTGGGGCGCCTGATCCGCAAGACCCTCCAGTAGATCGTCGAGTGGATTGTCAGGAGGTTCCGATCCGAGCAGGTGAATATTCGGCAGGGTCGCCGATTGGGCGAGCTCGACGATTTCTCCCGCCACCAGCCTTTCGACCTCGATCTCGGTCATTTGGCTGCTATCGAGTTGACGCAAGCCCGACCGAACGGCGTCTGCGAAGGCGCCCAGGCTCAGCGACGGGCCGACGATGGGCGAAACATCCCCCGGTTCGAACCGAAAAGCACCTTCGGTGCAGGACAGGATGCGACTCGCGGCATCGTGTTGATCGGGCGGAGGAACCGCGGTCCAGCCGTGGTCGATCTCCATCCGGAACGAACCCTCGTCGGTCACCAATTCCAAAACACCGCTGGTGGCCGTGGCCGACAACAATCGCATGAGGGCGGGTGGTCCGAGATGAGTGAGACTGCCAGAGAGAATTCGTTTCATAGTCCGACCTCCTCACGCTCGGCCGACGGCAGATGAACGACATAGCTGTGGAGCTCTCCCGTTCGCAGGTCGAACTCCCGCCGCTCCACGATCTTGCCGCCAAGTTCGACCTCCAGCAACCAACGTCCGGGAAGGAGACTGGCGAAGCGAACTTCGCGACCCAAGACGGCCTGCCGCTGGTCCGACCCGCGGGAAAGCCAGGCAATCGCCCTCCGCTCGTCGGTCACGTCCGTCAGACGGCAGACCAGTTCCGCCCCCAGATTCGGGCGCAGCAAGGTGGTGCCCACCCGGGGCAGCCGGTGCAGATCACCGACGGCCGGAACCACAATTTCGATGGACGGAACAGGGTCGACGGCAGTTTCGAAGGCGACGTGCCGAGGAGTCAGGATCCACCAACCGAGGGTCGGATCGGTCGGGACCCACCCGGCGCCGGGCAGCCGGCACTCCACCCACCTATGGGGAATCGCCTCGCGACCGGTGATGAGGAGACCACTCACGGTTCGCGCCTCGAACCCGGTGGCCATGAGGAGCGCCGCGGTGGCGTTGGCGAGCCCCGAACACCGCCCTCCACTTCGTTTGATGACCGACGCGGCATCCTGCGGGTTGTGATCATCATCGACGAGGGAGAGGTGGTCGGACACCCATTTCAGCACCGCTGTCGCAGCTTCCCAGGCATCCATCTCCCGGCGCAGAGCAGACCGCAGGCTCGTCGGCACTTCGAATCCTCGGGGTACGGCCGGGCCTTCCCCGGCTTCGATTTCCGCAAAGGATCCTGTGGAGCCGATGGGGTTGAGGGAGGTCTCGACATGCACCTCAACTCTCCCGTCCGCGCGATCACGAATATCAACGGCATACCCGTTGGCGGAATGAGGGAGAGGGAGAATCGGCCCATGCATGAGGTAGACGGCCTCGTCAGCGCCCACCGACACGGCCGAGACGATCACCAAGCTGATGAGAGACAGCTTCACCGAACGTCGGACCTTCGTTTCACGAAACCATCGAGAACACCGTTGACAAATCGACCGGACTCCTCGGCCCCATACTTCTTGGCGATCTCAATGGCCTCATCGATGACGACGGCCGGGGGTGTATCGGGCACGTGAGCCAGCTCGAACAACGCCAGTCGGAGGATGTTGCGATCCACCGCGGCAAGTCGTTCGAGACGCCAGTGCGCCGTCTGAAGGCTGAGCTCCTCGTCGAGCTTCTCTAAATTGGCCAGGGTCCCCCGCAGAAGGAAGTCGGCAAATTCGCGAACACCATCGGTCGAGCCGGTCCACTCGTCGAAGTCCTTCTGCATGGCCTCGAGATCGGCGCCGGTGTGTTCGTGTTGATAGAGCAGTTGCAGCGCGAGCTCTCGGGCGCGGCGGCGCATTCCCATCTAGTGCACCCCAATCATGCGGGTTTGTCACTCCCGTCAAACCCTTCGAACAATCGCGCCATCTCCACGGCTGCCAGGGCGGCCTCCCACCCCTTGTTGCCCATTTTCGTTCCAGCTCGTTCGACCGCCTGCTCGAGGTTCTCGGCGGTGATGACACCGAAAGTCATGGGAATACCGGAACTCATGGCGCTTTGGGCGATTCCTTTGGCAACCTCGGCGGCGATGAGATCGAAGTGGGCGGTTCCACCGCGAACCAGGGCTCCGAGGCAGACCACCGCATCATGCTTACCCGAGGAGGCGAGTCGGCTGGCCACAAAAGGGATTTCCCACGCGCCAGGGACCCGGTAGACGGTGATGTCGTCGCTCGATGCTCCGTGGCGTTCCAAACAGTCCACCGCTCCGGACTCGAGACGCGAGGTCAATGCCTCGTTGAAACGGCTGACGACGAGCGCAAACCGCAGACCCTTCGCATCCAATTTACCTTCGATAACCCGCATGCGATCCTCCAGAGGTTTTATTGTAGCCCGACTGGCTTTGAGAGGCCATCGCGCACCACGCCCGATTCCGCTCCCGTCACCCGTGCCCGTGCACGATGAATCGAAAACCGCGCTCGGCGGGCGGGCGAGTCAGGCCGAAATCGCAAAGCGAGATCGGCTCTGACCGCAGCCAGGCGAGGGGGGCTCGCCGTACGCGGAGCGCACGAGCAACCGGAACCGGAACCGGAACCGGAACCGGAACCGGAACCGGAACCGGAACCGGAACCGGAACCGGAACCGGAACCGGAACCGGAACCGGAACCGGAACCGGAACCGGAACCGGAACCGGAACCGCTGTCCGTCGCATGGTCACTCCGGGTTGTTGTCAGACATGCGTAGCCGATTGGATTTCCGGGGTCAAGGGGTGAAATGCATCGCCCTCGGAGGGCGACCCCTTGACCCCGGAAATCCAATCGGCTGTCGGGGAGTCATGAACAACCCGGAGGTGACCATGCAACAGACAGCTCGGCAAACCGGATTCGATGCCCTGGACAAAGCCAACGAAGCCGCAATCATCGCCATTTCGCTCGTGATGCGCGTTCCTGCTCCGTTGAAGTCCATCGCCGACCAGGTGATCCGATCAGCTTCATCGGTCCCAGCAAACCTCGCCGAGGGTCGGGGGCGATCAGGCCGCGATCGTCTCCACCACTGGCGGATCGCCTTTGGTTCGGCCAGAGAGGTCGACACCCATCTCCGTCTCCTCATGGGCACAGGCTCTATCGAAAGTTCTCGAACCGATGAAGCCCTCCAGCTTTTCGACGACGTCCGAGCCCTCACCTGGCGCCTCCTCCACCCAAAACCGTAACAGGACACGAAAGAACAACGCCCACCGGGACGTGCCGGGTACGCTATTGGGCAGGCACAACCATCCGGCATCGCTGCGCCTCCCGCACAATGGCGCTACCGGGCACTCCACGGCTAAAGCGCTGGGAGCATTTCTCCAAGCTCGCCAGCAGGCCGCCGGCGCGCGGGCAGCGTGGTCACCGTCCCTCCAATCCCCACCGAATGACCACGCTGACCGTGCGACGCTGGGCCGCCGGGACGCATTGGCGTCACGGCGGCCCAGAAGGCCGGTGATGAAAGCTGCGACCGGGTCATCGACAGGGATTCAGCGTGCGGCTCAGCGTCACGCCGGAGACGCAGTTCGAGAGCCGGTTCAACCGGATCGAACGAGCTACGAGTCGCTGAAGCCGATCACGGCATCGTTGCCGAGGTGGCGGCCGGCGTTGGTCGGCAGCACGAGGTTCCCGCTCTCAGCCACCAATTCCCGATGCTTCGCCTTACCGACGACCTTCCTGGTCCACGACTCGCGCCAACCCAGGTGACGGTGCAGGCCATCCTCGCGGCACTCCTCGGCCGCCTCGGGTGTTCCCTCATGGTGAAGCAGATGCACCAGGAGCATCCGCACGGCGAAATCGAGGCGCTGACCCGACCGCCGTCGCGCCTGGGCCACGAGACCTCGCTCGGGCGCCATGAGAAACGCAACCGCGAAGACCACCCCGCAGGCCGTGGCGATGGACCCGGCTATCGACACATCCAGGGCCAGCGCCGCGGCCCACCCCATTGTCGCGGCGACGGCGGCGATGACGACGGCGAGGCCGATCATCGGGCCGAGGCGCTCGGCAAGGAGATACGCGGTTGCCGGTGGCGCGATCATGAGCGCCACC
>Ga0316198_10002898_pt1 | contig 10394 bp, 6 predicted proteins | sample OudBieAanoxic_MG_FD_204935 | JGI IMG/M metagenome (GOLD analysis project Ga0316198, IMG submission 204935) | Coastal sediment microbial communities from Oude Bieten Haven, Netherlands - site A anoxic | ecosystem: Environmental > Aquatic > Marine > Coastal > Sediment | place: Netherlands...
GGTGCGTCCGATCTCTCGTTCAATGCCCCCCCCCCCTTTGAGGATGATGCGAACGGTGAGGACCGGAGCGTAATGGTTCGAGGTGTTTTCTACGTCGACGGAGAAAGTGTTGGTGTCATCTATGACGATACTCCCAGCCACTCCAGACAGGTTGTCAATACTGACGCCCGTGATCTTGAGTTCTGCATGATCGTCAAGCGCCAGGTCTTCTTGCGTCTTAAGGAGAGTATTGGTGGCGAAACCGATTGCCGGAGACGGGACAATTTCCGGATTGGTCGTGTATTTGGTGTGCGTGACGTCGTGTTCTTTGGCGTAGTAAAACGCTTCCACCAGATCCACGTCAAGGTCCTTGATGCTCTCGTCACTGCCGTCCGCTGTCTCTCGCCCGTATGCCTCCCAAAACCCGGAAGAAAACTCGGTACCGACATCGCCTTCATTGGAATCGTCGAGCCCCTCCGCAATGTCATCGTCGATATCTATGAAGCTGACTTTGGCCGCGTCAGACGAGGTCACCACCGCGTGGGGGACACCTGCCAATCCGGTGTTCACAGCATTTACCAGGCTTCCCGCGTAGCACGATTGGAATACGACGGTCACCTTTTCGCACACGACAGACGGATTTGAACCCGGACCGAATTCTCTAAGGGTCGAAGATATCTCTGATCCCTCCCAGTATTGAATCGGGTCGTAGATATCATACGAACAATGCAGCTTTCCTGAGCTGTCACCATGGGAACTGAAATACAGGATGAACTCTTCGCATTTTTTGTCCTTCATCTCCGAGAGCAGGTCTTTCACCGCCAGGTTGAGGCTCATATAACAGGATGCTCCTGAGTATGACGGCGCCAACGGCTTGACGACCTTGACATTCGACGACGGCACTCGCAGGCCATCCATGACCTTGGCAGATCGGGAAACATCATCGACAAACGTATCCGTTAGGTCTGAATAGCCCTGGACGAGGAGCGCCCAAGTTGCTGATCGAGCCTCGGGATCAGGATCCTCGGGGATAGGAGTTGAGTCCAGAAAACTGACGAAGTATATGCGACGAGGGACTAGGCCCGGCATCACGTCGGGCTGCAATGGAAACATCCCACTCTTTGGAAAGGGAAGCACCTGGTGATCCTCAGAGTCTCTCTGATCAAAGGTGCTAAATACTGAGGTTGTCCGAACATCGAGTGGGCCTGCCACAGTGGGCCACCAATTCGCAAGCCGGAGATCGATGCTGTTTTCATCGAGATCATACAAAGCGATTGCGGTGGGATGTGCGAAATGTGCTTTCGGCATGAAGTCCACAAAAAACAGCCAGCAGCGGTTCCGACAGATCAGCGGACCATCGATCTCCCATTCTGAGAGGTCTGCCGAGGTCACCTTATGGCCCGGGCGAAGCTCCCACTCGTAGAGCAGTACACGCGGTTTCGATGGACCTGAAATATCGAGTGCGGCAAGCGTCACTTCCGATTGAGCCTGACGTAGAACGGCCTGGGCCACCCAAGCGATCTGGAATTCGTGACATCCGATCATCGGAAATGCCAGGATCAACACAATTGGAGCGAAAATGGCGTGGCGTGCACCCTTTCTATTCCGCGGTCGCCCACAAAGGTTCACGTCTCTATGCACAGGTTCTCCCTTCGTTAGCCCGACCAGGATTCGATCGGTTCATCCAGCCCGTTGGCTGAGGAGGAGATTCAAGGCCTTTTGATCAACTTCGGTCCGGGGAGCTTGCAGTATGGATCAACTTTGTATTCACATACCTTTTCGCTCGGAAGGTCTTTCTTAAGAGTCAGTGTTTTCGACTCCCCAATGGCGAGAGTGAAGTCCAGATCTGATGAGGGATTTTTGAAGAAATCTGTGCACGGAATCTGGATGTGAACGCCATCGAAGTTGCTGTCGTTCTTGAACTTCACCTTTGTGCCGAACACGTGGCTCCAGCGCACGATTACCTCTTTTTCTGCATAATCGAGATCAGGTTCATCGTTGGCGGCGCCAGGACACACGATCAACCGAACAACCTGGGCCCGTGGAAAGAAGAACCACACCAACAGGCCGACCACGACCACGATGATTATTATTATGAGGAACTTGGGCATTTCATCCTCCTTCTTCGATCCGGAAATAATAATGATGACTCAGGGCGTCACTCGGGCTTCATTTTTCCCGCAACGGTTTCTGTTGATGAGCTCTCCACCAGGCGGTCATACCTTGAATCGGAAACGAGATTCATCATCGCCGGCCTGTTTTCAAACATGGACGGAGGAACCCCGGCCTCCAGCGCCTTTTCAACCCATTTGAGAGCATCGTCGCGCCTACCCAGATCTTCGAAGACTTCGGCGATCGCCCCAATCTCTGCAACGCCTTCGGGTTCCCGACGAATCGCACGGTCCAGAAAGGACATGCTGGACTCAACCTCGCCTAAAACGGCAAAGTAGCCTGCCAGGTCAATGAGAATCTCAGGGATCTCTTGATTCTGGTTCAGCTTTTCCTCTGCCAGCGAGATTGCGCGCCGGAGAGGTGCTTCCGCTCGCTCTGGATCGGAGGTCACAGCGAGGCAATTTCCAAGATTTCCCCACACTCTGTAGTCGGAGTCATCCTGGCTCAACGCCCTTTCGAACATCTCTGCCGCCTCGGCGTATCGACCGTCCTCAAAGTAAAGGTAGCCGAGATTAGAAATCGTCTGGTAATTGTCGTCAGGGTTGAGTTCGACCGACCTCTCGAACATTCGAAGGGCGTCATCGCGTCGGTCCAGATAGTAGTAGCCAATACCGAGGTTGGTGTATCCACCATCGTTCAAGGGGGCGCACCGGGTGACCGAACGAAGGGAATTGACCGCCGCCGGATAGTCGCCCAAATCGAAGAACAAGGTCGAGAGGCGGTCGTGCCCCTCCCAGTAACCAGGGCGGTTGCTGATGGCTCGTTGAAGGGCCGATTCCGCAGCCTCGAAATTTCCGAGCCGTTGATGAGCCTCGGCGAGAACAAACTGCACCTCTGCATCGAGCGGTGCTGCAGACGCGGCTCGATTTAGTACATCAATTGACGCCTCGAATTGGCTGGCTGCGAGGTGAAGGCGACCCGACGCAAACATCGCTTCCACGCCACCATCTGCAATCTGTTGTTCGAGGGGTGTGAGGCCTCGTCGAAACCAGGTCTCGTCTCCAGAGTCGGTCAAGAGACGAACACAGACATCGGCCAGACGACTGCCAGCCCGCACGTACGCCGGATCCGCATCCAGTGCATCCTCGAGTTCTTTTGCAGCTTTTTCCAGGTCTTCTGTGGTGGCGTTTGGTCTGGATAAACCGACGGCAGACAGCAAGGCGGCAAAAGAGCTGACTACATTTGTGGAGCGCCGGGCCAACCGATCGAGAGTCGGCCTTTCGATTTCGATCTCCAGTTGCTGCGATATTTCCAGCAAGGGTGTCTGCTGGAAGCTCACCAGATTGTCGAGATCGTCATCGATTACAATTTGGCGGAGGGTCTCTCCTGACTCATCAAGCACATCCAGCGTCAAAACCATGTTGTTGTCCCGGCGGGCAAGACTTCCTGCGAGGACAAGCGACACATCTGCCCTCTGGTGTGCCAGCAAGACCGAGTCGAGATCGCCATACAGCCGCCGCCGAGGCGAGACTACCCAAAACTCGCCATACGTCTGCTGTTCGAGGAGGCGAAGATCCTCGTTGATAGTCTCCGTTAGGCCGTCCGCGAGAAGCTGAAGTTCCGCGTCATCACCCTCAGCCTGAAGCCGAAGGACAGCTAGGTGCTTCGATTCAGGCATCGGTGGGAGCGGCGCGAGCCACTGTGAATAGACAAACCATGCCGTGATGAGGACGACTGCGAGGGCAAGAGAAGCTACCGTGAGTCGCTTTGTCACCCCGGGCTTCGGTGTCGGGCGCGGACCGTCGACCGAACCCGTTCCATTGCTGTCGGCGAGAACCTGTAACGCGAAGGCAACGTCTCGAGCCGACTCGAATCGTTCGCCGGGCTGTTTTTCGAGGCACCGCTCGACAAGATGCTCGACGGCTTGGGGGACATCGGGATTCAAGGGGCGGATCGGCTCTGGGTCCTTGCCGAGGATCGCCAGCATGATGTCGGTCGAGTTTTTGCCGCGAAAGGCGCGTTTGCCGGTCAGCACTTCATACATGACGCAGCCGAGGCCGAAGATGTCACTACGACCGTCAACCTTTCCGCCATCGATCTGTTCTGGAGACATGTAGCCGACGGTGCCGACAATCCGGCTAGCCCCAGTCATCGATTCAGTGGGCGCCTCACTTCCAGGAGAGGATTCCTCAACTGACTGCTCTCGAAGTCGAGCAATCCCGAAGTCGAGAACTTTCACTTGGCCAGTGTCGGTGATGAAAATATTCGAAGGTTTGATGTCGCGGTGAATGATGCCCTCACCGTGCGCGGCTGCAAGGCCTTCGGCAATGGCCCCGCAAATTTCGAGCCCCTTCCTCAACGGGATCTGTCCCTTTTGCAGCCGGTCGGCGAGCGTCTGCCCGTTGAGGAGCTCAGTCACCGCATATGCGGTCCCGTCGTGGGTCCCAAAATCGTGGATTTCGAGAATATTGGGGTGGGAGAGGCGTGCAACCGCTTTCGCCTCCCGAGAGAACCGCTCAATCCTCGACGGTTGGCTCGCTGCCCGATCATTAAGGACCTTTATCGCAACGTCGCGGCCAAGCTCGGAATCGCGGGCGCGATAGACGACACCCATACCACCCGCACCGACGTAACCGGTGATCTCGTAGCGACCGAGCGATTGCCCTGCTACTAAATCCATTCCAAAGCCTGTCTTGAAAGTGCTCTCAGGCGGAGCCTATCACGGTCAGCATCGACAACATAGAGCCGTACTGGATGAGTGATTCCCAATCACAACTCAAATTGCCGGGCGGTGCCAAGTTGAAGCGGGCCCGAGGTTTCTGGGTTCAGGCGTAGTCCCTATGCAGCGTCCTCAACCTCTTCGACCAGCTTCGGAATTTGGCGAGATTGGCAGGAACGTCTTTCAGCCGGTATTTCGACATGAAGGAGAAGACATTGCGCAGCGGGATCGTTTTTGTGTAAAGCCGGAAATACTGTTCGTAGAAATCCTCGAGGGGCAGGGTCGTCGGCAGAACAGTGTGGATGAAATCGAAGAACTCCGGGTCGCGGGTGAGCAGCTGATCCTCGACCTCGTCGTAGAGATCGGTGCCGGGCAAAGGCGTCAGCACCGCGAAGGAGGCAAAGCTCAGATCGATGGATCGGCAGTAGCTCCGGAACTCGGCGAAGTCTTCCTCGGTGAAGTCGGGTCGGACGATGAACGACGCATAGATGTCGATCCCGAGGTCCTGCAGGACCTGGACCGCCTGTTGGTTGTTGTGCGTGGTTGATCCCTTGTTGATGAATTCGAGGTCACTGTCGCGGAAGAACTCGAGACCGACAAAAACCCTCTCGAGGCCGATATCGCGCCACAGGGCGAGGAGGTCCGGATTCTTGGCGATGGTGTCGCTGCGACCGTAGAGGAAGTACCTCTTGCGGATGCCCGCCTCCCTGATCAGCTCGGCGAGTCTCTTCATCCGCACAATATCAACGAGTGATTCGTCGTCGGCAAAGAACACGAATTCCTCTTCAATCTCTGCCAGCTCCTCGACGATCTTGTCGGGCTCCCTCTTCAGGTATTTGCCGCCGGCAATCTTCCACAGAGCGCAGAAATTGCATCGGAAGGGGCATCCCTTGGAGGTACGAATCGAAGCGAGCGGTTGCATGTACTCCGAGTAGTAGGCGTGCCGATAGGCTTGCGTCAGCGACCGAATCGGGAACGGGAGGTCATCCAGGTCTCGCGCCGGGTTGACCGTACCCTCTTGTAAACCGCGATCGGTGTTCACCCACACCCCTGGGATGCCATCGAACCCCTCGCAAACGTCAAATCGGCGAACCACCTCTCGAAAGCTGTCGACTCCTTCGCCGACCACCACGAGGTCAATATGTGGAGAATCGAAATCACGCGGCGCAACCGTGGCGTGATGACCGCCGACCACCGTCAGCACTTCGGAGTTCCAGGCCTTGGCCCGTTCCGCCAGCGCCCTCATCCTGTTGGCGTGGACCGTGTAGCCGGTGATTCCGACAACGTCGGGGCGGAATGCTTCGAGGGTCTGCTCGACGGTGTCATCTATCCGCTGATCGAGAATTTTGACCTCGTGCTCATTTGTCACACCGGCGGCTACGTATTCGAGAGCCAACGGTTCGAATAAAAACACGTCCTCGCCAGCCATGCTGATTGGTGATTTTGCGGGTTCGATCAGCAGGATGCGCATGGGGTTTCCTCTCTCATATCTACTCCAACTGGGCACGATGGTTTCGCGCCACAGAGAGAATATCGGCCCGGAGAGCCGCCAATACTTGAGCCTTTATTTACGTTTGGATGAGGGTTTGATGAGGACTGGCCGTCATCAACCCCCCTTCTGACCTAAATATGAGAATAAAAGATTGACGACAAAACCAACCACCCTTCTCTCCGTAAACCAGCTCGAGGAGTCACCATGAAGAAAGCTCCCCTCTCAAGTGTCGTGATGTTTTTTGTAGCCCTGAACTTCGCGTGTTCCCGTGAAACCCCTTTGGAGGCCCCGGAGGTCGTCGAAGAACAAGGGCGCTCGGAAATTGCGTATCAGTTACCGGAGCGCGATCTGATTCCAGAAGGTATCTGTTACGACCCCGAGGAGGATGTCTTCTACCTTGGTAGCATTCGAAAGAGCAAGATCCTGAAGATCTCGAGAGAAGGCGAAGTCGAAACATTCGTAGCTCCGATCGAGGGTGAAGATCGCGGGTATCTCGGGATGCGGATCGATCTGAACCGGAGGATCCTGTGGGCCAACTGGCACCAGGACCTGAAACCGAATGACCCCAACCCGGAGCGACGGTTGTGGACGGGAATCTCCAAATTCGATCTCGAGAGCGGAGAGCTGGTTCGCGAGTACATAGTTGAAAAGACTGAAGAGAACCACCTCTTCAACGATGTTGCCGTCGCTCGCGATGGAACCGTTTACTTCACGTCATTTGCCTACGGGATGATCTACAAGATCGACAGTGTCACCGACGAAATCCAGGAGTTTCTTCCGATGCCAGGAGACGTCTGGAACAACGGCATCGATATCACGCCGGATGACAAATACTTGTTCGTCGTCGGCAGCGACAAGATCTTCCGGATCGATATGGATACCAATGAGTTTCTCGAGCTTCCCACGCCTGAGGATGGAATCGTCGGATGGGGAGACGGGCTGTATTTCAATAACGGCTATCTGCTCGCAATCACAGGACACCGCGATGGTGAACACATCGTCAACCGGGTCGTCAGGCTGCATCTCTCGGAGGCGCTGGACCGCATCACGAAAATCGACGTGCTCGACCAGGACCACCACCTGTACTCGAATCCTACGACCGGTGCCATCGCGGACGACTGGTTCTTCTACATTGCCACCGCCCAATTTGAGAAATTCGACGAGGAAGGCAACCTGGCGCCCTGGGACGAGCTGTCAGACACCTACATTCTCAAGCTGCAGCTTGAATAACTCGCTGGAGTTACCCGACCGGTTCTGATCAACACAGTTGCGGTCCCTCTCCTGCCGGGTGTAGCATCTCTGCAGCCGGGGAGGGCATGATGAGAAAACACCAGTGGACACTTGCGTTTTTCGGGCTCGCCGCTCTCGTCCTGTCGGCGTGCTCGCCGACCGACACCGCCATCGTTTACCCAGAGACCGAACGAGGGACTGTGGTTGACGAGTATTTCGGAGAAGAGGTTGCCGATCCCTACCGGTGGCTCGAAGATCTCGACGCCGGTGCCACCGCGGCGTGGGTCGAGGCGCAGAACGACATTTCCTTTCCGTATCTCGAGGCCATTCCACAGCGGGATGCCGTTAAAAACCGACTCACGGAGTTGTGGAACTACGAACGCATCGGAATTCCAAAAAAGGAAGGCCGTCGATACTTCTTCGAACGAAACGACGGACTGCAGAACCAGGACGTGCTCTATGTGACCGAGGCGATCGACGGCGAGCCGCGGGTACTGATCGATCCCAACGCCTTTTCGGAAGATGCCACCATCGCCCTCGCCTCCTGGGTCCCGAGCCCCGACGGTAGGTGGCTCGCCTACTCCACCTCGGACGGCGGCACCGATTGGAAGACCTGGCACATTAGAAACGTCGATACAGGCGAGGACCTGGACGATTCGGTCTCGCGCTGCAAATTTACCGGCGCTTCGTGGTCGGGTGACAGCGGAGGATTTTTCTACAGCCGCTACCCGGCGTTCGAGGATGGCACCGGCGACGGGTCCAAGACGACATCCGTCTACTTCCACCGTCGCGGCACTGCCCAGGATACGGACGAGCACGTCTACACCATTCCCGGTGAGACGACCAGGAACCCCTACGCCACCGTCACCCAGGACGGCAGCTACCTGATCATCAGTGAACGCGATGGCTACGACGCCAATGACATCCACTACCTGCCACTGAACAAGGGCATCACCGCGCCGCTGCCGATCTTCAACCAGTGGGACGCGCGTTACAACTTCATCGGTAACGAAGGCCACACCCTGTTCTTCTGGACCAACAAGGACGCGCCCAAGGGTCGAGTCGTGACCGTCGATCTCGGACGCCGCTCCGCCGGTGAGCTTCGTGAGGTTGTTGCCGAGGCCGAGGAAACACTGAGTTCGGTGGAGTTCGTCGGTGGCACGCTCGCCTGCGAATACCTGCGTGACGCCCACTCGTTGGTACGCCTCCACGCCACCGACGGCAGTGCCAAGGGCGAAGTCGAACTACCCGGCATGGGTACAGCCAGAGGATTCTCCGGCCACAGTGACGATGACGAGACCTTCTACTCCTACACCGATTTCACAACCCCCACTGCGATCTACCGCTACGACGTGGATTCGGGAGAAAGCACCCTCTTTGCCCGGCCCGAACCACCCATCGACCTCTCCGGTTATGAAGCGAAGCAGATCTTTTTCGAAAGCAAGGACGGCACCCGGGTACCGATGTTCATCGTTCACAAGACAGGCATCGCCCTCGACGGACAAAATCCGACCCTGCTCTACGGCTACGGCGGCTTCAATAGCTCCCGTACCCCCACCTACCGCACCACCCGCATGGTGTGGCTCGAGATGGGCGGTGTGCTGGTGATCGCGAATCTTCGAGGCGGCGGCGAGTACGGCCGCGAATGGCATCTGGCCGGCACCAAACTCCAAAAGCAGAATGTCTTTGACGATTTCATCGCCGCCGCCGAATGGTTGATCGCCAACGGCTACACTTCAACAACCAAATTGGCCATCCAGGGAGGCAGCAACGGCGGCCTCCTGGTCGGCGCCGCCATCACTCAGCGGCCGGATCTCTTCGGCGCCGCGTTACCGGCGGTAGGCGTTCTCGATATGTTGCGCTACCACACACCCAGCGCCAATGCCCGCCAGTGGGCCTCCGACTACGGCCTCTCCGAAAACGAGGACGAGTACCGCGCCCAACGCGCCTACTCGCCGTATCACAACACCGTCGAGGGAACCTGCTACCCGCCGACCCTGATCACCACCGCCGATCACGACGACCGGGTCGTCCCCTGGCACAGCTTCAAGTTCGCAGCCGCGATGCAACACGCCCAGGGATGCAGCAACCCGATCCTGATTCGGGTAGAGACGCGCGCCGGCCACGGAGCCGGCAAGCCGACATGGATGCAGATCGAAGTCGCCGCCGACCAGTGGGCGTTCCTCGCGAAGGCGCTGGAGATGGCAAATTGACCACGTTGACTCGAGCAACGATCGTTCTGATGCTCGCCATTACAGCGTGTGGTGGCCCTGTCGAGGAGGACCAGATGACCGGTGTCGTATTCTTCAATACGCTGATGCTCGAAGATCTCACCGAGTTCTACACCCAGAGAGTCGGCGCCGAGCTATGGATGGACCAGACCGACTGCCGCATCTTCAACCACGGCAGGTTCCTTTTCGGATTCTGCCAGCGCGAGGAGGCCGAGGCCTGCGGGATCCTCACCTTCGTCTACCCCGACCGCGAGGGCGTTGACCGGATGTACGATCTCTTTCGGGATGAGGCGCTCGGTGAACCCAGGGACAATCCGCGCTACCCGATCTACAACTTCTTTGCCCGCGACCCGGAAGGTCGGATGATCGAGTTCCAGGTATTCACAGGCGACGTGGATCTGCCCTAGCTGTCTCCTCGATCGCGATCGGCTTCCGGGATGAGGGGATAGGCATTCGGCACCGGCGGAACTGAGTGGAATGGTTGCGCACCGCCGGCCCTCAGGGACCCTGAACGCTGCTCCACGACGTGAAATCCTCAGACTCGAAGCCGTCGGCAAAGATTAAATTCTGGTCATACATGGGTCCGATGTAGCTCGATGCGATGACCAGGTTGTCGACGTAGAGGTGCTGA
>Ga0316198_10002899_pt1 | contig 10394 bp, 7 predicted proteins | sample OudBieAanoxic_MG_FD_204935 | JGI IMG/M metagenome (GOLD analysis project Ga0316198, IMG submission 204935) | Coastal sediment microbial communities from Oude Bieten Haven, Netherlands - site A anoxic | ecosystem: Environmental > Aquatic > Marine > Coastal > Sediment | place: Netherlands...
GGTGGAATATGACCCAGCGACAGATACCTGGAGGACAAGGGCTGAGATGCCGACACCAAGGAAATTCCTGTCCACCAGCGCAGTCAACGGCAAGATCTACGCAATCGGGGGTTCAGAATTTACTCCTGCTCTTGGCACAGTCGAAGAGTACGACCCAGCTACAAACACCTGGACAACGAAAACCGATATGCCGACGCCGAGAATACTCATGTCCACCAGCGTGGTCGACGGGATCATCTATGCCATCGGAGGCGCCCAGTACGAACACTTCGAGGACTCGACGGTGGAGGCTTACGATCCGGCGACGGACACCTGGACGACAAAGGCATCGATGCCAACGGCGAGGGCCTTTTTTTCCACCAGTGTGCTGAACGGGAAGATCTACGCCATCGGAGGTTGCTTAGGAAATTATGACGTTCTTACTTCCAACACGGTGGAGGTATTCGATCCGGTGACGAACACCTGGGCAGTGACGGACGATCTGCCAACCCCAAGAGCGGCATTGGCCACCAGCGCGGTCAACGGCAGAATCTACGCCATCGGCGGCGATTTAGGCGACCCAGTGGTCTTCAACAGACCTTCTTCAAGGGTGGAAGAACTGACCGTTACCCCGCCCGAACTCCCCTTCATCTACTGGTTGGAGGTGGCCGCCAACCTGCCGGGCAGCTTCGGGAGCCAGTGGGTCACCGACCTGGTCCTGTTCAACGAGGCGCTGGAGCCAGCCACCGTCTCCCTCGTTCTCCACGCTGAGGACGGCCAGCACACCGCGCCTGCGTCGGTCGTCGCCGGCGCTCAGGGGGTGTTCGAAAACGTCGTCGGCGGTAGCCTCCAGTACCAGGGGAAGGGCCCGCTCGAGGTTCGCTCCACCCTCTCGCTGCGGGCCGCCGCGCGGACCTACAACCTGGCGAGCGAGGGCACATTCGGCCAGGGCTTCACGCTCCACACCGCAGACCAGGGACTGGCTGCCGGCGACACGGCGTGGTTGCTCGAACTGCGCCAGGAGCAGGACCGATTCCGGACCAACCTCGCCGTCGCCAACACAGGCGACTCCGATGCATCGGTGCGGATCCAGCTCATGGCGACTGACGGAAGCGAAATCCACACCTACACCCTCGAACTTGAGCCAGGCGAGCTGATTCAGGACCTCGAGCCCTTCGCGGAACGTGCCGGCCGTCCCGATCTGGGGTGGGGGCTAGCCAAGGCGGAGGTGATAACCGGTTCAGGGGTGCTGGTGTCCGCATCGGTCGTCGACTCGCGCACCAACGACGCGACCACGGTGCCGATGCAGCGGTAGTCATCGGAACTCTAATGCTGGTGCCAGGGGGCAGTGGGAGGAGTGCTTACCCGACCCTCCCAAAACCGGTATGCGATTCGAGCAAGTATCTGGGTGTGAACCAAGCCCGAACGCTGTACCACTTGGAAGTTCAGAGATCACGCTGTTATGGACCTCCGGAACACGAGGAACGATGAACGGTGGGGGCCACCCCTCGCATTGTTGCATCGTGCAGGTTCAGTTGCTCGACAATGCGTGAATGGAAAGTGTGGCGCACATCGGAGCCGGGCATTCGTGTCATTGACCGGGTGAGGAGCTTGACTCGTCCCGGGGGAACGTGGCTGCGCAGTCGGCGCAGACCAGCTTTTCGGTGACGATCTCGTGGCCGATACCGTCGGAGGGGTCCGCTGCACGGCGGGATCGCCGTCCGGAACCGCCGCGCCGCGCCGGAGAGGGCTCTTGCGGGAGGAGGTAGGTTCGCTCTCGGGTTTCGGTCACGACCTTGAACGACGGCTGGCCCGGTTTGGTGATCTGTCCGCACAATTCGCATCGGTACATGGATTCAGAGACCTCTCAGGTTAGTTTGGGTTGGGTTGGATTCTGACGCCGCTTGATCGGGCGGGAACGGCAAACGTCAGCACCACGAGAACGATCGCCGAGACCCCGAGACCGTAGAACACCGGGTCGAGCGCGAGCGGCGTTCCGGCGACCGTCAGCCAGACGGTGGTCGCGCCACCACCGACGATGCTCCAGAATGCGGCGGTGCCGCTGACGCGTCGCCAGAACAGCGCGCCGAGGGTCGGGAAGAACAACCCGGCGACCATGAACGAGTAGGCAAGCAATATCGAATCGATCACCCGTGGTACATAGAGCGCAAAGCCCACCGAACCGAAGCCGACGATCAGCGTCAGTACGCGCGACAGGGTCAGCATCGACCGTTCCGATGTCGCCGGTGCGATGTGGGTGCCGATGATGTCGTCGACCAGGTTGCCGACGCTGGCGAGGAGGCACGAGTCGGCGGTCGACATGATGGCGGCGAAGTAGGCGGCGAGGATCAAACCCGTGGCGCCGACCGGCAGGACGTCGCGGATGAGCAACGGCAACCCCATCTCGGGGTCGGCGGTCGGAAAGAGCACCCGGGCGAACATCCCGAGCGTTGCACCGATGAAGGCCATCGCCGGGTACTCGAGCAAGCCGGCGACGAACCAGGCTCGTTTCGCGGTGGCGACGTCGCGCGACGCGTGGATACGCTGATACAGCGTCATGGCGACAAACCAGATGGGCACGATGGTGACCATCCACGTCGCGACCTGCAGACCGGTGACGTTGGTCAGCGAGAAGTACTCGGGCGGCAACGCGGTTCGCAGCCCACTCCAGCCGCCAACATCGGTGTAGCCGAGGGGCAGGGCGAAGAGCGTGAGGCCGATGAAGAGGATGCCCCACTGGATGGTGTCGGTGTAGACCACCGCCTGCAATCCCCCCAGGGCGGTGTAGACCACGATGACGACCGACATGGTGAGCACGGCGGTCGTGAGGTCGAGCTCGAAGGCCGCTGAGGCGAGCTTGCCGCCGGCAAGAAGCTGGGAACCCGTGAATCCCGCATACCCGATGGCGGAGACCAGAGCGGCCACGATCGCCGTTGGTCCGCCGAAACGATGAGCGAGAAAATCCGGGTACGAACGGTGGCGGTACGTGGCGCCCACCGTCTTGACCTTCGGGACAAGGAGCACTGCCGCGAGCCATGCGCCGACCAGCCCCGAAAATAACAGCCACGACGCCGAAAGACCCATCACGAAACCGAGCCCGCCGAGCCCGATCGAGAATCCCCCGCCGACATCGGTGGCGACGACCGACAGCCCGATGTGGCCCGAGCCCATGTTGCGCCCGCCGACGAAGTACTCGTCGAGACCGGTCTGTCGGCGCTGGAAGTACAGACCCACGCCGAGCATACCGACGAAGTAGGTACCGAGGATGACAAAGTCGATGATCTGCATCGAGGGAGCGGGTCAGCGGACGAGGTGGAGAGATCGGATTCGCGACAATTCCATAGTGTGCAAAGTATCTGAGATTCGATCCGGAGTCAAACGCAATGTAGGCGATCGAATTCGAGCGTCAGCCGGTCACCAACACAGGCTAGAATGGCGGCGGAGGCGAGAACTCGTGCCAACGGATAATGCCAACCCATTAGATCCGGCCGACCACACGACCAAGCTGGTGATGGCAGCGTTGAGGAGGATCATCCGAGCGATCGATCTGCACTCATGCGACCTCGTCAGCCGGTTTGGTCTGACGGGACCGCAGCTGGTGGTGCTCAAGGAGCTCGTCGACACCTCGCCTCGTTCAGTGAGCGCACTTGCCGCCGCTGTGAATCTCAGCCAGGCAACGGTGACGGGGATCCTCGACCGGCTCGAACGAAAGAGCATGGTCAAACGAGTTCGGGACTCCAAGGACCGACGACGGGTGTTGGTGTCGCCGACCTCGGTGGCTCAGGAGGTGTTGGCGGGCGCGCCGCCGCTGTTGCAGGAGCACTTCACCGAGAAATTCGGGGCGCTGCCCGACTGGCAGCAGACACAGGTCTTGTCATCACTGCAACGGATTGTCACCCTGATGGAGGCGACCGATGTCGAGGCGGGTCCGATTCTGACGACCGGCCCGCTTGACGCGACACCGGAAGAGACCGAGGCGTTTCTCGAAACGGCACCGGGAGACGGTGGCGACAACGGCTCTGCGTGATCGTCGACACATCGCGAGGCTTGAGGGCTGTTGTTTCCCGTGATAATATTTAGTGTGCAATACAATTGGCCACCCGCATTAGACGGAAGTGGACGGTTGCAGCCCCGCTGATCCCCCGTTGAACCTTCTCAAACGAGAGGAAATCACCATGTCCTTTTCAACTCAGCCCTCGGTCGCCGATACGGCCCACGAGGAGCCTTGGTACAAGCGGCGGACGATCTGGCGCGATGTGCCCATGAGCCAGTGGCGGGACTGGCATTGGCAGATGCGGAATCGCATCACAACGGCCGAGCAGCTGGCTCGTGTGATCCCCATGACGCCGAGGCAGCAGCGAACCATCGAGCGTGCGTTGGACCGGTTTCGGTTCGCTGTCCCACCGTACTATGCGTCGTTGATCGATCCCGACGATCCCGAGTGTCCGATCCGGTTGCAGGCGATCCCCGGCGAGGGAGAGCTCAGCGTCGGGACCTTCGACATCGAAGACCCGCTCAACGAGGACGGCGACTCGGTGGCGCCCGGGATGAGCCACCGATACCCGGATCGTGTGCTCTGGGTGATCATGCACGAGTGTGCGATGCTGTGCCGCCACTGCACGCGCAAACGCAAGGTCGGTGACCGGCCCGACGCCATCAGCGAAGATCGTTTGGACGCCGGTATCGCCTATCTGAGGTCGAACCCGGAGGTGCGCGACGTCCTGTTGTCGGGGGGGGACCCCTTCCTGCTGTCCGACGATCGGCTCGAACACGTGCTCCAGAGGGTCCGTAACGAGGCGCCGTCGGTCGAGATCGTCCGATTCGGCACGCGGATTCCGGTGACCATGCCGCAAAGGGTCACCCCCGCGCTCGTCGAGATGCTCCGCCGCTATCACCCGATCTTCGTCAACACGCACTTCAACGTGCCCAAGGAGTTCACACCCGAGTCCGAGGCCGCGCTCCGGTTGATGGCCGATGCCGGCATCCCGCTCGGCAATCAGAGTGTGCTGCTGCGCGGCGTCAACGACTGCTGGGCGCTGATGCGAAAGCTGATGCACAAGCTCACCGCCAACCGGGTCCGGCCGTACTACATCTACCAGTGTGATCTCGCCGAGGGTCTCGAGCACTTCCGGACCACCATCTCCAAGGGCATCGAGATCATGGAGCACCTTCGCGGCCACATCTCGGGGCTCGCGGTGCCGACTTTCGTGGTCGATGCGCCAGGGGGTGGGGGCAAGATCCCCGTCCATCCCAACTACATCGTGTCGCAGCACGAAAACAAGACGGTGCTGCGCAACTTCGAGGGTCGGATCGTCGCCTATGAGGAGCCGAAGCAGTACGTCGGAATGTGCAACGAGGGGCACCCATGCTCGTTCTGCCGCGAGATTCTCCGAAGCGGCGAGGAGAGCGTTGGGGTCGCCGGTCTTTTCGACGACGATCCCGAGAACATCGCTCTGGTGCCTGTAGGGGTGGACGAAGCTGACGATGCCATCGAGAACGAAAGTGCCGATCGGAGCTCGGCATGACCGAAGCGGGTATCGAGATTGCGAACCAGCTCAACACGCTCGCTCGGATCGAAGGTGATGGTTTTCGGGCCAAGGTGTACTTCTCGCCGCTCAACCAACGGATCCAGGTGCTCGAGTATGAAGCCCGCGATACCGAGAGAATGATGGCGAGTCTCGCCCGTGGCGCCCGTGAAGCCGGTTTCGGCAAGGTGTTCCTCAAGGCGCCGGTCCACGAGCGGGGCGGCTTCGAAGCGGCCGGCATGACCGCCGAGGGAACGATCACCGGGTACTTCGCCGGACAGCCGGCGGTCGTGATGTCGCTGTTTTTGACCGACGAGCGACGGAGTCGGCCCTTTGCGGACGAGCAGGACGAGATTCTGGCATCGATCCGTTCGCGGTCGGCCGATGCGTCTGTCCCGGATTTGCCGGCCAAGTACCTTATGGCGGATGCGACACCGGCGGACAGCTTGGAGCTCGCCCTGCTGTACGGGCGGGTCTTTGACAGCTACCCCTTCCCCATCACGGAGGCCGACTACCTGGTGACGACCATGAAGTCGAACGTGGTCTACCGCATCGTCCGTGACGGCCTGGGTGAGATCGTCGCGGCCGCATCGGCCGAAACCGACCCCGAGCACCGGAATGCGGAGATGACCGATTTCGCCACCCTGCGGAGCCAACGCGGTCTCGGGCTGGCGCAGCACATCCTCGCCGCCCTCGAGGACGACATGGTCGAGCGCGGGATTCCGAATCTCTACACCATCGCCCGCGCCCGTTCGGCCGGGATGAACCGGGTGTTCTACAACCGCGGTTACGAGTGGACCGGGACGCTGGTCAACAACTGCCACATCGCCGGGCAGTTCGAAGACATGCACGTCTGGTGCAAGACTCTTGAAATCCAGGCCGGTCGGACCTTACGTTATACGAAGGACCTTTGATCCCGGCCGTGTCGGCCTGGTCCGTGAGGACCCGGTCGGCGCAGCCGCTGCAGACCAGACCTCCGGTTGCCCGTCCGCCGGACATCGGGACGAGGTGCCGGTGACGGTTCGTGCCCGAGTACAAGGAGGATGAGTGACGAACCCATCGACCGAAGCCGGCCCCCGCTTTCGAGCGTTCGGCAGGAAGCACATCGACAGTCTGCCCTGGCTGAAGCGCCTCTCGAGGGATCAGGTGCTCGCCCTCAAGGCTGTGTCCGCAGTGCTCCCGTTTCGGGTTAATCAGTACGTGCTCGCCCGGCTCATCGACTGGAGCGACATCCCGGCGGATCCGGTGTACCAGCTGGTCTTTCCCCAGGCAGGAATGCTCGACCGCCGCGACTTCAACACTATGGTCGATCTGGTCGTGAGGAAGGCGGGAGAGAACGAGATCGTTCGTGCGGCGCGCACGATCCAGAAGCGGATGAACCCACACCCGTCGGGACAGGTGGAGCTCAACGTCCCGAGGGTCGACGGCGAGCCCATCGCCGGGTGCCAGCACAAGTACCGAGAGACGGTGCTCTTTTTCCCCGCCCGAGGTCAGACCTGCCACGCCTACTGCACCTACTGCTTCCGCTGGGCGCAGTTCGTCGGCGCCGACAAGCTGCGGTTCGCCGGACACGAGGTCGACACCCTCGCCCGGTATCTGGCCCGCCACACCGAGGTCTCGGACGTGCTCTTCACCGGCGGCGATCCGATGATCATGTCCTCAGCCGTGTTGCGCAGTCAGGTCGAGCCGTTTCTCAGCCCTGGCCTCGAGCACCTCAGGTCGATCAGGATCGGCACCAAGGCGCTGACCTACTGGCCCTTCCGATTCACCACCGACCGCGACGCGGACGATCTGCTGCGGTTCTTCGAGGAGATCCGCCGACGGGGCAAGCAGATCGCGCTCATGGCCCACGTCTCGCACCCACGGGAGCTCGAGACGGCCGAGGCGCGTGAGGCGATGCGGAGAATCGTCGAAACCGGGACGATTGTCCGGTGTCAGGCGCCCCTCATTCGAAGAGTCAACGATGACGCTGACGTCTGGGCAGAGATGTGGAGCGAGCAGGTCCGGCTCGGCGCGGTTCCCTACTACATGTTCGTCGAGCGCGACACCGGACCGAAGCACTACTTCGAGGTTCCTCTCGCCAAGGCGCTGCGGATCTACAGCTCCGCCCTGTCGCGGGTCTCGGGTCTCGCCAGGACGGTGCGCGGGCCCTCCATGTCGGCGACTCCCGGAAAGGTGCTGGTCGACGGTGTGACCACCGTTGACGACGAGCGGGTCTTTGTCTTGAAGATCATCCAGGGCCGCGATCCGACATGGACCAATCGGGTCTTCTTCGCTCACTTCGACTCCGCGGCAACGTGGCTCGACGACCTTGAGCCGGCCCTCGGAGAGAATGAGTTCTTTTTCGAACGGGAGATCCGCGCCATGTACGAGGGTGGTTGGCGCCCCGGCTGGGCGGATTTGGACGACGATGACGATGGTGAGATGACCGCGTAGGCGAGATGCGGCAGTGATGGGAGTCGATGCCGGAGGACCAACGATCGGAATCAGCGGCCCTGTGGCGTGTTGCCTCAGTGGGAGCTTTGCCGATCTGGAGGTGCGCCGAATGAGCGAGGACAGCCGGCGTGATAGTGCGTCGCTTGCTTTGGAACCGAATTCAATCGGCCGGCGTCCCGTCGTCGTCGGCGAGGTGCTCTTCGACGTCTTCCCGGACGGCACGCGAGTCCTGGGTGGAGCGCCGCTCAACGTCGCATGGCACCTTCGCGGGTTCGGCCTCGAGCCGCTCTTGATCTCGCGTGTCGGCGAAGATGACCTCGGCGGAGCGGTCGTCGACGCGCTGGACTCCTGGGGAATGGACAGTTCGGGGCTGCAGGTCGACCCCGAGAAACCGACGGGCCGGGTCGCCGTTGCGCTCGACGCCGGCGCGCCGATCTTCGACATCGTCAGCGATCAGGCGTACGACCGTCTCGACGGCGGCGCCGCTCGCGATGCTCTCGCCGAAGTTCGGCCGGCGCTGCTCTACCACGGGTCGTTGATCGCCCGCGAAGCTGTGGCCGATCGCGCGCTGCGGGGAATTCGGGCAATGTCGGGGGCGCCGGTCTTCGTCGACGTCAATCTCCGCTCACCGTGGTGGTCGGTCGAGAGCGTGACCTCGCTGATCCGCGGCGCACGCTGGGTCAAGCTCAACGACGACGAGCTCGGCCGCTTCTCCGATCGTGGGTCCGTCTCGGGTGGGACGGGCGCCGAGCTCGCCGCAGCCGAGCTCTCCCGGCGGCACGGGATCGACGAGCTGATCGTCACGTGCGGCGACCGGGGGGCTTTTGTCTGGGTCGGCGACAGATCCGTTGTGGGTCGCCCGCCCGGCGCGGTGGATGTCGTCGACACCGTCGGCGCCGGAGATGCCTTCAGTGCGGTGTGGATCGCCGGGCTCCTCGGCGGCTGGGACCCTGAGACCACCCTGGTTCGGGCGCTGGACTTTGCGGCGGTGATCTGCGGTGTGAGGGGGGCGACGACCGACGATCGTCGGATCTATGACCGAATCCTGGAGACGTGGAGTTCGACATGAGCGACGTGCGAGGTCTCTACATCGCGCTGATCAGCGTCCACGGTCTCATCCGTGGGACCAATCCCGAGCTCGGTCGCGACGCCGACACCGGCGGCCAGGTTCAGTATGTGCTTGATCTCGCCCGCGCGCTCTCCGAGCGCCCCGATGTTGACCGGGTGGAACTCATGACGCGGCAGATCCTGTCGACCAATGTCGGCACGCAGTACGGCGAACCGATCGAGCAGATCGCCGACAAGGCGTGGATCGTGCGCTTGCCGTGCGGCCCGCACCGCTATCTCCACAAGGAGACGCTTTGGCCGTACCTGCCGCAGTTCACCGACGAGGCGCTGCAGCACTTCCGCCGGATCCGACGAGTGCCGGATGTCGTTCACAGCCACTACGCCGATGCCGGGGTCGTCGGCGTCAGACTGAGCAAGTTGCTCGGTGCGACGCTCGTCCACACCGGGCACTCGCTCGGCAAGAGCAAGCAACTGCGGCTGCTCGACAAGGGCTTGGCGCCGGAGACCATCGAGAAGCGCTACCGCATGACCCGGCGGATCGCCGCAGAAGAGGCCGTCCTCGAGGCCGCCGATCTCGTGATCGCCAGCACCGACCAGGAGGTCGAGGAACAGTGGGGACAGTACTTGGGGGGCAGCCCGAGCCGGATGCTCGTGATCCCACCCGGTGTCGATCTCAGTCGGTTCCGGCCGCCCCGCAGGGGCAACCCGCCCCCGGCCGTCGCTGCGAACATTGATCGCTTTTTCTCGCAGCCGAAGAAGCCGCTCATCCTCGCGCTGCAGCGACCCGACGAGCGGAAGAACCTGGCGACCCTGATCCGCGCCTACGCCGAGCATGATGAGCTCAAGAGCCGGGCGAACCTGGCTCTTGTCATCGGCACCAGGGACGACATCACCAAGCTCCCGAAGGCGCAACGAACGATCCTCACCGAGATGCTGATGCTCATCGATCGCTACGATCTGCACGGATCGGTGGCCTATCCCAAGAGCCACCACCCGGACGACGTCCCCGATCTCTACCGGCTCGCCGCGATGCGCCGTGGGGTGTTCGTCAACCCGGCTTTGACCGAGCCGTTCGGGCTGACGCTGATCGAGTCGGCGGCGAGCGGTCTGCCTGTGGTCGCCACCGACGACGGTGGCCCGTCGGCGATCATCGGCGCCTGCCGCAACGGCCTCCTGGTCAACGCGCTCGACGCCGGCGAAATCGCCGACGCGCTGCACGAGGTGCTCGTCGATTCCGGGGCATGGCGTCGGCGGTCGAAGTCCGGGGTCCGGGGTGCGCACGGGTTTTCCTGGAGCGGACATGTCGATCGCTACCTCAAGGCCGTGCGCCGGCGGTTGCGCTCGCGGGTGCGCCGGCGCCCGACCGAGGTGCCGCGGCACCCGCTG
>Ga0316198_10002900_pt1 | contig 10393 bp, 9 predicted proteins | sample OudBieAanoxic_MG_FD_204935 | JGI IMG/M metagenome (GOLD analysis project Ga0316198, IMG submission 204935) | Coastal sediment microbial communities from Oude Bieten Haven, Netherlands - site A anoxic | ecosystem: Environmental > Aquatic > Marine > Coastal > Sediment | place: Netherlands...
GGCGGTGGGGTTGCGCCGATGCAACGGGCAGCGATCGACCTGGTGCAAGAGAAGCCGACGCTGGCAGAAACGGCCGCCCTCCAGACCGAGTTCCGACAGAAGCGCGACTTTCTCGTCGAGGGGCTCAAAGAGATCGGCGTACGTTTCGATGTCGAGCCGCAGGGGACGTTCTATGCCTGGGGCGACCTGAGCGGGCTGCCCGCGTCGCTTCGAAATAGCGATGACTTCTTCAAGGCGGCGCTCGAGCGCCAGGTCATCTGCGTTCCGGGTCACTTCTTCGACGTGAATCCGGGCAAGCGGCGCACTGGCCGGCCGTCACGCTTCGTCCAGCACGCCCGCTTTTCGTTCGGACCGCCGATGCCGGTGCTGGAGGAGGCCCTCGGACGCATCCGAACGATGGTTGCGGACGCCGGCTGAGATCAGGCCAACTGCTCGCAACTCCATAGGAATCCGCCAGGCGCGCGCCAATTTCTTCCGGATTCTCGTTTGTGTAGGTGATCATACTACACATGACGACATCCGCAGCGGTCGCAGCCAGGATCGAGTATCAGCCGAGGGAGGCAGCCCCCTTCGTGAAGTGGGCAGGGGGCAAGGGCCGATTGCTCTCTCAGCTGCGACCGTTGCTTCCCCGAGGGGCGTCGCGCATGCGCCACGTCGAACCCTTCGTCGGCGGCGGCGCGATGTTCTTTTCGAGGCAGCCGAAGCGCGCGCTCCTGACCGATATCAATCCTGCATTGGTCGGCACCTACACGGCCATTCGAGACGACGTGAACGGGGTCATCGCCGCGCTGCGAGGTTTGGCCGCGCGGCATTCGAAGGAGAGCTACTACGAGGTACGCCAGCGCTACAACCGGAGCCCGCGCATTTCCACCGCCAAACGCGCAGCGATGTTCATCTACCTCAACAAGACCTGCTTCAACGGCCTGCACCGGGTGAATCGCAAGGGCGAGTTCAACGTGCCGGTCGGCTCGTACAAGAAGCCACGCATCTTGAACGAAGACGGTCTCCAAGCCGCAAGCGACGCGCTTCAGGGCGCACAGCTACGATGCGCGTCGTTCGAAGCACTGCTCGAGAACGCCAAGCCGGGTGACTTCGTCTACTTCGACCCGCCGTACGAGCCGGTCTCTGACACGGCGAGCTTCACCGCGTATACACGCGATGGCTTCGGTCGCGAAGATCAGACCCGCTTGCGCGATGTCTACAAAGCGCTCGACCGCCGCGGCTGCAAGCTGATGCTCTCGAACAGTGACGTGCCTTTCATCCGCGAGCTCTACGAAGACTTCCAAATCGACACCGTCGCCGCCCCACGCGCAATCAACTGCAACGCAAGCAAGCGAGGCAAAGTGAGCGAAGTGGTCGTGCGGAACTACGGCTGACACTGGCTCAGGGATGCAGCCACTGTGCGAAGTCTGCCGGTAAGCGATCTACTTGAAACAACGCCGCGATGAGCTCGTCGTTGTCCCCGGCGCGATGGGGGTTGTAGAACTCCCAGACGATCGAGCCGTCGGGCGTCACCTCGAAAGCGCGCCCGTTGTCGGACTCGGTGATCAGCGTGTTGCGATTCAGCAATCGCTGTGCAGCGCCGCAGAATCGCGTGTAGAACGGCGCGGCCTCGCTGCCCGCGTACTCCCAGACGAGCTTTGTGGTTGCGATGTCATAGACCTCGACGCTCGAGACCCGGCCTTTCTTGCCCGAGTTGTCGAACAGGATCAATGAGCCGCCCTCGAGCATGCGCGCGTCGTGTTGGGCGGCAAACCCTGCACGAAGGGCCCAAATGACCTCGTTTCTCTCCCGATCGACGACGAAGACCGTGTCGAGGTGGCGGCTCGACAAGAGGAAGTTGCCTTCGGCGAACGCTGGATGCACATCCGCCGAGCTACCGTCCAGGACCTCGATGCTGTTCGTGTGAAAGAGGTCGCCCCATCGACGCGACGCATCGTCCCAGATGTGGCGATGCGCTTTCGAGCGTTCGAACGCCTCGAGCATCGAATGGCGCTCCTTCTCACGCCCATTGGCATCGAGGATTAGCACCGAGTCCTCGAGCGTCGGCCGTCTGTAGTCGATACGTCGAATGACGCGTGCCTCCCGCACGAGGACTGCAATATCTCCGTTCGACAGTACCTGCAGGTCGTGATGCGCCCCGTTTCGCTTCGCCCAGAGAACCTTCGAGTCCTTGTCGAGCTTGGCTAAGCCCAAGCCCTCGAAGATTACGAGCAAGTCTCCGTTGGGAAACAGGTGGGCGCGTCGCCAATGCTGCGTACCATCTTGTGAGCGCTCGGCAGCGTCGTTCGGCCAGACGTCCCAGAAGTCCCGGGCCCATCGATGCACCACGTCGCCGCTCATCGTCATCAGCACGGCCTCCGCGGCGTGTCCGGAGGTGTAGAAATTGAGCCCTGGCTCGGCCCGTGCGGCATCGTGTTGGGTGACACCAATGAGGCTGGGCGCGGTCTTGGTGCCGCTGGCATAGCCGAGAGCCTCGAGCTGGCGGATCTGCGTCTCGAGCTCCGCATCGTCCTGCCCTTGCTCCCGAATCGTGCCCCAACGCCCGTCCTCACGAGGGCCCGACTCGCCGCGATAGGCGGCGAAGCGCTCTCTCACGGAGCGCTCGTCACCCTCGGGCCGAGGATCGCACCCCGAGCCCACCTTCCCGCAGCCCGCACCCATCACCGCGAGCATCAGCACTGCGAGCAATCGCCTAGCCATCGGCATCCGCCAACCGTAGTCGGTACGCGCCAAGGCCCCAAGCCGCCGTCAACGCTGCCATCGGCGCGAATACCGCGCTGAGTCCGCAAAGCGCCAGGTCGAGCGTGCCGTCTCCGCCGAGGACATGCGTGGTGAGCGCCCCGACCAGTGGCGGGCCGAGACCGAGACCGAAGAGGTTGGCGGAGAACAAGAGCAAGGCCGAGGCGAGCGCCCGCATCTCGTTTGGGGTGGCGGTCTGAAGCGCGGCGATGGCGGGTCCAAAGTAGCTGCTCATCAAGAAGAGGATCGGCACGGCCATCCACAGTGCGCCTCGTTCCGTCGGCAGCAGCGGTCCAACGACTCCGGGAACGATCCACAGTGATGCCGCGATCACGACAACCCTCAAGTTGGCGTCTAAGTGCTTTCGCCCGAGTCGCTCGGCGACGAGGCCGCCTACGATCGCGCCCGAGCTTCCGGCGATGACGAAGATCCAACCAAACTTCGGGCCGACGACGCGAGCCTCCGCGCCAAAGTTGCGAATGAGCATCTCGACGTACCAGGTGATCGTCCCATATCCCAACACCGACAGCATCGAGACACTACCGAGGATCGACCCATAGAGCCGCGCATGCTGACGAAAGTACTGCAGCACCTCGGCAACCGGCGCGCCCTCCCCGTCGGCTCTGCCACGGCCCTGTCGCTTGGGCTCGCGAATCGTCCACACGAGCGCGCCCACGAGGAACCCAGGAAGACCGACCAGGATGAACGTGAGCTGCCAAGGGGCAAGAGAGCCGAGCCACGGTAGTGAGAGGGTGGCCTCGTCGACTGCGCCGAGCACCCAGCCCCCGATCATGTAGGCCATGCCGCCGCCGATCGTGATCCCCAGTGTGAAGATCGACATCGCCCGCGGCAGCAGCTTCGAGGGGAACAAATCAGTCAGCAGAGAGTGGGCCGGCGGAGACAGCGCTGCCTCACCGACCCCGACTCCCATCCGAGCCGCGAAGAGCCCGCCAAAGCTCCCAACCACGCCACACGCGCAGGTCATCACAGACCAGCCGAGAACACCCACGCCGACGATCGCTCGACGGCTACGCCGATCCGCCAGGCGGCCGATGGGCAAGCCGAGCACGGTGTAGAACAAGGTGAACGCGAGGCCATGTAGCAAGCCGTACTGGAAGTCGCTGATCTCGAACGACTCCCGGATCGGCCCAACGAGGATCGCCATCACATTGCGATCGATGAAGGAGAGGATGTAGGCGAGCAGAAGGACGAAGAGCGCCCAGTTGGCACGAGGAGAGGTCACGGACGGAGGGACCCTATCATGGCACTGGCACTTCTCGAGGCTTGCGGGGGCGCGAGCCCGAAGGGCGAGGCCCGGCGCGAAGCGCGCCGCCAAGCCCAATCAGGGAAAATGCTACGCTGCCTCGGTGCCTGACGCCGCGCCCGTCCCTCGCTCGCCGTTCGATCGCGTGGATGCCATCGTCCTCGGGCTCGTCTGCCTGCTCGCGCTCGCGCATGCGCTCTGGTTCAACCACACGGCCGACGACGCCTACATCTCATTTCGGTACGTCGACAACTGGGTGCGTGGGCATGGTCTCGTGTTCAACCCGGGCGAGCGCGTCATGGGGTACTCGAACTTTCTGTGGGTGGTCGTTCTGTACCCGTTCAGCCTGCTGGGCATACCCGCACACCTCGCTGCGAGAGCACTCGGTGTGCTACTCGCATGGGCAACGCTTGCGCGCGTCTACACCTTTTGCCGGGAAGAGCTCGACGGCCGGCTGCCTGCGATTGCCGGCATACTCGCCTTGGCGTCGAGCGGCTCGTTTGCGCTCTGGATGCTCGGCGGCTTGGAGAGCCAGCTCCTCGCCTTCCTGCTGACACTCGGCGTCACCGGCGCGCTGCAAATCACAGCCGATGCGCCGCGGAGCCGCTTCGTGTGGCTCGGCGTCGTATTCGGCTTGGCGAGCATCACGCGCCCGGAGGGATTTCTGTACGTAGCGCCGACCGCGCTCTGGTTGTGGTTCGCGAGGCGCGACCGAGCGAGAGTTGCCGATGTCGCCACGATGGTCGGGATTGCGGGAGGCTTTGTCGCGACTCTTGGCCTAGCCGCTTGGCTCTACTACGGCGACGCTCTGCCCAACACGTACTACGCGAAGACCCAGCCACTGAGCCACGCCTTGCTCACGCGCGGTCTTCGAATGACGCGCAAGTTCGTCTACGACTACCGCTGGGCCCCGGTGGGTGTCGTCGTCCTCTGGATGCTATCCACACGCGCCTCGCCGCGGGCCCGCGGCTGGCTCCCGGTCGCATGCGTGGCGGTATTCGTCGCGTTCTTCCTCGGAGTCGGCGGCGACATGCTGCAGTTTCATCGCATGTGGGTTCCCGTGTTGCCCATGCTGGCGTTGCTCCTCGCCGAGGCGGTGGGGCGAATCCGAAAACCTCTGCTTGGCGTCGCAGCTACCGCACTGGCCGTGGCACTGACGCTCCCGAACTCATTCACAGGCCGGAGCATCGATTCCCTCAGACAAGGGGACGCGTTCATCGAAGGCGCCCACCGCGTCGCCGAACGTCTTTCCCAGCTTCCCGATACGACGCTGGTCGCGGCCAACAACATCGGCGTCATCGGGTACCGGAGCCGCGTTCGCATGCTGGACATGATGGGGCTCACCGACCGCCACATCGCGCGCGCGCCCGGCAAGGAGGTCGGCATCCCGGGCCACGAAGCCCACGACGGTGCGTACGTGTTGGACCAGCGACCCGACATCATCATCACGGGCATGCCGCGAACCGTCAGCCAGCCGAACCCCGTTTGGGATACCGGCCGGGGCGGCTATCCGTCCGACATGGATCTCAAACGCGACCCACGCTTCGGCGAGCGCTACGCGCTCCACTATCTCGAACTTGCAGACGGCTTGTGGTCCCCGGTGTTCATCCGCGAAGGGTTCGTGCTCGAACGCGTGTGGAAGCCCGACCCTTGAGACCTTGCGTTCTCGAGGAGCCCCTGCCGGATCGGCCCGACGATCACGGTCGAATCGTGGGCCGCCCGGCAGCGCGCTGTTCGTCGGCCGGGTACGGACAGTGCCGGCAGCCTGAGCCGCAACAAGCACCTCGCGCCGCAAGGGCTGCCGCGGTCATGACGAAGAGGCCTGTGTCCGGGTCCAAGTAGCCGCCCTCGCCACAGGCGACCGCCGCGTCGTGCGCCCTGAGAACACGAGGTTTTGGTCGGTCGGACACCGGGCGAACTCTGGAGCACGCGGGCCATTGCGCAAGCGCTGGCACTGGCACTTCTCAAGACTTGCGGGGTCGCGAGCCCGAAGGGCGAAGCCCGGCGCGTAGCGCCGCCAAGGCATTGCAACGCGATGCCGCGGAGGGAGGACTACGCGGTGGGGGTGGGTGGGTCGGATGTTACTAAACCAAACCACCCGACCAACCCAGCAACCACTCCGCACCACATCCAAGGGCCCCGAGCCGGAATGGCCAAGCCCGAGCGCAGCACAGGCGGGCCAACCAGCGTTTCATGCCACGCGGCTAGCGATTCAGATAAACGCGAGGAACCCGTCGCGAGACGTTCGTCAGCACTTCGTAAGGAATCGTCCCCGCCGCGGCGGCCAGATCTCCGGCGTCGAGAACGGCGCCCTCCTGCTCCCCCAAGAGCAGTGCTTCATCGCCGCGCGCGACACCCGCAACCTGCGACACGTCGACGGTCGTGAGGTCCATCGCGATATTTCCGACAATTGGGCAGCGCACGCCGCGGATCAAGACGTGCCCTCGGTGCGACGCCGAGCGCAAGAGGCCGTCGCCGTAGCCGAGAGGGATTGTCGCGACGAGTGTCTCCCGCGGCGCACGGAACGAGCGTCCGTAGCCCGCGGACTCGCCCGGCAGAAGCCTTCGAATGCGCAGGACTTCGGTACGCCAGCGCATCGCCGGTCGGAGCGGCGCGTCGATCGAGTCGGAACCAGGATAGCCATAGAGAGAAATGCCAGGCCGCACCCAGTCGAAATGGGTCTCGGGATGACGAAAAAGCGCGGCACTGTTTGCGGCGTGCAGCACGGAAGGCTCATGTCCGAAGCGGCGAACGAGCCCCTCGGCGCGCTTGAACCCTTGGAGCTGCTCGGCGACGTATTCCGGATCGCAGTCCGCGGTCGATAGATGAGTCATCAGCCCGGCGACCCGAATCGAGGGAAAACGACGCAAGTCCTTGAGAAAGTCCGTGAGCTGGCTGAGCGGCACACCCAAGCGCCCCATACCCGTGTCGACCTTCAAGTGGACATCGATCGGGCGGCCATCGGCGACCGCTTCGAACGCACTCGCCTCGTCAATCTCATACAGGACCGGGGTGAGTCCGGCGGCAATGATGTCACGGTGTGCGCCGCCGCTGATCCCGTTGAGGACGAGGATGGCCCGGTCGATGCCTGCCTCGCGGAGCTCGATGCCCTCCTCCGCAAGCGCCACGCCAAAGCCGTCCACGCCTTCAGCCTGCAAACGCTGCGCGACAGGAACGACACCGTGCCCGTAAGCGTCCGCCTTGACCACGGCGAGGACCTTCCGGCCGTTCGCCGCCTGACGCACGACTTGAAAGTTGTGCGCGATGGTGTCGAGGAGCACCTCGGCGCGCGTCGGGCGCAGGGCCGCACCGGCGTTGTGCGCGCGCGGCCGTAGCGGCCTCGGGAAACCGGATTGCACGGTTTGGGGCTACCGGCTGACCTCCCTGCCGTCAAGCATTGGCGTCCGAAGCGGAGACGACTACCCTCCTGTCTCGATGTCGACGGCCCCGCAATACGCGACGATTGGCACGCTGCTGACGATTGCACTCCTCTCGGGGCCGAGCTGCGACGAGCAGGTCGACGAAACCGTCACGCCCGTCCAGATCTCGCCAAGTGACGAATCCCAAGCGCCGGTTGCACCCGCGATCGAGCAACTGCGCGTGCGTGTCGTCGCCAAGTACCCCCACGCTCGCGACGCGTTCACACAAGGTCTCCTCTGGCACGATGGAGCGATGTACGAGAGCACCGGCCGGTATGGTCGCTCGTCGTTGCGCCGCGTTCGACTCGAAGACGGCGAGGTGCTGGCGGAGCGCAGCCTCGACCCGAGCTTCTTCGGCGAAGGCCTGGCGTTGGTCGATGACCGCTTGGTACAGCTCACCTGGCGATCGGGCGTGGCTGTGGTCTCCGACCTCGAGTCGCTCGAGCCGCAGGAGATGCTCCGCTACCCGGGCGAAGGTTGGGGCTTGTGCTTCGACGGCGCCGACCTGGTCATGAGCGATGGGTCGTCGATCTTGGAGCTACGCGACCCGGACACCATGGCGCTGCTCCGCGAGATGACCGTGTGGCGGGGCGAGCGGCCGGTTCGAAATCTCAATGAGCTCGAATGCGTAGGCGACGACATCTACGCAAACGTCTGGCAAAGCAACGAGATCATGCGCATCGACGCGAAGACCGGACGCGTGACCGCCGTGATCGATGCGAGTGGGCTGCTCACAGCGATCGAGTCGCTCCGCTCCGATGTCCTGAACGGCATCGCGTACAAACCCGACACCGACACGTTTCTGCTGACCGGCAAGCTCTGGCCTCATGTGTTCGAGGTCGAGCTGGTCGCGCGCTGACCTGCGCCAAACACTTCGACCTGCGGCTTCCACGGCGCAAGCCTGCGCTGCATGATCTCCACGGCCTCCGGATGGTCGTCGATGAGTACGAAGCCGCGGTCGTTGCGCGCCGCGGCCTCCCCGGTCGTCCCACTTCCCGCAAAGAAGTCGAGGACCACATCCCCCGGCTCGCTGTGCACCTTCACGATGCGCTCCAACACACCAAGCGGTTTCTGCGTCGGGTACCCCGTCTTCTCCTTGCCGTTCGTCGGCACGATCGTGTGCCACCAGACGTCGGTTGGGGTCTTGCCTCTCGCGGCTTTCTCCTTGCCGACCAAGCCGGGCGCCATGTAAGGGATGCGATCCATCTCGTCGAACTGGAAGACGTACCGTTTGGGATCCATGACGTACCAGAGGATCGTGTCGTGCTTGGCGGGCCACCAGCGCTTGGGGCGACCGCCAAAATCGTATGCCCAAATGATTTCGTTGCGAAAATGCTCTCTCCCGAGCAGTCGATCCAGCGCGACTTTGGCGTAGTGAACCTCGCGGTAGTCCAAATGCACGAACAGCGATCCATCGGGGGTGAGGCACGGCAGCGCCGCTTCGATGCGGCTCATCAAAAACCCCTCGTAGTCGTCGAACGCATCCTCGTAGGACGGGCTGTCGACGCGCTCCACCTCGTAGCGCCGGCCGCCAAACCCGGCGCGCCCGCCCGCGGGGGCTGCCTTGACCTGCATCCTGTCGCGCGATTGCTCCCGCCCCGTGTTGAACGGCGGATCGATGTAGATCAGACGGGCGAATCCCGCAGGCAGGGTTCGGAGCACCTTCAAGTTGTCGCCCTGCACGATTTGCTTCACGCGTCCGAGCGTATCATCCGCAGTGAACCTCGCCCACCGCGGCAACCCGCTTGCAGCCCCCACGGGCCCGCCCTACTCTCCCGGCCGATGCGTCTCGTAGTCAACGGTGAAGAGCGACTGGTCGAGCCGAGCACGACCGTGAAGCAGCTCCTTGCTTCACTGGGGCTGGCGGACACGTTGGTCGCTGTCGAACGCAACGAAGAAGTCGTGCCGCGCGCCCAACACGAGAGTACCCCGCTCGAAGACGGTGATCGCGTGGAAGTGGTTCATTTCGTAGGAGGCGGTTGAGTGTCCGAAGACCTGTTGAAGATCGGCGAATTCGAATTCCGCTCGCGTTTGTTTACGGGCACGGGCAAATACCCCGACCTCGACACCGCAAGAGGCGCGTTGCAGGCTTCAGGTTGCGAGGTGGTCACCGTCGCCGTGAGGCGCGTGGACCTGCAGGCGACCGGCGCCGACTCGATCATGACCGTGCTCCGCGAAGGCAAGTACACACTGCTGCCCAATACGGCCGGATGCTACACCGCGGAAGACGCCGTCCGTACCGCGCGGCTAGCCCGTGAGCTGCTCGACACGCCGCTGATCAAACTCGAGGTGATCGGCGATGAGAAGACACTCTTTCCGGACGTGCCCGCCACGCTCGAAGCCGCCAAGACGCTGGTCGACGACGGCTTCACGGTGTTGCCCTACTTCAACGACGACCCGGTCGCCGCCCGCCGGCTCGAAGACCTGGGCTGCGCAGCCGTCATGCCCTTGGCCGCGCCGATCGGAAGTGGACTCGGGGTTCGCAATCCGTTCAACATCGAGATCATCGTCAAGCACGCGAGTGTGCCGGTCATCGTGGACGCCGGCGTTGGGACCGCGTCCGACGCGGCCATCGCCATGGAGCTCGGGATCGGTGGCGTGTTGATGAACACCGCGATCGCCGGGGCGAAGGACCCTGTGCGAATGGCCCGCGCGATGAAAGCGGCCGTCGAGGCGGGGCGCGACGCCTTCCTCGCCGGCCGAATCGACCGGAAGCTCTACGCGACGGCCTCAAGCCCGCTGCAGGGCGTAATCGGGTCCGACCAAGACGGCCGCACCTAGCCAGAGCATCATGCGAACGGCACTCCCGCGGATCTGGATCATCACCAACCCAGAGCACGCCGAGGGGCCCGTGGCGCCAGTGGTTCGCGCCCTCGAGGGTTGCCCGCCAGGCTCCGTCGGCGTCCAGCTTCGAGCGAAGCATGCGAGCGATCGCGAGCTCGTGGCATGGGGACGCGCGCTTCGGACC
>Ga0316198_10002901_pt1 | contig 10392 bp, 10 predicted proteins | sample OudBieAanoxic_MG_FD_204935 | JGI IMG/M metagenome (GOLD analysis project Ga0316198, IMG submission 204935) | Coastal sediment microbial communities from Oude Bieten Haven, Netherlands - site A anoxic | ecosystem: Environmental > Aquatic > Marine > Coastal > Sediment | place: Netherlands...
GCATCGGTGGGCCGTTTTCGGCCCGTGCGAGCACGAATACGGTGTCCGCCGGCGCCACCTGTTCCATCAGCGCCGGTGCCAGCGCCACCTCGACCACGATGCTGGCGCCCTGGTCGTCGCCAGCCGCAGCCCCGGTCGCTGCTGCCGTTGTTGTTGCCGATGTGCCCGCCCGAGCCCCGGCAGTCGTGGCCGCCCCCATGATGGACGGCAGTGCGCCCGGTGTGGGCGGTGGTTCCCCGCCGGCGTTGCGAATCATCTGTCCGAGTTCGGCCTGCATTTCCGGTTGGTCTGCCAACATCGGATGGGCGCGTCGCCAGTAATCCAACGCCGCGGCATTGTCGCCCCTGTCGGCCGCGGCATTGCCCAGTAGCCAGAGTGCGGTCACGCTGTTCGGGTCGATCTGCAGCGCCCGCTCCAGCAATTCGACGGCGCGGATTCCGACGCGGCCGCCTTCGCGCATCGCCATGGCGTCTGCCAGCGACAGCAGGCCTGCGGTCTCGTTCGGCAACAACTCCACGACATGTTCGAAGGCATAAACGGCATCGGGATACTGCTGCAAACGCATATAGGTGCGGCCTAGCAGGAACCATCCCTCCGCGTTCTCAGGATCGGCCTCCATGCGCTCACGCAATTGGCCGACGAGGTCACCGAGCGGCGGCAACTCGGACGTGTCGCCGTGACCGGCCGCCAGGTTGCTGGCGGTGGACTGCTTGGCGATCATGTCCGGTGAGCCGATCCGCAGGTACAGCGGGATGGTGATCAGCGGGATCAGCAACGCGGCGACCGGCAACGCCCAGCGTCCACCCGCGCCGGCCGACGCGGCGCTCGCTCCGTGGGTGCCCTCGAGGTCCTGTGCCAGCGCCAGTTCCAGGTCCTGCTTGGCCTGGACGAACTCCTCATCCGACAGGTCCCCGGCCTCATTTTGCTTGACGAGTTCCGCCAGGTGCTCGCGTGCGATCGCCACGTTGAATTGCTCGGTCACATCCGATCTGGCCGCATGACGACGCAGCAGGCTGGGTGCGAGTAGGGCCAGGGCCGCGACCATCATCGCGGCGGTGATCATCCAGAACAGGGTCATGAATCTCTCTTGTCGCGGTCGGTGTCGAGCAGGGCGGCGGCGGTCCTGAGCGTGGCGTCATCGACGTCGACGGTCTGCTCGGCGCGCCGGCGACGGATGGTGCGGATCAGCAGGCCCACCCCGATCAGCAGAATGATGAAGGGACCGATCCACAACAGCAGGGTATTGCTGTTCAGCGGCGGCCGATAGAGTACGAACTCACCGTAGCGGTCGACCATGTAACTGGCTATCTCCCGCTCGGTCTTGTCCTGTTTGACCATCTCGTAGGTCTTGCGCCGCAGGTCGACGGCGAGCTCGGCATTGGAGTCCGCCAGGTTCTGGTTCTGGCATACCAGACAGCGCAACTCTCCGATCAGCTTGTTGTAGCGCTGCTCCTGCTCGGGGCTGTCGAAATCATGCACCTCGACGCGTGCGTAGCCGGTGGTCGTCAGCAGCAGGCCGAGGATGAGCGGCAGAAGACATCTCATGAACGGCTCCTGTTTGCGGTCTCGAAATAGGCCTTGAACTTCTCGTTCCAGACACTCGCATTCACGGCACCGGTATGTTTTTCGCGCACGATGCCCTCGGCATCGATCAGGAAGGTTTCCGGCGCCCCATACACGCCCCAATCGATAGCCGCGTTGCTGTTTGGGTCGAAGGCGATCTTGAGGAAGGGATTGCCGAGACGTGCCAGCATGGCCTTGGCCTCGGCCGCCTCGTCGCGCCAGTTGATCCCGACGATCGGCACGTTCTCGCGCTGGGCCAGGTGTATCAGGTATTCGTGCTCCTTCCAGCACTCGGGACACCAGGTACCCCAGACGTTCAGCAACCAGACCCGGCCGGCCATGTCCGAGGGACGCACCGTCTGCGAGGGGTCCAACAGATCGGGCAGCGCGAACTCGGGTGCCGCCCGGCCGATGAACTGGGTCGGTACATCGCGCGGGTTGTATTCCCCCTCGTTCATCTTGTCCAGCACGAACCAGAACAGCCCGGCCAGCAAGATGAACCCCGCCAGGGGGACGATGGCTCGGGTCATGCGGCGGCCTCCGCGGCCGGGCCGTCGGCCTGGCGGCGTCGACGAGCCAGGGTACGGTAGCGTCGGTCGGTTGCCGCCACGCCGCCGCCGATGGCCATCAGCAATCCACCGAGCCACAGCCAGCGGACGAACGGTTTGTGATAGATGCGCAGACTCCAGGTCCCATCACCGAGATCCTCGCCGAGCGCGACGAACAGGTCGCGGGTCACACCCGGGTCGATGGCGGCCTCGGTCATCGGCATGGTCTGCACCAGATAGATGCGTTTTTCCGGGTGCATCTCGGCAACCTCGCGGCCGTCCTTGCTCGCCACCAGATTGCCGCGGTAGGCGGTGTAGTTCGGCCCCTTGCTCACGTCGACGCCGGAAAACGCGAAGCTGTAGCCACCCATCTCGTACGAATCACCGGGTGCAAGACGCACGTCCTTCTCGGTCGAATACAGCGAGGTCAGGGTGACGCCGACGATGAACACCGCAATGCCGGTGTGGCCCAGCACCATGCCCCAAAACCCGCGCGGGATGTGCCGCCAGTTCCGGTGCGGCCCGAGGCGCTCGCGAATCGCGACCAGGGTCGAGCCAACCACCCAGGTCGCCAGAACCATGCCGAATGCCGCCTGCCAGAGGAACTGCGGGGTCGCCACCACGGCGTACGCGATGCCGAGAACCAGTGCCGCGATGAACGGGATGCGCAATTTGGGCCAGAGGTTCTCGAAGCTGTCGCGTTTCCAGCGCGCGAGAGCACCGACCCCGACCAGCATCGCCAGCGGGGCGGTCAGCGGGATGAACACGCTGTTGAAATAGGGCGGGCCGACCGAGATCTTGCCCAGGTCGAGGGCATCGACCACCAGCGGGTACAGCGTGCCCAGCAGGATACTGGCGGCGGCGACCACCAGCAGCACGTTGTTCAGCAGCAGGCCGGTCTCGCGTGACAGCAGATCGAAGCGCACCGTGCTCTTGATCTGGTTGGCCCGCATCGCGTAAAGCGCCAGCGAGGAACCGACCACTGCCATCAGGAACATCAGTATGAACACCCCGCGCTCCGGGTCGGAGGCGAAGGCGTGCACCGATGTCAAAACCCCGGAACGGACCAGGAAGGTACCGAGCAGGCTGAGCGAGAAGGTGAAGATCGCCAGCAGCACGGTCCAGGCCTTGAACGCGCCACGTTTTTCGGTCACCGCCAGTGAGTGCATCAACGCAGTGCCGACCAGCCAGGGCATGAAAGAGGCGTTCTCGACCGGATCCCAGAACCACCAGCCGCCCCAGCCCAGTTCATAGTAGGCCCACCAGCTCCCCAGCGTGATCCCGATGGTCAGGCACAGCCAGGCCATGTTGGTCCAGGGGCGCGACCAGCGCGCCCAGGCAGCATCCAGCCGGCCACCGAGCATCGCCGCGACGGCGAACGCGAACGGCACGGCGAAGCCGACATAGCCCATGTACAGCATCGGCGGATGGATGATCAGTCCGAAATCCTGCAACAGCGGGTTGAGGTCGCGCCCGTCGGGCGGCGCCACGGCCAGCCGGTCGAAGGGGTTGGAGGTCATCAGCATGAACAACAGAAAGCCGACCGCGATCAGCCCCAAGACGCCGATTACGCGCGCGAGCATCGCCAGCGGGATGCTGCGACTGAACAGACTGACTGCGCCGGTCCAGAGCGACAGCGTCAGCGCCCACAGCAAAAGAGACCCTTCGTGGCCGCCCCACACCGCGGAAAACAGGTACTGGGTCGGCAACTGGGTGTTCGAGTTGTGCGCGACATAGGCCACGCTGAAGTCGTGGGTGAGAAAACTGTAGGTCAGCAGCGCGAACGCGATGAACACGAACAGCAGCTGCAGGCGGGCGGCGGGATGGGCGAGCATCATCCAGCTGGTGATGCCGCGCTGTGCGCCAAGCAGCGGGAAGACCGCCTGGACGACCGACAGGGCGAGAGCGATGAGCAGGGCTATCTGACCGAGTTCAGGTATCACAGTGGCTTGCCTCCCGGGTGTGGACCGTCAATCTTCTTGCCGGCGCTCTCCAGTGCGGCCGCGACCTCCGGCGGCATGTAGGTCTCATCGTGCTTCGCCAGGACCTCTTCGGCGACGAACACGTTGTCCGGCCCCATCTTGCCCTGTGCGATCACGCCCTGGCCCTCGGCAAACAGGTCCGGCAGAATGCCGGTGTAGGCGACCGAGACGCTCTGCGCCATGTCGGTGACGACGAACTTGACGGTGAGATCACCCTTCTCGCGCTTCACGCTGCCGGCCTCGACCAGGCCGCCGAGCCGGAAGATATGGTTGGCCGGCGCCTTGCCGTCGGCGACCTCGCTGGGCGAGAAGAAATACGACAGATTGCCATCGAGTGCGTTGAGCACCAGAACGGTCGCCAGCCCGAGTGCGGCCATGCCGACTGCGACGATTCCGAGTCGTTTGTATCTTGCCTTCATTGATTCGCCCCCTGTTCCAGTCGAGCCAAGCGCAGGATCCGCTGCTTGATCTGCCTGGAGCGGCTACGTAGCAGCAGGGGTTCGGCGACCATCAACAGCGCGGTGACGCCGAACGACCCCCAGACGTACAGGCCATAGCCGCCCATGTGGAAGAATTCAGCCATCTCACAGTTCCCCGTTGGCCAGTTCTCGAACCCAGTTCGCGGAACGCTCGCGCTCCAGGATCACGCTGCGCAGCCGCGCCATTGCCACGGCGATCGAGTAGGCCCAGAAGCCCAGAGTCATGATCAGCATGGTGATCAGCATGGTTTCGTCCATCGTGCTCTCTTCGCTCATCTTGATCGTCGAGCCCTGGTGCAGCGTATTCCACCATTGCACCGAGTAATAAATGATCGGCACATTGACCACGCCCACCAGCAGCAGGATGGCACTGGCCCGATCGCCACGCCGCGGGTCGTCGATCGCCGCCCGCAGCGCCATATAACCAAGATAAAGAAACAGCAGGATAAGTTCCGAAGTGATGCGCGCGTCCCAGACCCACCAGGTGCCCCACATGGGTTTGCCCCAGAATGAACCCGTCCACAGCGAGAGGAACGCGAACATCGCACCGGTCGGCGCGAGCGCTTGGGCCATCATGGCCGACAGCCGGGTGTTGAAGATCAACCCGAGTGCCGCCCAGCCGGCCATCACCAGGTAGATGAACATCGACATCCAGGACGCCGGCACGTGGACGAAGATGATCCGATAGCCCTCGCCCTGCTTGTAGTCGGTGGGGGCGACGAAGAAACTCATGTATAGACCGATTGCGATCAATATCACTGCGATAATCGTCGAAATCGTCCCAATCTTGCGCGACAGCGGGTAAAAAGTCGCCGGCGAAGAAAACTTGAACCAGTTCACCAGTCGGGAAGACATTGTGCCTCAACTTAACGATGGAGTTGCACGGATTGGCGCGCTGACATCTGTCGCCGGCCGCCACCCTAGCGCGAAAGCGTGCATTTTGCCGTAACGCGCCCACGATTCCTTGACCTCGTCGTGGTTTGTGCGAGTCGGCCCCTGCAAATCGGGCACAAAGGGTACCGGAGTCCTTCGGGGCGCGCAAAAGCCTTGGATTCGGGTCGGCGTCAGTCTTCCGCCACGCGCAATGCCGCCGCCGTCGCCAACGGGGCCAGCACCAGGCTGGCGACCAGGATCGCCGCCAGCATCGACAGGTGCGATTCGCCGCCCAGTCCCGAAACCGTTGCCTCGACAGCGCCGGCACCGAAGATCAATACCGGGATGTAGAGCGGCAACACCAGCAGCGCGAGCAGCACGCCGCCGGAACGCAGGCCGAGCGTCAGGGCCGCACCGATCGCGCCGATCAGGCTGAGCGTCGGGGTGCCGAGCAGCAGCGAGACGATCAGCGTGCGCAGCCCCTCCCATGACAGGTCGTATTGCAGCCCCAGCACCGGCGCCACCAGTACCAGCGGAACCCCACTCACCAACCAGTGCGCGATCACCTTGCCGGTCACCAGCAGCGCGACCGGCTGCGGTGTCAGCAGCATCTGTTCCAGTGAACCGTCGCGGTGATCGGCGGAAAAGATCTGTTCCAGCGCCAGCATGGAGGCGAGCAGGGCGCCAACCCAGACGATCCCTGGCGCAATCAGCCGCAGCGTGTCCCGCTCGGGGCCGATGCCGAGCGGGAACAGACTGACCACAATCACGAAGAATATCAGCGTGATGAAAATGTCCGAGCGCCGCCGCATCGCGATGGTCAGGTCGCGCCTGATGATCCAGTACAGTGGTTCAAACATATCCGCGCCCCAGGGTGACCGCGCGTGTGTGGGCCCCAAGCATCGCGACCTCCTGGTGGGTGGTGACGATGGCCATTCCGCCGTCTGCGATATGGCGGCGGATCACCTCCTGCAGCAGTTCCACCGCGGCGACGTCGAGCGCCGTGAAGGGTTCGTCCAGAATCCAGACCCGGGCCGCGTTGGCCAGCAGGCGGGCCAGGGCGACGCGCCGCTTCTGGCCCTGCGACAGGTGCTTGCTGGGGAGGTCCTCGTGTCCCCGCAGGCCGATCTCGCCCAGGATCGCCCAGGCACGCCCCTCGGTCAGGTGGAACCCGTCGAGCACCGCCGCGATGCGCAGATTTTCCACCGCGCTCAGGTCGCCCTTGATCCCGTTGAGATGACCCAGGTAGAGCAGGTGGCGCGAATATTCCTCGCGCAGACTGCGTATATTCTTGCCGTCCCAGCGGATTTCCCCGGTCTCGGGCAGCAGCAGGCCGGCCAGTGCGCGCAGCAGGGTGGTCTTGCCGCTGCCGTTGCGTCCCTCGATGCGCAGCAGTTCCCCGGCATCGACGCCGAAGTTCAGGTCGGTGAACAGCACACGGTCGCCGCGGACGCAGCTGAGTCCGTCGATCTGCAGAGTGTGCCTGGGTTTGCCGTCGGTCATCGCGGTCGAGGCTCGATTGTCAAAAAGCGCCCAAGTTTACACCAATGCGCCGCGCACCCGACCGGTCGGCGATGTCCGCGCCCAACGCCGCGAGATCGGGGCAATGCCATCGGGTGGTCCCTTGTCCCGATGCCGGGTCGATCCAGGGCCTGTCTCGAGCAGTGGTAGAGACGTTCCCAGCCAACCGGCCGTGCGAATCGACGGCCTTGAATCTCGGTTCGGTCCCCGCATTGCTCCATGACAGGAACTTTTGCGTGCCGCCAAGGTTTTACGGTCTACTTGGTGAATCGTGATGCACGAGTAAGCGATGTCGGGCAGCATGATCGTCGGGACGGGTTTGCCCGCCTGCATGATTTCAGGGCATCTCTAATAATCCTGGGTGAGCAGAAGGGGTGACATAATTCGTCAGATCAAGGCGAAGATCGCACGTAATAGCAGGCTATTGCGAAGATCTTCAACACAGAGATGGCGAATTGTGTCGTTCAGGATGCTTATTCATGGATTGTTAGAGGTGCCCTTCAGCTCTGCCAGGGTGCGAATCTGCTGCGCGCGACGCGCATCGTCGATCCGCTCCGGACCGACGAATCGGCGCATGTTGCGCGCTGTCGCGTCGGTGGCATCGTTGAGCGTCACTGCGTCCTGGTTAGATCTCTGCCAGCGCTTCTGCACAGACTCTCAAGCCCCTCGCCCCGACGTTTCTTGTCGATGAAGGGTTGCATCGGCGCGGTCTCCCGGAGAACTGTCTTGCGCTTAAGCATGCGCCGTCGCCTCATAATCCTCGGCGGAAAAGGAGTAGCTGACGTGACAGGTGTTTTCGAAAACGCGGTTGATCGGGCGGGGGCTGGAGGATTCCCCGTGCCGATGGCGATGGATCGCATCGATTTGGAATCGCTGCGCCGGGCGCACCGGCGGTCAATACCGTTTTCATGCAGCATTTCCAGTACATCGCGCGCGGGCATTTCACCGTCCGCCGGCTCGAACGCAAGTACGGCGAGCGCCTGGTCCGGGTTCATTACGAGATGCTGACCAGGGTCGATTGAGCGCACCGGGCGGCGGTTATTATGGTGCTGACGTAACGCAAATGGCCGTTCGCATGACCGACCAATGGCATCGCTGCTCGGCGCAGCAGACCGCGCAGGCGCTGGGGGTCGAGTTGCCCAGCGGCCTGTCGTCCGAAAGGGCGGGGCAGGCATTGGCTCGTCACGGGCCGAACCGGCTGGTGGAGCAACGGCGGCGGGACCTCGGCAGCATCCTGCTCGGCCAGTTCAGTGATTTCATGATCCTGGTGCTTATCTCGGCGGCCGTCGTTTCCGGTCTGCTCGGCGAGCTGACCGACAGCATCGCTATCCTGGTTATCATCCTGCTCAATGCGGTCATCGGCGTGGTCCAGGAATATCGCGCTGAGCGCGCGCTCGAGGCGCTCAAGCGGCTCGCGGTCCCGAGCGTCACCGTTCGCCGCGACGGTCGGCCGGTAACGCTGGCGAGTGAGGCGCTGGTGCCAGGCGATGTGCTGCTGTTGGAGGCGGGCAATCTGGTGCCGGCCGATGTCCGCCTGGTCGAGGCGTCCGCGCTGCAGGCCGATGAGGCGGCCCTGACCGGTGAGTCGACGCCGGTTGCCAAACAGGTCGAGGCGTTGGCGGATGCCGGGCTCGGCGTGGCCGACCGCAGCAACATGCTGTTTCGTGGCACCCTGGTGACCTATGGGCATGGCGAGGGTGTGGTCGTGGCGACCGGTATGGACACCCAGATCGGCCATATCGCCGATCTGCTGGAGCGCGGCCGGCGTCCCGAGACCCCGCTGCAGCGGCGCCTGGCGCGTTTCGGCAAACGCCTGGCGATACTGGTTCTGCTGATCTGCGCGATCATATTCCTTGGCGGGCTGTTGCGTGGCGTCGAGCCGCTGCTGATGTTTCTGACCGCCGTCAGCCTTGCGGTGGCGGCGATCCCGGAGGCGCTGCCCGCCGTGGTCACGATTGCGCTGGCGATCGGGGCGCACAAGCTGGTGCGCCACCATGCGCTGATTCGGCAGTTGCCGGCGGTCGAGACGCTGGGTTCTGTTACCGTCATCTGTTCCGACAAGACCGGTACGCTGACCCAGAACCGCATGCGCGTCGAGGCCTTCGTGGTCGACGGGGTGACGCGCCGGTCGGGCGATGAGCTCCGGGGCCAGCCGGCCGATACCCTGTTCGCCGCATTGGCGCTGAACAACGACTCGCGCTTCGACGATGGCGACGGCGTGATCGGCGAGCCGACCGAGGCCGCACTGCTGCAGGCGGTCGCCGACAGCGGCCGCGACGCCCGTGCGCTGCGCCAGGCGGCCCCGCGCGTTGCCGAGCTGCCGTTCGATGCCAGCCGCAAGATGATGACCACCGCACACCGCTCGCCGTCCGGGCTGCGCACCTACACCAAAGGCGCCCCCGAGGCGGTGGCGGCGCGGTGCGTGCGTTGCATGGACGCAACCGGTCGGACCGACAACGATGATGAGGGTTTCGACCGTGCCGCCCTGCTGCGCCAGGCCGAGGGTCTGGCCGCAGAGGGTTATCGCGTGTTGGCGTTCGCCTGTCGCGATTGGCAGCAACTGCCGGACGCGCCGGTTGGCGAAGGCATCGAGACCGACCTGACCTTTGTCGGCCTGGTCGCGCTGTTGGATCCGCCACGCCCGGAGGTGCGCGAGGCCGTGGCGACCTGCCGGGCCGCAGGAATCACCCCGATCATGATCACCGGCGACCACCCGGTCACCGCGCGGGCGATCGCCGAGCGGCTCGGCATGGCGCGTCCGGGCGACCGCCTGTTGACCGGCCGGGAGCTGGCCCGCCTGTCGGATGCGGAGCTGGACGCCGTGATCGGCGACACCCCGGTCTATGCCCGGGTCGCGCCGGAGCAGAAAATTCGCATTGTCAACGCCTTGCAGGAACGTGGTGAGTTTGTGGCGATGACCGGCGACGGCGTCAACGACGCGCCGGCGCTGCGGCGTGCCGACATTGGGGTCGCGATGGGGGGCATCGGCACCGATGTGGCCCGCGAGGCTGCGCATATGGTGCTGCTCGACGACAACTTCGCGACCATCGTCTCGGCGGTGCGCGAAGGGCGCAGGATCTTCGACAACATTCGCAAATTCATCCGCTACACCATGACCAGCAATGCGGGTGAGATCTGGACGCTGTTCCTGGCACCGTTCCTCGGCCTGCCGATCCCGCTGCTGCCGATTCAGATCCTCTGGATCAACCTGGTAACAGACGGTCTGCCCGGCCTGGCGCTATCGTTCGAGCCGCATGAGCCGGGACTGATGCGTCGCCCACCACGGCCGCCGGGCGAGTCCATCTTCGCTCACGGCATGGGTTGGCACATGTTGTGGATCGGCCTTTTGATCGGCGGCTTGTCGATCGGGGCCCAGGCGTGGGCCTATCACGCCGGCAACGACCATTGGCAGACCATGGTGTTCAA
>Ga0316198_10002902_pt1 | contig 10391 bp, 10 predicted proteins | sample OudBieAanoxic_MG_FD_204935 | JGI IMG/M metagenome (GOLD analysis project Ga0316198, IMG submission 204935) | Coastal sediment microbial communities from Oude Bieten Haven, Netherlands - site A anoxic | ecosystem: Environmental > Aquatic > Marine > Coastal > Sediment | place: Netherlands...
TCGTCGTCGACGGCGCCGGCATCGGCTCGGCCATGGCCGCCAACAAGGTGCCCGGCGTGCGTGCGGCCAACTGCCACGACATCTCGTCGGCGCGCAACAGCCGCGAGCACAACTACGCCAACGTGCTCACGCTCGGCGCCGGCTTCCTCGGCACCGCCCTGGCCCTCCACATCGTCGGCACCTGGCTGGACACCGAGTGGGGGGCGGAGCGGCACGGCCGCCGCGTGGACAAGATCACCGCCATCGAGCAGACCTATTCCGGCGCCCCCGGGGGAAAGGACCGATGACCGACTCCACCAACGACCGCGACGCCCTCGTCGAGGCCATCACCCGCGAGGTGCTGGCGGCCCTGGGCCAGGGTGACGTCAGTGCCGACCCCTGTGCCGGCTGCCTGCGGGCCTGCGCCTCCGATTGCGCCACCAAGGTGCGCTCGATCGTGACCGAGGGCGCGGACCGCATCGAGTACCACGGCCCGGCCGATCAGGTGCCCCTGGACCTCGCGCGCTACATCGACCACACCCTGCTCAAGCCGGACGCCACCGCGGCCGAGCTCGACAAGCTCTGCGACGAGGCGGCCGAGCACGGCTTCGCCTCGGTCTGCGTCAACCCCACGTGGGTGCGCCACGCGGCCAACCGACTGCGCGACACCGACGTGGCCGTGGCCTCGGTCATCGGCTTTCCCTTCGGCGCCACGCCCAGCGACGTCAAGGCCTTCGAGACCCGGCGCGCGGTGCGCGACGGTGCCCGCGAGATCGACATGGTCATCAACATCGGCGCGCTCAAGAGCGGCCAGCACGAGCTGGTGCGCAACGACATCGCGCGGGTCAGCGACGCCTGCCACGAGTCGGGCGCCATCAACAAGGTCATCATCGAGGCGGCGCTCCTCTCCGACGCGGAGAAGATCATCGCCTCCCGCCTGGCCCGGGAGGCCAGGGCGGACATGGTCAAGACGTCCACCGGCTACGCCAAGGGCGGAGCCACCATCTACGACGTGGCGCTGATGCGCGAGACCGTCGGACCCAAGATGGGCGTCAAGGCGGCCGGCGGCATCCGCACGGCCGAGGATGTACAGGAGATGATCGCGGCCGGCGCCACGCGCATCGGGGCCTCGGCCGGCGTCAAGATCGTCAGCGGACAGGGAGGCGCAGATGGCCGGTATTGATCTGAGGGCCTATTCCTTCATCGACAGCCTGCAGGCCCAGTACGCGGCCTTCCTGGGCACCGTCGCGCAGGGCTTCCTGCCGCTCGCCGGCGACGCTTCGCTGTCGATCGAGATCTCGCCCGGCATCGAGATCAACCGGCTCACCGACATCGCCCTCAAGTCGACCAAGGTGAAGCCGGGCATGCAGATCATCGAGCGCTATTACGGCATGCTCGAGATCCACTCCCCCGAGCAGGCCGACGTGCGCGCCGCCGGCGCGGCCATCCTCGACGAGATCGGGCTCAAGGAGGCGGACCGCATCAAGCCCAAGGTCCTCTCCAGCCAGATCATCCGGCGCATCGACGACCACCAGGCCCAGCTCATCAACCGCACCCGCCACGGCCAGATGCTCATCCCGGGCCAGACGCTCTACGTGCTCGAGATGGAGCCTGCGGCCTACGCCGCCCTGGCCGCCAACGAGGCCGAGAAGGCGGCGAACATCAACGTCCTCGAGGTGCGCAACTTCGGCTCCATGGGCCGCATCTACCTCGGCGGCGAGGAGCGGGACATCGACGTCGGCTGGCGGGCCGCTGTGGCCGCGGTCGACGGGCTGGAGGGTCGCGAGGCGAAGTAGCGACCACCTGGAACACGACGGATACCACCAAGCTGGGTACTGAGCAAGGGAGAACGAAACGATGGCAGAAGCACTGGGCATGATCGAGGCGCGCGGGTTCACGGCCGTGGTCGAGGCCGCCGACGCGATGGTCAAGGCCGCCAAGGTCGAGCTGGTCAGCTACGAGAAGACCGGTGGTGGCTACGTCACCGCCGTCGTGCGTGGCGACGTCGCCGCGGTCAAGGCTGCGGTCGATGCCGGTGTGCGCAACTCCGAGAAGGTCGGCGAAGTGGTGAGCAGCCACGTCATCGCCCGCCCGCACACGAACGTCGATCTGGTCCTGCCGCTCGGCCGCCTCGAAGAGGCGCAGGCCGAGGTCGGCGGCAAGAAGAAGTAGCGATCGGGACGCGGGTGCCGCGCTCAGCGCGGCACCCGTCCCTGACAAGGCGGTAGCAAGCATGTTGCTCGGACGAGTGACCGGCACGGTCGTGGCCACCCGCAAGGAGCCGCTGGCCGAGGGCTGGAAGCTCCTCGTCGTGCGCCAGCTCGACGCGGAGGACAAGGAGACCGGCGGCTACGTCGTGGCCGCCGACGCGGTCGGCGCCGGTGTGGGTGAGGTGGTGTTGTACGCGAGCGGCAGCTCCGCGCGCAACACGGCCATGACCAAGGACAAGCCCTGTGACGCGGTGATCATGGCCATCGTCGACCAGTGGGAGGTCGACGGAGAGGAGATCTACCGCAAGTAGCGGGCGGACCGATGGACGAACGCGAGATCGCCGAGATCATCGAACGGGTGCAGCAGCGCCTGGCCACGGCCGATGCTGCGCGCCCGGGCACGAGCATGCAGGCCGGTGCCGAGGTGGCGACGGCCGCCCAGGTCGAGCTGGGAGACGGCATCCACGCCACCGTGGATGACGCCGTGGCCGCCGCGCAGCGTGCCTTCCTCGCCTTCGGCGACGCCGGCCTCCAGCGCCGCAAGTCCGTCATCGAGGCCGTCCGCCGGTCCATGCTGAGCCACGCCGAGCAGCTCGCGCGCATGGCTCATGCCGAGACGGGCATCGGCCGCTACGACGACAAGGTGGTCAAGAACCGGCTGGTCACGACCAAGGCGCCCGGGCCGGAGGATCTCGAGGTCCAGGCTGTGTCGGGCGACAGCGGCATGATGGTCACCGAGTGGGCGCCCTTCGGCGTCGTCGCCTCCATCAGCCCGGTGACGAACCCCACCTCCACCATCATCAACAACACCATCAGCATCGTCAGCGCCGGCAACGCGGTCATCTTCAACGCCCACCCCTCGGCCAAGGCCTGCTCGGCAGAGACCATCCGGCTCATCAACCGCGCCATCACGGGTGCCGGCGGCCCCCCCGATCTCGTCACCGGCGTGGCTGTGCCCACCATCGACACCGCCCGTGCGGTGATGCGCCACCCAGGCGTCCGCGTGCTGCTGGTGACCGGCGGCCCGGGCGTCGTGCGTGAGGCGCTCAGGACCGACAAGCGCGCCATCACCGCCGGTCCCGGCAACCCGCCGGCCGTGGTCGATCAGACCGCGGACGTGGAGCGCGCCGGCGCCGACATCGTGCGCGGCGCATCCTTCGACAACAATCTCGTGTGCATCGACGAGAAGGTCGTGCTGGCGGTCGACACCATCGCCGACCGGCTGCTGCGCTCGATGGCCCAGAACGGCGCCTACCTGCTCAAGGAGCACGAGCTCAAGAAGCTCGAGCGCGTCATCTTCAAGGAGTCGGGTCCGCCCAGCAAGCCGGGCGTGATGAACCCGGCCTGGATCGGCAAGGACGCGTCGAGGATCCTGGCCGAGATCGGCGTGCAGGCCGACCCCGAACCCCGCCTGCTCGTGGCCGACGTCCCCCGCGAGCACACGCTGGCCTGGACCGAGCAGATGATGCCGGTGCTGCCGGTCGTGCGCGTGGGCAACGTGGACACCGCCATCGACCTGGCCGTGCGCATGGAACACGGCTTCCGCCACACGGCCTCGATCCACTCCACTAACGTCGACGCCATCACGCGCATGGCTCGCGCCATGAACTGCTCCGTCTTCGTGGCCAACGGACCCAACCTCGCGGGCCTCGGCGCCGACGGCGAGGGCTTCACCTCCTTCTCCATCGCCTCCCCTACCGGTGACGGGCTGACCCGGCCGCGCACCTTCTCGCGCGAGCGGCGCGTGACGGTCGTCGGCGCGCTGCGGATCGTCTAGTGGCACCACCCCCGATCGAGCCCGCGCTGGGGCTCCTCGAGCTCGAGTCCATCGCCGCCGGCATCGAGGTCGGCGACGCCATGGCCAAGCGCGCGCCGATCGAGGTCCTGCGCGCGGGCACCGTGCACCCCGGCAAGTACCTCGTGCTCGTCGGCGGCGAGGTGGCCGACGTGGAGGAGGCGCTCGACGCCGGCCGGGAGCTCGGCGGCCTTTCGGTTCGCGACACGACGTTCCTGCCCAGCATCCATCCCGAGGTGGTCGACGGGGCACGAGGCACTCGTCGGGGCGCGGAGGCCGAGGCGCTGGGCATCATCGAGACGGCCACCGTGGCGGCCATCATCCGCGCGGCCGACGCCGGCCTGAAGGGCGCGCAGGTGCGGCTGCTGGAGCTGCGCCTGGCCGATGACCTCGGGGGCAAGGGCTACCTCCTCTTCGGTGGCGAGGTCACCGATGTCGAGGCCGCGGTCGAGATCGGCGTAGCCGCGGTCGGCGAGGCCCGTGGGCTCCACTCGCGCGTCATCGCCCAGCTCCACGACGAGATGGCCGCCGAGCTGGCGGTCGACGCCCGCTTCGCCGCCCGGGTGCGCGAGTAGCGATGCAACTGGGACGCGTGACCGGCACGGTCGTGGCCAGCACCAAGGTCCCCGGACTGGAGGGCATCAAACTGCTCGTCGTCCAGCCGCTCGACCGCGATCAGCGGCCCAAGGGCTCCCAGGTCGTGGCCGCCGACGCGGTGCACATGGCCGGGCCCGGGGAGCTGGTCTACTTCGTGGCCGCACGAGAGGCTGCGCAGGCCATGCCCGACACGTTCGTGCCGGTGGACCATGCCATCGTGGGCATCGTCGACGCCGTCACGGTGCTGCCCGGCGCGGAGGACGCATCGTGAAGATCGGTCGAGTGGTCGGCAACGTCGTCTCCACCATCAACCACGCCCACTTCGACGACCGCACCCTGTTGCTGGTCGACCTCGTCGGGCCGGACGGCCGGCCCGCCGGCGGCTACCACATCGCGGTCGACAACATCGGCGCCGGGGCGGGCGAAACGGTCCTCCTGATCGACGAGGGCAACGGCGCCCGGCAGGTGCTGAAGGCACCCGGCGCGCCCATCCGCACCGTCGTCATCGGCATCGTGGACGAGGTCACCGACCAGGTCGACTGAACGCCGCGGCCGGGCTGCCTACTCCTCGTCGGCGTACATGTCCGGCGCGACCAGCTTACGGATCTCGGCCACGATGAGTACGAGGAAGCCCACCAGGGCACAGATGAGCCACTGGTCCCAGCTCAGCGGCACCGTGCCCAGCAACCGCTGGAGCAGGCCCAGCTGCGAGGCCAGGATGGTGATGAGGATGCCGGCGCCGGCGCCGACCAGCAGCGTGCGGTCGGCCAGCGTGTCCTCGCTGAAGACCGTCTGGCGCAGGTCCCTGGTGCCGAGGGCGAAGGCGATGTTCATGAACGAGAACGTGGCCAGGGCCATCGACCGCCCCACGTCCTCACCCCACTCGCGGGAAGCCAGATCGAGCACAAGCAGCGTGCCCAGGCCCATGAACAGGCCCACGATCGCGAGGTAGATGAGCATCCGCTGCGAGAGGATGGGCGCGTTGGCCGGTCTCGGCTGGCGGTCCATGAGCCCCTTGGTGGGAGCGCCGAAGCCGAGACCGAAGGCGGCCGCCACCTGCACCGAGAAGTTGACCCAGATGGTCTGCGCGGGCAGGAAGGGCACGCCGCCCGCGATCCAGAAGATGCTCGAGCCGAGGAACGTGGCGATGAAGCCGAAGAGCCCGGCCATCTGGAAGCGGATGTACTTCTTGAGGTTGTCGTAGAGGTTGCGACCGAGCCGCACCGCACGCACGATGGTGGAGAAGTTGTCATCGGTGAGGATCATCACCGCCGCTTCCTTGGAGACCTCCGTGCCGGTGATGCCCATGGCCACGCCGATGTCGGACGTCTTGAGCGCAGGTGCGTCGTTCACACCGTCGCCGGTCATAGCCACGATCCGGCCCTCACACTGGAGCAACTGCACGAGGCGCACCTTGTCTTCGGGCGTGACGCGGGCGATGATGCCGATGTCGCCGAGCTCCTTGAGCGCCTGCTCGTCGCTCATGGCTCGGAACTCAGCGCCGCTGATGGCGCGGCCGGTGATGCCCAGCTGGCGGCCGATGGCCTCGGCCGTGACCACGTGGTCGCCGGTGATCATGCGCACCCCGATGCCGGCGCGGTGGGCGGTGGCGATGGAGTCCTTCACCTCCGGACGCGGCGGGTCGACGATGCCGACCAGGGCCATCAGCGTCAGGCCCTCGATCTGCTCGAGCAGGTCCCCGTCGGGGTCGAAATCGGCCAGCTTGATGTCCTTGCGCGCGGTCGCCAGCACGCGCAGGCCCCTGCCGGCGAGCCCGTCGTTGACCTCCATGTAGCGCTCGCGGGCCTCATCGGTCACGGGCACCGGGTCGTTCTCCCGCGCGTACAGCTGCGACGCGCGAGCCAGCAGTTGGTCTGGGGCGCCCTTGACGTAGGCCCGCACGAACGTGCGGCCCTTCTCGTCCTGGTACTCGTGGAAGGTGGCCATCAGCTTGTAGGCCGCATCGAACGGCAGTGTGGCGAGCCGCGGGTACCGCTCACGCGTGACCTGCGCGCTCACCCCGCCCTTCTCAGCCAGGACCACCAGCGCGCCCTCGGTGGGATCGCCGATGAGCTCGCCGTCCCGCGCCACCGCATCGGAGGCCAGGACCATGGGCAGCAGGAACTCCTCCAGGTCGTCGTCGTCCTCCGGCCGGCCGCCCTCGTGCATGATCCTGCCCGTGGTCCCGTAGCCGGTGCCGCTGATCTCGTAGCGGCGGCCGACGGTGGCCATCTCCACGGCCGTCATCTGGTTGAGCGTGAGCGTGCCCGTCTTGTCGGAGTTGATGGCCGAGGTGGCGCCCAGCGTCTCGACCGAGCGCAGGCTCTTGACGATGGCACCGGCGGCCGCGAGCGTGCGCGAGCCCCGGCTGAGGATGGTCGTGACGATGGCCGGCAGACCGGTGGGGATGGCCGCCACCGCGAAGGCCACCGCCGCTACGAAGAGCTCGTTGAACTCCTGCCCGCGCCACAGGCCCAGGATCATGGAGGCGATGAGCGCCAGGCCGGCGATGGCGATGAGTCGTTGCGTCAGCTGCGCCAGCTGACGGGTCAGCGGCGTCTCCGTTTCCTCGGCCGCGTCGAGCATCTCGGAGATGTGGCCCACCTCCGTGCTCATGCCCGTAGCCATGACCACGAACGTGGCCGATCCACGCGTCACGCTCGTGTTCATGAAGACGAGGTTGATGCGGTCGCCGAGCGGCGTTTCGTCCTCGCCCACGAAGGCGGTGTCCTTGGCCACCGGCAGCGACTCGCCCGTGAGCGGAGATTCGTCGACCTCGAGCGTGGCGGCCTCCAGCAGCCGGCCGTCCGCCGGGATGAGGTCGCCGGCCTCGACCGAGACGATGTCGCCGGGCACGAGCTCCTCCGCCGGCAGCTGCGTCAGCTGACCGTCGCGCCGCACCCGGCTCTCCAGGATCATCATCTCCTGAAGCGCCGACACAGCAGCCGCGGCCTTGCCTTCCTGGGACAGGCCCATGAGCGCGTTGAACACGGTTAGCAGCAGCAGCAGGACGCCGGTGCTGACCGTGCCCACGATGACGATGCTGACGATGCCCGCCACCACCAGCACGAGCTGCATGAGGTCCTGGTACTGGCGCAGGAAGCGCAGCCAGATCGGGTCGACCTTGGCCTCGGCGAACTTGTTGGGACCGTAGGTGGCGAGCCGCGACTTGGCTTCGGCCGCGGTCAGGCCCGTAGCAGCCTCCACACCGGCAACCGCCAGCGCCTCGTCGCTGCGAAGCGTGTGCGGCGCACGCGGTTCGATCACGTCGCTCAAGGACCGGTCTCCTTCACTCCCGGTAACGGTACGGCTCAAGCGCCGCTGACGAGTGCAGCCAGGTGCTCGCGCCAGACGTCCCCGGCCTGCTCACGGGCGATGATGATGCCTTCGCGCAGGCTCACGTCCGAGGCCGTCAGAGCGTCGAGGTTGTAGCAGTCGAGGGCGGCCTCGATGAGGCTGGCGCCGGCGGCCATCTGGCGGATGCGGCGCTCACGCAGCCCGTAGGTCTCGACCAGCTCAGAGGAAGAACGGCTCATGACGATCTCGATCGCGCGGGCGGTGCGCGTAGTGTCGATGAGGCCGCTGTCAGGCGCGTCCTCGTCGCCCTCCTCGCTGGTCAGGCGCAGGAGGTTGGTGCCCGAACCGCCCACCACCACGCCGCGCCGCGGATGGCCGGTGGGCAGGCTGGAGAAGAGGTGGTGCGACTCCGCGCGCAGCTCGACCACCTCCGCCTCCGTGGGCGGGTCGTCCTCCACGTGCTGGGCGGTGAGGCGGGCGGAGCCCACGGGGATGACGCCCACGACAGGGTCGGCACCAGGCTCCAGCAGCACCACTTCGGTCGAGCCGCCGCCGATGTCCAGGACCATCATGGGCTCGGCTACCGGTCGCCCGTCAAGGACCCCGAGCACGGTCAGCAAGGCTTCCTCGTCGTGGCTGAGTGCGTGCAGGGGATGGCCGGTGGCCTCCTCGACCGCCCGGCAGAAGCGCGACCGGTTGGAGGCGCGCCGAAGCGGCTCCGTGGCCAGCAGCGTGATCGAAGAGGCGCCCTCCTCCGCGGCCACGTCCAGGTAGCCCTCCAGAGCCTCGATGGCGGCCGCCATGCCCTCGTCGGGCACGAAGCCCTCCATGTCGACCATGGCCCACAAGCCGAGCAGCTCCGATTCGTCGCGCAGCACGACGTGGCGGCCCTCGATGCGCTCGCTGACGAGCAGGTGGACGCTGTTGCTGCCGACGTCGATGGCGGCGGCGATGTGAGCCTGGTCAGCCATGGGGAGACTCCGCGCTACGTGCGGGGAAGGGTACGCCCACCGTCGACCAGGTAGTGGACGAACCAGTCGCTGATGCGCTCGATGTTCTCGATGCGCCGGAAAGGTGCGCCGCTGCGGGTCAGCTCATGGCTCTCGCCGGGCGTGCGCATGAGCCGGACCGGCCGCTTCAGCGAGCGCAGCACGCTGAACAGCTGCTCCGCCTGCGTGATGGGGCAGCGCAGGTCCTGCTCCGCGTGCTGGATGAGCAGTGGGGTGTGGATCTCGGCCGCGTAGGTGATGGGGCTGAGCTGCCGGTACAGCTCCGGGTCGGTCCAGGGCTGGGCGTCCAGCTCGAGGTGGCCGAAGATCGGCCCGCCGAGGTCGCCGCTGGTCATCTCGGCGGCCATGTCGTAGACGCCACGACAGGCCACGGCCGCGGCGTAGCGGTCACTGTGGCTGATCATCCAGGCCGTGAGGTAGCCGCCGTAGGAGCCACCGGTAACGCCGACGCGTGCGGGGTCGACCTTGCCGGCCGCGATCAGCTTGTCCAGCCCGGCCTCGATGTCGGCCTGCGGACCATCGCCCCAGTCGCGGAAGTTGGCCTTGGCCATCGCCTGGCCGTAGCCGGTCGAGCCGCGAGGATTGCAGGCGTAGACGCTGATCCCTCGTGCCACCAGCACCTGCCACTCCCACATCAGGCTGAAGCCGTAGAGCGTGGCCGGACCGCCGTGGATCTCCACCACCGCGGGCGCGGGCGCGCCGCGCCTGGCGGGAGCCTGATAGAACCAGCCCTGGACGCGCCGGCCCTCCACCTTGGTCCATATCTCCTGCGGCTCGACGATGTCGATGCCGGCCCAGGCCTCGCCCATGAGTTCGGTCAGGCGCCGCATGGAGCGGGGCCTGACCGGCGATGCCGGGCTCTTGCGGGGGCCGGCGACCTCGAAGGCGCAGACGTCGGGCGGAGCGCTGGCCGTCCCGCGGATGGCCGCCACCACGACGCCGGAGCCACTGGCCGCGATCGAAGGCGAGACGAGCATGTGCTGGCCCTTGGTCAGCCGCTCGACGAGGGCATCCTCCAGGCGCACGCGCCACAGCTCGAAGGCGCCGTCGACGGGGGCGTTGAAGTAGATGGTCGCGCCATCGGGCGACCACTGCGCGCCCGCCGGGGCCGCGCTGGAGAGGTCGCTGCTCATGCCCGCATCGACGAAGAGGTCGGACTCGGCCGTAAGGTTGCGGCCCTTCTGCTCCGCGCGCGGACGGAAGACGTGGACGTCGTCACGGGTGGGGTTGCCCGCCTCCAGGCGGTGGCCCACGGCCGCGATGAGCTTGCCGTCGGGACTCCAGGCCGGGTGGCCGAAGGCACGCTCGTGGCCACTGGTCACGCGCACCGGCTTGCCGCCGGTGGCGTCGATGATGAAGAGGTCCGAGCGCCAGGCCAGGTCGGGGTTGGGGTTGCGGTCGGCGGCGAAGGCGATGCGCTTGCCGTCGGGGCTCCAGGCCGGCTGGCTGTCCACGCTGCGGCCGGATGTCAGGCGACGCGTGCCGCCGGAGGCCACGTCGACG
>Ga0316198_10002904_pt1 | contig 10389 bp, 8 predicted proteins | sample OudBieAanoxic_MG_FD_204935 | JGI IMG/M metagenome (GOLD analysis project Ga0316198, IMG submission 204935) | Coastal sediment microbial communities from Oude Bieten Haven, Netherlands - site A anoxic | ecosystem: Environmental > Aquatic > Marine > Coastal > Sediment | place: Netherlands...
CTTCGCCCTGTCGCGGCACCGCTTTCGTGGACGCTCCGGTACCAACCTGCTGGTGTTCTTCCCGATGGCCACCCCCGAGGTGGTCATGGGCTCGTCGCTGCTGGCGCTGTTCGTGAACATGCGCTTTCCGCTGGGGTTCAGCGCGATCCTCATCGCCCACATCATGTTCCTCATCAGCTACGTCGTGGTGACCGTGAAGGCCCGCCTGGCCGGCCTCGACCCACGGCTGGAGCAGGCGGCGATGGATCTGTACGCCAACGAGCGCACCACGTTCTGGCGCATCACGTTCCCTTTGGTGCTGCCCGGCATCGCCGCCGCAGGACTCCTGGCGTTCGCCCTGTCGTTCGACGACTTCATCATCACCAACTTCAATGCCGGGGCCGAGGTGACGTTCCCGATGTTCGTCTGGGGGGCAGCCCAGCGCGGCGTGCCTCCGCAGGTGAACGTCATCGGCGCACTCATGTTCATCCTGGCGCTGCTGGTGGTCTTCTTCTCCGAGGTCGCCCGCCGTCGAAGGGCGCGTCGATAACCGATGCATGACCAGCGCCACCTGCGTTCCCTGGCCGACGCCGAGCCCGTCCCGTTCTGGCTCGACACCCCGGCCCCGGAGGCTGCCTCGACCCTGGCCGGGAGCGTTCAAGCGGACCTCGTCGTCGTGGGCGGCGGCTACACCGGCCTGTGGACCGCCCTGCGGGCCAAGGAGCGCTACCCGTCGCGACACGTCGTGCTGCTCGAGGCGCGACGCGTCGGTTCGGAGGCGTCGGGGCGCAACGGCGGCTTCTGCTCGTCCAGCCTCACCCACGGGCTGGGCAACGGGTTGGCCCGATGGCCGGACGAGATCGAACGACTCGAGCAGATGGGGCACGACAACCTCGCCGGGATCGAAGCCACGTTGGCGCGCTACGGGATCGACGCCGAGCTCGAGCGCACCGGCGAGATCGCCGTCACAACCGAACCGTGGCAGGTCGACGACGAGAGGCAGATGGTCGAACCGCTGCGTCGGCTCGGGCACGACGTGGAGTGGCTGGAGGCAGACGCGCTGCGCGCGCAGGTCGACTCGCCGACCTACCTCGGCGGGCTGTGGAACAAGACCGGGACGGTCATGGTCAACCCGGCGAAGCTCGCGTGGGGGCTGGCTCGAGCGGCTGGTGAGCTTGGCGTCGAGATCTACGAGGACAGTCCCGCGGTCGCGCTGCAGGACGCGGGCAGTGCCATGGTCGTGCGTACCGAGTTCGGGTCGGTGCGTGCCGGTCGGGTCGCGTTGGCCACCAACGCGTTCCCCTCCCTGCTGCGCAGGCTCAAGCACTACGTCGTCCCCGTGTGGGACTACGTGCTCATGACCGAGCCGCTGACAGATCAGCAGCGGGCGTCGATCGGTTGGTACGGACGCCAGGGGCTCGCCGACACGGCCAACCAGTTCCACTACTACCGGCTGTCGGCCGACAACCGGATCCTGTGGGGCGGCTACGACGCGGTCTACTACGCCGGCGGGCGGGTTGCTGCCGAGCAGCAGCACCGCGCGAGCACCTACATCACGCTGGCGAACAACTTCTTCGACACCTTCCCGCAGCTCGAGGGCATCGGCTTCAGCCACCGCTGGGGTGGCGTCATCGACACGTGCAGCAGGTTCTCCGCGTTCTGGGGCACCGCCTACGACGCCCGGGTCGCCTACGTAGCCGGCTACACCGGTCTGGGCGTGGGCGCGACGCGCTTCGGCGCGGACGTCATGCTCGACCTGCTGGACGGTCGTCCCACCGAGCGCACCTCGCTGGAGATGGTTCGGTCCAAGCCGTTGCCGTTCCCGCCCGAGCCGGTGCGTACCGGCGTCATCGCGCTCACCCGGCACTCGATCGCCGCCGCCGACGCCCACGAGGGCCAGCGCAACCTCTGGCTCAAGACGCTCGACCGGCTCGGCCTCGGGTTCGACTCCTGAGGCCGTCACTTCAGCAGAACGAGAGGACTCACATGGCTGTGCGCACGACCATCACCCACTGGATCGCCGGCAAGCCCACCGTTGGGCTCGGCTCCCGCCGCGGCGACGTGTACGACCCCGCCACCGGAGCAGTGACGGCCGAGGTCACTTTCGCCGATCCCGAGGACGTCGACGCCGCCGTCGCTGCTGCGCGTGGGGCATTCGAGGCGTGGCGCGACACCTCGCTCACCAGGCGGGCGCAAGTGCTCTTCGCCTTCCGCGAGATCCTCAACGCCCGCAAGGACGAGCTGGCCGCCATCATCACCGCCCAGCACGGCAAGGTGCTCTCCGATGCCGCCGGGGAGGTACAGCGCGGGCTGGAGGTGGTCGAGTTCGCCTGCGGCATCCCGCAGCTGCTCAAGGGCGGCTTCAGCGAGGGCGTGAGCGGCGGGGTGGACAGCTACTCCATCCGGCAGCCCATCGGCGTCGCCGCGATCATCTCCCCGTTCAACTTTCCCGCCATGGTGCCCATGTGGTTCTTCCCGCTGGCCATCGCGGCCGGCAACACGGTCGTGCTCAAGCCGAGCGAGAAGGACCCGTCGGCAGCCATCTGGCTGGCGCAGCGGTGGGCCGAGGCCGGACTGCCCGACGGTGTGTTCAACGTCCTGCACGGCGACAAGGTCGCCGTCGACGGCTTGCTCACCCACCCCGACGTGGCCTCGGTGTCGTTCGTCGGCTCGACACCGATCGCCAAGTACGTGTACGAGACGGGAACGGCGCACGGCAAGCGCGTTCAGGCGCTCGGCGGCGCGAAGAACCACATGCTCGTGCTGCCCGACGCCGATCTCGACCTCGCGGCCGACCAGGCCGTCAACGCCGGCTTCGGCTCGGCCGGCGAGCGGTGCATGGCCATCTCGGTCGTGGTGGCGGTCGAGCCGATCGGTGACGAGCTGGTCGAGAAGATCTCGCAGCGCATGGCCGGCCTGCGCACCGGCGACGGACGTCGCGGGTGCGACATGGGCCCGTTGGTGACCGGCGCCCACCGCGACAAGGTGGCCGCCTACGTCGATGCCGGGCAGACGCAGGGCGCCACCGTGGTCGTCGACGGCCGGGGAGTCGAGGTGGATGGGGAGCCGGGGGGCTTCTGGCTCGGCCCGACGTTGCTGGACCACGTGACGTCGCAGATGACGGTGTACACCGACGAGATCTTCGGGCCGGTGCTGTCGGTGGTCCGCGTGCCGAGCTACGCCGAGGGCATGGCCATGGTGCAGAGCCACCCGTACGGCAACGGCACGGCAATCTTCACCAACGATGGTGGGGCCGCTCGACGCTTCGTCAACGAGGTGCAGGTGGGCATGGTCGGCGTCAACGTGCCGATCCCGGTACCGATGGCCTACTACTCCTTCGGCGGCTGGAAGTCGTCGCTGTTCGGCGACACGCACGCGCACGGGATGGAGGGGGTGCACTTCTTCACTCGCGGCAAGGTGGTGACGCAGCGCTGGCTCGACCCGAGCCACGGTGGCATCAACCTCGGGTTCCCCACCCAGACCTGAGGGTGCTCAGGACCGCTTGGCGCGACGCCGCGTCACGAGGGCGCCCGTGGCCATTCCTCCGAGGAACACGATCGCCAGCAGGAGCGTAAGCGGCATGGTGACCTGGGTGAAGATCAGCGAGACCTCCGTGTCCTGCCAGTTCACCGCGATGAGGACGATGGACACCACAGCGATGACGAGGCCAATGATCTGGCGGGGTGCCAACCCGCCGCTCCTCGTTGGTGTGTTCTCGGACATGGCGCAAGGATGTCACGTATGAGCCGATACGGGCCGCAGTTCGGGCCGGATGTGACCTTCTTGGGTGTCGAGCGCTGCGACGTCGACGACCCGGCCACCTACGCCGACGCCGACATCGTCATCGTGGGCGCACCGTTCGACGGCGGAACCTCCTACCGATCCGGTGCCCGCTTCGGTCCGTCGGCCATCCGAACCACCGACTACCTGCCGCATGACGCCTCCCGGCCGTCGCTGGCGCTGCGCACGGACGCGCTGCGCGACCTGCGTGTGCTCGACGCCGGCGACGTGGAGATGTACTCCGGCGACGCCGTTCGATCGTGTCGTGACCTCGAGGCAGCCATTGCCCGGGTGGCGCAGGCCGGGGCCGTGCCGGTGGTGCTCGGGGGAGACCACACGGTGACGTGGCCCAACGCGACCGGTGTCGCCCGAGCCCGCGGGTGGGGGCGGGTCAGCGTGCTGCACTTCGACGCTCACGCCGACACCGGGGACATCGAGTTCGGCTCGCTGATCGGGCACGGCCAGCCGATGCGCCGGCTGATCGAGTCGGGGGCTGTTCGCGGCGACCGCTTCTTCCAGATCGGCCTGCGCGGGTACTGGCCACCGCCGGACGTCCTGGACTGGATGGCCGAGCAGGGCATGCGCTCCTACGAGATGTCCGAGATCGGGGCGCGTGGCCTCGACACGTGTCTCTCCGAGGCGTTCGGGTCGGCGCTGGACGACTGCGACGCGGTGTTCCTCTCGGTCGACATCGACGTCGCCGACCCCGCGCACGCCCCGGGGACGGGCACACCGGAACCAGGCGGGATCAGCGCCCGTGAGCTGCTCGACGCCGTCCGACGGATCGGCCTGGAGCTGCCCGTTGCCGGGGTGGACGTCGTGGAGGTGAGCCCGCCCTACGACCATGCTGACATCACGGCCGCACTGGCCAACCGGGTCGTCCTCGAGGTGCTGTCGGCGATGGCTGCGCGCCGGCGCGGTGACACGGTCGACCCCGCCCGCCCGCTGCTCGATCGCCACCCGTGAGCGAGCTGATGTCGAGGCGCGACCTCGACTTCGTGCTCTACGACTGGCTCGACGTCGAGTCATTGATCAGCCGGGAGCGCTACGCCGAGCACTCCCGGGAGACCTTCGATGCGGCGATGGACGTGTGCGCGCAGGTGGCCGCCGAGCAGTTCGCGCCGCACAACAAGATCGTGGACGCCCACGAGCCGACGTTCGACGGCGAGCGGGTACACATGGCCGATCAGGTCAAGCCTGCCCTGGAGGCGTTCTGGGAGACGGGGCTGGTGGGCGCCAGCATGGACGCCGAGGTGGGCGGGCTTCAGTTCCCCTACGTGGTGACCGCCGCCTGCACGTCCTGGTTCACCGCCGCCAACGTCGGCACCGCCGGCTATCCCTTCTTGACCCAGGGCAACGCCAACCTGCTTCTGGCCCACGCCAGCCAGGAGCAGATCGACACGTGGGTTCGGCCCATGGTCGAGGGCCGGTTCTTCGGCACGATGTGCCTGTCCGAGCCCGAGGCCGGGTCGTCGCTGGCCGACATCACGACCCGGGCAGAGCCGCAGGCCGACGGCACGTACCGGCTGTTCGGCACGAAGATGTGGATCTCCGGCGGAGACCATGAGCTCAGCGAGAACATCGTCCACCTCGTGCTGGCCAGGACTCCCAGTGGGCCACCCGGGGTGAAAGGCATCTCGCTGTTCCTCGTGCCGAAGAAGCTGCTCAACGACGACGGGAGCATCGGGCAGCGCAACGACGTGGTGCTGGCCGGGCTCAACCACAAGATGGGCTATCGCGGGACGGTCAACACCCTGCTCAGCTTCGGCGAGGGCATCCATCGTCCCGGGGGCCAGGTCGGTGCGGTCGGCTACCTGGTCGGGGAGCAGAACCGCGGTCTGGCCGCGATGTTCCACATGATGAACGAGGCCCGCATCGGCGTCGGCGCGGGTGCGGCGGCACTCGGCTACACGGGGTACCTGAAGTCGTTGCGCTACGCCCGCGAGAGAGCCCAGGGACGTCCGCTCGGCTCCAAGGACCCCACCTCGGCGCCCGTGCCGCTGATCGCCCATCCCGACGTGCGACGGATGCTCCTGGCGCAGAAGGCCTACGTGGAAGGCGCCCTGGGGCTCATCCTGTACTGCGCACGCCTCGTCGACGAGGAGAGGACGGCGCCGGCGCACCCCGACCGCGCGCGTGCGCACCGGCTGCTGGAGATGCTCACCCCGATCGCGAAGAGCTGGCCCTCGCAGTGGTGCCTGGCGGCGAACGACCTGGCGATCCAGGTGCACGGCGGCTACGGCTACACCCGCGACTACGACGTCGAGCAGCACTACCGCGACAACCGGCTGAACCCCATCCACGAGGGCACGCACGGCATCCAGGGCCTCGACCTGCTGGGACGCAAGGTCGTCGCCGACGGTGGAGCAGGCCTCGCCGAGCTGGCGTCCGCGATCGGCGCCACCGTGACGAGGGCTCTGGCTGCCGGCGGAGAGGTGGCCGAGCTCGGCACCGCACTGGGCGCCGCCGTGCAGCGGGTAGGACAGGTCACCGCCACGCTGTGGAGCGCCGGCGACCCTGAGGTGACGCTGGCCAACGCCAGCCTGTACCTGGAAGCCGTCGGCCATGTCGTCGTGGCCTGGATATGGCTCGAGCAGCGGCTCGTCGTGGGGGAAGCGCCTGGTGAGTTCTTCGACGGCAAACGCCAGGCGGCGCGATACTTCTACGCCTACGAGCTGCCGCGCGTGCACCCCCAGCTCGACCTGCTTGCCTCGCTGGACCGGACCGCGCTCGACATGGCCGACGGCTGGTTCTAGCGCGTCAGCCGATCTGCCTCAGCGGCAGGAGCAGCGACGGTCGGTGGGCACGCCGGAGAAGATCTGGTCGACGTGCATGCCGCAACCGGAGTACGTCATCTTCTTGCACTTGGGGCAGACAGCGGGGCTGCACATGGGTCGGCTCCTTCGAGTCGGTGGCCAGGGGGTGTCGTTGCACCAACTGTATACCCCCGGGGGTATCTGGACAAGTAGGTTCCGGTCATGCAGGTACTCATCGTGGGAGCCGGCGGAGTCGGCACCGCCACCGCACTGATCCTCGCGCGTCGAGATGTCGTCGACCTGTGCGTGATCGCCGACTACGACCTGGGCCGCGCGCGCAGGACCGCGGGCCGTATCGGCCGGCCGGCCTACGTGGCGGCCGCCGTCGATGCCTCCGACCCGCACGCAGTGGCCGACCTGTGCCGGACGTACGGCATCACCCATGTGCTCAACGCCGTCGACCCGCGCTTCGTCCTGTCCATCTTCGAGGGCGCGTTCATCGCCGGGGCTGACTACCTCGACACCGCCATGAGCCTGTCGTCGAAGCATCGTGAGGCGCCCTACTCACAGACCGGGGTCAAGCTGGGTGACGACCAGTTCGCCCAGTCCCGGGCCTGGGAGGATGCCGGCCGGCTGGCCCTCGTCGGCATGGGGGTCGAGCCCGGTCTCGTCGACGTCTTCGCCCGCTACAGCGCCGACCACCTGTTCTCCTCGATCGACGAGATCGGTGTGCGCGACGCGTCCAACCTGGCCGTCGCCGGACATGACTTCGCTCCGACGTTCTCGATCTGGACAGTCATCGAGGAGTGCCTCAACCCGCCGGTGATCTGGGAGGCCGATCGGGGCTGGTTCACCACCGAGCCGTTCAGCGAGCCCGAGGTGTTCGACTTCCCTGGTGGGATCGGCCCGGTCGAATGCGTCAACGTCGAGCACGAGGAGGTGCTGCTGATGCCTCGGTGGCTCGAGCCCGGCCGAGTCACGTTCAAGTTCGGGCTCGGCGATGAATTCATCGAGGTGCTGCGAACGCTGAGCAAGCTCGGCCTCGACCGCACCGAGAAGGTGCAGGTGGGTGACGTCCATGTCAGCCCGCGCGACGTCGTGGCCGCGGTGCTGCCCGACCCGAGCACGTTGGGCGAGGCGATGTCGGGAGTCACCTGCGCCGGGGTCTGGATCACGGGCACCGGCAAGGACGGGTCCCACAAGGAGGTCTACGTCCACCACCTCGCCGACAACGAGCAGTCCATGGCCGAGTGGGGGTCGCAGGCCGTCGTCTGGCAGACCGCGCTCGGACCGGCCGTGGCCCTCGAGCTTCTTGCCGAGGGGGAATGGACCGGGGCCGGCGTGCTCGGCCCCGAGGCGTTCGACGCCGTCCCGTTCCTCGACCTGTTCTCTGCCGAGTACGGCCAGGAGTGGACGGTGCAGGAGCGCTAGCGGGACTGCTCGGAGAAGGCCTCGTCGAGCAGGGCCAGCCCCTCGTCGAGCAGCTCGTCGGAGATCACCAGCGGGGGCAGCAGGCGAAGGACGTTGCCAAAGGTCCCGCAGGTCAGCGTTACCAAGCCACGGCGGTGGCAGGCCGCCGACACGGCGGCCGCCAGCGCGGCGTCCGGCTCGACAGTGCCCGGTCGCACGATCTCCGCTGCGATCATGGCACCGCGCCCGCGGACCTCCCCGATGGACGGATGGTCGACGGCGAGCTTCTCGAGGCTCGTCTTGACCACGTTCTCGATGTGTCGGGCTCGCTGCACGAGGCCGTCCGCCTCGATCGTCTCGATGGCGGCCAACGCTGCTGCGCACGCCACGGGGTTGCCTCCGTAGGTACCGCCGAGCCCCCCGACGTGGGCGGCGTCCATGACCTCGGCCCGTCCGGTGACGGCCGCCAGCGGCATGCCGCCGGCGATGCCCTTGGCCGTCGTGATCACGTCGGGCACCACGCCCTCGGCGTCGCAGGCGAACCAGTCGCCGGTGCGACCGAACCCGGTCTGGATCTCGTCGGCGACGAGCAGCACCCCGTTGTCGGTGCACCACTGCGCCAGGGTGGGCAGAAAGCCGTCGGCGGGCACGACGAAGCCGCCTTCGCCCTGGATGGGCTCGACCACGACGGCCGCTAGCGTTGCCGCACCCACCTGCTTGTCCAGCACGTCGATCGCGCGGCGTGCGGCCGCGACGCCGTCGATGGGTGCCGGCTCCCGGAACGGGTAGCTCATCGGCGCCCGGTAGACCTCGGGGGCGAAGGGTCCGAAGGAGTGCTTGTAGGGCATCGACTTCGCAGTGAGGGCCATCGTGAGGTTGGTGCGTCCGTGGTAGGCGTGGTCGAAGACCGCGACAGCCTGCTTGCCGGTGAAGGCGCGCGCGATCTTGACGGCGTTCTCCACCGCTTCGGCGCCGGAGTTGAACAACGCGGTGCGCTTGTCGTGATCGCCGGGCGTACGGGCGTTGAGCTGCTCGCAGACGGCCACGTACCCCTCGTAGGGGGTCACCATGAAGCAGGTGTGGGTGAACGCGCGCACCTGCTCGGCCACGGCATCGACCACCCTGGGGGCTGCGTGGCCCACGCTGGTGACGGCGATGCCGGAGCCGAAGTCGATCAGCTGGTTGCCGTCGACGTCGACGAGGATGGCGCCCTCGGCGGCGACGACGTAGGCCGCCAGCATGGTTCCCACGCCGCGGGCGACGGCCTCGGACTTGCGCTCGGCGAGCCGGGCGGATCGCGGGCCAGGGATGTCGGTGACGAGCCGGCGCTCCTGCGAGATCGTGGTCATGGACGCAGCGTAGGACGCCTGGTCATCGGCGCGATAGCGTCGGCTCGCGCGACCGGTACGCGGTGGCGCGAGAAGGAGGGCGACGAATGGATCAGCGTGAGCATCGGGTGCTCGACGCGGTGCCGACGGGACTGTTCATCGGCGGGGAGTGGCGCCCGGCCGAGCAGGGCGGAGTCTTCGGTGTGCACGACCCCTCGAATGGTGAGCTGCTCACCGAGGTCGCCGACGCCACACCCGCCGACGGCAGGGCGGCACTCGACGCTGCCGTGGCGGCGCAGCCGTCCTGGGCGAGGACGGCGCCCCGCGAACGCGGGGAGATCCTGCGGCGGGCGTTCGCGTTGCTCCACGAACGCCTGGACGACCTCGCTCTGCTGATGACGCTGGAGATGGGCAAACCCATCACGGAGTCGCGGGGCGAGATCGTCTACGCCGCTGAGTTCTTCCGCTGGTTCTCCGAAGAGGCTGTGCGCATCCACGGCGACTACCGCGTCGCTCCGGCTGGCGATAAGCGCATCCTCACGATGCAGCAGCCGGTCGGCCCCTGCCTGCTCGTGACCCCGTGGAATTTCCCGATGGCCATGGGCACCCGCAAGATCGGACCTGCGGTCGCGGCCGGCTGCACCATGGTGATCAAGCCGGCGTCGGAGACGCCGTTGTCGATGCTGGCGCTGGCCTCGATCATGGTCGAGGCTGGGCTGCCCGATGGCGTGCTGAACGTGCTGACGACGCACTCGTCCGGGGCGGTCATGGAACCGCTGATCCGTGACGGTCGGGCTCGCAAGCTCTCGTTCACCGGCTCGACCTCGGTGGGCCGGCGGCTGGTCGAGCAGTCATCCGAGCAGCTGTTGCGGGTGTCGATGGAACTCGGTGGCAACGCTCCGTTCCTGGTGTTCGCCGACGCCGACCTCGACGCGGCGGTCGAGGGAGCGGTGCAGGCCAAGATGCGCAACGTCGGCGAGGCGTGCACGGCTGCCAACCGCTTCCTGGTCGCCGACGAGGTGGCCGACCAGTTCGCCGAGCGGCTGGCCGAGCGGCTGGCCGCCATGCGGGTCGGACGCGGCGTGGACGAGGACGTCCAGGTCGGGCCGGTCATCACCGAGAAGGCGCGGGCAGAG
>Ga0316198_10002905_pt1 | contig 10387 bp, 11 predicted proteins | sample OudBieAanoxic_MG_FD_204935 | JGI IMG/M metagenome (GOLD analysis project Ga0316198, IMG submission 204935) | Coastal sediment microbial communities from Oude Bieten Haven, Netherlands - site A anoxic | ecosystem: Environmental > Aquatic > Marine > Coastal > Sediment | place: Netherlands...
TGACGCCGAAGCGCGATACCACGCCCGAAGAGGTCATCGAGATCTTCAAGGCCCACCCCCGCATCCGCGTGGTAAGGATCGACGAGGGGTTCGACACGAACACGTCGCTGTTCAACTACGCCCGGTTCCTCGGCAAGCCGCGTGGCGACTTGTACGAGATCGGCCTCTTCGAAGAGACCGTCGGCATGTCCGGCAAGGACATCATGTTCGCCATCAACATCCCGCAGGAGTCGGTGACGATCCCTGAGACCGTTGATGCCATCCGTGCCGCGCTCTCGATGCAGACCGAGGGTGCTGAAGCGGTTGCCGCGACGAACGAATACCTGGGGATGTAGCGGCCGCAGATCGCAGCAGATGAAGGAGGCAGCAGGGTGACGATTTCGACCCTGGACGATCTCGACGTGCAAGGACGGGTTGTCCTCCTGCGTGTTGACATCAATTCACCGATCGACCGGGAGACCGGGAAGATCAACGATGACAACAGGCTCAACATGAGCCTGCCGACGATCGCCGACCTCGCGGATGCGGGGGCGCGGGTTGTGATCATCGCCCACCAGGGCGACACGCTCGACTATCACAACCTGGTATCGATGAACGAGCACGCCGAGATCCTCACGGAGAAGCTCGGGCGCCCGGTCGGTTTCATCGACGACGTCGCGGGTCCGGCCGCTCGTGCAGCCATCCAGGCACTCGGCGACGGCGACATCCTGCTGCTCGACAACATCCGCATCCTCACCGAAGAGGTGTCAACGTTCGAGGCCGCCGTGAAGCTCACGCCGGCCGAGATGACCAACACCTACCTGGTACGCAACCTGGCACCGATCGTCGACTTCTACGTCAACGACGCCTTCGCAGCAGCACATCGGAACGCACCGTCGATGGTCGCATTCCAGGAGCTGCTTCCCTCGGCGGGCGGCCGGTTGCTGATCAACGAGGTAACCGCTCTGTCGGGGCTGGCATCCAATCCGAACCGGCCGTGCGTCTTCCTGCTCGGCGGTCTGAAGATCTCAGACGCGTTCTCGATGATGGACAAAGTGCTGGCCGACGGCACCGCAGACACGATCCTGACGACCGGAATTACCGCCAACGTCATGTTGATCGCACAGGGCGTCGATCTCGGAGGTCCGACGACAGCGTTCATTCACGATCGCTCGCTCGAGACGTTCATCCCGCGGGCTGCCGAACTGCTCAAGGCCTACGGGGACCGCATCGAGGTCCCGACCGACCTCGCCTTCGACGACAACGGCGAGCGCCGGGAGATCGCGGTCGCGGATCTGCCGATCGATGAACTCCTGATCGATGTCGGGAGCGAGACGGTTGCGGCCTACGAAGCCGTCATCGCCAACGCTGCGACGCTGTTCGTCAACGGGCCGGCAGGGGTCTACGAATCAGCGGCCGGCGAGTACGGCACGCGATCACTCTGGGAAGCCGTTGCGGCATCAGAGGGATACTCGGTGATCGGCGGCGGCGACACGGTCGCAAGTGCCCGCCGCTTCGTCAACGACGCCGACATCGGCTTCATCAGCACCGCGGGAGGCGCACTGATCCGCTTCATCAGCGGCCAACCCCTCCCCCTCCTCGACGCCATGGAGAGAGCCGCGGAGCGGAACGCCTAGGGCGGCCGTTCTTCGTCTCCACCGCCGTCAGGCCGCCTCCTCTGCGATCGAGCGGCTGCTCGATCGCAGAGGAGGCGGCCTGGGGGACGGGATCAAGTAGATGAGGCATGGCGCGCGCCGGCGGCACGTTCAGGTTCGAGGCAGTCTCCAAGCAGGCAGCCCCCTCCGCTGCGCTCCGGCCTGGCGGCCGGTGCTCGCGCCTCCCCCACTGCGTGTGCGGACCGGGTAGATGATGGACATATGTTCGGGGACATCGTGGACACTTGGGGTGGAGGTGTTCTCATGCCGTGGAGGTCGTCGTCGGTTCTTGCGCAGCGGTACGAGTTTGTTCGGCTCGCTGAGTCTGGCCTGGTTCCGTTCTCGGAGTTGTGTCACCGGTTCGGGATTGGCCGGTCGACGGGTTACAAGTGGCTTGAGCGGTTCAGTCGTGAGGGTCCGGTCGGGTTGGTGGATCGGCCTCGACGGCCGAAGACGTCACCGGGTCGGACCAGCACTGACGTCGAGGCGTTGGTGTGTGCCGCACGGCGACAGTTCCCGGCGTGGGGAGGTCGCAAGATCCGCGGGTTCCTCCTGCGCCAGGGCCACGGCGACGTGCCGGCCGCGTCGACGATCACCATGATCCTGCGGCGCCATGGCCTGATGGAACACCCCGTCGCCGTGAAACGCGACTTCATCCGTTTCGAACGCAGCGAACCCAACGAGCTGTGGGGGATGGACTTCAAAGGCGATTTCGCTCTCACCGGCGGTGGCCGCTGCTACCCATTCGGTGTCATCGACGACTACTCGCGGTACTCGCTGAGCCTGGTTGCATGCACCAACCAGCGCACCGCAACCGTCAAGACGCATCTCACCACAGCATTCACCCGATACGGGCTCCCACACGCCATCCTGATGGACAACGGAGCGCCATGGGGAGACACGCCACGACACCCATGGAACCCGTTGACGGTCTGGATGTGCGACCTCGGCATCGACGTCATCCACACCCGGCCGAGGCATCCCCAAACCAACGGGAAGAAGGAACGCCTCCACCTCACCGTCGACCTCGAAGTCCTCAACACCCGACCCGGATGGGACAGCATCAGCGACGTCCAAACCGCATTCGATGCATGGAACCCGATCTACAACCACCAACGACCCCATCAAGCACTCGGAGAGACCACCGTCCCCGCCGACCGCTACCAACCATCACCACGCTCAATGCCCGACACCATCACCGAACCCACCTACCCCGACCACTGGGACATCCGCACCGTGTCGGGCAACATCCGGATCTCATTCCAAGGACGCCCCTACCGCATCGGGAGACCCTTCCGAGGCCTCCAAGTCGCTATCGCACCAACGACCGAACGCGGCATCTACCACGTCTACTACCGACACCACCACATCAAGACCATCGACACCATCAAAGTGTCCACCATGTCCCCGAACGCGTGACCACCATGTCCCCGGTCTTGACACTGCGTGGGAGAGGCGAAGGCAAGGTTCGGCCAGGCGTCTGGCGTCAACAATCCTCCCGAGTCCAACACTGAGGGGGAGGAGCGGGTTCGAGGCTGAGGAATAGACGGCACAGCCTGGACGCGAAGGAGGGGCGCCGGTCGGCGCCCCTCCTTCTCCCTGAATGCTGGTGGTCTAGTAGTCCAGGTCGAGCGTGCTCGAGACCCGGGCGAACTCGTTGATCAGGCCCTGGTACATCATGACCTTCGCCATGTTGCCACCGACCTTGATCTTCCCGGTCATGAACGCCATCTGCACGTTCAGTTCACCCTTGGCGATCGCCGCAGCGGTTTCGTAGTCGCTCGACACGGAAGCATCGGCGTCCTCGAGGGTCCCGAGGGCCATGACGGCAGCCCCATCACCCACGGTGAGGTAGTAGTCGATCTCCCCATCGGGAGCGTCGGTGACGTTGAACTGCAATCCGAGATCGACGTTGGTCATGGCGGCGGCGAAGCCGGCGTCCTCGTTCAGCCCTGCGGTTCCCATTGCCATGTGCTCTTCGCTGAGAAACTGTGCCACGTGTGGTCCTTTCGTCGTGGGCTACCGATGATAGCGCCAGATTTTGAGCGTTCGATCAAAAGTCGGTGCTACGCCTGCTGCCCATGCTTCCTCAGATTCTTCCACTGCGCCGCAACGTAGTCACGGTTCATCCAGGCGATGACATCGATCGAGATGCTCTTCGGGCATGCTGTTTCGCACTCGCCGTAGTTCCTGCAGGAACCGAAGAACGACTCCATCGTCTCGACCATGGCCGTGGTGCGGAGGTAACGCTCGGGTTGTCCCTGCGGGAGCAGGTTCATGTGGGCGAGTTTGGCCGCGGTGAACAGGTTCGCCGCGCTGTTGGGGCATGCAGCAACACACGCCGCACACCCGATGCACGCAGCGGCGTCCATCGCTGATTCCGCCGCCGGCTTCGGCACCGGGATCGCGTTCGCATCCTGCGCTGCGCCGATGTTGACACTGATGTATCCGCCGGCCTGGATGATCTTGTCGAACGGGGTCCGGTCGACGACCAGGTCCTTCAGCACCGGGAATGCCAGAGCACGCCACGGCTCGACCGTGATCGTGTCACCGTCGTTGAACTTGCGCATGTGGAGTTGGCAGGTCGCGGTGCCGCTTTGCGGACCGTGAGGATTGCCGTCGACCATCACGCCGCAGGTGCCGCAAATGCCCTCACGGCAGTCGCTGTCGAATGCGATCGGCTCGATGCCTTGATCGTTCAGTCGCTCGTTCAACTCGTCGAGCATCTCGAAGAACGAGGCATCCGGGCTGACATCCTTCGCCTCGTAGGTCTTGAACGAACCTTCAGACCCGGGTCCCGATTGCCGCCACACACGGAGAGTGAGATTCATCACTTGTAGCTCCTTTGTGTCAGGGCAACGTATTCGAACTCGAGTGGCTCCGTGTTGCGTATCGGCGGTGCATCCTCGCCCATCCATTGCCACGCCGAGACGAACGCGAAGTTCTCATCGTCGCGTCTCGCCTCGCCGTCCTCGGTCTGGTGTTCGAGCCTGAAGTGGCCGCCGCACGATTCCTCACGATCGAGTGCGTCGCGAACCATCAGCTCCGCGAGTTCCAGGAAGTCGGCGACGCGGCCGGCCCGTTCGAGTGACTGGTTCATCGACTCTTCGTCCCCGAGGACCTTCAGGTCGCTCCAGAACTCCTCCCGGAGGGCCGGGATCTGCTTGAGCGCCTTCTCGAGGCCCTCGCGGTCGCGAGACATGCCGCACTCTTCGATCATGATCTTGCCGAGACGACGGTGGAAGTAGTCGACGGAGTGCGTTCCATCGATCGACAGGAACTTCTCAGTCCGGTCCTTCACCGCCTGTACCGCATTGGTGAACACCTCATCATCGGTTGGTACCGGCGCAACGTTCAGCCAGTTGGCGAGATACCCGGAGATGGTTGCGGGGAGGACGAAGTAGCCGTCTGCGACTCCTTGCATGAGCGCCGAGGCGCCGAGTCGGTTCGCTCCGTGATCGGAGAAGTTCGCCTCTCCCGATGCGAACAATCCTGGGACCGTTGTCTCGAGGTTGTAGTCGACCCAGAGGCCGCCCATGGTGTAGTGCGGTGCGGGATAGATCCGCATCGGCACCTCGTAGGGGTTCTCATCCGTGATGCGTTCGTACATCTCGAAGAGGTTTCCGTAGCGGTCCTCGATCGTCTGCCGCCCAAGACGGTTGATCGCGTCAGCGAAGTCGAGATACACCCCGTTCTTCATCGGGCCGATGCCGCGATCCTGATCGATCATCCGCATCGCCGCACGCGACGCGACGTCGCGGGGGACGAGGTTTCCGAAGGCCGGGTACTGCCGCTCGAGGTAGTAGTCGCGGTCTTCTTCCGGGATCTCGTTCGGTGGACGACTGTCGCCGGCAGTCTTCGGCACCCAGATGCGGCCGTCGTTGCGCAGTGACTCGGACATGAGCGTGAGCTTCGACTGGTGCTCATCGCTCGCTGGGATGCACGTCGGGTGGATCTGCGTGAACGACGGGTTGGCGAAGAACGCACCCTTGCGGTAGGCCCGCCAGGCCGCCGTGCCGTTGCAGTTCATGGCGTTGGTCGACAGGAAGTACACGTTTGAGTAGCCGCCGGTCGCCAGAACCACTGCATGCGCTGAGTGGCTCTCGATCTCGCCGGTGACGAGATCACGGGTCACGATTCCGACGGCCCTGTCGTCCTTGGTGACTAGTTCGAGCATCTCCGTGCGGGTGAAGAGTTCGACATTGCCGAGCCCCACCTGGCGGGCGAGCGCCTGATAGGCGGTCAGCAGCAACTGCTGTCCGGTCTGGCCGCGTGCATAGAACGTCCGGGAGACTTGGGCCCCGCCGAACGAACGGTTGTCGAGCAACCCACCGTACTCGCGGGCGTATGGGGCACCTTGCGCCACCGTCTGGTCGATGATCGAATTCGAGACCTCGGCAAGGCGGTAGACGTTGGCCTCGCGAGACCGATAGTCGCCGCCCTTCACGGTGTCATAGAACAGACGGAAGACGCTGTCGTTGTCGTTCGGATAGTTCTTGGCGGCGTTGATGCCGCCCTGGGCCGCGATCGAGTGCGCACGGCGCGACGAGTCGTTGTAGGTGAACGCCTTGACGTTGTAGCCGAGTTCGCCGAGGGCTGCTGCGGCGCCGGCGCCTGCCAGACCCGTGCCGACAACGATGAGGTCGTATTTGCGACGGTTGGCGGGGTTGACGAGCTTCACGTCGAACTTGCGGCGTGTCCACTTGTCCTGGATCGGCCCCTCTGGGATCTTTGAGTCGAGCATGGTTCCGTTGAAATCAGTGGTCATGTTGCTGTCCCCCTCAACCCGAAACCGTGAGTATGCCGAGTTGGACGGCAATCGGAATCGACGAATTCCCGATCAAGACGGCCAGTGCGAGCGCCACCGCCAGCCATCGGCGCCACGTGTCGTATCGCGGATTTGCGAGGCCGAGACTCTGGAAGAGGCTCCACGCTCCGTGATAGATGTGCAGAGCGAGGAAACACATCGTGATGATGTAGAACACCGCGACCGGCCAGCGCTCGAAGCTGTACACGACGTTGTCGTAGACATTGCCGGCCACGTAGTCGGGGTTGGCGCTGCCGATGGTCAGGTCGGCGAGGTGGTAGATCACGAACATGGCGATGAGAACGCCACCCCAGAGCATGGTGCGGCTCGCGTAGTTGGCTGCCGCGTACTCCCGCTTCTTCTCATACCGGATCGTGCCACGGGCTTTGCGATTCCTGAGCGCAAGGACGGTCGCCGACCAGATGTGGATGACGGCCATTGAGATGAGACCGACTCGGAACAGCCAGAGCACGCCTTCCTTCGGGAAGATGGGGTAGAGGAGGGTGCGGAGGGAGTGTGCGTAGTGGTCGAGATCCTCCGGGCCGATGAAGATCTTCAGGTTGCCGATCATGTGAACGACGATGTAGCCGAGAAGGCCGATCCCGGTCAGAGCCATCATCCACTTCATCCCGACGTCGGAAGTGAAGAATGGTCCGAGCCAGGCTTGCCAACCGGACCGTCGGTTGACTTCGAGTCGCCGCGTCTTGGTCGTCACGCTATGTCCCTCCGTAGTGTCGCCGCAGGTGATTATCGCGGGGAAAACTCGCCCTGTCGAAACGGACGCGATCCTTGCACGACAAGGCGCGCGTGCAAGTTTGAGGTTGACAAGCGCGCGCGGGGTTGGGAGAATCTCAAGGTTGTAATTACAAAAACCACAGGAGCTCCATGTTCGGCGAATTTCTCGAGGCCCTCCAGGCGGATGGTTTCGACATGTCTTGGCAGGATTTCGCGAACTGTCGCGGGGCTGATCCTGATCTGTTCTTCCCTGAACGTGGCGCGTCTACGCGCACCGCGAAGGGGATCTGTCGCGAATGCACGGTGCGCAATGAGTGCCTTGAGTTCGCGATCGTCTCGAGCGAGAAGTTCGGGATCTGGGGGCAGATGTCCGAGCGCGAGCGGCGCAAGATCCGCAAAGAGCGACAGATCGCCATCGGTCGTCGACGCGCGGTCTGAACGTTCTCACGAACTGCGAACCACGTCCCCGGGTTGTCTCCGGTAGAATCGCGTCGTGCCGCCGATATAAGGAGTCGGGTTGAGTCCTGCCGTCACCGCCATCGTTGCCGTCGTGATCGGTCTCGTCCTCATCGGGATCGTTTGGGCCATCGTCTCGCTGATCCGCAGCACCACATCGGAGTCGTTCCTCGCATCGGAACCGGTTCCTGATTCGCGGCACCGACTTCGACCGACCCTGGTTGATTTCCACGTCCACGATGACACCGCCATGATCTACTACGGAGTTCCGCTGCCGGACGATGAGATCAGCGACCACCTCCGTGATGTGCTGTGCCACGATGCTTCGCTCGTCTTGCACGAGAAGCGGTCCCACGGTCTTCCCATCGATCAGGTCGTGCGCGCTGAGGTGTTCGGTCAACGCGACGGTCAACCAGCCGAGGTCGCGGTGCTGGAACTCGAGTCGCCCGGTGTGATCCCCGAGATCGTGGCGCCGGATCTCGTACCCCATGCATCGGCCTCGGGATACGACCCTCTGGCGTCGCTTGGTGAGCAGGAGCTCGAGATTCAGCCGGGGGTAGCGGCGCCGGCGCAGAGCCGCGGGCTCCCTTCGTTCACCGATGAGATCCTCTATGCGAAGTCCGTGGAGGCGCAGTTGCGCGCCGGAGGGATCGACCCGAACGATGTGACACTCTCCGACCTCTCGCAGGCACTGCTCCAGATCGGCGGATACCAAGTCTCGGCTGGTCCGGACGGGCCGGGCGAGACGTACCTCGCACAGAAGGCCGGGGCCGTCGCTCTGGTCGTCGTCCATGAGCATCAGGCCGGAGAGCATCCGGAACTCTCCGAGAGCGCCGTCAACGCCTTCGTCGTTGCCGTCGCACAGACCAACCCGGAGCGGGCGCTGCTGATCACCGACATGTTCAGCCCCTACGTGATCTACGAGAAGGAACGCACCGACCCGCGGTGCCGGTTCATAACCCGGGAGCGTTTGCAGCCGTTCGTCGACAGTTTCGCCCTCCAATAGGGCTGACGATCCGGCGGAACCCGCTCGGCTAGGAACGATCCGTCGCGGGAGTGCGAGAAGCCTCCTACACTGAGCATCTGAAAGGAGACTCGTGCTTTTTGCGTTTATCAAGAACCTCGGCGGGCCTGAGCTGCTGATCATCCTTCTGGTGGTCGTGCTGCTGTTCGGCGCCGCGAAGCTCCCAAGCCTTGCCCGATCCATCGGTGCATCGGCGAAAGAGTTCAAGAAGGGCGTCGAAGAAGGCGTTTCTGAAGAGGACGCTCCGGCCGACTCCGACGCCACCTGAACTCCGGCGGCGAATTCGGGAACTCGTACGGTGTGAGATGCGTTACTTCCCCAGTTGTGGGGAAGCATGACTAACGATTTCACTCCGACCTGGGAAGACGTTGCGCAACGCTATGGGCGCAAGATCTACAACTTCGCCTACCGCCTCACCGGAAACCCGGACGACGCAGCAGACCTCGTGCAAGAGGTACTGCTTCGCGTACGCAAAGGTCTCGACTCCTACCAGCCTGGCTCGTTCGAGGGCTGGCTCTGGCGTATCACCCGCAACGCCTTCCTCGACGGAATCCGACGCAAGCAACGGCGTCCCGAGTCGGCGCTGCCGGAGGGCGACCACCACAGCCTCGGGTCGAGCCCTTCACCCGACGAAGTCCTCGCATCAGTCCGACTCTCGGACGACGTGCAGTCTTCGCTCCTCAAACTGTCGTACGACTATCGCGAAGCGGTGGTGCTCTGTGACGTCGTTGGCCTCACCTACGACGAGATTGCGGAAGCCACCGACGTCCCGGTCGGGACCGTACGGAGTCGCATCCACCGCGGCCGCAAACAACTCCGGGAACTGCTGACATGGCCCGTCTAGTCCCCGACTCCGACGCCCGTGGAGAGCTGTTTTCTGCCTACCTCGATGGACAGTTGACTCCGGAGGAACTCGAGATCGTCAGCGAACTCCTCGACGGTGATATCCAGGCCATTGAGGAGTTCCGGTCACTGCAGCGCACCCGTGTCTCGCTCCGACTCCTCCCCGAATTCGAAGTCCCGGCAAACCTCCTGCCGGACGGTCATTTGGGGGATCGGCTCTCGGCGTACCTCGATGGGGAACTCGTCACGATGGAGCACCGCCGCGTGACGCGGCATGTGGTCGACTGTTCCGACTGTCGGATCGAGCTCCAGGAACTCGATCGGGCGAGGATCGCCATTCGCTCCCTGCCCGGTGTCGAGACGACGATGACTGGCGAGATCCCGGTGGTCGCTCAGCGTCCGCAGCAGAACCACAGGGGACGTCTCGTTGCAGGCGGCATAGGGGTGGCAGCAGCGGCCGCGTTCATGGTGGGCTTGGTGGTTGGAGGCGGAGACCAGCCGGCGTTCTCCCTCGACGACCTCAGTACCCGGCACGTCGCTCGCGCCTCAGCGGAGCCCGGATTTTCGGTCCTCCCTGTCAGCATGGAAGTGGCACTCCCGTGATCGTCCGGCGCATCTTCGTGGTCGGCGGACTCGCTGCGGTGTTCGCGCTTGCCGTGGTCGGACCGGCTCTTGCCGAGGATCTCTCGGACTATCTCGACGATGCAGCCGACTCCATCTACTCGGGTCAGCGGTTGGTTGGGACGACATGGGACGGCATCGAGAGTGTCGGCATCCTTGAGATTCAGCACCACGGCGGCATGACGACGGTTGGGACGGAGTCGGGTACGGCGATGGTGGGCGACGGCCGCATGCACCTCGGGGGACCCGACGAGGCCGCGATCTCAT